>JAEEGJ010006482.1_pt1 | contig 35016 bp, 29 predicted proteins | sample 8958761 | NCBI WGS metagenome assembly JAEEGJ01 (sample SAMN16246546, study PRJNA631951) | gut metagenome | biome: gut microbiome; feature: rumen; material: RS-attached | host: Bos | place: Iran: Karaj | collected 2018-10
CAGCTTCCAACTCTACGGAGATTGTGGGAGAAATTCAAGAAATCGGAGAGGCCATGGATAATAACAATCAGGTTACGAACAAACTTAGCGACAGTACAAAGAAGTTTATAAACGTATAATACTATTTTATTCTCCACTCGTAATTTATTTTGTGATTGACGCGCAAATTGTACCCTAAAAATACCCTAATCTAATTGGTTCAAAATGTACTTTTTTGGACTGAAACAGATTTATAAGATAAAAGAATAGTGATAACAAAAAAGACTGAAACCTCAGAAAATATCTGGATTTCAGTCTTTTAATGTTTAACAGGGGAAGCAGGATTCGAACCCGCATGAACGGTTTTGGAGACCGTAATACTAGCCATTGTATGATTCCCCTATTTGGTTCTGACGCTTTGCGCGTCAACGAAAGAAATTATAGCACGGTGTTATTTGCTTGTAAAGTGGAATTTGAAGAAAAGCATCACAAAAATTTTAATGAAAGTTGCCGGCTGAATTGTGACGGGGAATTCCGGCAAATTTCCACTTTTTGGATTTATTGCTTTACAGTAACAAAGTGATATGCTATACTCTTTTAAAACAAAGGCGTTTCGATTTATTTCGTGCGCCTTTTCTTTGTATCAAAAAAGTAGTAGGAGGAGATTTAAATGGGTAGTTTTATCGACAGCGTTGCAAACATCAATAACGCAGTAAACGGCTTTGTATGGGGAATTCCAATGCTGGTGCTCCTGGTTGGAACAGGTATTCTCATGACCTGTCTCACACGCTTTTTTCAGGTAACCCACATCAAGCATTGGGTCAAGAGCACAATCGGTGGCATTTTCAGAGACAAGAAGATCACTGCACATACAGATAAAGAAGATACACAGATTTCTCAGTTCCAGAGTCTTTGCACAGCACTTGCTGCAACCATCGGTACAGGTAATATCGCCGGTGTGGCAGCAGCTATCCTTTCAGGTGGTCCCGGAGCTATCTTCTGGATGTGGATCGTAGCATTCTTTGGTATGATGACCAACTTCTCAGAGAATGTACTGGGTATCTACTATAGAAGAAGGAATGAGAAAAACGAATGGTGCGGCGGAGCCATGTACTACCTCAAGTACGGCCTTGGATCCAAGAAGGGCTGTGCACAGATCGGTGCAGTTCTGGCAGTTATGTTCAGCGTATTTTGCGTTATCGCATCCTTCGGTATCGGTAACATGAGCCAGATCAACTCAATCGCTGTTAATATGAATTCAGCCTTTGGAGTACCGAATTACATAACAGGTATCATCCTGATGGTCCTTGCAGGCCTTGTAATTGTCGGCGGTCTTAAAAGAATCGCATCCGTAACAGAGACACTGGTGCCCTTTATGGCCATCATCTACCTTGTGGCTGCACTCATCATCGTTGTTGTAAATGCAGGTCAGATCGGCGCAGTATTCGTATCCATCATCAAAGGTGCATTCGGCATGAAGGCTGTTGGCGGCGGTATCGTTGGCAGTGGCGTTGCATACGCAGTTCAGTGGGGAATGAAGAGAGGTGTGTTCTCAAACGAGGCAGGTCTTGGTTCCTCAGTTATGGTTCACTCATCCTCTAACGTCAGAGAGCCTGTAGTTCAGGGAATGTGGGGCATCTTCGAAGTATTTGCCGATACCATCATTGTCTGCTCCTTAACAGCTTTCGCAGTTCTCTCCAGTGGCCTTGTAAACCTTGAGACCGGTGAAGTTATTTCAGATGCTGTATCAACCGCACTTGTAGCAGAAGCTTTCTCAACTGTATACGGAAAAGCAGGCGCAGCATTCATCGCAATAGCAATTCTGTTCTTTGCTTTCTCCACAGTACTTGGCTGGAGCCAGTACGGCAGCAAGAGTTTTGAATACCTCTTCGGTACAAACTCTTCAACAACCTACCGCTTCATCTTCGTTGTCTTTATCCTGGCCGGTGCTACCATGGACCTGACTCTGGCCTGGGATCTGTCCGACACCTTCAACGGTATGATGGCGATCCCCAACCTTATCGGTGTAATTGCCCTTAGCGGAACAGTAATGAAGATAACCAAGAACTACGTAGACAGGAAATTAAAAGGACAGCAGATCAAGCCAATGCTTTCCGCAGTAGATGAAATTCAGGAGCTTCACGAAGCAGAGATCGAAGAAGCATCATGATTTTTATAGACATAGCAAAAGCCCGTTCTCGAGAGCGGGCTTTTTTCATGTAAGTATATTTTATTAAATTCCCAGATCCGTAACCAGCGAAAACTCCTCATACCTGGAGCAGATCGTTATCTGATAGTCATCGATTTCAACAGGTAAAAGACATAACGACGCACAGTCATATTCCTGCGAATCCGCCACAAGCCTGCCGTTTTCACATGTAACAGTGATGGCTTTAGGCTCTAAGTATATTCCCTTTCCGCTATGCTTCATTATGCTCTCTTTTACAGTCCATAGTCTGGTGTAGGCCTTATCCATGCGGATTTCATCTGAACCGTCAAGGGTCTTCGACAGCTCTTTTGCCGCGGCCTGATCAGGACCTGTAAAGACATAGTTTATAAGGCTATTCTCAAAGTGGCGCTGATGCTCGATATCAACGCCTATCTCAGCTCCTGAGAGGCCCAGAACAGCTACATCCCCGGAGTGGGAGATGTTGAAAAAGACATCTTCCCGGCCCTTAATATATGGCTTTTTCTGCACCTTGTACTCCGGCTCATAGTCGGTGATTCCGATGTCTTTCATTGCCCGGTCCAACAGCACGCCTGCGCCAAGGGATAGAAGCTTGGATTTATGAGGCTTAAAGGCGTCGATCTTGTTCTTCCTGTATTCGGGCATGCGCTCGTACAGCCGGCCAAAGAGATCCTCATCCTCCAGGCATGTGATATTTAGTATGTAAAGTGTGTTTGGTATCTGTAAGTTTGTCATATGATTCATTTTATCATCATAAACAGCAATTTTTGAATGATTTTAGATAAGTAATGAGGGGAATTTTTAGTGCTTTAAGAGTATAATGCTTAAAGTGGGTAAAAAAATGACATTCAGAGGAGGTCAATATGAAGATTTATAAGGTTACAGATCCAGAGTTTACCAACTATGGAAGAATTATTGAGGGGTATGAAGAGGAGATTAAGCAGATCGGGGATGCACTTAGAGACAATACACCTATTCCCGAGGGCACAAACTACGTCGCTGAGGAGAAGGTTCTTCAGGAGCTTCCTGCTGCAGACAGGATTACAAATTCACTGTTCGGCGGATCACCTATGCAGTTCGGATGGTGCAACGGTCATAACACCAAGCTCAACTGCCTTGAGTATCACCGCTCAAGCGAGATAAATCTCGGCGCAACAGATTTCATCCTTCTGCTTGCAAAGAGAGAAGAAATTGTGGATTACAAGATTGATTCCGACAAGGTTAAGGCATTCCTTGTACCTAAGGGAGTTATGGTAGAGGTTTACGCAACAGCTCTTCACTATGCACCTTGCCAGGCACATAAGGATTCCGGATTCCAGGTACTGGTTGGACTTCCTAAGGGAACCAATGTAGGTAAGCCGGAGTTTACTCCTGTTAACCAGGAAGATAAGATGATGACAGCTACCAACAAGTGGCTTCTTGCTCACGAGAGCGCAAAAGAGGCTGCCAATGGCGCATGGGTTGGAATCACAGGCGAGAACATCGATATCGCCGGCGACATCGCATAAGTTTAACAAAATAATACCATATTTGGTAAGGAGCCCTCAGGGGCTCCTTATTTTTATGTATGTCAAAACGCCATTATTTTGATATAATATTGATAACCATAACTATGTCATTTTGCGGAGGAATTATATGAATCTTATTGCAGTTGCAACATCAGATTATGTGGGATTTATACTGCTGGTTGCGCTGCTTGTAAGCAGCCGGATCAGAAGATCTGATGATAAGCATATTGAATTCAAGTTATTCTCCATTATTACTATACTTACCCTGGTGGCGTGCATTGTTGATTTCTTAGTCTTCTTCTCAGATGGAAGGCCTGGAATACTTATGAAAGTTATCAACATGGTAGGCAATACATACTGTTTCATAGCAAATCCGATATTTGTCTCATCCTGGTGTCTGTACGAGGACATCAAGCTCTATCATTCAAAGGCAAGGGTGAAAAAATTATACCGGTTTGTCTTTATTCCTGCACTGATACTGGTGGTGATAGCGCTGATAAACAATTTTGTTCCAATCATCTACACCATCGACGCTGCTAACGTATATCACAGACTTCCACTATGTTATGCCTACTATATAGTAGATGCAGGATACATCATTTTTAGCATTGCAATCCTCAGGGGTTACGAAAACAGATATGGCAAGGTGCGGTTCTTCCCGCTTTATCTGATGATAGGTCCCATTGTGCTGGGATGTCTTTTGCAATCTCTGTTCTATGGTGTGTCACTTATCTGGGTTTCGATGGCGGTGGGCCTTACAGCCATTTACATGTCATTACAGAATGAGTTCTCATATCTCGATAAGCTGACAGGACTCTACAACAGAGCTTACCTTGACTACCTTCTTGAGGGGGCCTCCAAAGACAATTCCGGACGCTTTGGAGGAATTATGATCGACGTCGACTATTTCAAAGAGATAAACGACACGCTGGGGCATTCCGTTGGTGACGAAGCGCTTATTGACGTTGCCAGGGTCATTACCTTTGCAAAGCCAGACAAATCCGTGGCCATCAGGTTTGCCGGAGATGAGTTCATGATAATGTTCAAATCCACTTCGGAAAAAGAGCTGGAGAAAACAATCGAGGCTATCAGAGAAGAACTTAAGCTCTTTAACGAAACCGAGCAGAGACAGTATCAGCTCTCACTATCTTTGGGATACAGTTTATATGATTCTGAAAATGGTACTCTGGATGGATTCCTTAAGAATATGGATGACAACATGTACGTTGAGAAGAAAGTTAAGCATACAAGAGACTGATTACGCACGAGAGGAGAGTGCACATGAAAAAAAGAGTGATTGCATTACTGCTTACAACAGTCATGGTCAGCAGTGCCTGTGGAGCGGCAGGAGGAGATGTTCCTTCAGGGGAGCAGTCTTCAGCTGAAATATCGTCCGGTGGGCAGGAGCAGACAGCTCCGGATAGCGGCCAGGGCGCACAACAGCCTGAAGCATCCGCCACGACCCAGGCTACTGACGCGGTTACCTACCTTCTTGGCGATGCTGAGGAAACCTACTACGACAAAAATCTGGTTCCGTCAGTGGCTCCTTACACCATCGCGGCTGATTTTTCCAATGTTACTTATCACCCGGATAACGCATCCCTTTTTGAAGATGAGTATGCTTCCGAGTGGAACAATCCCAAGGAAATGCGTGAACTGCTGATAAAAAACGGATTCGCTGTAAGAGGTGGTGGTCGTGACGAGTTCTTTGAAGTATATGAAGATAACCGGTACTTCTACTTCCCGAGCTTTATTACCGTTGATTCTCTTATGCACACATATCATCTGTACTTTGCGTATCTTATGAAGTGCACGGAAAAAGAGTATATCGCGGACGCATTAAAGACGCTCAGCACGAAGATGCTCGAGCAGAGCGCAGCCCAGTACAGTGCTCTTAAGGGTACGAAATGGGAGAATGCAGCTCTGAGGAACCTGGAGTTCTTTTACATAGGCGCATATCTGCAGGATGAAACTGTGGCTGCACCCATACAGGACAAGGCGTTTGCTGACACTGTTACAGCAGAGCTGGCTAAGATCCAGAGCGCTTCCGGCATTGACATGTGTGCGCTGACAGAGATGATGGAAGACTACACCCAGTACAAGCCAAGAGGCTATTACGACGGCGATGAGCAACTGGAGCAGTATTTCAGGGCTATGATGTGGTATGGCAGGATTCCTTTCTCCCTTGAGGGCGAGGATGATGTTCGCAGCGCATGTCTTATGAGCAGTGCTCTGGCAAGTGATGATGAGATCTGGAAAAAGATATATTCCATAACCTCGTTCTTTGCAGGCGCGTCAGACGACATCGGCTATGATAAGTTTGCGGGCGTGATGGGACAGTGCTACGGCGGTATTCCTGATGCAGCAGGTCTTGCCGGTGACGATGCATCCTTTGGAAAACTTATGGCAGCGGTAAAAGAGCTTGATCCTCCCGCTGTTAATTCGATCCCTGTTTATGAGGGCGAGGATCCCGTAATCCCATCCTTCAGATTTATGGGCCAGAGATTCACCATAGATGCAGCTATCATGCAAAAGCTGGTATTCAGTGCGGTTGGTGAGGACTCAAACGGTGGCCGCAGATATCTTCCTGATACGCTGGATGTGCCTGCAGCTCTTGGTTCGGAGACAGCTCTTTCTATCCTTAAGGAGCAGGGCGATACCGAGTTTGAGAATTACACCAAGAATCTGGATGAGGCCAAGGCCCACTTCAACAATTCTGATCAGAGTATCTGGAATGCAAGCCTTTATTCCGGATGGCTTAATACATTGAGACCTCTGTTTGAGAAAAAAGGCGATGGCTATCCGTTCTTTATGCAGAACGATGAGTGGAGCAAGAGAAATCTTGAGTGCTTCGCAGGCTCTTTTGCGGAGCTCAAGCATGACACCATTCTCTACAGCAAGCAGGTAATGGCCGAAATGGGCGGTGGCTACGATGATCCGCCGGATGACAGGGGCTATGTTGATCCTGAGCCTGAGATATACAGCAGGTTCATCTTCCTGGCAAAGAAGACCAAGGAAGGCCTTAAGAGTCTTGGAATGCTCTCCTCAAGGAGTGAGGAGAATCTGGACAGACTTGATGAGATTGCCACAACACTCATGCAGCTTTCGGAAAAAGAGCTGAAGGCAGAGTCACTTACTGATGATGAATACGAGTGGATACGCTGCTATGGCGGTTATATCGAGCATTTCTGGGATGAGGTAAACAATCCTGATGCGTCCCAGGACAGAGTTTATCCGGAGAACGTTCCCTGTCCTGTAGTTGCTGACATTGCAACTGACCCTAACGGAACCATCCTGGAAGTTGGCACAGGCTATGCCCATACAATGTATGTGGTGTTCCCGATCGATGGTGAGCTTCATGTAGGAAGCGGAAGTGTATACTCCTTCTACCAGTTTACGTCAGATATAGACAAGCGACTTACTGACGAGGAGTGGCGCCAGATCCTTAAGGGCGGCTACTTGAACGACAACTGGGAATGGGTTGAGACAGAGCCTGCACCTCCACAGCCTGAATGGACACAGAGTTACCGCGTTAGCGGTACCGACTGATGGCCGGGGTGTTTAGAAACAACAGGAAAAAGATATTGTGGCTGCTGCTGTTCTTTGGAACAGTGGCGGCCTTTTGCTGTGCCCTGTTTCTTAATTATGTTCCGGGCGGCCTTATGTGGAATTCCAAGACTTTGCAGTTTGAAGACGGCGCAACACTGGAGCTTAAGGCAAAAGAGCTGTCGATAACCTCTGCAAGTGGAGAGATCCTCTGGAAATCCGACAAGGGCTATAAGGTTCAGGATGCGTTTGTCTGCGATCTCGACGGAGACGGGGATCAGGAGCTTACAGCTCTTTTGTGGAAGAGAGGGCGATTTGGCAAGCACAGGCCGTACTGGATTGATTCGGATGAAATTGTGTACAGCCAGCACATTTTTATTTATGATATTTCAAGGGATTATGAGCTGACGCAGAAGTGGTGTGCCTCGGACATCGGGCCTGTGGTCGTAAGGATGAAGCAGATGGAGCGCAATCCGGCGTATCTTCTGACAGAGGATGTGGATGATAAGGCGGTGCTCTGGAGCTGGCAGTCCTTTGGGCTTAAGAGCATGGACAACAGTGTGGAGTTTGCAGCGTTTGGGGATAACCTGATCCATGAGGAGATTTATCTTTATGGGGAAGGGCCTATGAAGGGGAATTATGACTTTTTGTATGAGCCCTTCAAAAAGGATATCGAGGAGGCTGATATTGCGGCGATTCAGCTGGAGACGATACTGGTGGACAAGAGTAGCGCCGTTGCCGGTTATCCGTCTTTTGGGACGCCTCTTGGAGTCGGAAGAGCTATTGTGGATGCGGGCTTTGATCTTGTGTGTGGTGCCGGTAATCACAGCCTGGACAGGGGTACTTACGGCATTGATGTGACTACGGATTTTTTTGCGGGGCAGGGAGTTAAGGTTGTTGGCATACAGAATAGTGCGGATAATGAGTACAGGCCCTATGAGATAATTACCCGAAATGCTGTCAGGATTGCGGTTTTTGATTATACCTATGGGACCAATCAGCAGGTGTCCGGAGATTCAAATTGCTTTGCGCTTCATTTTTTGCCGCAGGATGAGCAGCAGGAAGATGCATTTGTTCAGGAGATTCGCTCCGCCAGGTCTGAAGCGGATTTTGTAGTGGTGTTTACTCATTGGGGCAATGAGTATGAAACGCAGCCTTCCGAGTATCAGCTTCATATGTCGCAGCTATTGGCAGAGGCCGGAGCCGACGTGGTGATCGGAACTCATCCCCATGTGGTTCAGCCCATGGAGACTATGGAGCGGCCGGACGGCGGAATGATGCTTGTGTATTACTCACTGGGTAACTTCAGGGCCAATCAGGCTCAGATGGAAGAGACAAAGAGGGGAGCGGAAGCTCTTTTCACCATAGAGCACTGTTATGATGGTGTAAGGGTTGGACGCTTTGAAATGAAAGATATTGATGCCTATTGGAAGTAGGATATGCCATGGGGACAACTATTTTGGCAGATTGGGCATGTTGAGCAGAGTTGCAAGTGGGAGGAGTTTTTAATGATTTATAATAAGAAGTTAGTTTCATTAGGACTATCATGTTTGATGCTGGCTGGAGCGGTGGTATGCGCAGCACAGGGGAGTGGATGGCAGAACACTGTGGGGCAGGATGTCGGGGATGATTCTGTTAGTTCGTCTCCGAATATTATCGATGATAAATACAGGACCACTTATGAGGTCTTTGTCTATTCTTTTTGCGATAGTGACGGGGACGGAATCGGAGACCTTAATGGGCTTATTGATAAGCTTGATTATATAAACGACGGGGATGATGCCACGGACGGCGATCTTGGCTGTAATCAGATCTGGCTGATGCCTATTTCACCTTCGCCGACTTACCATAAATATGATGTTGTTGATTATAAAGATATTGATCCCCAGTATGGAACTTTGGAGGATTTTGACCGGCTGGTTGAGGAATGTCACGCCAGGGGAATCAGGGTGATCATTGATCAGGTCTACAATCATTCATCTTCGGAACATCCCTGGTTTACTGAGGCTGCGGAGTTTTTGAAACAGCATGATGAACTTAGGCTTGAGGAAGCTAAGGAACAGTGCCCGTTTGTGGATTATTACAACTTTTCTGATGAGAAGATGGATGGCTTTGAGCCGCTTTCAGGGACAGATTATTTCTATGAAGCCCGCTTTTGGTCTGGCATGCCTGATCTGAATCTGGACAGCGTTGCTGTTCGCGGAGAGATTGCAGACATCACCGGATTTTGGCTGGGGCGCGGTGTCGACGGTTTTAGGCTTGACGCGGTTACATCTTATTACACTGGTGAGGATGAGAAAAACGTAGAGTTTATGACGTGGCTTAACGATACAGTTAAGAAGGTCGATTCCGATGCTTACATTGTTGCGGAGGCTTGGACTAATTCGGCTACCTATTACAAGTATTATGCCAGCGGAATAGACAGCTTTTTTGATTTTGACTATTCAGGAAGCGAAGGAACGATTGCTGGCGTGGCAAGGGGTACAACACCTGCTTCACGGTATGCACAGGCTCTGGAAAAGACAGAAGCGGCGATTGAAGAGGCAGGTGGCATTGATGCTCCGTTTTACACAAACCACGATATGGCAAGAAGTGCCGGTTACTTCACAGGAAAAGGCTCGGATGACAAGGTCAAGCTCGCAGGCGCACTGAACCTTCTGATGAGAGGAAATGCCTTTATTTACTACGGCGAGGAGCTTGGGATGAAGGGCTCCGGCAAGGATGAGAACAAGAGAGCGCCGATGTACTGGACTGAGGATGGCACTGCCGAGGGCATGTGCAAGGGACCGGATGGGATGGACTCTTTTACCATGAAATATCCTGCCCTGGACCAGCAACAAGAGGACCCTTACTCAATCTACAACTATTTCAAGGCGGCGATCAGGCTTCGTAACACATATCCCGCCATCGCCAGGGGCAGAACAACTGCGATAGACGAGATTTCCGATTCGGACATAAGCGCCTTTATGCGCAGCGTTGATGCTGATCCGGAGGGGCGATTCGAGGCTCAGAGCCTGCTGCTTGTGATCAATACTTCGGGTGAAGCCAGGGCCGTAGATTTGTCAGCCATGGATAAATGGCAAGGCTCAGGCATCATCTCCTCGCAGCTGAACACGTCAGAAGAGCAGAGTGTGCTTGAGGGTGATGTTTTGACGGTTGCGCCGTATGGAATTGTTGTTATTGAGAATTAGGGTTTTAGTATGAATTGGCGGATATTCATCCTTGATGCACCAAAGAAAGAATGGTAGTATTTCTGCTCGCATATCAAAGAACAAGAGATAACTTGCCTGTTCCGGCGATTGGATTGTAGCACCGCTCGGTTCGCCTTCAGGGATACTCTACTAAGCTCGACAAAACCTCGCTAAGTAGCCATCCATGGCTCGCACTAGCTTCGAAAAGACCTCAGCAAGTGCTCTGCTCAAATGTCTGCCCGTGTAACTGCGGATGGCATCCTGTTCTGTAGGATGCCATCCGCAGTTACACGGGCAGCACTTGACGGCGGGCCGAATGGTGCTACAATCCAATAACCGGAGCAGGTAAGCGGTTTATTCTTTTTTAACTGGTAATTCTGAAGAAATGTAGGATAATGATGTTAGGAGGTATACAACTATGAGTAAAGAATTGATCCTTGAAAAAGCAGCACTTAGTGATGATGACCTTTTAAATGTTGTGGGCGGTATGGAGAATGCCACAATCGTGTCCTGTAAAGATAAGGAAAAGAAGCATAGGAAAATCGATGCGAAAGTATCCGCTTCTTCAAACGGACAGGAGGTTCCGATCAATCTTCTTAACAAATCACTTAAATGTTGACCTTTAATAATTATATATTTGATCTTTATGGAACATTAATGGACATACACACCGACGAGGGCTCGGATGAGCTCTGGGAGTCGGTGTGTGATTATCTTGCAAAAGAGCTTCCGGCTTACTTTCAGGGAAAGAACCGGGAGCTTATTCGTCGTCCGGAGAAACTTAAGGAGCTGTATGAAAAGCTGGACAAAGAGGAGAGGAAGGCTCTCGGAGCACGTCTTGGAACAAATTATCCTGAAATCCGCATAGAATGGGTGTGGGAGAGGATTCTCGGAGATTCAATATCCCAGCCGATTGCGGCGTCAATTCCGATCACCCACTACAGCTTTGAAGACGACAACATTGTCCCTGAACATCTTGCAAAACTCTGTACATTCTTTCGTCGAACCTCCAGGACCCGCATGAAGCTTTATCCGGAGGTGGAACAGACTCTGAAAACTCTTAAAAGTAGCGGAAAGAAGATATTTCTTTTATCCAATGCCCAGCGCACCTTCACCCGGGATGAGATAACAGAATGCGGCCTTCCAAGCTATATGGACGACATTTTCATGTCCTCAGACAAGCTCATCATGAAGCCTGACATCAGATACATGGAAATGCTTCTTAATAAACATGCCCTCGACAAGTCAAAATGTGTTATGATAGGTAACGAAATTCAAAGCGATATAAAAATCGCAAAAGACATTGGAATGCATGGCATTCTTGTAGCAGATGGGGACTTGAGCAGTATATTATGAAGTATTTTATTATGTATATTAAGCAGACACTGCGGTTTGTACTTAAACCGCTTTCTTTCGTGCCTGCCATTTTCATGATGTGCCTGATATTTACCATGTCGGCGCAGGAGGGGGAACAGAGCAGCCGGCTCAGCTACGAGGTGGGAGTCAAGGTGCTCACCGTGGCCAACGAGACGCTGGACAGAGGCTGGACCTCAGAGAAGATCGATCAGCTTTCCAGAGCAGGTCAGTTTTATATCAGGAAGACAGCACACTTTACGGAGTACTTCCTGCTGGCCATGTCGGTGGCATTCCCTCTGTATGTGTATGGAGTAAGAGGCTTGTGGCTGGTTTTTTCCGCGGGAATCTTCTGCGTTGGTTTTGCCTGTCTTGACGAATACCATCAATCTTTCGTGGCCGGAAGAGGACCAGCCAAGAGGGACGTTGTCATAGACAGTATCGGGGTGTTTTTCGGTATTCTCATCACGAGGATAATCGGATGGACAGGGAGGATGACCATTTTCAGGCCACTTTCCAATCACAAAGACTGAAAAAGGGTGAAATGGGGTTATGTTAAAGGTGTTTTTGGCGGAGGACGAGTTCGTTGTCCGCGAGGGGATAAAGAACAATATTGACTGGAGGGCGCATGATTATGAGTTCTGCGGAGAAGCTGGCGACGGGGAAGTGGCTTACTCCATGATCCAGAACCTGCGGCCCGATATAGTCATCACAGATATCAAGATGCCATTTATGGACGGTCTGACTCTCAGCCGTATGATCAAGGCACAGTTCCCGGAAACAGAAATAATTTTACTCACAGGCTATGAGGATTTTGAGTACGCCAAGGAAGCCATCAGGATCGGCGTCTGCTCATATCTCTCCAAGCCTATTAGTGGTGAGAATCTGTTAAAAGAGATCGATGCGGTGGCAGAGCGCATCAGAGAAAAGAACAGAGAGCGCGAGATCGCAAGACGATACCAGGAAGACATGATGGAGCGCACTGAGCTTGACAGACAGGAGTTCTTCGACAACCTGGTCACCGGCTCCAGAGACCTTCCATATCTTCTTGGCAGGGCAAAAGAGCTGTCTCTGGACATCACAGCACTTCGCTACAATGTCATTATCCTTAAAATCTGGTCCATCAAGCACGGCGCTGAGGAGTACTCTGGCAGTGTAGTTGGCGTCCAGTCCAAGCTTTCCGAGCTCATCGGCTCCTACAGAGCGCTGCTCTTTGACATGAAACTCAACGCCAGAGCCCTCCTTTTCAAAGGCGATGACGACCAGGAGATCACTGACAGTGTCAATTCCTGCATCGACAAGATGAAGGAGATCTTTGCCCAGTACCCACACATCAGATATTTCGGCGGCGTCGGACAGGTGGTCCAGAGAATTTCCGATATCCCAAGTTCTTTTTCATGGGCCAGCAGGGCATATGCCCATCAGTACTTAACATCGGAGAGTGACTTCCTGTTCGGATCTGAGGAGGGACTTCACCCTCAGCAGGACGATGTCATACTCTCTGAGATCGACCCCAAACACATAGACAGGCGCCTTGTTAAAGAGTTCCTGAGAATGGGAGATGACTCCGAGGCAGGTTTTTTCCTTGACGAATTCTTCAAGGGCATGGGCAAAAACGCGATCCGTTCAACCATGCTAAGGCAGTACATTTCCATGGACGTATACTTCACGGTATCAGACTTTATCCAGAACGAGCTGGGAATCTCCAAGGAAGAGATGGATGCCCGCGTTCCCCAGCAGGATCTGCTCGCAGACGAGAAGAGCACCTACGAATATCTTGTGGAAATCCTCAAGAAGGCCATATGCCTTAGAAAAGAGACTTCCCAGAGCCACTACCGCGAAGTAATAAATGAAGTGACAGCATATATCGACCAACACTACAGCGACGAGGAGCTGAGCCTTAACACTCTGGCCGCCCACGTCAACTTCTCGCCCAACCACCTGAGTGCCGTATTCAGGCAGGAGATGGGCCAGACCTTCATCAAGTATCTGACTGACTATCGTCTTGATAAGGCAAAAGAGCTGCTGCTGTCAACCTCAAGAAAGAGCAACGAGATAGGTATGATGGTGGGTTACAAAGACCCCCATTATTTCTCGTATCTTTTCAAAAAAAGTGTGGGTTGCACAACCACACAGTACAGGGGCAAAAACCGCGTGGAGGATGAGGAATGAATACACCCTGGAAGGAGGGCAGGATAAAGAACAAATCCCGCCTTGCCACTCAGATCCGTATTTCATATCTGATACTTCTTTTGCCCAATATCGTGTTCATGGTCTTTGCCTTCTACAACCTCTGGAAGATCAGCGTCAGATACGATGACATGCTCAATTCAGTGGTTGCAGCTTCCGAGTTCTCACTGGACTTCAAAAATGACTTCGACTATGAGACATACCTTCTGATAGTGGGAAACGTATCCCCTGAAAGCTCCAAGATCCCGGGGCTTCTTTCTGATGCCCGGGGAGTCGTTGACAGCCTTAAGGACGTTACTGATACCGCAGATAACCAGAAGAGGCTAGCCAGTGCGGAAAAGTACCTCAACAACCTGGAGGGCTATATCAGCAACATCGTGGACAACTTAAACTACGATGACAGGTACGAGGCCAACATGACCATCTGGGAGAATGACGTCCAGATAGTTACAGCTCTTTTGCAGGAGACTATCAACGAGTATATTTACTATGAGAACCGTCAGATTCAGATCGCCCAGACCCAGAACCGCCAGTTTTACCTTAATACAATAAAGGTTTCCATCGCTATTTTTGGCTTTATTCTCCTGGCCATCATCATGGTTTCCGTGGTGGGAACCATGTGGATCACCCGCCCGATAGAGGAGCAGGTTACAAGAGAGCAGAAGGAGCTTCGCAAAGCCGAGTTCGAACTGCTCCAGGCCCAGATAAATCCACACTTCCTATATAATACGTTGGACGCCATCGTCTGGTCAGCAGAAGCCGGCAATCAGAAGCAGGTTGTTAAGATGGTTGGCTCTTTGTCTGAGTTTTTCAGGTCATCACTCAACAAGGGAAAAGAGCTGGTCAGAGTCCGTGAGGAGCTATCCCACTCCAGAAGCTATCTGGAGATCCAGCAGATAAGATATCAGGATATTTTGAGTTATGACATCGACGTTCCCGAGGAACTTTTTGAGTATGAAATCCCAAAGATAACAGTCCAGCCCATCATCGAGAACGCCTTGTACCATGGGATCAAGAACCGCCGAGGTGGCGGTAAGATCACGGTTACAGGCAAGGATGGTGAAAATGAGTATTACATCACAGTCGCTGACGATGGAATGGGAATGGAAGAGGAGAGGCTTTCAGAGGTCAGAAGAGAGTTGTCGGGAAACGGAGACGGAGAGGGGAAAATTTACGGCTTGTACAACGTTAATGAGCGCATAAAGCTCTTTTACGGCGAAGAATATGGTATAAGCATTGAATCAGAGTACGGCAAGGGTACTACTGTCATTATAAAGCTCCCGAAAAAATCAACCGAAATCGTAGAAAATTGAAACAAAATTAATAAAAAATAAAATAATCAACTTTTTCTCTTTGTTTATTTAATGGGAATTTCAGAGATTTCCTCTAGAATGGGTATTAGTAAGGAATGGTCCTTACACAACACATCTATTCTAGGAGGAAAGATTATGATGAAGAAAGTATTGGCAGTTCTTATGGCATCTGCAATGACACTTGGTCTTGTAGCATGTGGCAGCTCAGCACCTGCATCAACAGGTTCAGCTCCTGCAGCTTCAGGCGGAAAGATCAAAGTTGGTATCATCAACAACGATCCTAACGAGTCAGGTTATCGTACAGCTAACGATGCAGACCTTAAGGCAAAATTCACTGAGGCAAACGGCTACGAAGCTTCATTTGCTTACAGCTTGAAGAACGATGAGCAGATCCAGTACGCTCAGAACTTTATCCAGGACGAAGTTGATTATCTTCTTCTTTCAGCAGCTGATACAGCAGGCTGGGATTCAGTTCTTAAGGATGCTCAGGCAGCAGGCGTAAAGGTTATCCTTTTCGACAGAACAATCGACGCAGATCCTTCACTCTATGAGGCTTCTATCGTTTCCGATATGGCTAAAGAAGGACAGACAGCTGTTGACTGGCTTGCAGGTCAGGGACTTTCAGAGTACAACGTAATCCACATTCAGGGTGTTATGGGATCAGCTGCTCAGCAGGGAAGATCAGGCGCTCTTGATACAAAGGTTGCTGCAGAGGCTAACTGGAACATCGTTAAGCAGCAGACAGCTGAGTGGAACGCAGAGAAGGCACAGCAGATCGTTCAGTCAGTTATCGACGCTGGCACACCTTTCAACGTAATCTACGCTGAGAACGACGATATGGCTAAGGGCGCTGTTGCAGCTCTTGACGCAGCTGGTATTTCACACGGCGTTGGCAAAGACGTAGTAGTTATGGGATTTGACTGCAACAAGTGGGCACTTGAAGAGCTCCTTGCACAGAACTGGAACTACGATGGACAGTGCAATCCTTTCCAGTCAAGCTACATCGATGACATCATCAAGAAGCTTGAGGCAGGCGAGACACTTTCACAGAAGACAATCATCATGGATGAGAAGGGCTTCGACGCTTCAACAATCACACAGGATGATGTTGATAACTATGGCATCTGAGTGATATAGGGATTAAAAGTCGAGCGATTGTTGTGCTTGCACAAACAAGAGATTGACTTTGAAGACCGAACAGACATGAGGAAAAAAGATACGCGTCTTTATGCGGATCGATTTCCGAATGGATGTAGGATTGCGGAAGCGCTTTATGCGGAGCAATCCGGATATCACGGATTTAATAAGTTCGATCAAAAGGCGCAGCGGCGTTGTCTGCTGCGTCTTTTTTAAAGAAAAGAGGAGTGAGTCGCCAATGAATGAAAACACTGTGCTGCAAATGCGTGGCATTAATAAATCATTCCCGGGCGTCCGTGCGCTTCAGAACGTAGACTTTACCCTTAACAAAGGTGAGATCCACGCTCTGATGGGGGAAAACGGCGCAGGAAAATCAACGCTTATAAAAGTTTTAACCGGAGTTTATTCCAAGGATGGAGGAACCATTGAGCTCGACGGCAAGGGAGAGGTAGCAATCCACTCACCTCAGGATGCCCAGAAGCTGGGAATAAGCACCGTATATCAGGAAATTACACTTTGTCCCAATCTTACAGTTGCCGAGAATATGTACATCGGAAGAGAAAAGAGCGTACTGACCAACTGGAAACAGATGAATACAGACGCTGACAAGATCCTTCAGAAGCTGGATATTCCCGCCAAAGCAAACCAGCAGCTCTCCAACTGCTCCATCGCTGTTCAGCAGATGGTTGCCATTGCCAGAGCCGTGGACATGGACTGTAAGGTGCTTATTCTTGATGAGCCTACATCATCTCTCGATGAGCAGGAGGTTGAAAAGCTCTTTGGCCTCATGAGAGACCTTAAGGCAATGGGCGTAGGCATCATCTTTGTAACACACTTCCTGGATCAGGTATACGAGGTGTGTGACAAGATCACTGTTCTCAGGGACGGACAGCTGGTCGGTGAATACGAAATCAAGGATCTTCCAAGAGTTAAGCTGGTTGCCAAGATGCTGGGCAAGGAGATGGACGATCTTTCAGACATAAAGGGTGAGACAGAAGGTTACAAGGGCAGCGATGCCGGAGAGATCGTTTTTGAGGCAAAAGAGCTCCAGTCAGACGCAGGCATTAAACCCTTTGATTTCCACATCAAAAAGGGTGAGGTCAACGGCTTTACAGGACTTCTGGGTTCCGGACGAAGCGAGTGCGTAAGAGCAATCTTCGGTGCAGACCGTATCCTTGGCGGCAAGGTTAAGGTACATGGCAAGGAGGTCAAGATCACCAAGCCTATCGAAGCCATGAAGAACGGAATCGCATATCTGCCTGAGGACAGAAAGGTTGATGGTATCATCGGTGACCTTTCGATAAGAGAGAACATCATCCTGGCACTACAGGTTATGACCGGCTTCTTCAAGCCATTTTCAAAGGCCAAGGCAAATGCTTTTGCTGAAGAATACATACGTAAGCTCAGTATCAAGACACCATCTGCAGACACACCTATCAAGCTCCTTTCAGGTGGTAACCAGCAGAAGGTTATCCTTGCAAGATGGCTTTTGATGCATCCCGAATATCTCATCCTTGATGAGCCTACCAGAGGAATCGACGTAGGAACCAAGGTGGATATCCAGAAGCTGGTGCTTGAGCTTGCATCAGAGGGTATGAGCGTCACCTTCATCTCATCCGAGACTGACGAGATGCTTCGTACCTGTTCAAGATTAGTAGTTATGCGCGATAGGAAGGTCGTTGGGGAACTGACCGGCGATGATCTGACACAGAACAAGATCATGGCTACTATCGCAGGAGGAGAGTAAGGTATGGCTAAGAAAAAAACAAATACAACACTGGAGGTGTTTAAGCGAATTGCCTCCCACCAGTTGTTTATACCGCTGCTTGCTCTTATTCTTCTTGCGGTTATAAACCTGGTAAATGATCCAAGCTTTTTCACAGTTACAGTAACAACCAATAACGCAGGCAACAAGGTCTTTTCCGGAGCCCTTATCACAATCCTGGATTACGGCTCAGAGTTGGGAATCCTGGCAATCGGTATGACCCTTGTAACAGCTGCTTCAGGCGGACAGGATATTTCCGTTGGTGCAACAATAGCTATTGCAGGTTCTGCAATGCTGAGAGTCCTTTGCGGTGGCAACTCAAGACCTGAGACCATCCAGGCTCCCATCATCGTTGCCTTCCTGGTAGCCTGTATCGTAGGAATGCTCTGCGGCGCATTCAATGGCATGCTGGTTTCGATATTCAAGATCCAGCCCATGATCGCCACACTGATCCTCTTTACTGCGGGACGTTCCATTGCAGCATGGATCAACAACAACGAGCTTCCCATCGTTCCGGATCCCAAGTTCTCATACTTTGGCGGATTCATTCCGGGAATACCGATCCCGACCACAGTTTTCATCGTGATCGCATGTATCATCGTTATCGCGCTGGTGCTGAAGTTCACCAACCTTGGACTTTACACACAGGCAGTTGGTATCAACGAGAGTTCTTCAAGACTTAACGGTATCAACCCTACATTTATCAAGTTCCTTTCATTTGTAATCCTTGGACTTTGCGTAGCAGTTGCAGCCCTCATCAAGGTTAGCCGTCTTTCCACGATCAACTACTCAGTTATTGCAAAAGACATCGAGATGGACGCCATTCTTGCTGTAGCCCTGGGCGGAAACGCTCTTTCGGGCGGTAAGTTCAATATGTGGGCTTCAATCCTTGGAGCATATGTAATCCAGTTCCTTACAACAACACTTTACAAGTTCAATGTTCCTTCAGATGCTCTCGCAGCATACAAGGCAGTTGTTGTTATCATCCTGGTTGTATTCTCAGCTCCCAAGGCAAGAGAGTATATGGAACACTTTGCTAAAAAGCTGGCTCCTGCAAGAAAGGAGGCGGCATAAATGAAGGATAAGAAAAAGACAAGTATCTTCAGTAAAATGAATGATACAAACATGCTGCTCACCATCACTATAGTTATTTTCTTCGTGATGTATATCGGAGCTATCGTGCTTCAGGGCGGCGGATTTTCCAAGCCCCAGATGTTCTTTAACATCCTCAACGCCAACGCAGCTCTTATCATCACAGCCTGCGGAATGAGTATCGTAATGATCTCAGGCGGAATTGATATTTCCGTCGGCGGCGTGGTTGCCCTTGTTTCCATGTGCTGTGCTGTTTATCTTGACCCTCAGGACGGATCAGCACCCGGATCGATCTTTGGTTCAATCCTTATTGCCATAGGAATTGGAATCGCATTTGGCCTGGTACAGGGATTCCTGGTAGCTTATCTTGATATCCAGCCATTCATCGTATCTCTGGCAGGAATGTTCTTTGCAAGAGGTATGACTACAATCGTTAACACTGCACCTTTCAATGTAGCCAATCCTGAGTTTATAGCTCTCAAGGATACCCGTATCAACGTACCGTTCCTTGGATCCTATAACAAAAAAGGCATATATGTTCCCGCTTATATTGAAATTGGTGTAATTGTTGCATTGCTTCTTGTGGTATTATTGTTTGTAGTGCTGAGATGGACCAAGCTTGGAAGAAGCTTCTACGCAGTTGGTGGTAACAAGCAGAGTGCCCTTATGCTGGGTATCAACGTAACCAGGACCAAGTTCCTGTCACACCTTATCTGCTCAACACTTGCAGGTATTGCAGGTTATGTATACTTCCTTCACGTTGGATCCGGTTCAGCCAGCCATGCAATGGGTATGGAGATGAATGCCATTGCGTCCTCCATCATCGGTGGAACGATGCTGACAGGTGGTGTTGGTAACCTTATAGGAACACTCTTTGGAGTGCTTTCACTTAGCACCATCCAGAACATAGTTGCTTCAGCAGGACTCGATGATGCATGGTGGACAGGTATCACCATTGCAGCAATGCTCTGCATCTTCCTTATCATCCAGAGTGTTGTCATGGCTCAGAAAAAGAAAGAACTTAAGGCCTGAGGATATATACGTAAACATGAGACAGATTTTTAAAAAGCTTTCTGTGCTGCTCCTTATTTCTGCACTTGTTGCAGGATGTGGGAGCAGACTCCCTAAAGAAGATTCAGGGGACAATACTGAAAATATGACAAAAGCCGACGATGCCATTACCGTCGGCTTCTCTCAGCTTGGAGCGGAGTCGGATTGGAGAAGTGCCAATACTGACTCAATGCTAAGCGCTCTTTCTGAGGCTGAGGGCTATACACTTATCTACAAAAACGGCCAGCAGAAGCAGGCTAATCAGATAACCGCCATCAGAACCTTCATTCAGCAGGAGGTTGATTACATCGTTCTTGCCCCTGCTACTGAGGACGGCTGGGATACAGTGCTCGATGAAGCAAGGCAGGCAGAAATCCCGGTTATCCTTGTTGACAGAAGAGTAAATGCCGCTGACAAAAACCTCTATTCCTGCTGGGTGGGATCAGACTTTGAGCTTGAAGGCAAGAAGATGGCCGCATGGATCAAGGCGTATACCGAAGGAATCGGAATGGAAGCTTCAGATCTTCACATCGTCAATATCCAGGGCAGTATCGGTTCCACAGCCCAGATCGGCAGAACCAGGGGGCTTGCCAATGCAGCCAGAGACAATGGATGGGACCTCATGGCGGAGATCAGCGGAGATTTCACTGAGACCAGAGGAAGAGAAGTTATGGCAGCGCTTTTAAAGCGCTTTGACAACATAAACGTTGTGTACTGCGAGAACGACAACATGGCCATAGGTGCTATTGATGCCATCGAGAGCGCAGGAAAGAGAGTTGGCAAGAATATCCAGAGGGGCGAGATCATGGTGGTTTCCTTTGATGGCGTCAACGAGACGGCGCTGGAATATACAAGAGCCGGCAAGATTTCCTGCATCGCAGAGTGTAATCCCCTTCACGGACCAAGAGTCAGAGCCCTTATAGAAATGCTCAGAAACGGCGAAACTCCCGAGAAGTTCAACTACGTTGATGAGACCCTGTTCAGCTCGGTGGAAAGCGTTTCAGAAGTCACAGTAGACGGCGAAACTTACACTGTTGAAAAAAACTACTAAAATAATGAAAAAACCCCAAAAAACCCGTGGTTTCTTATTGCAATTAGGATGTGAAAAATATATCATTAAATCATTGAATGGGGGAACTGCGTATGGAACTGGGGTTAAACGCGACATATATTTCACCTGCACTTGAGAGGAAACTGGGGAGTATCTCCGAGTGCCTGGTTACAACCATCATTGCCGCAGCCGGTTACGGGAAAACCAGAGCGATAAGATGGTGGTATGACCATAATATCAACAACGATAATACTATAATTCTCAATATGACTGTTATGAGAGACTCGCTCTCAGAGTTTTGGAACAGCTTCTGTTCATGCTTTGAGGAGTGGCAGGACACCTATGACAGCCTTAAATCCCTTGGTTTCCCGGCTGAGCCACAGCTGATGGGAATCATGAAAGGGATTCTTCAGCATTGGTACAAAAAGAGAAACGGTGCCTGTGTCTACCTGATCATTGATGATCTTCACTTTATTTCAAGCCCGCTTGTATCAGATCTTTTATTTAACGTGATCACAAGTTTTGAAGGTTATGGTGTACATAACAATGTACACTTTGTTTTGATATCCAGAAATACTATTTTTAACCATGCAGAGCGCATCAAGTTTGGTGCTGAGCTCAACGACATCACCATGGATGATCTTAAGCTCGATAGTGACAATATTATCCGCTATGCCCAGAATGGTGATATTGCCCTTAACCGGGAAGAAGCTGCAATGCTTGAGCGTGTAACAGAAGGCTGGTTTTCCGTTATCTATCTGAATCTCAGCGCATGGCAGAGAAATCACATGTGGCTCAACGGAAACGACAACATCTATACCATTATGGATGATGTGCTCTTTAAGCCTATAAGCGAGAGGGAAGCGGAGTTTCTTTCAATCCTTGGCGTGCCTGATGAATTCACCTCTGAAGAGGCATGGTGGGTATGGCAGGAGGATGACACCAGGGATATTCTCCACAAACTTTCATCGAATAATGCGTTCATTACAAGACTGGCAGACGGAACCTACCGCTATCACAACATGCTCAAGAAGTGTGCCATGACCAAGTTCAATAAGCTCCCGGAGGAAAAAAAGAACAGGGCATACCTTCGTTTTGGAAAGTGGTATGAGAACAACATGGATCTTGTCAAGGCGGAGAAGTACTACCTTAAGTGCGAGGCCTGGGACGAGCTCCTTGACTGCTTTGTCATCGGACAGGGCAGAACTGTTATCGGAGAGAATATCGAGAGATTTCTTAAGTGGGAAAAAGAGTGCCCGAGAGATATCATGCTAAAGCATCCGGTAGCTCTTTTAACTATAATGAAGGTTCTCTTCTCCTTCGGACAGATGGCGGAGATGATCGAGATCAAAAAGCTCCTTGCCAGATCCCTGGAAGAGAATACAGCCATGGATCAGACTGAAAAGAATAACCTCCTTGGCGAGAGTGAGCTGATCATGGGCTTTACTGCTTATAATGACATTCAGGCCATGAGCTCTTTCCACAGAAGAGCTTCTGAGCTTATGACCAGAAATGCCCTCAATACAGATTCCAAGGGCAGCTGGACCTTTGGTTCTCCTTCGGTACTGTGGATGTACCACAAGGATGCCGGAGGACTGGATGCCGAGAATGATGCGATGTTCGAGTGCATGCCTTTCTATTACAAGGTAACGAACAGCCACGGCAATGGCGCTGAATACGCTATGCTTTCAGCTATCCATCTCCACAGGGGAGATGTGGTCAAGGCGGAACAGACTGCGGAGATAGCTCTTGCGGCTGCCAAGCTAAAGGGGCAGCTTTCCATCAGGATTGCGGCTGAGTTTGTTCAGATGCACATTTTGATACTTAATAAGGATTATTCTTCCATCAAAAAGATGATTGAAACGACCAGGAAGAGCGTTTTGCAGGACAGACAGTACAACCTGATCTACACTATGGATATGGTGGATGCATGGATGAGCTCGTTTATCGGTGATTCCTATGTGGCAGCTGACTGGCTTACAAATGATTCTGACGGCTCACCGCTTCCAAGACTGGCGTCACCTATGATCGCCATAGTTAGAAATCAGTTATCGCTACTTGGAAGAAACTACGCTGAAATAGTGGCAAGGCAGCATGCAGGTTTCGGGGTGTGCAGGGCACTTCATGCCGGAATGTGTGAGCTTTATCTCCATTTACAGCTGACATCAGCCTATGAGGCCATGGGCCAGGATGATCTGGCCAGAGCAGAACTTAGGCAGGCTTTTGATTTCGTAATGCCAGATGGTATCGTGATGCCGTTCGTGCTGTTTTATGGGAAGTTCTTTAGCATGGCGCTGGAAGCTCTTTTAACTGAAGATGACTACGCTGATTATTGCAGGAAGATTGTGAAGCTTGGTGAGGAACTGAGGTCCGGTCGAAAGGCTGAGGCAGGAACAGAAAAGAGAGAGGCAAATACCACCAACCGTCTTAAAGCTCTTTTGACAGAAAGAGAATACAAGATTGCCACGTTGGCAGCTCACAGGATGACCAACAAGGAGATCGCAACGCAGATGTTCCTTGCTGAGGGTACGGTCAGAAACCAGCTCTCAAGAGTTTTTGAAAAACTGTCCATCGAGGGCGATACAAGAAATAAGAGAATGGAGCTGGAAAAGCTCTTTGGCAAGTAACTGAAAAGCCGCATAAACACTAAAAGAGTGACATCATGTCACTCTTTTTTTCGTGCAAAAAATGACATTCATTCACTTGGATTTCCGGAGGGCTGAGTTTAGATTTTATTTAGAGATTTTATGTTCTTTTCATAATAAATAAAAAAGGGAGAGACCATTATGAGTGAAGAAAACTTCAACAACACTGGCGAAGAGGAAACCGCTGCGTTATTTGTGTCTGCGCAGAAGAGGAAAAAAGCCGAAGAAGAAGCCAGAAAAAAGGCCGAAGCCGAACAGGCCAAGCGAGATGCTGCCGAAGCTGAAGTTCGCAAGATGGAAGAGGAGGTGGAGGAACGCAAGAGAAAGGCCGAAGAGGAGCGCATAGCTCTCGAGAATGAGCAGAGAGAGCGCGAACTTGCGGCCAAGAGAGAAGCAAGTCTGACCGAAAACCTCAAGGAGAAAGCCGGAGATATTGCCGAAAAAGCTGTAGACGTTGCAGGTAAAGCCGGAGAACTGGCAGTAAAGGCAACAAACAGGGCTACAGATAAAGGCTCTGAAGGCGGTGGATCTGCTGGCGGAGGCAACAAGACGCCACTCTTTATCGGAATTGGCGTAGCTGTAGTTGCACTTATTGCAATTCTGGCAGTTGTGCTGGGTGGTAAGAAGGGCTCAAAAATCGACTATGCAAGTCTAAACTGCGCCGCTGAGTACAAGATACAGAAGGAAGGATACATCACAACTCTTTACTATCCTGAGGATGTTTATAAAGATCTCACGGAAGAAGAGAAGAGCAAAGGTGATGTCAGTTTCCTTTCTATCGCATCCAGTAACGTGAATAAGAGTGCTCCGACCTTCAGTACATATGTTTACACAACTAAAAACACCGTCGAAGCTGCACAGTACAAAGCCGATACAACCCTCGAAGGAATTAAGACTGTAACTCAGGCATATCTTGGCGGAACAACCATCAAGGAGGAGTCTTTCAGCAGCCTTACCGAAAAAAATCCGGGTGCGTATTATTACAAGGCAACTTATGAGAAGGACAAGGAATCAGGTGCTGTAAGTGCTCTTTATAAGGTCAACGATAAGGGCAATACGGAAATTGTTGTTTCCGATTTCCGGGTAAAAGGGACAGATCCGGCAGAAGCCATTTCGATGAGAGACCTTTATGAGTCCAAGAACATGGCAAATGCTTTGAAGATGCCGGGAGGAAATCCTCCAACAAGCTATGAATGGGACGGAGCCCTGGAGTTCCCGGAGGTCAATTTCAAGCTTACGATGCCCAAAGACAAGTTTAAGGAATTTCCGACATCCAGAGACGAGACACGGTTCTTTATTGATGACAACGGAGCCTTTATCATGATGTGTGCTGTATTCCAGTCGTCGGTTGAAGATTTCAATCTGACAACTGATAATCTGCCTGATGTTATGTCGGCTTTTGAAAAAATGACTGAAAAAGGCCTTTCGGAGAATATGAATGTTTCCAGCAGAATGTTCCTTCAAAAAACGGAGACTCCATATTTCGGAGCAGATTTCTCAGCGGAGTACAAGGATATTATCAACGGCGTGGAATATTGGGAAATGGACTGGGTGGATCTGTGGTTCACCGATAGTGAGGATATTTATATTTTGTCACTTTACATGTACGCTCCTCAAGAGAACAAGGAGACATACAAAACAATATTTGAAAAGGCAATACAGAATCTTGGATAACGAAGGGAGAATTTGGTCATGGGTGATGAGAACAATTTAGTGCCTGAAAACGAGGATACATCAGCGCTTTTTGTGTCTTCACAGAAAAAGAAGAAGGCTGAGGAAGAGGCAAAGAGGCGTGCTGAGGAAGAGCAGGCCAAAAGAGATGCTGCCGCTGCGGAGGTTCGCAGAATGGAGCAGGAAGTAGAAGAACGCCGCAAGAAGGCTGAAGAAGAGAAGCTTGCTCTCGAGAATGAAGAGAAGATGACAGCTGAGGAGAGAGCTAAGGTTGCAGCTCAGAGAGCTGCAGATAAGGCTGCTAAGGAAGCTGCCGCTTCAAATAAAGCAGCAAAGCCTGCTGCAAGTCCTGCAGTTAACAGTAAGCTCTTTATTATTATCGGAGCAGTTGTTGCTGTGCTGGTACTTGCCTTTGTCATCGTAAAAGTAGTAGGCAGTGGCGGAGGAAAAGCATCAGATTATTCTCAGCTTGGAGCAAATGGTGAGTATACACCTAAAGCAAGCGGATTTGAGATAAAGATCCTCTACCCCAATGATATTTACACTGAAGTAACAGAGAAAAAAGTGGATGAAGATAACCTCCAGATATTCTTCAATTCTAAGAAGAGCAAAGATGTTACTACAAATATTGTTATGACTACTTACCGTGAAGAAACCAGTTCGGATGGAGATAAGAAGATGCTTAAGGATAACATAGCTCTTTTCCAACCCGAAACAATTCAGACGGGCCTTACTGAGACCGCCAAGAAGCAGCTCACGGGTCTGATCGAAGATGCCAAAGTTACGGATGAGGTAACTGCTCAGTATAGCGATGACAACCCAACCACATACACTTATGACTGCAAATTCACATCAGGTAAGTATAAGAGTGGAACAGCAAGGGCATTTCTTTTACCAAATCCGGCAGGAGAGTATAAGGTTGTTATGGTGTGCTGCTTCAAGGCTAAGGCTGATGAAAACGGCATAGCTTCTATGAGAGATATTTTTGTGAAGAATAACACGTCTGCAGCGTTTGCAATGCCGGGAGCTCTTCCACCTACAAGCAACGAGACTGATGGAATGGTTCAGAATCTCGATATGCACATGGGCCTTCGTCTGCCAAAGGACAGATTTGTTAAATACCCACATACAACAAATTATGATCTGTTCTCAGACCTAAACGGCGCTTCGGTCATTGTAAAGGCCTATGACCTTGATATGTATGGTGAGGAGCTTGTAAATTACAACTTTGATAAATTGATTGAGGCTCCCAAGGAACTGGCAAAGACAGGAATCAATTCATACCATACTGACGTAACAAGCAGGGTATTCATTTCTGATCAATCCACTACAGACGGCAATGTTATATATGAAGCCGACTATAAGGATGTGATCGGCGGAGTTACATACTGGGAGAGATACCACTGTTCTATATGGATCGATGCGACCACGGACAGGGTATATTGGGCAACTATAATCACTCTTGCTCCTGAAAAGAACAAGTCTATTTATAAGGAAATTTTTGATAAGACACTGAGTAATCTGGAAGACATTTGATGCTTGATCAAAAGGAGATGAAAGTATGAGTTTTTTGTTGACAGCCGTATTTGAGAACGGCTTTTGCGAATTGTATCTTCCCAGTGTGGACAACAAAAAAGTCCCTGTGGAGATTAAACCCTATGTAAGCGGCAGAGATGATGACATTATTCTTCCACTGGAAGTCTGGGACGGAGTATGGACTCTTTCCGGTCAGGGCAATTTTGTCATCACACAGAATGAGAAGCCAGTGGAGTCTGTGACACTGGCAGAAGGGCTTTTTGTAAACTGTGAATTCCCCGATGGACAGGTCTTTTCCCTTACTGCCCAGGAAGTAACCAGCGGAAATACCCAGTTCAGGAAATACCTGTTAAAGGCAGACGCACAGGGCAAGATCACTATGGGAAAAGATGCTTCCAACATGATCTGCTATGCAAACAAGTTCGTTTCACCAAAGCACGCTGAGATCGTTGTTTCAGGGGATGGCGCTGTCATAAAGGATCTTGACAGTATGAACGGAACCTTTGTAAACGGCAGAATGCTTGAGGGTGAGCAACCCCTTAATTTCGGCGATATCATCTATATCATCGGTCTTAAGATCGTATACCTGGGCAATACCCTTGCTATCAACAATCCTATGGATAACTGCAAGGTTACAGGCATGAAGGAGATCAATATCACTTCTGCCACAACTGATGAGGATGTTGATTCTTACACAGAGGAAGAGAAGTATTATCTGCGCACTCCCAGAAAGTTAGAGGTCATCGATACTGAAGCCTTCACACTGGAAAAGTGCCCGCCTAAACAGAAACAGGAAAAACAGCCACTTCTCTTTACCATTGGACCATCCTTTACCATGATCATTCCTATGGCTCTTGGTGCGGCTCTTTCAGCGGGCAGCGGATTTGGCACAGCCGGACTTGTTATGAGCGTAGGTGCAGCAGGAATCGGTGCTGCATGGGCTGTTGTTAATACCAAGTACCAGGACAAGAAGTTTGCAGAGGCTGAGCAGCAGAGGGTTACTACATACGAGTCGTATGCTGCAAAGGTAACAGGCGAGATCAGACAGAAGATGCAGAAGAACACTGACATCCTGGAGAGAACCTATCCATCAGCGCAGGAAGCAGCAGAGATCGGTATAAATGTTAATTCCAGACTTTGGGAAAAGAGCTGGGTACACGAGGACTTTTTGGATGTTCGTCTTGGTAAGGCAGATATCCCGAGCTTTAACCCTATTGAGACTCCTAAGGAGCAGCTCATGCAGGAGCACGATCCCCTCAACAACAAGACTGAGGATATCAAGCTGGCTATGTCTATGCTGAAGGATGTTCCTGTATCTCTTTCAATTTATAAGAACCGTTTCGTGGGCATTGTATCTCATGACAGGTCAAGAGCACTTAACCTTGCCAGAGATATCACGGTCCAGATAGCAAGTGCACATCCTTACACCGACGTTCGCATGTGTACAGTATTCCCGTCAAAAGAGAGGGATGACTGGGATTACATGAGATATCTTCCTCATTCATGGGCTCCGGACGGAAAGCTTCGTCTCATGTGCTGCGACAAGAATACAGTCGGTGATGTAATGTACTTCATGTCCACAGTTATCCGCGACAGGATCGACAAGGTTGGACAGGAGGATACAAAGGACGAGAATAAGAAGATCCTTCCTCACTATGTATTTGTAATTGCAGACAGCTCACTTCTTGCAGAAGAAACCATTTCCAAGTACCTTCTTAACCCCAAGGAGGAGATGGGAATTTCAGTTGTAATGCTGGCAGACTCCCCAGATAAACTGCCTAGCAGCTGCAACGCAATCATCACAGATAATGATGACAACCACAGCTTTATTTCAACAATTAACGCATTCCCTGAGAGACTTAATGTCACCTTCGATACATTGTCTCTGAAGAAGGCAGACATCTTTGCAAGATCACTTTCCGGCATCCACCTTCGTGAGACCGGAGAGTCAACGGCTATACCGGATGTTCTTACCTTCCTTGATATGTACAAGACTTCCAAGGTAGAAGACCTTGATATCTATCACAGATGGCTTGAGAACAGAACCTATGAGAGCATGCGTGCGATGGTTGGTTACAAGGCAGGAAATCAGCCTCTGTACCTGGATATCCACGAGAAGTACCACGGACCTCACGGTCTTGTAGCAGGTACTACCGGTTCCGGTAAATCAGAGACTCTGCAGAGCTACATCCTGTCACTGGCCATCAACTATCACCCCGATGAGGTTGCATTCATCCTTATCGACTACAAGGGCGGTGGAATGGCACAGAGCTTTGACGGACTGCCACATGTATCCGGCGTTATCACAAACCTTGGTGGAAATGCCACAAACAGAGCACTTCTTTCCATCAACGCCGAGATCAAGCACAGACAGAAGCTCTTTAACGACTTTAAGGTTAAGCACATCGACGCTTATATCGAGCTGTATCGTTCAGGCGTGGCCACTGAGCCTATGCCTCACCTCCTTATCATCGCCGACGAGTTTGCCGAGCTGAAAAAAGAGCAGCCTGAGTTCGTAAGATCCCTTGTATCAGCAGCCCGTGTAGGACGTTCCCTCGGTGTTAACCTGATCCTCGCAACCCAGAAACCTTCCGGCGTTGTAGATGATGAGATCTGGTCAAACACAAGATTCCGTCTCTGCCTTCGTGTTGCAGACAAGTCAGATTCAAATGAAATGCTCAAGCGCCCTGATGCTGCATACATCACCGGTACCGGCCGTGGATACTTCCAGGTAGGTAGCGATGAAATCTTCGAAGAGTTCCAGTCCGGATGGTCAGGAGCAGGATATGAGCCTCAGGTTGAGTATTCAGATGACAAGAACGCCAAGGTTGAGCTTCTTAACCTCATTGGTAAGAACGGCGTTCCTAAGAAGAAAGATAAGAAAAAGAAATCCGATAATATCCAGAGCGTAACCCAGCTGGATGCTATCGTTAAGTACGCCGGAGCGATCGCAAAAGAGCACAACATTCAGCCTGTTCGCCAGATCTGGCTGCCTGCTCTTGAGAAGAAGATCTATCTGGAACAGCTTGTGGCAGAAAAGCCCGAGGGCTTCTCACTTCGCCTTCCTATCGGTCTTGCAGACAATCCGGAGGCCCAGAGCCAGTACACAGCATATGTGGACTTCCTCTCAGACGGCAACCTTCTTATCTGCGGATCTTCAGGATCAGGTAAGACAACACTGCTCCAGAGCATTATCTACGGCGCAGTTACAAATTATAAGCCTACAGATGTTAATGTATACATCCTTGACTTCTCATCCCGCACCATGGCAGTATTCGGAAACATGCCTCATGTTGGAAGCGTATGCTTCGACGGCGAGGATGACAAGCTCAACGATACCTTCGGTTTCATCTCCGGACAGCTCCAGGAGAGAAAGCAGAAGTTCGCAGGAATGGGAATCGGTTCCTTCAAGGAATATGTGCAGCACAATGATGACTGCCCGGCTCTGCTCCTTATCATCGACAACTTCACAGCTTTCTATGAGAACTATGACAAGTACGATGATGACCTTGCAGTTCTCACAAGAGAAGGTACCAGCTACGGTATTTACACCATCATCACAGCTAACAACTCCGGTGACCTGCGCAGCAGACTCAGACAGAACTTCAACTGCGGCATAGCCCTTCAGATGCCTGACCGCTTCGAGTACGAGGCTGTTATCGGCGATCACACTGAGATCGTGCCTGAAGGCAAGACAGCAGGCCGTGGACTTATCAAGGCTCCTACACCTGTTGAGTTCCAGGTAGCTCTTCCTGTAAGAGAGACAGACGGACTTTCACAGGCTCAGAGTATTAAGAAAGCACTGGGCGGCATGGCAGTTGATCCCGAGGCCAAGGGAGCCAAGAAGCCCGGACAGGTACTTGAGTCCCTGACTATTGATGAACTGCTCAAAGATTCCAAGAGCCTTCCTGAGCACCTCTTTGCTGTAGGTAAGACCATGGACGGCGAGAACATAATCTCCCTTGATATGGACAAAGAGTATTGTGTAAGCATCATAGGAATGGGCAAGACCGGTAAGACAAATCTCCTTAAGGCATTAGCCCTGACAGCAAAGGACAAGGGCGACGACATCGTGATCTTCGATGGAAAGGCCGAGGAGCTTAAGGAATTCGCAGACGCAAATAAGATCGAGAACTATGTAACTGATGATGCAGGTCTTTTCAAGGTTCTTCAGGACCAGATAATCGGCAAGTTTGGCGAGCGCAACGCAATCGTTAACCAGGCACGCTCCGACGGAAAAGACATTGCGGAAGCACTTAAAGACCACAAGAGGATCGTCATTCTTATCAATGACTACGTATCCTTCATCGAGACTGTATATTCAGAAGACTACGGCATGAGCGGATTCTTCGAGACAGCCCTTGAAAAGGGAAGAGATCACAAGATCCAGTTTGTGGCAGCAATGACCGGCGATGACGTATCCGACTGCGCAAGATACCAGGTATCACGCCAGTTCACTTCAATGGAGAGCGGCGTTAACCTCGGTGGACTCTTCGATCAGCAGAATGTCCTTCACTGGGAACTTTCTTCAGCTGATGCTGTAAGGCAGCTTCCTCCTGGATTTGGTTACGCGTTGACAGAGAATGGAACACCTGTTAGGGTGCTCACCCCATTGGTATAAGGAGGGATGATCATGAGCAGAATTTATTTGGAAGCAAAAATTCCGGGAATTGCTAAGACCTATGAATTTGCAGCAGACTCCGTAATGACTGTGGGAACAGTTAAAAGAGCTATGATCGAGCAGATAAGTGCAGTAGAAAACATGACAGTTTTCGATGATCCCGACAAGGTTCTGGTCTGCAGCATAGATATGAATGGTCTTTTACAGGACAATGAAACTCTTGGAAACATTGGTGTTAAAAGTGGTGGACAGATCATGTTGATCTAAAGGAGGCATCCATGGCAGATATGACAAATGTAGATGCGGATAAGCTTCGGCAGACAGCTCAGAAGATAGGCTCTCTTGCAGGAGAATTGTCCGGCAACGTAGCTAAGATCAATGATGCTATGAATGCGCTGGCAAAAGGGTGGCAGTCGGAGGCTGCTACCCAGTTCATGCAAAACTGGCAGGCTGATCAGGAAGCTCTAAAAGAGATGGTTGATCAGTACAACGAGGTCCAGGAACTCATGAACGAGCTGGCGCAGGATTTCGATAATTCTGAAAACGAAGTAGGAGGTCTTGTAGGTAAACTCAAGATCTGATAGTCAGGAGGGAATATGGCAGCAGGAAATGATAATAAGGTTGATACCGCGTTACTGGCCAGAACAGCAGAGACCCTGTCTCCCCTGGTAAAGAATCTGGATAACATCTTCGAGCAGTTCCAGCAGGAGGTTAAGAGCTCCAGAGGTGAGTGGCAGGGAGATACATCTGATGATATCAGAAACACCGCCGCACAGCTAAAATCCAGCTCGGCAGAGATAACAAAGGTGCTTAACGGCTATATCAGCGGTCTTAAAGAACTTGCAGGTGTTTATGACAAGGCTGAGTCCAAGGTTCAGAATACCGCACAGTCACTTAAATTTGATTCTGTGTTCAAGTGAGGTAACAGCAAATGGCAATTAAATTTGATTATCAGCAAACAGTGCAACAGGCTCAGAAACTGGAGCAGATGGCTTCTGACCTTTCAGGAAAGACCAAGTCCAAGCTCACCAGTGTAAAAGAGAATCTTGGTGCTGCCTGGACAGGTAATTCAGGCAAGAGTTTTGTAAAGTTCATTGGGGATTGCGAGAGCGATCTGGATGCAAAGTCGAAGTACCTTCGCGGCGTAGCTGACTATCTCAAGAAGTCAGCCAAGAAGCTTAAAGAGGCTGAAGAAGCTGCTAAGGCGGCCGGTCAGATCTGATAGGAGAGGTGGATATGGCAGCAAATAATACGGTTAATCAACAGAAAATGAAACAGGCAGCTACTGAGCTCAGCAATATCCATGCCAACATGGATAAGCAGATCAAGAAGCTTGATGAGACCATGAATTCTGTAAAGAAGGTCTGGACAGGTGAAGCTGCAACAACTTATTTAAAATCATATCAGAATCATCTCGAATCATTTAAGAAAATGGCAAATGCGATCATGTCAGCATCCAATGCAATAACACAGTCGGCGACCACCTATGATCAGGCAGAGAGCACGGCGATGGATATTGTACAGAAGCTTGGCAAACGTGGCTAAAGAATACGGAGGTGAATGATGGCAGGTAGTAATCTTGAGGTTGATGCAGCCAAACTCAGACAGCTGGCAGAGAGCATAGATAATGTTCAGTCTTCCCTTAGGGAATCCTGTTACGGTGCTAACAGTCAGATCGAGTCTCTTAAGAACGTCTGGACAGGTGAAGCTGCAAGCTCATATCAAAAGAGCTTTAAGGAGCTTATGGATAAGTGCAATGATGCACTCAATACTCTGGGAAAGATGGTAAATTCTCTTTATGATTCTGCTGACAGATACGACAAGAGTCTTAAGGCTGTCAAGAACGACGTAAAGGATATACCAAAGCTGCCCACAAATCTTTTTAAGTAAAGGGAAAGCGGGGATTAACAGATGGCGTATAAAGTATCCTATAAGGTTGTCTCTGAACAGGGAGAAGCTCTTAAGAAAACAGCAAAAGATATGGACAACTATATCAACCAGCTTGACCAGATCATATCAAAGCTGGGAAATGATGAGCTCTTTCAGTCAGTAAGAGAACAGCTTAAGAAATTCAGGCAGCAGCTTGAAGAAGAGAGAACAGTCCTGAATCTGGCAGGACAGGTAATAGTTGAGGTAGTACAGAGCTACACCGGTGCAGAGAAAAAGAGTGTTTCCAAGGTTGACAAGGCAAAAGCCCACAACAGAGACTTCTACAAGCGTCCTGTTGCCGTGGCATCTGCAGGTGGCGCGTCAGCCGGAGCAAGTGCAATGGCCAGTGGTGGTACTGTAAATGTGGCAGCATCAGCATCCAGCGTCACAAATACAACAGTGATCCACAATACCACCAATGTGATCAACAGCAGCCCTGCACCATCGGCCAGCACAACAACTTCAACACCGGTTACACCGGTAGCTAGTACAGTCACAGGAGCAACAGCCGCAGCAGGTATGGGAGAAGGCATGGCAGCCGCAGCCGGAGCTCTTGGTGCAGCAGCAACCGCAGCAGTTGCCGCTGGCGCAGCAGCAGTAATGAAGAAGAAAACCGAATCAGAAGTTGGTACTGCTGATGTAAATGTCGATGGCGACGTGATCGACGGAACGTATGTAGAAGTTTGAGAATTGGGGTAAGTGCCGTGAATAATGCGATAAAAAACATTGAAGCGATGGAAAATGGGGTGTTAAAAGTCATATTAGAGACCGGTAATTCTATCCTGGTTGACATGTCTCCAAGGCTCTCTACATCAAGGTTCGGGGTGCTTAATCAGGATGAAGTCTGGAAGAGTGCGGACACCGACGGCAGATTTGTTCATTGGTATCAGGAGGGTGATGAGGTTGTAGAGATCTCTTTTGATGAGCTTATGAAAATGACGCTTGGCAGTGCGTACTGATTCTGGGGATAATGTGAGATGATGATTTGAGGGAGGCGTTTGTTGCCTCCCTCTTTGTGTGTCAGGATATTTGTTCTGTGATTGCCATGTTTGGGCAAGAATTGATGCTGTAGAGGGAATCAACTTTTGTATAGGTGATTTACTCCTTGCCCCCAGAGGTAACCAAGGGGTGGCACATTAAAAGTGCCACCCGCGGGGCAACAGGGTGTTATCGAGGCACGTCAAGGGGCTTTCGCGGCATATTCTCGCGGGTCGCTGGCTTGTTCTATGGCAGCAATTACTTTTGTGAGCG
>JAEEGJ010006484.1_pt1 | contig 35015 bp, 30 predicted proteins | sample 8958761 | NCBI WGS metagenome assembly JAEEGJ01 (sample SAMN16246546, study PRJNA631951) | gut metagenome | biome: gut microbiome; feature: rumen; material: RS-attached | host: Bos | place: Iran: Karaj | collected 2018-10
AACCGCACATTTGGGTAAATGACCCAATTGATCTTTAAGCTCATCTGTTACTTTTGTAAGCTTATCTATATATTCAAGCTGTCTTGCCAATTCTTCTTTATTTTCCATCTATCGTCTCATTCTCTGTGATGATCATTGTCATCGCTATATCAGTATCTTTGACTGTGATATCTTCGGTAATCTGAAAATCATATGCCAGCCCGATACGTATTCCTATCGGCGTATCCGCAAAGAATCTGTCATAATATCCTTTGCCGTATCCGCACCTGTTGCAATGTCTGTCAAATACACTGCCGGGAGTTATACAAATACTTTTATCGCTGATATCCTTATCCGATAACTTAAGATACTCGATGGTTAACGGTTCTCTTATCCCATATGCTCCCGGTTCCATCTCATCAAGCGCATATATCCTGTAAAATTCAAGGTCACAGTCCTTGCCGCAAACAGGCGCATATACTGCCTTACCGTCAAGAAAACACCTGTTGATTATCCTGTCGGTAGCGACTTCTCCGTTATAATCAGCATATATAAGAACTGTATCCGCATTCTTATATTCATCCGTTTCAAAAAGGCGTCCGGCGATCGTATCGCTTAACTCAAGGCGCTTATCCACACTAAGAGCCCGCCTTTTTGCAATGATATCTTTCCTTAAAACACTTAAATCCATATCGTCTGCATCAGTCATTCACATGATTGATAAAATCTATCATGTCAAAATTCGCATCATGATTGGCCTTAAAGAATGTTCCGACCTCTCTTCCGTCCATGATACGATGAAGTATCCTCATATCCTTCGCATTGGCAATTATCATGTCCGCTCCGGAACTTGTAGCAATCTTCGCAGCATTAAGCTTGGTGTTCATGCCGCCCGTTCCTACGCTGCTTCCCGTTGAACCCTTGGCCATATTAAAGAATTCGTCGTTAAGTTCATCTACTCTCGATATGAACTTCGCATCTCCGTTCTTCCTCGGATCGTCCGTATACAGGCCGTCTATATCCGACAGAAGAATCAAAAGATCTGCCTCGGTAAGCGATGCTACAATGGCTGAAAGCGTATCGTTATCGCCTATGAGCACATCGTCGTCTCCTACAACAATCTCATATGTCGATACGGTATCGTTCTCGTTGACGATGGGAATAATACCCATATTCAGAAGTTCGGTGAATGTATTGTGCGCATTCTCTCTGTTGATATCATCCGTAACCGTATTCTTGGTCATAAGTATCTGGGCAGCGATATGATTGTATTCACTGAAAAGCTTCTGATATGTCATCATAAGCCTTGCCTGACCGATTGCCGCACAGGCCTGCTTAAAGCCCATATTACCCTTTTGACTGTTAACGGCCGCCTGACCGATCACCTTCTTACCGACGGCAATCGCACCCGAACTTACCAAAATAACATCCTTGCCCTGATTGCTTATGTTACAAAGTTCCCTTACAAGCACTTCAAGCTTGGTATAATCAAGACCTCCCGTCTCGCTGTGCACAAGAGATGATGAGCCGACTTTAACGACTATCCTCTTCTTGTCCTTTATCTCCGGTCTTGTGATCAGATCAAATGTCTCTTCCATATCTCCTCCGCTATATATATTCCATCCATTGCGGCAGACGTAATACCGCCTGCATATCCCGCGCCCTCACCGCACGGATATATGAATCCGTATTCGGATCTTCCGTCCGTACCTCTGTGTATTCTGACAGGGCTGGATGTTCTGCTCTCTATTCCTGCCAGTATTGCTTCTTTTCCGGCAAATCCGGGTATTGTCTTATCAAAAGCACCCATACCTTCAATAAAAGACTTGCGCAGACCCTCGGGCAACAAACCCGACATATCCGTCATATGTATATCGCCCTTAAAGCCGTCGCAGGATATACCGCTTACGGTCTTATCGGCGTTGATATAATCAAGATATGTCTGTACCGGAATATTACCTTTACCAAGACTGTATGCCTTCTTCTCAAGCTCTGACTGAAATCTCATTCCGGCAAGCGCATCGTCGCTTCCGTAATCCTTAACTCCGACACTGACGATTATCCCGCTGTTGGACATCACACCGTCACGCTTACTGTAGCTCATACCGTTAACAGCGGTCTGTCCCGCTATAGATGAGGCATTGACCACATAACCTCCGGGGCACATACAGAAACTGTATACACCGCGTCCGCTTTCGGATGTATAAGCCAGCTTGTAATTGGCTGCTCCGAGTCCTTTATCAAGATTCTGCACTCCGTACTGAGCCGAATCAATCAGCTCCCTTGGGTGTAATACTCTTAATCCTACGGCAAAGTCCTTGACAGACATCGGAATGCCTTTATCATAAAGCATCTTAAAAGTATCTCTTGCACTGTGTCCTATAGCAAGGACCAAAGCATCGGTATCAAGACTTTCACCGTTATCAAAAAATGCCGTAATATGTGAGGATGAACTACTGATATCATCAAGCCTGCATCTGTATCTGAATTCGGCTCCCAAACCAATCATCCGGTTACGCATATTGGCTACGACTATACTTAATATATCCGTTCCGATATGAGGCTTGCTCTCATACAGAATCTCTTGGGGCGCTCCGTTCTCAACAAATATCTTAAGGACAAGTTCATTACGTCCGAATTTGTCATTGACCAGCGTATTAAGCTTACCGTCCGAAAAAGTGCCTGCTCCGCCTTCGCCGAATTGAACATTTGATTCGGGATCGAGTGTTCCTTTCACCCAGAATGACTCAACATCTTTCTGTCTTAAGTCAACCCTGTCGCCTCTGTCACAGATTATCGGTCTGCATCCCGCAAGGCTTAGCATATAACCGCAAAAAAGACCCGCAGGTCCCATCCCGATTATTACGGGTCTGTATTCGCCCGCTTTACCTTCGGGCCATACATATTCCTTTTTACTGACAATTCTTGCCTGTTTGCATCCGCTTCTTTTTAGAACGCTCAATTCATCGTCAACTTTGACGTCAACCGAATAAACGTTATAAAGCTCAGGCTTTTTCCTTGCATCCAGACTGTGCTTAACTATCTCAAAAGTAAAATCTTCTTTAATCCGGAGCTTCTTTGCAACGGACTTGCGGAGATATCCGTAAATATCTTCCGTATCCGTACCTGTCTTAATCTGATCGATTCTAATCATAATATCATCAATAACTGCCTGCAGCCCTGCCTGCAATATATCCCGATGTCCATGCCCACTGAAGGTTATATCCTCCGCATGCACCGTCCACATCAAGCATCTCGCCGCATATATAAAGTCCCGGGGTCTTTACTGACTGGCAGTTGTCATCTGTCTCTCTAAGAGGTATTCCTCCGCTGCAGCATTGGGAATGTGTAAAATCTTTGGTGTTCTTGATATCTGCCTTAAAACACTTGATAAGTCCGACAAATTCTATAATCTTATCTTCGGTCGAATCACCTATAACATCATCCAAATTAAGTCCCGCAAGCGAAGCAATATATTCACCGAGCTTTGAATTGATCGTTCCGATAACGAAATCCCTGACCTTATGACCCTGGAAAGCAAGCATACGATTCTGCATCAGAGTTATATACTCGTCTTCATCAAGCCCCGGCATAAGATCCAAAACAGCGGAGTATGATCTGTCGGGATTCGCTCCGACATAGTGGCTTAACTGGAATACGGGAATTCCGCTTATGCCCGTATCGGTAAACTGAACCTCACCATACTCACTTCCGATATAGCCGTCATCGCATGTAAGTTTTATAAGCGCTTCGGCCCTGACTCCCGATATCTCCTTCCAGAAATCGCCTTTGCAGTTAAGAGCTGTCAACGCGGGCTTAACGGGTATAACCGTATGTCCAAGACTGTATGCCAGACTGTATCCGTCTATATCCGATGGGAGTCTGTCCTTTTTATCAATTCCCGCATAACTTCCGCATGCAAGGATTACTCTGTCATATTCTCTGGTTCTTCCGTCAAAAGTGACTTCAAATCTGTCAGGCTTAACCTTGACTATCTTCTCGGGATAAGTATCATATAAAACCTTTATACCGTATGCCTCAATATTTGACAAAAGCACATCTCTGACAACCGAAGCCTGCTCACAGAACGGATAAAAAAGTCCGCCCGATTCTTTGATGATAAGTCCTAAACTTCTGAACGTACGAATAGTGTCCTCTTCATCAAATTTGGAAAAATATGCATCCAGCAATTCATTATCCGATGAATGATAATAATCCGTACGAAGGTCTCTGTTGCCGAGATTGCATTTACCGTTACCGGTGCGAAGTATTTTACGTCCGGCTATATCTTCTTTTTCACAGATCGTAACATAAGCACCCATTCCTGCAGCACTTATGGCGGCCATCATTCCGGATGCGCCGGCACCCACCACCAATACTTCCATGCTTCTCCTATCTATCCACAAAAATCCGTCCGACAAAAACTATCGGGTAATATATAAGTGTTCCCTTAAGCGAATTGATGTCTCTTAGCGTTATTCCTTTTATTACGGCCAATGTAACCACATATGCTCCGTAAGCAATAAGTATTGTAAGCACAAGGAACAATGCATTCATAACTATAAAGTGATCAAGTATTGCCAAAACTCCGGCAAAAACAGCCGCAGCCGCAAGTATCTTGGCACATCTTATACCTATATCCATCGGATCATAGAATCTCATCATATACAGGATAAAAAGAAGGAAAACCGCTTCTGCGAAATAACCCGTCGTATACGAAAGCACAAGCATCGTTATATCACTTCCGTTGCCAGAAACGCCGACCGCCGTAAGGACCGCTACCGCAAAACCTATAAGATTGCCCAAATAGCTGAATTTGGTAAGTTTAACTGCGGATAACGCGCTCTTGCACATATGACAGATGCCTGCAAACAGAACAACTATACCGCCCTGTCTTAGAAGCGTTACACCGAGTGACATCTTCCCGTCAAAGAAAATCATAACAATGGGCTTTGCAAGAATTATGACAAGAAGACTTAACGGTATAAGTATAAGAGCCGAATTCTTGATCAAATAAGAAATCCTTGCTCTTACCGTCTTATTCTCTTCTCTTCCGAAATCCGCACGTATCTTTTTGCATTCACGATCGGAATACTCAAAAAAGAATGCAAGTACGAATCCAAGCACAATAAGATACTTACCCGCAAAAACTCCGATGCCAGTAAAGAGTTCTTTTATATCTACTTCATTGGCATAGGCCTTCTTAACAAATATTGTGAGTATAACAACAATTGTAAGAATCGGAGTAATCTTTTCGACTATATAAAGAGCGCTTGATTTAATAAAACTTAATGTGATGTTCCTTCTGTTATCCACGCCCTTAACGGAATTGTATTCCTGTCTGAAGACCTTACCGGCAATTCTGTCACCAATCACAAGTACAAGTATGCAGATAATGCCTGCGATGCACTGAGCCATTACCGCACCTATTGTTCCGTTAATATTGGCATACATCGGATTCTTTAAAAGGCCGGAAACCTTCATACCGTATCCGTACATACGGATAACAAGTATGGGACATAAGACAATCTGAGCAACGGCCTGTACAACTTCAGCAACAATACAGATCAAAGTATCGCCTATGCCCTGATAATAGCCCTGAAGGCAACCTCTTAACGAATGAATGACAAAGTATACACTCAATACCGAGAGTACGCTCTCAGGCAGGATATATCCCAATATATGTCTGTATAAAGTACCGGATAACGACCAAAGTGCAAATCCTATAAGCGCACCCGTTATAAGGCTGTAAAATATTCCGTATCTGAATATAAGCTTGGAATTATAATGAAGTCCCTTGGACTTACGAACGGCAACCATTCTGGCAACCGACTGCTTGATACCGCCGGCAAATATGATAATAAGCAATTCAAATGCAATAAATGCAATATAATAGAATCCCATTCCGAGATCGCCTGTAAGATAGGCTAAGATCATCCAAAATATTAGATTAAGTATTCTTGTACTCAAACGCACAATGTCTTTAACGTTCATGCTTTACTCCGCTTTATCCCTGTTTATTCCCTGTTGATGCCAAGTCCCTTAAGTATGTCTTCCTGCTTCTTCTCCATAACCGCAGCTTCTTCTTCGCTCATATGATCGTACCCGCTTAAATGCAGCATACTGTGAGCCGTCAGAAAAGCAAATTCGCGCAATATCGAATGACCGTATTCTTTTGCCTGCGACAAAACTCTGTCCGCAGATATGATGATGTCTCCAAGAATGATAAGGCCGGTCTCCGGATCGATATGATCCGCTTCATCGTCTGTAATCTCGTAGATTCCGGGAGTCTCAAAATCAAGTCCCGGAAAAGAAAGTACATCCGTGGGAGAATCTATATTGCGCATATTCTTATTGTATTCTCTGATGCCTTCATTATCGGTGATTAAAAGATTAACCTCAGTATCAAAGGGACAGCCTTCGGACTTAAGAACTGCATTAATCACCTTTTTGGCTACATCTTCACAGTCAAAATCAAATACCGTATCGGTATCGTTATCAAAGAAAAGTTCCATCTATTTACCCGATCTTTTGCCCGATCCTTTTACGGAACCGGACGGCTTTTTGCCTGCTTCTCTGCTCTCGTACTTCTCATAGGCCTGAACGATGCGTTGTACAAGAGGATGTCTTACGACATCTCTGCTGTCAAGTTCAATAAAACCGATGCCTTCTACGTCCTTTAAAACCTTAAGTGCCACATCAAGGCCGGACGTAACATCCTTAGGCAGATCCTTCTGTGTTCTGTCACCCGTAATAACAACCTTCGAACCGAAACCTATTCTTGTAAGGAACATCTTCATCTGGGCCGGTGTGGTATTCTGCGCCTCATCAAGGATAATATATGCATTATCCAAAGTACGTCCTCTCATATAAGCCAAGGGAGCGACTTCGATAAGACCTTTCTCCATGTTCTTGATAAAACTGTCGGCGCCCATAATCTGATACAAAGCATCATATAAAGGCCTTAAATAAGGGTCTACTTTGCTCTGCAGATCTCCCGGCAAAAAGCCGAGCTTCTCACCTGCTTCAATAGCGGGGCGAGTAAGGATAAGTCTTTCAACCTCACCGTTTTTAAAGGCGGTTATGGCCATCGCCATCGCCAAAAACGTCTTACCGGTTCCGGCCGGACCCATAGAGAAGACGATCATATTGTTCTTAATGGAATCTATGTACTTCTTCTGACCCAAAGTCTTGGGCTTGACAGGCTTACCCGATATCGTATGACAGATAAGTTCCTTATCGATGTTAAGAAGTTCGTCCTGACAATGTTCCATACTCATGGCAATTGCATAATCAACCTGCTGTTCACCGATTGTATTGCCACGTGATGATAATTCCGACAGAGTACTTATCACAGCTTTCGCACGTTCAACCGAAGCATCTCTGCCCGTGATGTTAACCTTGTCTTCGCGCAGAGTTATCTCTACGTTTAAACTTCTCTCAATTTTCTTTAAATATACGTCAAATTGGCCGAAAACATTGGCCGCATCCGACGCGCTTAACTTAATAAAATCTTCCATAGCGCATACTGAACCCAATCTTAATTATTTTACCATTCAAAGGGGATTTATACAAGAAAAAGCGAACTCTATTTGTGATAGGGTTCGCCTTTGATTATACGATATGCTCGGTATATCTGTTCGGTCAAAATAACCCGCATAAGCTGATGCGGATATGTCATTTTTGAAAAGCTTAAAAGCATGTCCGACCGTGATTTGACATTGTCGGAAAGGCCCAGACTTCCGCCGATTATAAAGCAGATATTGCTTTTTCCAGAAATTCCGAGATCATCTATTAATGACGAAAATGCAACAGAGTCAAGGCTCTTGCCTTCTATTGCCAAAGATATTACATGGGAATTGGCCGGAATTTTTGATAATATCCGCTCTTCTTCTTTCTTAAGTATCGCAGCAACTTCAGTATCTGAAGCTTTATCCGGAGTCTGCTCATCCGCAACTTCAATAACATTTAGTCTGCAATACTTAGAGAGACGCTTGACATATTCTGCCAGCGCCTCTCTGTAATAAGCTTCTTTTATCTTACCGACACAAAGTACAGTTATATTCATGCTTTGCCCTGTAAATACTCATCGATTCCCTGAGCCGCAGTCTTGCCCGCACCCATTGCAAGGATAACCGTTGCAGCACCTGTAACGGCATCACCACCGGCATATACGCCGTCCTTGGATGTTGCACCCTGCTCTTCGGTAGCGATTATGCAGCCTCTCTTGTTGACATCAAGTCCGTCGGTCGTTGAAGCAATAAGAGGATTGGGACTTGTACCGAGTGACATTATAACCGTATCAACATCTATAACAAATTCACTTCCTGCAACTTCAACAGGACGTCTTCTGCCTGATTCATCGGGCTCACCAAGTTCCATACGGATACACTTGATTCCGTTAACCCAGCCGTTCTCATCAGTAAGAATCTCAACGGGATTGGTTAAAAGATCGAAGATTACGCCCTCTTCCTTAGCATGATGAACTTCTTCTACTCTTGCGGGAAGTTCTTCCTCGGAACGTCTGTATACAATGTGTACCTCACTTCCAAGTCTGAGTGCAGTTCTTGCAGCGTCCATTGCAACATTACCGCCGCCGACAACTGCAACCTTCTTACCGATCTTAATCGGAGTCGGGCTTGCGGGATCGTAAGCCTTCATAAGATTGCTTCTTGTAAGATATTCATTGGCAGAGAACACGCCGCTGGCGGTCTCACCCGGGATACCCATGAACTTCGGAAGTCCGGCACCGGAACCGATAAATACGGCATCATAGCCTTCTTCGGAAACAAGCTCATCAATTGTAACCGACTTACCTATGATAACGTTGGTCTCAATCTTAACACCGAGATTCTTAACGTTCTCTATCTCCTTTTTAACGACCTTCTCCTTGGGAAGTCTGAACTCGGGAATGCCGTATACAAGCACTCCGCCTGCCTCATGCAAAGCTTCGAATATAGTTACGTCATAACCCATTCTTGCAAGGTCACCCGCACAGGTAAGGCCTGCAGGGCCCGAGCCGATAACCGCAACCTTCTTGCCCTTCTTCGGTGCATCCGATACGGGCTTGATTCCGTTCTCTGATGCCCAATCGGCAACAAATCGCTCAAGCTTACCGATAGAAATCGGATCTCCCTTAATACCTCTGATACACTTGCCTTCACACTGTGTCTCCTGAGGACATACTCTTCCGCATACGGCAGGAAGGGCGCTCGACTGAGAAATAATCTCATAAGCCTTTTTGAAATCACCGTTCTTAACCTGCTCTATAAATCCGGGAATATTAATTGCTACGGGACATCCCTTGATACACTGTGCATTCTTACAGTTTATACAACGGCTTGCTTCACACTGTGCCTCTTCGGCATTGTAGCCCAAGCAAACCTCATCAAAATTCGTAGCTCTTGTCTTCGGCTCCTGCTCACGAACAGGAATTCTCTTTAATACATCAACTTCCATTATATCGATACCTCCTGTCTGTCCTAATTGCAGTTGCCGCAGCCGCCGTGATGTGTATCACCTTCCTGCAACTCCAAAAGCTTCTTGCCTTCTTCTGTCTTATACATCTGCGAACGCTTCATTGCTCCGTCAAAATCCACAAGATGTCCGTCGAATTCGGGTCCGTCAACACATGCGAACTTGACCTCTCCTCCGACGATAATTCTGCAGGCGCCGCACATTCCCGTTCCGTCAACCATAATGGGATTCATGCTGACAATCGTGGGAATATTGAGTTCCTTAGTAAGCTTAGCCACGAACTTCATCATGATCATCGGACCGATGGCTATGCAGACATCATATTTCTTGCCTTCACCGACCAGATCTTCAATAACCTTGGTAACCATACCGCTTCTTCCGTATGAACCGTCATCGGTTGTAACATAAAGATTGCCGGCTACAGCCTTCATTTCATCTTCAAGTATAAGAATATCCTTGGTCTTCGCACCGACTATAACGTCAGCGGCAACTCCCTGCTCATGCAGCCACTTAACCTGAGGATATACGGGCGCCGTACCAACGCCTCCTGCAACGAAAAGGATGTTCTTCTTCTTAAGCTCATCGGCAGGCTCGTCGATAAGCTCTGACGGACGCCCCAAAGGACCTACAACATCATGGAAGCTGTCACCAGTCTTAAGCTTACTCATAACTTCGGTACTTGCTCCGACCGTCTGGAACACGATTGTAATCGTACCCTTCTCTCTGTCGTAATCACATATTGTAAGAGCTATTCTCTCACTGTCCGGACCCGTCCTTACTATAAGGAACTGACCCGGCATACATTTCTTTGCAACTCTCGGTGCCTCTACTATCATCTGATAGATATTGGCAGCAAGATTCCTGGCTTCAATAATCCTATACATAATCTCCTCCTATGCGAACACCTGTAATATGATAGAGTAATTTATCAAAAAAATCAATAAATATTGATAACTTCCATATCTTTGAACAAACGTATCAGAACGGGCTTATCGAATAACTGTCATTATTACCCTTCTTAACAAGGAAAACCTCGCCCGTATTGCAGTCCATTCCGAAGACATTGCTTGTCATGGACTTAACTCCAGTACCGACATTGTAGTATTCGTTGTAACAATACAATGTCCTTCCGCCGATATATCTCATCTCGCTGTACATATAGTTAAATCTTCCGGGATAATACTCGCTGTTGCCCGAAGTATCCTTGATATATCCTTTATCCGCAAGGTGCTGATAAAGCGCAATCAAGCCCATCTCCGGCGGAAACGCAGTAACCACGGTTATCCTGTATTCTTTTTCAACCACGTCGCTTTCGACATTATTGCTGTTGATTGCTATACACTTAAAATGCGTAATACCGTCGGATATCGGAATCGGTTCACCGTATATTCTTGAATATCTGTCGGGAGTCGAATCGTCCAGCGTGTAATATACGTTGCAGTCCGTCGGAACTATTATCCTTATAAGCTGAGGCTTGTCATAATCCCCCGATTCAAGTGATACGATGGGTTCGGAAGGTGCCTCGGCTCTGATATCGTAAGTATAAGTCTCCGTTGATGAGCAGACTCCGTATTCATTCTTGAAAAATGTCTGAATCAGGTGCTTACCCTTTTTAAGGTATATTGGCTCGGTATAGACATTACTTGATTCGGAAGGAATCGTACCGTCATCCGTATAGTAAATGGTCCCCGCAGATTCGCTTGTAAGCGTAAGGATTATGGCCTCATCATAGCTTCCCGACTCATGACTGACAACCGGCGGATAAGCCAGATAATCGACGAATGCGGCTCTTATATCATCATTGGCATAATGCTGTAAGAAATCATCGATATCATCATAGGCTCCGATACTTTCATACAGAGATATTATCTGTGCATAGGCAAGCGTTGAATTGGGATCGTATACAATCATATCCCTGTATACTTCAACGGCCATATCGATGTTTTCCATCGATATATAACAGTCCGCAAGTCTTCTTCTGTATTCAACATTGTCGGGCTGAATCTTAACGGCTTTCTCATAGTGATCTATGGCAGTCCTGTATATGCCTGCATCAAAAGCCTCATCACCTTTTTTTATCTGATATGTAGAAGAATTGTCATGATATATCATGACACCGAGAAAAACGATCAGAGCTGTAGCACCTATTATCAGAATTCCTATATAAAGCGCAGCGAACAAAGGATGCATTTTCCTTACATCCTTCTCTTCGGTATTGCCTAATTCATCCGTCGCACTTAAATCCGTTGTATCGGAAGCGACGCTTAAATCTTCCGTGTTATCAATATCCGAAACATCCTCATCAGGTGTCTCATCATCTTTATCCGAAATAACGGTGGCAACATCCTGCAAAGATTCCTCTATACTGATCTCTATCTCGGGTACGAACTCCGGAACTATCGAAAGTTCCGTTCCGCATACGGGACAGAATATCATACCGTCCTTTAATTCATTTCCGCACTTGGAACATGTCATCTGTATATCCTCATCAGAACAGGCCCGTAATCATTCCGTTTTCGTTGATATCGATTGAATAAGCCGCAGGCTTTTTAGGCAGACCGGGCATGGTCATGATATCTCCGGTCAGTACGACTATAAATCCTGCTCCGGCAGATACATACATATCTCTGACATGAACGTCAAATCCCGAAGGACTTCCCAAAAGCGAAGGATCGTCGGATAACGAATACTGTGTCTTAGCCATACATACGGGCATCTTATCAAAACCTAAGGCTGTCAGCTTCTCCATACTCTTTAAAGCCTTGGGATCAAATACAACACCGTCCGCACCGTATATCTTACGTGCAATTGTCTCAATCTTTTCTTTGATGCTTAAGTCAAGCGAATAAATCGGAGCAAATGAAGACTTCTTGTTCTCAATTGTATCAACAACCGTCTGAGCAAGTTCAACACCGCCCTTGCCGCCGAATTCCCATACTCTCGACAAAGCAAACGAAGCACCTAAATCTTCACAGTACTTCTTAACATATGCCGTCTCTTCTTCACTGTCGGTTACAAATGCATTGAGTGTAACGACAACAGGAACACCGTATGACATAAGGTTCTCAATGTGTTTTTTAAGGTTGACGATACCTCTCTTAAGCGCTTCAAGATCAGGCTTTGAAAGTTCATCCTTGGGTATTCCGCCGTTATATTTAAGTGCCCTGACCGTAGCAACCAAAACAATTGCATCAGGCTTAAGACCCGCCATACGGCACTTGATATCAAGGAACTTCTCAGCTCCGAGATCTGCACCGAATCCGGCCTCCGTAATACAGTAATCCGCCATCTTAAGCGCTGCCTTGGTGGCAATTACGGAATTACATCCGTGCGCAATATTGGCAAAAGGTCCGCCGTGAACAACAGCCGGCGTATGTTCAAGTGTCTGGATAAGATTGGGCTTAATGGCATCCTTCAAAAGTGCTGCCATAGATCCTACGGCATTAAGCTGCTTAGCCGTAACGGGATTGCCTTCCATATCGTAAGCAACGATTATTCTGCCGAGTCTTTCCTTAAGATCCTTCATGTCCGATGCAAGGCAAACAATAGCCATGATCTCACTCGCAACGGTTATAACAAAATGATCTTCCCTGACAAAGCCGTTGGTCTTACCGCCCATGCCCACAACAACATCCCTGAGTGCTCTGTCATTCATATCAAGACATCTCTTCCAGATTATCTGCCTGGTATCGATGTTAAGTTCATTACCCTGATGAATATGATTATCAAGAATTGCGGCAAGCAGATTATTCGCCGATGTAATAGCATGAAAATCTCCGGTAAAGTGCAGATTAAGATCCTCCATCGGAACGACCTGCGCCATACCGCCACCGGCGGCACCACCCTTAATTCCGAAGCAAGGGCCCAAAGAAGGCTCTCTTAAAGCAATGATCGCATTCTTGCCGATCTGCTTCATGGCCTGTCCGAGTCCGACCGTGGTGGTCGTCTTGCCTTCTCCCGCAGGAGTAGGATTAATTGCAGTCACCAAAATCAGCTTCCCGTCTTTTTTATCCTTAAGGGAACTTATGTATTCGTCGGAAAGCTTACACTTATACTTTCCGTACAGTTCAATATCGTCTCCGCTCACTCCAAGGTCTGATGCGACCTCGGTGATCGGCCATAATTCCGCTTCCTGTGCGATCTCAATATCAGATTTCATAATCTCCCTCTCCTAATGCAAAACAACGGTTACTAATATCTGTCAGACATACTCTTCTACAAACTGTTCAAACTGCTCGGGGCTCATGAGTATCTCTCTGGCCTTGGTGCCGTTCTCTTCACCGACAACGCCGTTATCACTTAACTGATCCATAATCCTTGCGGCTCTGTTAAAGCCTATCTTAAACTTCCTCTGCAGACTACCGATTGACGCTTTGTCCTGTGCTATGATGAAACGTCCCGCCTCTGCAAAGAGGTCATCTATCTCATCGCCCGAACCGGCAGAATCACCGTATCCGGAACCTACAGACGCAGCAGAAATCTTATTCTCAATATCCGCAGTACTTATGCCGACATAGTCCTGATCCTTAAGATATTCAACCACCTTGCCGACTTCCGCATCCGACACAAAGGCTCCCTGTATTCTTGCAGGCTTGGGATAACCCTGCGGGAAGAATAGCATATCCCCCTTACCAAGAAGCTTCTCTGCACCGTTCATATCCAGTATGGTTCTTGAATCCACACCGCTTGATACCGCAAAAGCGATCCTGCTGGGCATATTGGCCTTAATCAGACCCGTAATGACGTCCACGGACGGACGCTGAGTAGCTATAATAAGATGTATACCGCAGGCTCTGGCAAGCTGAGCAAGTCGGCAAATACTTTCCTCAACTTCCTTGGCAGCAACCATCATCAGGTCAGCAAGCTCATCTACGATAATAACGATCTGAGGCAGTCTGTGAATTTCGTTGCCTTCCTCATCGGTATTCCTTCCGGATGCTATAAGCTCATCTATCTTCTTGTTATAGCCCTTAAGATCTCTGACATTAAGATCCGCAAACCTCTTATATCTTTCGGTCATCTCGGCCACTCCCCAGTTAAGAGCCGCAGCGGCTTTCTTGGGATCCGTTACAACAGGAACCATAAGATGAGGTATACCGTTATATACGCTCAATTCAACGACCTTGGGGTCGACCATTATAAGCTTAACATCATCAGGATGAGCCTTATACAGAATACTCATGATGATCGTATTGATACATACTGACTTACCCGAGCCCGTTGCACCCGCAATAAGCATATGAGGCATCTTGGCTATATCGGCAACTATCGTCTTACCGGCGATATCTTTACCGACGGCAAAGCATATTCTGCTGTCAAAGTCTTTAAATGCCTTATCTTCAAGGAGTTCTCTAAGACCTACTCCCGTGCTTTCCTTATTGGGAACTTCGATTCCGACGGCCGACTTGCCGGGTATCGGAGCTTCAATTCTTATGTCAGTAGCCGCAAGACTTAACTTGATATCATCGGCAAGCGATACTATCTTATTGACTCTTACACCCACTTCGGGCTGAAGCTCAAATCTCGTAACACTGGGACCCTGACTAATATCTGTAACCTTAGCCTTAACACCAAAGGTCTCAAGCGTATCCTGCAAGGTCTTGGCAACATCTAAAAGTTCATTCCTTGATGAACCCGAAGATCTGCCTTCCATCTTATTAAGCAGATTGATCGGAGGCATCTTATATGCCCTGCTTCTTCCCGATACGGACTTTTTAATCGTCTTTTTCATATCGGTGTCCGTATTGCTTAATCTGCTTGATGCCTCGACAGGCTTAACAGTCTCCTCAGGCATCTCCGCACCGCCTCTGTTAAAGGTTATATCGCTGAGATCGTCATAAGGGGACTTTGATACGGCATGCGCCGTCTCAGTCTTCACATTCCTGTCGTCATTTATATCTTTGACCGTAATCTCATGTATATCGTCACGATCGAATGTATTCTTCTTCTTTGAAGGCTTATTATCGTCCATTCCGACCATGACATTGGCCACGCCGGATACCCTTTTATTGACTCTTGGTGTCTTATCCGGTTCGGGCAATACTTCACCTATTATGACAGGTTCGTCACCGTGAGGTCTTTGTTCTTTGTCACTCGCAGACTCATCCGGACTTCCGATACCGAAGCCTATACCGCGTCGCTTCTTCGCATGTCTCGGCACATCCGTGCCGTACGGATCATCCTCATATTCATCGGGAATGTTCTCCAGGCGCTCATTCATTCGTGCTCTTGCTTCACGGATACGTTCGCTTCCGGCCTGTCTCGTCTCATCATATCTTCTTCTGCTGTTATCGCTGATTGAATTTAAAGTATCCTTTCCAAGGAAAATCAAAAGAAGTATAAGAATAAGGATAATGAGCAAAACAACGGCGCCGAATGTCGAAAGATATTTATTTAAGTAAAAAGCCGGAGTACCAAACAGAATTCCGCCGCCCTTTCTTGATGCGGAACCGGTCTCCCATACTTCTTTAAATACATATTCCGAAGCAAACTTTGTGCTTCCGTTCATAAGTTCAATCAGCATGCTTGAAAGAACATATATTAAGATACCGCAGATAACCCTTCTTTTAACAAGAGGATTCTCCTTAACGGAATACAAAGCAAAGACAAGTATCACTGCAAGCACCGGCAGAATATAACACAACTGGCCGAATATGCCGAACATTATCCTGCTTATCATCTCCCCCGCCGTACCCAAAGAATTAATGTTGCTTAAGAATACAAGCACACAAACGGCAACCGTAATAACAACGGTTATAAGCGGACTGAAGACAGGCTCTTCCACATAGTTCGCCTGTCTGTTCCTTGAGTTTGAAGTATTTGATTTTTTGGTACCGGCGGATGAAGACTTACCTTTGCCTTTACCGCCTCTGTTATTGGATGCTGCCATAATACCTCAATACATAATCAATAACTATTCATAGTCATAATGCAGATCCGCATCTGCGGGTTCCACATCATACTTCATATCATCATCGCTGATATCGTGATCATAATCTATATCTTTATGCTCATGCCTTTTGGGAAGCGGCAACGGACTTATCAGTAGTTCAACCGGTTCTTCAGGCTCAGGGTCTTTCGCCTGTGTTACAGGCTCTGCCTCTTCCGTCTGTACGACGGGTTCTGCCTCTTCAACCTTCACTTCCGGTTCTGCGTCCGTTATGACAGGCTCTGCCTCCTCTGATTCCGCAGGCTTGGCAGAAGCCGGCTTTTCACTGCCGGAGCCGGATGACCTTATGGCTCCGACTATTAGCGACAGAATCCAAAGTCCGAAGGCCGCAGCAAGGAATATAAGTCGATTCTCCCTAAAGAGGATATAGTAGCACGTTCCGCCCCAAAACCACGGAATCTCTCCCCAGTAAGGCGCAAACGCACATATAATCGATATGATAAAAGCTGCAAGACGGCCGAATATACGCTTAACGGCAAACCAGATCAAAATAACAGCCAAAACCTCAATAAAGATATTGAGAAGTATAATTGTTCCGTCCAGATTGCCCATGAGCTTATAGGCGCATGAACAAAGCGTCAGATACATACCGCGAAGCGAGAAATAGTCACAGTATATATAACCGTTCTCTCCTATGCGTGCAGGATCGTAATATGCATCCATAGGTGTGATTCTGTAGGCCAGATCAAGTTCATAGATTAAATATCTGCCGTATACAAACCTCACAATGATACACAATGCGATAACTGTAACAAAACCCAGTATCCCAAGCAAAGTCTTACGCGTATTCACTTTTCTGTCGGTATTCTTATCGATACTCATAAAAAGTCCGTCTTACTCGGCGTCGCTCCAGTTGGTATAAACATCCTGAACATCATCATCTTCATCAAGAAGATCAAGTATTCTCTGAATCTGCTTAACAGTCTCCTCATCCGTAACATCAACATATGTCTGAGGAAGCATTGTAACTTCACCCGAAACAACGGGAATCTTATTCTCCTCAAGGGCTGAAAGCACGGCCTGAAGGTCATCGGGAGCGGTAACTATCTCAAAGCTGTCCTCCTCATCCGAAAAATCCTCAGCTCCGGCATCCAAAGCGATCATCATAAGATCATCGGCTTCAAGATCGCATTCTTCCTTATCGACAATAATCTGCCCCTTCTCATCAAACATAAAGCTTACACAACCGGGAGTACCTATGCTTCCGCCGCCCTTTGTAAAGCAGTTGCGGACATTGGCAGCCGTTCTGTTCTTATTGTCCGTAAGGGTCTTAACTATGATTGCGGTTCCGCTGGGACCGTATCCTTCATAGGTTATATGCTCGTAATTGACGTTGCCCGATTCACCGGCAGCCTTCTTGATACCTCTGTCGATTGTATCATTGGGCATGTTGTTGGCCTTGGCCTTTTGGATAACCTGAGCAAGCTTAAAGTTATTCGAAGGATCCGGACCGCCTTCCTTAACGGCCACCGCGATTTCACGACCGATCATAGTAAATACTTTACCTTTTGCGGCGTCGTTCTTCTCCTTCTTGTGCTTAATATTGGCAAACTTTGAATGTCCTGACATCTTATTGCTCCTTTTCTTTAGTATTCTCTGTATTATTTACTTCCGTCGCTTCTTCCGGCTCTGTCGATGTCTCGACCTTGGTAACCAGAATCTGCTGTATCATATTATGATCAACCTCAAGAACCTTGAAATTGTAATCACCTACCGTAATATCAAAGCGCTCCTTCTTATCCGGAATCTTATCCATCTTGGATATCATAAATCCGTTGATTGTCTCAAAATCATCGGTACCGAACTCTATACCGAAGCGCTTGTTCAATACTTCAAGTTCGGTTGCTCCTTCAATAATGTACTTATCTTCACCACGCTCGACGATCCTGTCATCATCCTCATCATACTCATCACTGAGATTGCCGACTATTTCTTCAAGGATGTCTTCCATAGCAACAAGTCCGGCAGTCTGTCCGTATTCATCGATAACAATGACCATCTGAAGCTTAGTTGCCTGCATCGTATGGAAAAGCGCATCTATCTTGCGTGTCTCGGGAATAAATCTCGCTTCTCTTAACAGTCCGTCGATACTCTCAACCGTTTTAAGGCTGTTACCTTTGATTCGAGACAGTCTCATCGCATCTTTAAGATGCAATATACCTATGATCTTATCCAGGTCGTCGCTGTATACCGGAAAACGGCTGTTGCTGCTTTCAAGCATGTAATCAAGCGCATCCTTAAGCTTCATCGATGAGTCGACGGCAATGATATTGCTCCTGTCGGTCATGATGTCTTTGGCCTGCTTGTCGCCGAACTCGAAGATATTGTTGATCATCTCTGCTTCATTATCTTCGATATATCCGCCCGCAGCGCTCTCATTGACAATGGATATGATCTCCTGCTCGGCTGCATCCGACTTCGCACGCTTCTTACCCGCGTATCTGTATATCAGATAACACATGCCGATGATAAGATCGTTAATCAGTATTGCTAAAATAATTAGAATCACTCTGTCCATAAAAAACTATTCATACACATGCAACGGTGTATCGTCAAAGAAATCCCTCGTATATACAACTTCTCCGTTCCGCATATAAGCTCTCGGAACACGCTTGCCTATGATACAGGCAAGCTCATAATTAAGCATACCCGACTGTTCTGCCAAATCCTCCATTGTGATGCATTCATCTCCGCTTCTGCCTATAAGTGTGACTTCATCACCCTCATGAACATCGGGAATATCGGTAATATCAACCATGAACTGATCCATGCATATACGACCGATAATCGGGGCCTTCTTACCCGAGATGATAACGGAACCCTTATTGGACAAAAGCCTCGGAAAACCGTCTCCGTATCCCACGGGAATTGTAGCTATCTTCGTGGGTGCTTCCGTCACATATGTACCGCCGTAGCTTACCTGAGTTCCTGCCGGTACCTCCTTGATAAAAGTGATATGAGATACAAGCGAAAGCAAAGGCTTAAGATCTATAACATCTCTGCTCACTTCATCGGAAGGCCAAAGACCGTACATTATAACTCCGGCCCTGACATATTCCTTATGACTCTTCGGCATCTCTATAATGGCAGCGGAATTGGCTATATGAACCATCTTAAATTCAAAGCCAAGTTCCGACTTAACCCTTTCAACAAAAGCATCAAAGCGCTCAAGCTGTCTTACCGCATATGTCTTATCCTTCTCATCGGCCCTCGCAAAATGTGAAAAAACACCTTCAACCGAAATATGAGGATAAGATAAGGCCTTCTTAACAAATGCCATACCTTCGTCATCGGGACTTATACCTATACGGCTCATACCCGTATCGACCTTGATATGCACCTTGGCAATCAGACCAAGTCTTGATGCGGTCTGCTCGATCAAATCAAGCATATCCTCTCTGAACACGGTAAGCCTTACATCTCTTATAAGCATCTCTTCATAAGAACTCGGAAACGAATATCCTATGATGATAACGGGCTTTCTGATGCCGTTATTCTTAAGCTGCATGGCCTCTTCGGCCGTAGCAACTCCGTATCCCTTAACAACTTCCGTCTTCTCAAGCTCCTTGGCCATCGGAAGAGCTCCGTGACCGTATCCGTCAGTCTTGATAACGGCAATTATCCCCGTCTTATCGGATAAAAGACGGCTGATCTGACTGATATTGTATTGTATTGCGGAAAGCTCTATCTTAGCGCATACCCTGTCAAAATTAACATTCATACTTACTTATCGGCCTCCGCAGCCTTCTTCTCTTCGGCTTTCTTATTCTCTTCTTTTATAGCCTTAAGCTTAAGGATCTTCTCCATAGGATTGTATTTCATATCCATAAGATCCGCCACTTCCGCACCGAATACATCATGCATGTAGGAATACATTACACCATTCTGTATCTCCATCTCCTGCTTGCGGACCACATTCTTCTTAAGTTCAACTCTGATGCCTGCGATCCAGTCAGCCAGACGGTCTATCTCTTTCTCATTGGTATGCATGACATCATAAATGAGTGCTGCCGTAATGTCCATGATGTCACGGTTGTATTCGTCTATCTCCTTGGGGATATCCCCAACTTCTTCTTCGTTCTTCTCAAGCTTTTGATTGCACTCTTCAATCAGCCTTTTGTTCTCTTCAACCTTCTTGTCATTATCGGGTTCATCGCTGTCCATAAGCACAACGATCTCATCCATCATCTTCTTTTTAAGCTTCTTAATGTCCTTGTTCTCGGAATTAAGCTTGCCCTGCTTGCGCAAAAGTTCATTAAGCTTCTCTTCAAGTTTCTTAACCTCGGAAGGCTTCTCGATCATGGTCCATATCTTATGCCATTTATTATCAAGTGTAACTACCGGAATCTTCTTGGAAGAAACCGCTTTTTTGAGTCTGTCATGTTCATCAGCCATAGTATCTCATCTCCGGGCAAACATACGATACAGGAAAAATCAATCATTACGATAAAGCATATAACTTAGCTTCATCAGGCTGTCGCTCAAGTGTACATTCTCAACAACGACGTCATCGGGTACGTTAAGGTCAGTGTGTGCAAAGTTCCATATGGCTTTGATTCCGCACTTAACAACCCTGTCGGCCACCTCAACGGCACCCGTCTTGGGAATGGCAATCACGACTATATCAATATTATGACCGATGATGAAATCCTCGAGTTCATTCATCGGCAAAACCTTAAGATCTCCGACTTTCTTACCTATGAGGTCTTCGTCCTTATCAAAGATACCCTCAAAGATAAAGCCTCTGTTCTCGTAATTGCTGTAATTGGTGAGTGCACGGCCCAAATTACCCGCACCGACAATTATAAGTCTGTGCGCCTCATTAAGGCCTAATATCTTACCGATCTCATTGTATAAATACTCGACGTTATAGCCGTATCCCTGTTGTCCGAATCCTCCGAAGTTATTAAAGTCCTGTCTTATCTGACTGGCCGTCACGCTCATGAGTTCAGAAAGTTCACCGCTTGAAATACGTTCCATTCCGGCATCTTTAAGATCACCCAGATACCTGTAATATCTGGGCAGTCTGCCGATGACCGCCTGAGATATTGTCTTCTCCTCCACAATGACACCTCTTTCACCCCTATGCATACACGTTAATATTTTAACACAAAATGTGCAATACTAAAAGAAGTATTGCACAAAATGTTGTATAAATAATATTCTGTTTAACTATACCTAGAGTCTGTCGGCGAGTTCCAATATAAGTCTTTCGGATTTTTCCCAGCCGAGACATGCATCGGTAATGGATTTACCGTATATTCCCTCACCTATCTTCTGGTTGCCGTCCTCGATATAACTCTCTATCATCAGGCCCTTGACCATCTTACGGATATCGTCGTTATAACTGCGGCTGTTAAGCACTTCCTTTGCGATACGAACCTGCTCGAAAGGATTCTTACCGGAGTTGGCATGGTTACAGTCAATGACAACCGCAGGATTCTGAAGGTCTGCAGACTTATAGAACTGGTGCAAGAGCACAAGATCTTCGTAATGGTAGTTGGGCATTGCCTGATCGTGCTTATTCGCATACCCTCTTAAAATCGCATGAGCAAGCGGATTGCCGTCCGAATGAACTTCCCATCCTCTGTATATGAATGTATGTCCGTGCTGTGCAGCTTTAATGGCATTGATCATAACAGAATATCCCCCGCTTGTAGGATTTTTCATACCGACGGGAATATCAACACCGCTGGCTGTAAGTCTGTGCTGCTGGTCTTCAACGCTTCTTGCGCCAACCGCAACATAAGCAAGCACATCGTCAAGATATCTGTGATTCTCCGGATAAAGCATCTCATCCGCACATGAAAATCCGGTCTCAGCCAAAGCTCTCATATGAAGCTCTCTTATGGCAACAATACCTTTGAACATATCAGGCTTTTCTTCGGGATTGGGCTGATGAAGCATACCCTTATATCCTTCGCCCGTCGTACGAGGCTTATTCGTATATATTCTGGGGATTATGAATATCTTATCAGATATCTTGTCAGCGACTTCGCGAAGTCTTAACAGATAGTCAATCACGCTGTCTTCCCTGTCCGCAGAACAGGGCCCTATAATAAGCACAAACTTATCGCTCTTACCCGTAAAGATATCTCTTATCTCTTCGGCTCTTTTCTTAACCACTTCGGACATCTCGGATGTCAGCGGATACATCTCCTTGACTTCCTTAGGTATCGCGAGTTTTCTTTCAAACATCATTCCCATTTTTTATATCTCCATTTTTCATTTTTTATCAAATAATGCTCTTCTGGCCGTTGAGATCTTCATCTTCTCCTTCATGCCGTCCGCATCCTCTGCAGCCAGTTCATCGCGAAGTGACTTAAACTCATCCAAGAACTTATCCATCTCCTTAAGAAGACTTTCCTTATTAAGCAGGAAAAGTTCACTCCACATATTCTCGTTGATCCTCGCAATTCTTGTAAGATCTCTGAATGAATCGCCGACATAATCAACAAGCTTTTCATTGTCCGAACAGTTCATCAGCGTAATTGCTATGCAGTGAGTAAGCTGTGAAACAAAGCCAATCATCTGATCGTGTTCCTCCGGGCTTAACGTCGATATTGAGCCAAACTGGAGTAAAAGCGCAATCTCTCTGCAAAGTTCAATCGCCTCCGGAGTATTCTTATCCGTCGGAACTATAATATAGTTGGCACCGTAGAATATCTTCTCATCGGCGTTCTCAACACCGTATACTTCCTTTCCTGCCATCGGGTGAGCCGCAATAAATTCAACGTCATCACGAAGCATGTTCTGTATATCATATACCACACAGCTCTTGACACCCGTAACGTCGGTCAACACTGCACCCGGCTTAAAAAACTGCTGGTAACTGCTTATCCATTCCTTGAATACATGCGGATACAGGGCGAACACCACAATATCTGCCTTGCCTATAAGCTCCGGATCGGGCTTAATGCTTCCTTCATCTATTATGTCATGCTCTAAGGCATAATCTATTGTTTCCTGTCTTCTGGCTATTGCCGATACGTTAAATCCTATCTTCTTAAGGCCTTTGGCATAGCTTCCGCCTATAAGTCCCAAGCCCACAATGAGAATGTTGCATGATCTGTTAACTAACATATGTCTATACCTGCTCTCTTAAGTGTATCTATAAATGAAGGAAAACTCTTGTCTATGGACTCAATGCCTTCAACCGTTCCTCCGTACAGACTGCATAATACCGACATGGACATTGCAATCCTGTGGTCATTATGACTGTCAATCACATCCGTCGGTGCATACAGACCGTCATCCACCGTGACATCTATGTCATCTTCGCCTATTGTCAGAATCGCACCCATTTTGGCAAGCTCTTCCTTCATGGCATTGCCTCTGTCGGATTCCTTAATCTTAAGCCTCTTTGTTCCCGTAAGCTTTCCTCCGCCTATGGCCGCAAGGTAAGCCAGGAGTATGGGACCGAGATCCGGATAATCGGATATATCAACAATATCTTTGTTATCAAGTGCTTCAAGCATATCGGTGATTATCTTATCGCCCTGAACGCTGTTCTCACTAAGGCCCGTAAGAAGAATCGCATGACCCAAAGATGATGAAAGCCTTGAAAGCGTATAAAGAATCGCTCCGTTAGACCAGTCGCCTTCAACCTCAATATCCTTCGGAACATAATTCTGATTACCGGGAATATAGAGTGTATTCTCATCTTCCCACTTAACGGATATACCGAATTTATCAAGAATATCTATCGTAATATCTATATAAGGTCTGCTCTCAACAGGCGGCAGGATATGTAATCTGCTGTCAGATGAAAGCTTCGGCAGTGCAAATAAAAGTCCGGTCACAAACTGACTGCTTATATTGCCGTCTATCGTATAATCACCTGCATTGAGCTTTCCCTCAACCTCAACCATATCACTGTTGTGAGAGAAGGTTACATATGTGTACTCAAAAAGCTTATCATACACATCAAGCGGACGACTTAAAAGCCTATTGCTTCCCGTAAGCTTAATACTCTGATTGCCCGGAATCAGATTGCAGGAATACATAAGAGTACAAACGGGTATCATAAACCTTAAGGTCGAACCGCACTCATTGCAATCAAGCACAGGAACCCTAAATTCCTCATGCTTACCGTCCATCACAAAGAGCTTCTCACCGGTCTCATCCATCGGCGTGAACAGGCCTCTGACCGTGGCCGTATAAAGCTTAGTCTCGTTGCCTTTTATATCGGATTCATACTGCACTTTAAGATCAATATCGGTTCCCAAAGCCTTAAGGCAATTGATCGTAGCCTTAATATCCTCCGATAGCTCAAGACCGTATATATTCGATACACCGTCAGCCAAAGCCGCACAGATAAGCGCTCTGTGTGCTATGCTTTTAGACGGCGGCGCCTTGATGACATCTAAACTGCCCTCATTGTTGTTTATCCTGTTAAAGGTACATTTCATAATGTTTTACTTTCCGTAATTATTCTTAAGATAATCCATTGCCTCGGTATAACCCGCTATACCGTGACCCTTGATTGTATGAACACATGCATTCCTTACCAAAGACACGTGTCTGAACTCTTCCCTTGTATCGGGGTCGGATATATGAACCTCAACCGCAGGTATTCCCACAGCCTTAAGCGCATCCAGAATACCGACGGAAGTATGTGTAAATGCGGCAGGATTGATCACTATCGCATCCACCTCATTATATGCCCACTGAATCTTATCTATGATGTCGCCTTCGTGATTGGACTGAAAAATACTTACTTCCACACCAATCTCTTTTGCATGGTCACTTATTAACTTCGTTAAATCACTGTAGCTTGTATGTCCGTAAATCTCAGGTTCTCTGATGCCCAACATGTTAATGTTGCATCCGTTTAATACAAGAATCTTCATATCAACTCTCACTTAACTTCTGTATGACACTCATGACAACATCCTCTATCGAAGAATCATTGTCAACTTTAATATCACATGCGTCGCAATATATATTATATCGCTCCTCATATCTTCTTTTCAACATATCGACATCCGAAGCGGTCGGTCTGTCGTCCGTCGGAATCAGCTTATCAAGCGGTCTGTCTATAAATATGACTTCGCCGTTACTCTTAAGCGCTGCAACGTTTTCTTTTCTTAATACAGCGCCGCCGCCTGTTGATATTATAAGTCCGTTACCGGTGCTTATATCCTTTATAACATCGCTTTCAACATCTCTGAAGTATTCTTCTCCTTCAGACGCAAAAATGTCCGTAATCTGCCTTTTCTCTTTATCTACAATAAGCTTATCCGTGTCGAACTGTTGCTTACCAAATTTATCCGCAAGTCTTTTGCCCACGGTGGACTTACCGCATCCCGGCATGCCCGTAAGCACGATATTAAGCTTATCGCCGTATACTTTTTTATATACTTTATCGACAATTTTGCTTATATGTGCGGCTTCTTCGGGCCGGTCGAGCATATTCTTTTCTTTGCCGTTAAAAAGCATGTAAGCATATACAGCCTGTGTCACAAGCATCCTAAGACCGCAGCAGGATTTGATGCCCTTAGCAGAAGCATCAAGCATAAGTCTTGTTCTTAACGGATTATATATAACATCCACAACTCCCGATAGCGACGGGAATCTTTCAATTTCGACAGGCATTGCATCGGCTTTGGGAAACATTCCGACAGGCGTGGTATTGATAATCACATCAGCATCGGCATGTCTTTCATATGCCTCTTCATATGTGATGACACTATCATCTTTCTTTGACCTGCTTACAATATGGACTGAGGCTGCATTAAGCGTCCTGCATACATAGGAAGCGGTTTTTGATGTTCCGCCCGTACCTAAGATCAAAACCTTCTTACCGGCAAGGCTGATACCGGCATCGGTAATAAGATCTCTTAAACCGTAGAAATCGGTATTGTAACCGTATAATACACCGTCCTTATTGACAACCGTATTGACAGCCCCGATATCTTTTGCAGCATCATCCGTATAATCCAGATACGGTATCACGGTCTGCTTATAAGGTATCGTAACATTGATGCCCTTAAAATCTTTCTTTTTCATAAAGGAATCAACTTCATCCGGCCTTAACTCCGTGATATCGTAAGCATATTCATTTTTCTCATATTCACCTATAAGCCTGTGTATCTCTTTTGAGAAACTGTGCGGAAGGTGTTCACCGATCAATCCGTATTGCATAAATAATCAGTTCCGTAATGTGTAACAAGTAAATCAGCCAGTGTGATAGCCGTTATTGCATCTACAACTATCCTTGCTCTGTGTATGATTGCAGGATCGTGACGGCCTTCGATCTTAAGTCTGGTATTCTCTTTTTTATCAAGATCAATTGAATCCTGCTCCTTATATATCGAGGGTGTCGGCTTAATTGCAACGGAAAACTCAATCGGCATTCCGTTGGTTATACCGCCGTTTATACCTCCGTTATGATTGGTTGCGGTAACAACCTTATTACCGGCCATGCGGAATGAATCATTGGCTTCGCTTCCATGCATTCCGGCAAGCGCAAAACCGTCACCGAACTGCACTCCCTTTACCGCAGGTATAGAGAAAAGTGCATGTGAAAGTATGCTTTCCACAGAATCAAACCAGGGCTCACCTATACCGCCGGGGCAACCGACAACCGCAGTCTTTAAGATTCCTCCGACGCTGTCTCCCTCTGCTGCGGCAGCTTCTATATAAGCACGCATCTTATCTTCCGTCTCATCGTCAAGTACGGGGAATTCCTTATCATAGAGTCCTTCAATATCCGAAACATAATCCGCAAAATCTCTGTCTTTTATCTCTCCAATCGAAGAAATATGCGTTCCTACATATATACCCTTTTTATTAAGCGCTTCCATAACGATTGCACCTGCAGCAACTATAGGTGCCGTTATGCGACCGCTGAAATGTCCGCCGCCTCTGTAATCCTGAAAACCGTTATACTTTAATTCCGCAGTCAGATCGGCATGACCGGGTCTGGGGATTATATTAAGCTTTGCATAATCACCCGAATGAGTATTGGTATTCTCTATGACGATACATATGGGAGTACCTGTCGTATATCCGTTATATACACCGCTCACAATCTTCGCTTTATCCGGTTCATGCCTGCTTGTGGATATCTTACCCTTGGGCTTTCGAAGTTCCATCATACGCTCAATTGCATCTTCGTCAACCTTAATTCCGGGAGCCATACCGTCCAAAACACAGCCTATGGCCTCACCGTGGCTTTCGCCGAATAATGTGATTGTAATATTGTTCCCGAAGGTATTCTTCATATAATTCCCTTTCAGTTCTGTATTGAGGTTACTGCAGCTTGCCTGTTTTATGAAGGTCTATCTCCTCTGTGTAATGACCTGCAACCTTAAGCTTTGCACAACATACGGATAGTTCTTTAAGCATCCTTACACCCTCTTCGGAACGCTGGTTACCTTCCGCTTCAACATAGAAGTAATACTGCCAGGGCGTATCCTTAACGGGACGGCTCCTTAAAACTCTCATATTGAATCCGTGTGCACATATTATATTAACCGCTTTGGCCAGGGCACCGACCTCATCATTCACGGTAAATAACAGAATGAAGTTATTCTTATTACTTATCTCCAGTTCCGTAGCTCTTGAGAAAACCGCAAATCTTGTCGTATTGACACTGCTGACGTTGATGTCATGATCCAAAACCTCAAGTCCGTACAGTTCGGCCGTCTCTGCGCTGGCAATGGCAGCGATTGACTTATCATTCAGTTCGGCCACCTTTTTGGCTGCATAGGCTGTATTACGTGCCTCTTCGGTCTCATAGCCGCCCTTGCTTAAGTACTCGGCGCACTGGTCAAGTGCCTGCTGATGGCTTATAACCTTCTTAACATCAGACATCTTGGTGCCTTTAACACCTAAAAGATTGTGATTGACCGGAAGTGAATATACACCGTTGATATAGAGTTCTCCGGCAAAAGTGATGTCTATTACCTGTCCGACTTCTCCGGTATAACTGTTCTCTATCGGAAGAACACAACAGTCGCATTCTCCGCTTACAACGGAGGCATAGGCCTCGTCAAAGCCTTTGTAAGAGATCAGGTTGCCGCTCGGGAATATCTTCTTGGCCGCTATGTAAGCAAAAGCGCCTTCCACTCCGCTGTATGCAATCTTCATGCCCGAAGTTATGTTGCTCATAAATCGTCTTGAGATATCCATAGTCGAGCGCATGTAGTTCACGTAGAAAGCTCTTATGTCGGGATCTTCAACATAAGGTGAATTCTTCTTGATGACAACATCTTCTCTTCCCGAATCAAGGATGGGCATACCGTTTTTAGCTTTATACTCGGCTATATCCCTCACGGCCTTGAAGCGCTTCTCAAAAAGTGCCGCCATCTCCTTATCGATGTTGTCAATGATCTCTCTGTTTTTAGATAATTCGTCCATTTGTCCTCCTTCTCCACGCCCCTAAGTGTGAAGGATGTGATGCAGCGGATATGCTATAAAAAAATCCACCGCTTTTTACATCCTAAAAGGCGGTGGAAATAAACACTACTTAATATCCTATATATCGGAATCTCGCATACTGTCTAAGTCCATCGCATTATTAAAGTAAAAGTAAAAATATGAATATGAGTTAAACTTAAACATATGCTCTTCCTTTCATAGAATAGGCTTCTGCCTTCGTTAGTCTATATTACTTTATAATATTTTACTTGTCAACAGAAAATTTAGCACATAAAAGCGTTAAAGTGCCCGTCTGCTTTCTTCCTTGTAAAAAGCGGTTAAATACACTATACTAGAGGCTATGATTTTATCGGTAAGTAATATAAACAAGTCATTTTCGGAAAAGAATATATTAAATGATGTCTCATTTCACTTAAATGAGCAGGATAAGTGCGCACTTATAGGCATTAACGGATGCGGTAAGACTACGCTTTTAAACATCATCATTAACGAAACTGTTATCAAAAACGGTTCGTCTGCCGATGCTGCCGTGTATCACAAGCATGCGCTAAGTCCCGATTCGGGCAGCGTTGCTTTATCAAAAGGCGCAACAATCGGTTATCTTCCGCAGAACGCAATCATTGACAGTGACAATTCGATATATGAAGAAGTTTTGGAAGTTAAAAGGCCCCTTCTTGATATGCAGGATAAGCTTCGCGTAATGGAAGCCGACCTTGGTAATCTTAAGGGCGATGAACTCAACAGACATCTTGAGTCCTATCATGCCCTGTCAGATGAATTTAACCGCTTGGGCGGATACATGATATCGAGTGAAGTAAGCGGAACTCTAAAAGGCCTTGGTTTTACCGAAGAAGAATTCGATTCAAAGGTTTCGACTTTATCGGGAGGTCAAAAGACCCGTGTAGCCCTGGCCAAACTTTTGGTCGGATCACCCGACCTTATCATATTGGACGAGCCGACCAACCACCTCGACATCTCTTCCATCTCATGGCTTGAAGGATATCTTAAGTCATACAAAGGAACAGTACTTATCGTTTCGCATGACAGATATTTCCTTGACAGGGTTGTCAATAAAGTGGTTGAACTCGAGAACTGCAAAGCCACAACTTTTACAGGCAATTACAGCGACTATGCGGTTAAAAAAGAGACCCTGCGTATCGCTGCATTAAACGCATATATGAATCAGCAGCGTGACATCAGGCATCAGCAGGAAGTAATCGAAAAGCTGCGCTCATTTAACAGGGAGAAATCAATCAAGCGTGCCGATTCAAGACAGCATATGCTTGACAAGGTCAAGGTGCTTGATAAGCCTTCGGAACTTAACGATAAGATGCAGATAGTCCTAATACCCCGTCGTGAAAGCGGCAAGGATGTGATGACAATAAAAGGTCTGTCAAAGTCCTACGATACCGTACTGTTCAAAGACGTGGATATGCTTTTAAGACGTGGCGAGCATGTGGCTGTAATCGGCGATAACGGCACGGGCAAAACCACCCTTTTAAAGATAATCAACGGTCTTACTGCGGCAGACTCGGGAAGCGTCACCTTAGGTTCGAACGTAAGCATCGGCTACTACGATCAGGAGCACCATGTGCTTAATGACGAGAACACAATATATGATGAGATAAGCGACGCCTATCCCACTCTTAAGGAAACCGAGATAAGAAATACGCTCGCCGCTTTTCTATTCACCGGAGATGACGTATACAAAAAGATTTCCGCTTTATCCGGCGGCGAGAAAGGTCGTGTTTCGCTTGCAAAGCTCATGTTAAGCGAAGCCAATCTTTTAATCCTTGATGAGCCTACCAACCACCTTGATATGACTTCCAAGGAGATTTTGGAGACCGCAATCAATAATTATACAGGCACGGTTTTATATGTCAGTCACGACAGATATTTCATCAATCGTACTGCAGAACGTATCCTTGAGCTTAAGGGAACGTCATTTACGGAATATCTGGGCGACTACGATTACTATCTCGAAAAATCGGCCGAAACTGATATCCCCGTTGCTTCAGTTTCATCAAATCCTTCGGCGAACGCAGACTCAACAGGTGCCATGGATTACAAGGCTCAGAAAGCCGCCGCTGCCGAAGAACGCAAACGTCAAAAGCAGATTGATGAACTTGAATCAAAAATATCAGGATATGAGGAAAGAATATCCGAAATCGACGCAGAATTATGCGATCCGGCGAACGGAACCAATACAGAATTACTTATTAAACTCCAAAAAGAAAAAGACTCCATTGAAACCGAACTGTCGGAAGCAATGGAGTCTTGGGAAATCTTATTGTCTTAAATACTGTCGAATGTTGCGCGAATTGCTTTGATGAAGTCGACGCTGTTAAGCACTGTTACATCCTTAAGCGAAGTGATAAGCGCAAGGTCCTTGGTCATCTTGCCGCTTTCGATTGTAGCAAGAGTTGCCTTTTCAAGCTTATCGGCGAATTCGACGAGTTCTTTGTTGCCGTCAAGTTCTCCGCGCTTGCGAAGCGCCCCTGTCCATGCGAATATCGTGGCAACCGAATTGGTTGATGTCTCTTCTCCCTTAAGATGCTTGTAGTAATGACGCTGTACCGTTCCGTGTGCAGCTTCGTATTCATATACGCCCTTGGGTGATACAAGTACGGATGTCATCATTGCAAGTGAACCGAAGGCGCTGGACACCATATCGGACATGACATCACCGTCATAATTCTTACATGCCCAGATAAATCCCCCCTTGCTCTTCATAACTCTTGCAACAGCATCGTCTATAAGCGTATAGAAATACTCTATACCGAGTTCATTAAACTTATCTTTAAATTCAGTCTCATATATATCACCGAATATGTCTTTGAATTTGTGATCGTATTTCTTAGAGATTGTATCCTTTGTCGCAAACCATATATCCTGCTTTGTATCACAGGCATACTTAAGGCAGGCTCTTGCAAAAGATTCGATTGACTTCTCGGTATTGTGCATACCCTGGATTATGCCCGCACCGGTAAATTCATGAATAGTTTCACGTACTTCCTTGCCCGATGCATCGGTGAATACAAGCTCAGCCTTGCCGGGACCCGGAACCTCAATCTCCACATTTTTATATACATCGCCGTATGCGTGACGAGCCAATGTGATGGGCTTCTCCCAGTTACGAACACAGGGGTCGATACCCTTAACAAGGATGGGCGCACGGAACACGGTACCGTCAAGCATCGCTCTTATTGTTCCGTTGGGACTCTTCCACATCTTCTTAAGCTTATACTCATCCATTCTTGCCGCATTGGGTGTGATTGTAGCGCACTTAACGGCAACACCATACTTAAGAGTTGCATTGGCCGAATCTATTGTAACCTGATCGTCCGTCTCATTACGATGCTCAAGTCCAAGATCATAATACTCCGTATTAAGATCTATGTAGGGCAAAAGCAGTTCGTCTTTGATCATCTGCCACAATATCCTTGTCATCTCATCTCCGTCCATCTCAACGAGGGGCGTAGTCATCACAATCTTACTCATTTTAATCTCCTGTAATTTATTCTATATCAAGAACACAGACAGCTATGGGCTTAACCTTCCGGATAAGCTTCCTTAAGGCCGTTTTTAACTATGTTCTTATATGCATTCTCGACATGCTTATTGGCAGCCTTCTCGGCGCTGTTCTCATCGCCCGACTTGATGGCTTCCATAATAAGCTTATGCTCTCCGGTTGAAGCAAGCGAACGCTTATTATCCGAAAGAGTCTTGGTACGGACGCGCTGAACATACTCATGATATTCATGAAGCTGATGTTCCAAAAGCTTTGAACCGCACGCCTCATACAGAATCTCATGGAATCTGTTATCAAGAGTAGCTATCTGGTCAAGATGGCCCTTGGAAGCATGGAACTCCGTAAGGTAGATATTCTCTTCCATCTCAGACATCTGCTCTTCCGTAATATGCGTAGTAGCCCATCTGGCAGCAAGGCCCTCAAGCTTTGAACGGATCATATATATGTCCTTGACATCCTTGGCCGTAATACCGGTTACATATGCGCCCTTATTGGGTACGATATGAATAAGGCCTTCAAGTTCAAGCTGTCTGAATGCCTCTCTTACCGGGGTTCTTGATACTCCGAGTTCCTCACCTATCGTAAGTTCCCTGAGCTCATCGTTATTCTTGTAACGTCCCTCAAGAATGTCTCCACGGATCTTGTTGTATACGCGTCCTCGCAGACTGTATTTATCTGTTACTTCATCCTTAATTGCCATATTCGCTCCATCCTCCCTCTTTACACATCGGTTCAAAAACTATTTTACCGATGAATTTAACTCAACACTGAGTTTTTTGCATTTATCCGAAATAACTTCTATCAATTCACTGTCGGTTATTACCGTTACACGGCCGTCTTCATACTGCTTATCAACCCATTCTTTGACGGCGGCAACCAAAGGATCGTTCTTATCAAGCTTGCTGCCATCGGGAAGCTTATAGTATGTATTGATCCAGTGTGCAATGCCGGCCAGACCGGAGGTATTGGATACGGCACATAAAACAGGACGATTGAGGAACTTGTCGGTATCAAAGATATTGTAGATCTCCTCATTCTTAAGAAGGCCGTCTGCATGTACGCCTGCACGGGTCACGTTGAAGTTCTTGCCGACAAAAGGTGTACGGGGAGGAATCTGGTAACCGATCTCCTTCTCGTAGTATTCTGCAAGTTCCGTGATAACCGTTGTATCCATACCGTTAAGGTCACCCTTAAGCTGTGCATATTCAAATATCATTGCTTCCAAAGGTGTATTACCCGTACGCTCTCCTATACCGAAGAGTGATGTATTGACCGATGCACAACCGTATAACCATGCTGTTGTCGAGTTAACGACTGCCTTATAGAAGTCGTTGTGGCCGTGCCACTCAATAAGTTCACTCGGAACACCCGCATGTGTATGTATGGCATAGATGATACCCTGTACGGATCTGGGAATAACCGCACCGGGATAATTGACACCGTATCCCATCGTGTCACATGCACGAATCTTAATCGGTATCTTGTACTCATCCATAAGCTTCATAAGTTCAAGACAGAAAGGAACAACATAACCATAGATATCGGCTCTTGTGATGTCCTCAAGATGGCATCTTACGCTTATACCTTCCTCAAGACAGTCTCTTACAACGCTTAAATAGTGATCCATAGCCTGACGTCTGTTCATCTTAAGCTTAAGGAAAATATGATAATCAGAACAGCTTACAAGTATTCCGGTCTCAGGCATACCAAGTTCCTTAACAAGCTTAAAGTCTTCCTTACTTGCTCTGATCCAGCTTGTAACTTCAGGGAACTTATAGCCTCTCTCCATACATTTAACAACAGCATCTCTGTCCTTCTTACTGTATAGGAAAAATTCAGAGGCTCTGATCATGCCGTTCGGTCCGCCGAGTCTGTGAAGATAATCATAGATTGTCACAATCTGTTCCGTAGAATAAGGAGCACGTGACTGCTGACCGTCACGGAATGTCGTATCCGTAATCCAGATCTCCTTAGGCATGTTATGAGGAACTATCCTGTCATTAAAAGGGATCTTCGGTATCTCCGAATAAGGGAACATATTACGGAAGACGTTAGGCTTTTCTACGTCATCCAAAATATACATGTGCTCCTCTATCTGAAGCAGGTTATTGCTTTCATTAAGAGTAACCGGTCTGTTCTGGAAGCCTTCAAAGCCCTTATTATAGTCGCTGTTCATTTTGTAAAAATCCTCTCTGTTAACTTAGATATAATATATTTATTGTACAGATGATATTATTGTATACAATTATACCATTATTGTCAAACAGTATTATACTTTTTTACATAAAAAGGCCCTCCTGTTTAAAGGAGAGCCTTAATGGTTCAAATATTATTCGCCTTAAGCTGTGAATTAAAGCTTGGGACCTGCAGCAACAAGTGCCTTACCTGCATCATTGCCTGTGTACTTAGCGAAGTTCTTGATGAATCTGTCAGCAAGATCCTTAGCCTTTGTCTCCCACTCAGATGCATCAGCATATGTATCACGAGGATCAAGGATTGCAGGATCTACGCCGGGAAGCTCTGTAGGAACTTCGAAGTCGAAGATCGGAATCTTCTTTGTAGGAGCCTTATTAACGTCGCCGTTAAGGATGGCATCGATGATACCTCTTGTATCCTTGATAGAGATTCTCTTACCTGTGCCGTTCCAACCTGTATTAACAAGATAAGCCTTAGCACCGCTCTTCTGCATCT
>JAEEGJ010006486.1_pt1 | contig 35005 bp, 25 predicted proteins | sample 8958761 | NCBI WGS metagenome assembly JAEEGJ01 (sample SAMN16246546, study PRJNA631951) | gut metagenome | biome: gut microbiome; feature: rumen; material: RS-attached | host: Bos | place: Iran: Karaj | collected 2018-10
TTGCTATTTTCAACAAGATTAAAAAGGCATAACTATGGCATACATACTTATATTCATTACAGCGGTCTTTGTTAACAACATAGTCCTGTCGCAGTTCTTGGGCATTTGTCCCTTCCTTGGTGTCAGCAAGAAAGTGGATTCCGCCCTCGGAATGGGTGCTGCCGTGGCTTTCGTGCTCACGCTTGCTACCATCGTCACCTACCTTATTCAGATGTATGTGCTCAAAGCGTTCGGGCTTGAATACCTCCAGACGATTGCCTTCATCTTGGTGATTGCAGCCCTCGTGCAGATGGTGGAGATTATCCTGAAGAAGAGCGCTCCAGCCCTCTATCAGGCGCTCGGCGTCTTCCTGCCGCTCATCACGACAAACTGCTGCATCCTCGGTGTCGCAATCCTCGTGGCTAACGGCACTTACGCTACACAAGGCCTTGAGCCCAACCTGCTGACCGGCGTCATCTTTGCCATAAGTACGGCTATCGGTTTCGCTTTGGCACTCGTTGTCTTCGCAGGCATTCGCGAGCAACTCGCCATGATGGATGTTCCCAAAGGATTGCAGGGAATGAGCATCGCTCTCATCACTGCAGGCCTTCTGGCAATGGCTTTCATGGGCTTCAGCGGCGTTGATAATGGACTCAGGACACTATTCGGCTTATAACTTCTAATACTCGTTTATATGAATATTCTTTTGACAGGTGGTGCAGGCTACATTGGAAGCCACACCCTCATTGAGTTAGACAAGGCAGGGCATAGTGTTGTCGTTGTCGACAACTTCTACAACTCTCAGCCCGAAGCAATCCGTCGAGTCGAAAAAATCATCGGCCATGAAGTGACACTTATTGAAGCCGATATCCGAGATCGCGCAGCTCTCGACAAGATCTTTACTGAGCATAAGATAGATGCTGTCATCAACTTCGCCGGCTTGAAAGCCGTGGGCGAGTCCGTATCCAAGCCCCTCATGTACTACGAAACGAACATGAATGGCGTTTTCGTGCTTGTTGATGTGATGGCCCAGCATGGATGCAAGAACATCATCTTCTCCTCCAGCGCAACCGTTTATGGCGACCCAGCCATCATTCCAATCACGGAGGAATGCCCCAAGGGACAGTGCACGAACCCCTATGGCTGGACGAAGTCGATGATAGAGCAAGTGCTGATGGATGTTCAGAAAGCAGATCCCGAGTGGAACGTCGTACTGCTTCGCTATTTCAACCCAATCGGAGCTCACGAATCCGGTCTGATTGGCGAGAATCCCAACGGCATTCCCAACAATCTGATGCCTTACATCACGCAGACTGCTATCGGAATCCGCAAGGAACTTGGCGTCTTTGGTGACGACTATGACACACACGACGGAACGGGCGTTCGCGACTACATCCATGTTATTGACCTTGCAAACGGTCATGTTTGCGCACTCAAGGCCATCCAGGAGAATAAGGGCCTCGCCATCTACAACCTTGGAACTGGTCACGGCTACTCAGTCCTGGATGTTGTGAAGGCCTTCGAGAAGGCAAACGGGCTGAAGGTTCCCTACGTCATCAAACCTCGTCGTCCAGGCGATATTGCAACCTGCTACTGCAATCCCGCCAAGGCGAAACGCGAGCTGGGATGGGAAGCAAAGTTCGGCATCGAAGAGATGTGCCGCGACTCGTGGAACTTCCAGAAGAACAATCCAAACGGATATGACAATTAAGACAAAGGGCTCGATTTCAACATCGAGTCTTTTTCTTTCCCCCAGCAACGGCAGACTCCTTATGCATGGCGTGTGACGATTGCGATTGTATAGTGTGACGATTGCCATCGTATAGTGTTACGTTTCGCATCGTCACGTGTGTCATCCGGATTGACTTCGTCTTCCTCTGTCACGACTCGGCAAATCAAGTGCACTTGTTTCCCCTCGCTGCTCCATCGGTTGACACTGTAAAGGAAGCCAGAAGATAGAGTTTGGTATAAAACAATACAGATAAGCAAATAAATAAAGATTTATTTGGCTTGAAATCCAAAAAACCGTATCTTTGCAGCGAAATTGGTGGAATGTGGGCCATCAGTTAATGAAAAAGAAGAAAAACTAACAATAATACAACAGGAATGAAAAGATTATCTTTATCTCTTTTGACACTCTGCATTGCTCTTCAACTGACTGCAGGGCCCGTCAGCAAGAAAACCGCACTCTATTCGGCACAGAACTACATGCTTGCGAAAGGCAAAAACATTGTTGCTTCACAAAAGCCCTTCAAGGCTCCACGTAAAGCCTCAGCTCAGCAAACAAATGAAGAGGATGCATACTACTATGTCTTCAATGCCGGGAATGACGGCGGTTACGTCATAGTTTCCGGTGATGACCGAGTGGAACCGATTCTCGGCTACGTCGACAAAGGTTCGTTCGATCCGAATAACATCCCCGAAAACATGCGTTCCTGGCTGCAACTCTATGCCGACCAGATTAAGTTCATCATAGACAACGACATACAGCCAGGCTCTCCCCTCATCCAGAAGCGCAACAAGATTCGCGGCACCAAGCACAGCGTAGGCGAACTCCTTACCACACGCTGGAACCAGGGAAGGCCCTACAACCTCACCTGCCCAGACTACTATCTGGAGAAGGACAAGGAAGAAGGGACCTCTCTTCCACTGAGGAACGGCCCCGCAACCGGTTGTACTGCAACTGCTATGGCTCAGGTGATGAACTTCTACAGGTACCCCGAAAAGACGAAGGCCGTCATCCCCTCTTACAGCATTACCTACACGTCGGAAAAAGACGGCTCCAGGAAAACCGTCACGCAAACGGCCATCCCACGCAACACACCAATCGACTGGGACAACATGCGCAACACCTATTCGTGGTCTGACGGCCACAAGCCCAACGCACAGGACAGTGCCGTTGCAAACCTGATGCACTACTGCGGACAGTCTGTAAACATGCACTACGGCCCCTCCTCCGGTGCAAACTTCAGCGCTTACGCCTACACTCATTACTTCGGATACGATAACAGTTGCTACGTAGGAGAACGCTACGATTACTTCATCGACGACTGGTTCGACATGATCTACAACGAGATAGAACAAGGTTATCCTGTCCTCATGTCCGGTTTCTCTTCCGGAGGTGGTCATGCCTTCGTGCTCGACGGCTTCGATGGCGACAACCTCTTCCACCTCAATTGGGGCTGGGGAGGCGGCAGCAACGGCTGGTTTCTCGTTGGCATCCTGAACCCCGGTGACAACAGCGGTATTGGCGCAAGCAGTAGCAGCGACGGTTACAGCATGAGCCAACGTGCGCTCTTCAACCTGCGTCTGCCCGACAACAACAATGCAGACACATATCTCTTCGCCAAAGATGTTTCCGCCGTCAACACATCGATCAAAGCCACATTCGAGAACAGAACAGGAGCAAACGGCAGCTTCACCACGGCTATCGTCAGATACGACGAAAATGACAACCTTGTTGTCGTAGGAACCCAGCAGTCCATCTCCAACATGGCAGATGGCTCTTCCTCGACCAAAACCTTCTCCATCAGGAACAAACTGCCGGAAGGCACCTACAAACTTTCTCCCGCCAGCAAGGCTGCACGAAGCAAAGTTTGGAAACCGAAGTATGACCTGCGCAACCATTACATCGAAGCTGTAGTTGACAGCACTGGCGTCGTCCTGACTCCAGTTGACATCAACAACGGAAACAGCATCAGCATCGATACGATTGTCTTCCCAGGCCTTCGCATCGTCGGACAGGAACAGGAAGTGAAAGTAACCTACCGCAACAACGGCAATGAATACTTCAGGGAAGTCCGACTCTTTGCCAGCAAGACACAAAACAAAGTCTATGTCGAAAGCAAGTCGATGGTTGCTGTACGAAACGACGAAACCGTTGATGTATCATACTTCTTCAAACCAGAAGAGACAGGAACATACAACCTCTGGTTCTGCACAGGAAGCGACGGAAGCGGACAGGTCGGAACAGGCACGATGGAAGTCGTAACCGAAGCCGAGGCTGAAGCGAACAAGGCGAAACTTACCGTCAACTCCTATACCGTCACCAACCTCGTAAACGGCGTAGCATATGGCAAACGTCTAGTTGGCAGGGCTGCCATCAAAAACAATAAAAACGTAGACTTCCACGGAGGCATTCGCTTACAGATATGGAACCAGCCCAACAGCTCAGGTTCTGCATGGGGCGGTTCGAGCCATACATATAACGTTGACATCCTTGCCGGCAAGATTGCAACTGTAGACTTTGACTTTGACGGCCTCAGCGAAAACAACAAGTACTACATCAGCGCATCCTACGTCAACCAAAGCGGCAGCCTGAACAACGGCGGCGTTTGGGACCTCGGCGGTTGGGAAATGAAAGCAGGCATAGCAAGTTGGAAAACGGATGGCACCATTGTCGGCAAGCAATACACAACTTCCATAGCGACACTCTCCAGCGTTTGTGGCGTTTATGCCGATTGCAGCAAGAAAATCAACCGTATGACGCCCAACAAGAACCCCAACACCATCTATGCTTATGCAGCAGGCATGGAGGTTCCGGCAACCCTGGACGGTTCGAATGTCGTTAGCGGGAAACACGCTAGCAACATCAACTTGGTTAGCGACGAACCCTACTACCTTCCCGTAACCTTCGATGCCGACACCGCATCCTTCACCTATACCTTTGCAGAGACAGAGGATGGATCAGGATGGCACGCATTCACTATGCCTTTCGAGGCAGACTCCATCTTCATAGACAACATTCCCGTTTCACTCGAAGACTCGCTCAATCACTTCTGGATATACGAATTCGCTGCAGAAGAAGACAACGGAGATGTCATCTTCAGACCCGCCACAATATTGCGTGGAGCAACTCCATACATCATTGCCGGCGATGCTAAGATGGCAGGACGTTCCATTGTCTTCCGCTCATATGATGTCCCCTTCTTCAAGGCTGGTTCCGACAAGATGGTCGTAACATCATCCTGCTATCAATTCCACGGCAATACGTATTCTCCCAAAGTCAAAGATTGCTACATCCTGAACGAAGAGGGAACAGCCTTTGAATACGTAACTACGACAAAGACGTTGCCTGCTATGGCTTCCTACTTTACCACGAACCTTACGGATGAATTGATTCCAGACAGCATTCCTTTGCCCGAAATACCTGCTTCGCCAGTTCGCAAAGCGGTACTCGACGAAATGGTAGACAGCGTCGCCATCGAAGCCAACACATATGACGAACTCACTTTGAAACGCACATTCCAGGCTGGATGGAACACAATATGCCTGCCTTTCGACGTCAAAAACGTTGAAGGACTCTTCGGTGAAGGAGCAAAAGCATATACATTCTGCGGAATCGTTGATAACGAGATTGATATCCTCATTTCCGACTCTATTAATGCTGGGGTCCCCTATCTCATCTACATTCCAGAAGCCATAACCGAGGACTTCGAACTGGAAGACATTCACATCGCGCCAAACAATGTGCAAAGTGGTTACACATCTCACTGCGGCGCATACTTCTGCGGCACATACACCCCCATTGCTGCAGGAAACTGGTTGAAGGTCAGAGATGACGATACCATCTATGGTTTGAATGCTGACGGCACAATTGTCAAGATAGATGAAGAGACTGGCATAAATGGTTTCCGCGCTTACTTCAACCTGCAGGAAGGAACAGAAGCGACTGCCCTACACATCTTTGATTCGCCCGATGCCATAAATGTCATACCTGTCTCCAAGGAAGACGGCACGATTTACAACCTTGCAGGTCAACGCTTTAGCAAACCAATCAAAGGCATCAACATTATAAAAGGCAAGAAAGTTGCCACCAACAAAAACTAAAAACTAATGAAGAGAACAACTATTTTCTTTGGGGCTGTCTGCTGTTCGCTTATGCTGACAGCAGAACCCATCAGCAAGCAGGCCGCGCTCTATACTGCCCAAGCCTATATGCTTGCGAAAGGCAAAAACATTAATACCACACAGAAACCCTTCAAGGCTCCTCGTAAAGCAGCAGCCACAAACACATCTGCCGACGAGAATGAAGCCTACTATTATGTCTTCAATGCAGGAAACGACAACGGTTATGTCATCATCTCAGGCGATGACAGAACAGAGTCCGTTCTCGGTTATGTAGATAAAGGTTCTTTCGATCCAAACAACATTCCAGAGAACATGCGCTCTTGGCTGCAGTTCTACTCAGATCAAATCAAATACATTGTTGACAACGATATCCAGCCGAACTCGCCTCTTTTGAAGAGACCCAACAAGATAAGTGCCACCAAGCATAGCATCGCAGAGTTGTTGACAACACGTTGGAACCAAGGGCATCCCTACAACTTGACCTGCCCTCAATATTACGACGAGAAAACCGGCGCGCTGAAAAGCTATCCTGCAGCAGGATGCGTAGCAACAGCTATGGCACAGGTCATCAACTTCTACAGATTCCCTGAGAAGACGAAAGCCGTCATTCCTGCTCACTCATGCACCTACACCCTGCCAGACGGCACTAAAAAGACCATCAATTTGAGGGCCATACCCCGTAATACTGTAATCGACTGGGAGAACATGCGCGACACATACAACTGCAACAACGAGCATGTTCACGACAGACCGGATACTGCAGTTGCCAACCTGATGCTCTACATGGGTCAGTCCGTCAAGATGGGTTATGGCGCTTCATCTGGCGCTTCTACCTCAAGGTCGCGCGATGTGTTCGTCAACTATTTCGGCTTCGACAATTGTGCATATTGGGGAGGACGTGGCGACTTCACTATCGATGACTGGTTCGACAGGATATACGGCGAAATAGACGCTGGCTATCCAGTCCTTTATGCAGGCCATTCCTCGGGTGGAGGACACGCTTTCGTGCTTGACGGATTCGATGGTGAAAACCTCTTCCATGTCAATTGGGGTTGGGGAGGCGGCAGCAACGGCTGGTTCTTGGTAAGCATCCTCAATCCTGGCGACAATTCCGGCATTGGAGCCAGCAGCAGCAGCGACGGTTACAGCATGAGCCAAGGTGCACTATTTGGCCTTCGATTGCCTAGGGAAAAGATTGACACGCACCTCAACATCAATGACGTCAGCATAGTTGGCTCATCTGTCAAAGCTGTGTATACCAATAAAACACATACTACAGGTCCTTATAATGTAGCTATCGTCACAATCGGGGAAGACGGACGTCTAGTTCCGGCTAGCACAGTACAAAACATATCGTCCTTAGCCAACAACGCTTCCCAATCCAAGACCTTCACCCTAAGAGGCAAACTTCCAGAAGGAACATACAAGCTTTCCCCTGCAAGCAAACTGAGAACAAGCGATGTATGGCATCCGGCATATAACATGATGACAGGTCAGTATATTGAGGCAGTTGTTGATAGTTTAGGCGAAATAAGCATGAATTTGCGCTATCCCACAACTGAAATCATCAGTATTGACACGATTGTTTTCCCCGGCACACGCATTCAAAAGAAAGAACAGGAAGTGAAGGTGACGTTCCGCAACGATGGCAAGGAGTACTTCAGGACTGTTTACCTTCTCGCCAGCAAAACTCAGAACAAGGTCTATACCGAAAGCAAGTCGATGGTTTCCGTTCGTTCTGGCGAGACTGTCGATGTGTCCTACTTCTTCACTCCCGACACGACAGGCACCTACAACCTATGGTTTGCTACAGACGACAAAGGCAATAACGTTATAGGAGAAGGCACTATAGAAGTCATTACAGAAGCAGAAGCCGTTAAGGCTAACCTTTCAGTCTCTTCCTATACCATCAGCAATCTTGTTAACGGCATTGCTTATGGCAAACAACTTGTAGGCAAAGTAAGCATCAAGAACAATGGCTCGAAAGACTTTCACGGCAATATAAAGTTGCAGTTATGGAGTCAGAAAGTTGGTAACAATACTGCATACAGCAGTTCAAGCAGGACGTATTATGTCGACATCCTTGCCGGCAAGACTGCAATTTTAGATTTCGAGTTCGACAATCTTAGCGAGGGTTATTACTATCGACTTCCCGCTTATTATGTCAGTCAGGGTGGCAATCTCAGCAACGGAGGACTTTGGGACCATCGATGGGAAATGAAAGCCGGCGTTTTGACTTGGAAATCAGACGGAACCATCACCGGCAAAGCATACAGTTCGAACATTGCTGTAGGTACAACGGCTTGTGGTTTCTATGCAAATTGCAACAAGATTAATCGTTTGACACCAAACAGATATCACACCAACACCATTTATGCATTTGCCCCAAGCATGGACATTCCTGCCACTCTCGACGAATATAATGTGGTGAAGGGCAACCATGCAGACCGTATTGACTTGGTTAATGACGAGCCGTATTACATTCCTGTAAGCTTCGATGCAGACAGCGCATCCTTCACCTACACCTTCGAAGAGACAGAAGCTGGCACAGGTTGGCACGCATTCACTATGCCTTTCCAGGCTGACTCCATCTTCCTGGATGACATTCCTGTTGAGCTTGACGACACGCTCAATCACTTCTGGATATACGAGTTCGCTGAAGAAGGAGGCAATGGTGAAGCCATCTTCGAGCCGGCCAAAGTGTTGCGAGCCGGCAATCCTTACATTATTGCTGGTGACGCCAAGATGGCTGGACGTTCAATCGTCTTCCGTTCAAACAACGTTCCTTTCTTTAAGACAGGAACAGACAAGATGGTTGTGACATCGCCAAACTACAGGTTCCACGGCAACACCTTCTCGCCAAAGCTGAAGGATTGCTACGTCATGAATGCTGAAGGGACTGCCTTCGAGTATACAACCTCGCTGAAAGCGATACCTGCAATGGCTTCCTACTTTACCACAAACTTTGTGGGAGAGTTGATTCCAGACAGCATTCCGTTGCCTGAGATACCTGCTTCCCCCACACGAAAACTGGTGCTCGACGAGATGGCCGAGAACGTCAACATCGAAGCTAACATGTATGACGAGCTCACTCTGAAGCGCACTTTTGAGGCAGGTTGGAACACAATTTGTCTTCCTTTCCAAGTCAATAATATAGAAGAGACCTTTGGAGAAGGCACGAAGGCTTACGAGTTCTGCGGTTTTGTGGAAGGCGAACTCGACTTCTGCATAGTCGATTCGATTGTTGCAGGACAGCCTTACGTGGTTTACGTTCCCAATGCCGTTTCCGAAGATATCATTCTGTCGGATATCCTTATCCGTAAGGCAGACACTCAAGCAGGGTTCATCAATAAATCCGGAGCCCGTTTCCGTGGCTCATACGAGCGTTTGAACTCGGATATTTTCTCGATAGAACTGCGCAAACTTACTGCTGAAGGCACACTCGTATCGTTTGGTCCTGAAGAGGAGTTGGGTGGCTTCAGAGCCGTCTTCCACATTCCTGCTGAAACAGAAGCAACACTTCATCTCTACGATGACCCGACTGGAATCAAGCACCTCAACGCTTACTTCAACGAAAGCATCTATAACCTTTCAGGTCAACGTCTTAGCAAACCCGCCAAGGGCATAAACGTTATGAACGGAAAGAAGATACTGAGGTAGAGCGCTTCTCTCGCAGCAGACAGACAAAGGCGTACTTCGAGTTTCTTCGAGGTACGCTTTTGTGTTTCCAAACGTGGCACAGTTAAATCGCAAACGTAACACTATATGATTGCAATCGTCACACTAGTAAATCGCAAACGTCACACTAGTAAATTGCAAACATCAAACGTGACGTTTTGAATCATCCCACGTCATCTTTTCTGCCCCACCATTTTAGGCGAAGAAAAACCACTCCAGATATCATTCCCAAACAATAAGGAACTTTTTTTCTCTCGCTTGCCCTCTATTTTATAATTTTACCTTATCTTTGCATTTTAGTAAAGAATAAAAAACAGAACTGGTATGACAGAGAACGTTACAGGCAACGTTGAGGAGAAGAAGAGCCTCAATTTCATAGAGCAGAAGGTTGAGAATGATTTGGCGGAAGGCCGTAATGGAGGACGCATTCAGACGCGCTTTCCACCCGAACCTAACGGCTACCTCCACATCGGACACGCAAAAGCGATTGCCCTCGACTTCGGCATCGCCGAGCAATATGGCGGCAAATGCAACCTCCGCTTCGACGATACGAACCCAACGAAGGAAGATACCGAGTACATCGAAAGCATAGAGCACGACATACAATGGCTTGGTTTCCAATGGAATAACGTGTACTACGCAAGCGATTACTTCCAGGAACTTTGGGATTTTGCCGAGTGGCTCATCATGCAAGGACGTGCTTATGTTGACGAGCAAAGTGCCGAAGTGATTGCCCTACAAAAGGGAACGACCACGAAGGCAGGCACCAACAGTCCTTTCCGCGACCGTCCCGCCGAGGAGAGCCTCAAGCTTTTCCGCTTCATGAATAGTGGTGAAGCCGTTCCAGGAACACTCGTGCTTCGCGCCAAAATCGATATGGCTCACCCCAACATGCTCTTCCGCGATCCCCTGCTCTATCGCGTCATGAACATCCCTCACATCCGAACCGGCAACAAGTGGAACGCCTATCCGATGTACGACTTCACCCACGGACAGAGCGACTACCTTGAGGGAGTGACGCACAGCCTTTGCACACTCGAATTCGTGGAACATCGTCCCCTCTACGACCTCTTCGTAACTTGGATGAAGGAATACAAGGGCGAAACTGACAACATCGAGGACAATCGCCCTCGCCAAACAGAGTTCAACAAGCTGAACCTCAGCTACACACTCATGAGCAAACGCAACCTTTTGGCTCTCGTCAAGGAAGGTCTCGTGAGTGGATGGGACGACCCTCGAATGCCGACCATATGCGGTTTCCGTCGTCGCGGCTATAGTCCCGAAAGCATCCGTGGCTTCATCAAGAAGATAGGCTACACCACCTTCGATGCCCTCAACGAGATGGCGCTCCTGGAAAGTGCCGTTCGCGAGGACCTCAACAGTCGCGCCATTCGAGTCAGCGCAGTCCTCAACCCCGTTAAGGTCGTCATCACGAACTATCCGGAAGGTCAAGTCGAGGAACTTACTGCTATCAACAACCCTGAAAATGAGGCAGATGGAACCCACAAAGTCGCCTTCAGTCGTGAGATTTGGATTGAGCGCGAGGACTTCCAGGAAGAGGCTGAGAAGAAATTCATGCGTCTCGCTCCAGGCAAGGAAGTGCGCCTGAAGAACGCATATATAATAATGTGTACAGGTTGCACGAAGGATGCCGATGGAAACATTACGGAAATCCAGTGCACATATGACCCCGAAACACGCAGCGGAATGCCCGGAGCCGACCGAAAGATCAAGGGAAAGACCTTGCATTGGGTAAGTTGCCAGCATGCCGTCAAAGCCGAAGTTCGCCTCTACGATAGGCTTTGGAAGGTGGAGAACCCTCGTGATGAACTCGCAGCAATTCGCGAAGCTCAGGACTGTGACGCAGTAACGGCTATGAAGCAAATCATCAATCCAGACAGCTTGACAGTCCTCAAAGACTGTTACATCGAGGAGTTCGCAGCCACGATGAAACCCCTCTCCTACCTCCAGTTCCAGCGAATCGGCTACTTCAACGTCGATACAGAAAGCACTCCAGAACACCTCGTCTTCAACAAGACTGTGGGTCTGAAAGATACTTGGGCAAAGAAGTGAGTCGATTTCACAGCACAAATCGCTCAACTTGACTAGGGTAATTTATTGATTAAGGCAATGGAAGAAAGCAACAAATACTATCAGTCTCGGCATTTTCTGAGGTTGCTTCATCGTTATGAAAAGGCAATCTCCGAAGGGCAAACGCCCTATATGGAGGCAGATGAACTGACGGACATTGCCGAATACTACATGACAGGCAAGCAGGATGCCAAGGCAAATCGAGCCATTCAGGCTGCCATCGACATGCATCCGGACAGTGTGGATCCGCAAATCTTCCTTGCTCGACAGCGGATGTTCTACGGAGAACTCGACGAAGCCCGCAGCATAATCGATGCCATTACCGAGCAAGACGACCAGGAAGTCATCTATATCCGAGCCGAACTCCTCATCAAAGAAGGACAACCTGACAAGGCATCCGATTTCCTCTTTGAGCAGATGTCGCTAATGCAGGACTGTCTCGACACTTATCTCTACGATTGTGTCTCCATCTTCATGGACTACGACAAGTGGGAATTGGCACAGGAATGGTTGGAACAACTCAAGGACAACTACCCTACTCATCCGCGTTTGCCCATCATGGAGGCAGAGATAAAGATGGGACTCGACGACTATGAGGATGCCTACATCCTGCTGAAAAAGATTCTCGACGAAGAGCCCTACAACTCCGAAGCCTGGAATCTTTTGGCCGAGACCTGTATCGCACTCGAAAAGTTTTCAGAGGGTCTTGAAGCTGCCGACTTTTCTCTCGCCATCAATCCGCAAGACAATACTGCCCTCTTGATGAAGGCAAATGCCCATATGCACGAAGGTCCGATGACCGATGCAATTGAGTATTACAAGAAATATCTAGAGTCGCAACCCGAAGATCTCAACGTTCAACTTTCGCTTGCACTATGTTATTGTAGCGAAGAACGCTTCAAAGAACTCCTGCCTTTACTCGAGAAAGCGGAGAAATATACACGGAAACTGCCTGACAGAGAAGCAGCTTTGTCGCAAATTCTTCAGTTGAAAGCCTTTGCTTTGAGTCGTCAAGATAGGATTTCCGAAGCAATAAATCTCGCAGAGGAAGCAAAGAAATATACAGACGAAACGATGCTCTGGAAGTGCTATATGACTGAGGGGGACATTTATCTGCAAGGCAAGCAGACCAAGCTCGCCGAAGATCATTTCGCATTAGCCTTGGAAAAAAGTCCTGAGAAGGGTGAGACGCTCTTCAACATTGCACTCTCTTACAGCAATGCAGGCTACAATGACGTAGCCATCGACCTTCTCGATGATGTCTGGACCATCTATGGAACTGAGGAAGGCAAGTTCGTTGTCCCTTATCTCGCGAACTGTTATCTTCGCAAGAACGACATGGAAAACTTCCTCACTTACCTTAAGTTGGCACCCTCTTGCGACCGTGATGCAACCCAACTTCTCTTCCGAGATCGTTTCCCTGACATTGCTCCAGAAGACTACTACGCCTATGCCTATAAGGAAGTTCATGGCTCCTTCCCTGATGTACGAACAAGCTAAAACACCAGAAAATATGAGAAACATATTCCGCCACAGATTGATAGCATTCGCTGCCATCATGTTAACCCTTGCAGACAATGCTTGTGCACAAAGTACATGGACTAAGCAGACTGCCCCAGTCATGACAGTTTGGGGCGAACAACTGACTGCTGATAATGTGTGGCAGGAATATCCTCGGCCCTCCATGAAAAGGCAGGATTGGATGAACCTGAATGGCATCTGGCAATACTATAAGCGTTCCTCCATCAACTACAACTACGAGAATCGCGCTTCATCCTTCTCGAAAGCAATTCTTGTACCGTTCCCCGTCGAGTCTGCCCTTTCGGGAATCATGGATAAGAGCTACTCCTCGAACAGGAGAGCGACTCACATGTATCGCAAGACCTTCTCGTTGCCCGAGACTTTCAGCGGCAAGAATGTCCTGCTGCACTTTGGTGCCGTCGATTGGCGCTGCTATGTTTATGTGAACGGACAACTGGCTGGCACTCACGACGGAGGCTCTGTTCCCTTCGCATTCGACATCACATCTCTGCTGAATGAAGGAGCCGAGCAAGAACTGCAAGTAGCTGTCTGGGACCCAACCGATGGCGGACAACCCAACGGCAAGCAAAGTGTCTCACCCAACGGCATTTGGTACACACCCAATAGCGGCATTTGGCAAACGGTTTGGCTGGAGCCTGTCAGCCCCACTCACATTGAAAGTTACGAACCTATTCCCAATATTGACAACTCCACAGTTTCCATCAAGGTGAAGACTTCCGCACCTTGCTCCGTAACACTTACGGTTAAGGACGGAAGCAACTCTGTTGTCGAACAGTCTGGAGACTCTGAGCAAACTTTCACGCTCTCCATTCCATCTGCTAAACTTTGGAGCCCTGATGAACCTAACCTCTACAATCTCGACATTACCCTTAAAAACGAAGAAGGACAAGAGGTGGACAAGGTGAGTGGATACTTCGGCATGCGGAAGTTCTCCAGAGGCATGGTGGACGGGCATCCCTGCGTCTTGCTCAACAACAAGCCGCTCTATCTCTATGGCCCCCTCGACCAAGGTTGGTGGCCCGATGGATTGCTCACGCCCCCATCCTACGAGGCAATGGTCTATGACTTGCAAGTAATGAAAGATTTCGGCATGAACATGGTTCGCAAACACATTAAACTTGAGAACGACCTTTGGTTCGATTGGTGTGACAGAAATGGACTTATTGTCTGGCAAGATATGCCTTCAGGTTGCGGAAGCGGAGCAATAGGAAACCTCGAATATGCCATGCAGAACTTCTATCGCGAGAATGAAGCCCTCATCGATGCTACGCGCCATCATCCATGCATTGGTGCTTGGGTGGTGTGGAACGAAGGCTGGGGACAACATGCCGGCAGTGGCATGGCGCACACCATGCGAGCTGTCAACAGCGTCATCAATGCCAATCACGATCCAGGCCGCTTCGTTCACGCTGTGACAGGATGGACTGATGTTGAGATGGGTGACTTTCTGGATGTTCACTCCTACCCTTCCCCAAATGCTGCCACCAACCCTGTTAATGAGCGCATTGCCTCTTGTGGCGAGTTTGGTGGCATCAACCTCTTTATAGAAGACCACATGTGGGCAGGATCCGATGTCAACTATACAACTGTTGAAGATGCCGAGACTTACGCCAATCTCTATGACCGCTATACAGATCGTCTCGGTGAACTACAGCAAGAGAAAGGCTTGTGGATGTCGGTTTACACACAGATTACAGATGTAGAACAGGAATGTAATGGCATCCTGACCTACGACCGTAAAGTTCTGAAGGTTTCACCTGCCCAGCAGGAAATGATGAAAGCCAAGATTCTGCGCACTGTCAATTCTCGCTACAAGGACATGACCACGATAGTTCCTGCAGGCGACCAGAACACCAGCATTCAATGGAAATATACAACCACGGAACCCGCCGCTGACTGGTATGCCGTTGATTTCGATGCTTCAGGCTGGAGGACAGGCAATGCCGGCTTTGGTGGAGGAGGAAGGACATCATGGTCCAGCAGCGATATTTGGTTGCGCCGCAGTTTCAAAATCAACAACTTTGATACGAGCCGACTTCCTGACCTTCGACTTTGGCTCTTCCACGATGAGGATGCTGAAATTTACATCAATGGGACTCTCGCAGCAAAGATGACTGGCTACAACACCAAGTACGAATCGTGGCCCTTGCTTCCCGATGGACTGCAGGCATTGAAGTTGGACGGTTCGGACAATGTAATCGCCATCCATTGCAAGCAGACTACAGGCGGTCAGTTTATCGACTGCGGACTGAAAGTAAGAAACTATGTTCCAAACTCCGAGTTGCTAGTCGAGCCCATGCCTGCCAGAACTCCTGCGCCTGAATTCAACACCGCAACTGGAAAAGCATATTTGCTCACCTACACCTTGCCCACAAGCAAGAAACTGCTTTATGCTTATAGTCTGGATGGCGCAAAATGGAAGACTATCAATGGTGGTAGAAGTGTTCTCGGAGGTGATTTTGCTGATGTAGAAATGTTGGCTCCATTTGTTCGCAGAGTAAATATTGACGGAAAAGATGTATTCCATCTTGTAGCTGCCTACGCGGATAACAGCCAACCTGGTTTCTTCCATCTTCAGAGTGAAGACCTTATCAACTGGCAGTCTGGAGAGAGTGGAAATATTCGGGTGAAACCCTCTACTTCCGATATATGTAAGGCAGAGTCGCCAGAATGGATTTATGATGAGGCCTCATCCAGATTCTTTGTTTACTGGAGTGCCAGAAGTAATGACAGAAACAATATTTACCTTACGACGACTCAGGACTGGAAACGCTTCATCACCCCCCGCACTTTCTATTCCACCAGCTATTCCGTTTACGATTTTCATCTCGAAAAGACAGGCGATACCTATTCAGGCATCTTCTACAATTCAGACAGAAGCCTCCTCCAAATACAAGCACCTGTACTGAGGCCTTCAGGAATGAGTTTCTCAGAACCTCAGCGCATCTTCAGCTCGCAGATACCCAAGAATAGAGCACCACAAACTTTCCCTGCCCTCGATGGATCAGGTTGGTTCCTGCTATACAACTCAATTGAACGAAACCAACAAACAATGAGTCGAAGCGGCAATCCTAGCGAGAACAAATGGTATCCTTGTGATGAGAATGAACTCTCGCTGCCAGAAGAAGCACAGGAAGGTTCTGTTCTGGTCATCACATCAAGCGAACTTCAAACCATATTGGACAACTTTTTCTATGAGGAGTGCGATGTTCTGCCAACTGCCGAGACAGAGCCTCAAGTATGGAAATACCAGACTGCATCGAGCGTTGCCACAAACAAGAATTGGACAAAACAGAACTATAGCGATGCTTCCTGGAATGATGGATTGTCCGGCTTTGGAGCAAGCAATCCCCCTGGCAGCCATGTGAACACCACATGGAGCAGTTCTGTCATTCGAATCCGCTATCACCTCGACTTGACAGGATTCACGCCTGAGCAAATGGATGCCCTTGTTGGAAGGATTCACCACGATGAGGATGTAGCAGTTTATTTCAACGGAGTCCTGGCATTCCAGGAGAGCGGATACCTTACTGCCTATAAGAATATCTCTATCAATCAAGAAGCCATGGAGGCTCTGACCCCAGACAACACGAATGTCATTGCCATTGAATGTACAAACAAAGGCGGAGGTCAGTATATCGACTTCGGACTGAAAGGTATTCGCCCCATCCCAACAAAGATTAAAGCTGTGGAAGGTAACAAATCGAGTGCGAAGAACGAGACCGGCTATGAGGGGGCTTACAATTTACTGGGCCAAATGATTAGCAGTAAAGGGACAAAGGGCAGAATGCCTCAAGGCGTATGCATTGTCAACGGAAAGAAAATTCTCTATTGACACGATAGTCAAATCCCTTCCCCTTATCTGATAAAGTGCATCGGCTCCCAAGGCTCTCGCTCTGGGTAGTTTGGGCTGCCATCTGCATGGATCTTCTTCAGGAGCCAAGCCATATTGTCTGCCAAAGTTCGCATGGTCTGCAAGCCTTCCTTGTCGAGTGATGCCTGACCCTCTTCCCTACCATAAACAATGTTCCAGTATTGCGATGTTACGACAGGCATGTTCAGCATCATGAAAGGCATGTTCATCGTCTCGAAAGCTGCAGTAGCTCCGCCTCGACGACACACACAAACGGCTGCTGCAGGCTTGTTCTGCACCTTCTTTCCTGCAGAGAAGAACATGCGTTGCATAAGCGAAAGGACACTTCCATTGGGTTGTCCGTAATAGACTGGCGAGCCGATGATAAGGGCATCTACAGCATCAAGCTTCTCTGAGATACGGTTGCAGATGTCATCATCGAAGACACAACGATTCAGTTCTTTCATCTTGCATTGTCCGCAAGCAATACAACCGCGAACAGGCTTCACGCCAATCTGCACAATCTCAGTCTCGATGCCATTCTTCTCGAGCTGTTTAGCAACCTCGCTCAAAGCAACAAATGTATTGCCATTCTTGCGAGGACTTCCGTTAATTAACAGGACTTTCATAAATGTAACAAGTTTTATCGTTATTGCCTTTCTGCCACCACTTCAATCTCCAACATAGCACCTTTTGGCAAGGTCTTGACTGCCACAGCCGAGCGAGCTGGATAAGGTTCCGAGAAAAACTCGGCATAGACGCCATTCATGTCGGCAAAGTCGCCCATGTCGGCCATGAACACAGTCGTCTTCACAACATTATTCATTGTTAAGCCGACTTCTTTCAGGATTGCCTGGATATTGAGCAACGACTGACGGGCTTGCTCTTTGATGCCTCCTTCGGGAAAAGCCCCTGTAGCAGGGTCGATAGGGAGTTGACCGGAAGTAAATACAAGATTGCCCACCTCGATGGCCTGACTGTAAGGCCCGATGGCTGCTGGAGCCATATTCGTACTGATTGCTTTCATAAGTCCATTGTCTTAGTCTTTCCTCTGCAAAGGTACAACATATTATTAATCTGGCAAAATTTTCGGCATCAATTTGGTCATCAACGACAATTCTCTATGTGACACTGCCGAACGACTAACGTCACGATGACAAACGACTAACGTGACAAACGCAAACAACTAACGTGACAAACGCAAAGTTCACGTGTGACGTTTGGAGATTACACAGGTGTTCTCAGGAAAACAAACTTCAGATACTGAGCCAGACGAGGATGACATAGACAAGATTGACAATACCTGCTTGGAGAAGACAAAGATTGTACTGAGCGCCTTTTGCACGCAAGACATTGAGGTACAGGACAATAGCCGGGATAATGATTCCTACAGCCCAACTCATTCCGAAAGCCAGCCATGCGAATAGTGGCATGAGGATAACGATAACTCCTAAGAGCACGAGTGCCCACTTCTTCCCCACCCTGACTGGAATAGTTCGCTTGCCCACCAAACGGTCATCATCCACATCACGAATGTTGTTGATGGCCAGAACACACATCGAGATGAGTCCACAAACAGCTCCAGCATAGATAGGCGTCAAGATGCTGAGGTCTAGAGGCTGTCCTGCTGAACGAAATTGCAGCCATACAGTTCCCCAAGTGGCAATGACGCCATAATAGAGGAAGACAAAGATATCGGCTATGCCCAAATAAGAAAGCGAATAGGGTGTGGCAGTATAGAGCCAGGCAAACAGGATGGCTGTAATGCCAATGAACACAATTACCCAACCACCGATGTAACAGAGAACTGCTCCAAGAATCAAGGCTATCGAAAGGGTGACAAGGCAAGCTATAAGCATCTCCTTCTCATTCACCAAACCTTCTGCCAGAGCACGTTTGAAGCCTACCCTGCCCTGCTTGTCTGTGCCGCGTTTGTAGTCGTAGTAGTCATTGATGAGATTGCTGAGAATCTGCAAGGCAAGGGCACAAAGGACGGTCAGCAAAGCCGTCAGTTTCATAGTGGAACTGGATTGTGGAATAAGTGTGTGGGCAACCATCAGTCCGACCAAAACCGGACAAAGTGATGCAAAAAGGGTTTGCGGACGAATAATGCGAAGCCAAAGGGCAATCTGTTTCATAAGGAATAAGGACTTTTCTAGTGCAAATTTACGAAATAATTCATCACTCATCATACCACTTTCTTCTTTTTTTCGTAATTTTGCGAGAGGAATAACATATTTCGCATGAAAGAGATTGAAGTCGTCGCTGCCATTATCCGCAAGGAAGGCCGTACCTTCGCCACCCAAAGAGGCTATGGCGAATGGAAAGACTGGTGGGAGTTCCCTGGGGGTAAGATGGAGGCTGGCGAGACAAGGGAAGCGGCTCTGCGACGAGAAATTCGCGAGGAGCTGTCGGCAGAAATCTCAGTGGACGACTTCCTCTGTACTGTGGAATACGACTATCCGAAGTTCAGGCTCAGGATGCATTGCTTCCTCTGCTCTCTGCAGACAGATGGGCTGCACCTAAACGAGCACGAAGCAGCCAAATGGCTCAGCATTGACGAACTGGACTGCGTAAAGTGGCTTCCTGCCGACCTGAAAGTGCTGGAAGAACTGAGAAAGAGACTTTAGAAAACAATAAATATTATGAAAAAGATCGCACTATTTGTAGTAACACTCTTGGCAATATGCCTGAGCGCAAGTTCACAGACGAAGAAACAAAAGGAGAGCAAGGACACGAAAGTGCTGGTAGCTTTCTTCTCAGCAACAGGCACAACGAAAGCTGCTGCCAAACAATTGGCGGAAGTAACCGGCGGAACGCTGCATGAAATCAAACCAGAGCAGCCCTACACAGATGCTGACCTCAACTGGCGCGACAAGCAGAGTCGCTCGTCGCTGGAGATGAAAGATAAGACATCTCGTCCAGCCATCACAGGCAAACTCTCCGACATAAAGAAATACGAAGTCATCTACGTGGGTTTCCCAATCTGGTGGAACACTTGCCCCACCATCATCAACACCTTCATGGAGGCCTATGACTTCAAGGGCAAGACTGTCATTCCCTTCGCGACCTCTGGAGGCAGCAGTATCAAGCAGTCATGCGAGGACTTGAAAAACGCCTATCCCAGCCTCAATTGGAAGGAAGGTAAGTTGCTGAATCGTGCTTCGAAGAAGGAGATTGAGGACTGGGTGAAATAATTCCCCAGCCTCTCTGTCAAGCAGATACTTTTGTCATCTGTTTTTAGGGGAAGATTTCACGAAGTTTTCGCAGGTAAGCATCGGCATACTGGCGCATTCCCAAGTCGTTGGGATGAAGCCCCTCGACCATAGAATCCTGTGTGAAACCCAGTTCTTCGTGGCTCAAATAGAAGATGCCTTTCACACCTTTCTGCTGCAAGGTCTTAAAGACACGTTGCTGCTCTCCGTTTGAGCCAGTGTACCAATCGACATTTTGCTGCGAACTGACACCATTGGCATAATCGTGCTCGACCAGAAGGATGGGAGCCTGACTCTTCTCGCGAAGCATTGAAATGCCCTTTAGCAAGCGGTCGTAGATGAGTTCTGCCCGTTCTGTTGACATATTTGGCAGGCAGTCGATAACAAAAAGCCTAGCATCAATCTCTGCCAGGAAAGCAAACATCTCTTCTTCGAGTTGACCATTGCCGGAGAATCCCAGATTAATGACAGGATAACCCGACTCGCGATGCACAATGTTGGTCCAAGCCATACCCGTTCGAGAGGCACAAGCACCTTGCGCAATCGAGGTTCCATAAACCACGATGGGCTTCTCTGAAGAAGCTGGTATGAAACGCAGCTCGCGACCTTCCTCCACACCTATTTCCATCCATGAAACCTCGTTGTAAAGGGGCAGGAAGAGTTCGAAATCATAACCTCTATCTTCGCCAGTAAAATAAGTCAAGTCCTTGAATTCATAGTTGATAGTGTCCTTGAAAGAGAGATTAAACTTGCTGGCACACCAACGCAGCTTTCCATTTGCATCGGTGGCATAGAGGTCGACGCCAGAAACACCAGTCGTGGGCATGTGGAACATGTTCAATCCACCCTTCACCCCATATCGGACTTTTATGCTTGGCGCGTTTGTATGGAAGCATATAGAGAGGCCAGCCGATTGCAATGACAATCTCCAAACCGCTCCACGAACTTTGTTCTCGGCTCTTGGAGTCAAACGATGGAAGTTGTCTCTCAGTTCGCTATTCCACCAACGACCATGAACAATGTTTTCTCCCTGTTCCAGAGGATTCATCCACCTCGTCTGAGCAGAAGCTGTCAGCACATATAAAGCTGACAGCAAGCAAGTTAACAACAGTTTCTTCATGAGTTTATTTTAGACTTATATGTTAATCAAACAGGCTTTTATTTGTTGGGACAATAGTTCAAACGAAGTGAGACATTATCGGCTGTGGGGAAGTCTTTTGGGACTTTCTGCGTGACTTTTCCTTTTGCACACCATTCTGAGCCTCGCAGAAGGAGTGTTTGGAATCCTGCACATTGCATGGCTGGATTGTCTTCCAAACTGTCTCCACAATGACCAAGCATGATATGGAAGACTCTTCCTTTGCCATATTGAACTGTAAAAACAAGCGGTTCTTCGCGACCTGAGCCTCTTTGTTCTGGGGAAGAATAGGCTGTGTAGAGCAGGTCTTTTATGCCTCCAGGACCTCTCATCCTGTCGTAAAGTTCGTCCGAAGCATGCTTCCATCGGGCAGGCAAGCCCTTTGTGATTGGATGCGAGGCTTTGCGACAATTGAGGACAAACTCGTGTCTGAAGCCATGAGAGCCTCCATTGCCAGGAGATTTGTCAGCCTGCAAGGCTCCATCTTTCCAGTAGAAATAGGGACCAGACGTTTCGTTCCTTCCGCCCCAGCCACCCAAGGCTATCATCTTGTTGTAGGCTGGCCAGTCTGTGAAAGCATTATCGGCTGCATGATAAACCACCACTCCACCTCCTCTCTGCACATAGTCCATGAAAGCTGACTTCATGTCTGCAGACCAATTGTCTCCGTTGTAGTCCAACACCACAAGTTTGTATTTGTTGAAATCCACAGAGAAGTTCGTCATATCCTCTCCTTGCTTTGGAGACACAGCCACATCGAGGCTGAAGAGTCCGGAGTTTTCCAACGTCATCTTAATTGCTTTGTGGCTGACGGGCCAATTGTGATTGTTCTGTCCTGTAATGATGACACCATGAACAGGCTTCTTCGCGTTGGCACAGGTTATGGCTGAGAACAACACTAAACCCGTTAGAAGGAAATGCTTTACACTTTTCATCTTTCTGTCTTTTCAAAACATCTTTTGTATTCACTCTCGAAGTTGGGAGTCAGTATCCCCTGCCCCATCGCTTCATGAATCTCCCGAACAGTCCAGAAACGACCTCCGTCCAGTTCAGCTTTCGAAGGGCAAATCTCGCCGTCAAAAGTGGTTCTGTTCACATAAACCAGTTCTCGTTCGCGATTGCTCTCGAACACATATTTGTCGACAAGCTCTGGAATGAAGTCGGTAATGCCCAGTTCTTCATGCACTTCGCGAAGCAAAGCCTCTTCTGGCGTCTCGCCATAGTCGATGTGACCACCAACGGAAGTGTCCCATTTCCCTGGCTGAATGTCCTTCCAATCAGGCCTTTTCTGCAGATAGAGTTCACCCTTGGAATTGAAGACATGCAGATGTACAACAGGATGAAGCAGCCTGGAGCCGCTATGGCACTCGCCTCTTGTTGCAGAGCCGATTACCTCTCCGCTTTCATCCACAATGGGGAATATCTCTTGCTGGTTGTCCATTTTCCGGCTGGCCTGATTAGACACTTTCACTTTTTGCCTTTCACAGATTCTGGTGTCCAGTTCTTGAAGAAGCGCAGCACTTTTTCCTGATTGTACCCCTGACCTTCTTCCAGGAAGCTCGAATCCTGAATGTGAATCAACTTGCCCTCGTTATCGATGATGACGAAGACTGGGAAACCAAAGCGGCCACAGTTGTTGAGCCGTTCCATGAGGGCTTTTGCCTGCAATTGCTTCTCCTCGCTTTCAGACTTTCGGGGATTGTAGTTCACATGGATGTACTCGAAGTTCTCGTCTATTACCTTACTTATAGTCGTATCTTTGGAGATGAAGTCAGCAAAACGCAGGCACCAAGGGCACCAGTTTCCCCCTACCTGACAGACCACGAACTTGCCCTCCGCCTTTGCCTTTCCGATTGCCTGGTCTATCTGCTCAAGTGGGTTGATTTCCTCGTTATAGACCTTCTTCAGCGCAGTTTGAGCTTGGGCCGTAACCGCCAACACAGCTGCGCAAAGTGCCAAGATTATCCTCTTCATATTCGCTCTAAAATGATTTCTTGTGACAAAGTTAAGCATTTTGTTTGGTTTTTTGCAGATTGGAATCCGATTTAATCCGCTTTGTTTGCAAATTCGCAATTTGAGGCTTGAATATGACTCCAACCTGATTGGAAAACATCTAGTGTGACGTTTGCAATTTACTAACGTGAAGTTGGCGATTTACTAGTGTGACGTTTGCGTTTTACTAGTGTGACGTTTGCCGACGTCACACTAGTTGTTTGAAGATGCCCCTGCCTAAGCTTAGAAACACGAAAGGAAGTCACATCTCTTTCGCGATTTTTCATCAAAAGACTCACTTTTTTGCGTGTAATTATTCGGGGAAAATAAAAAAAATGTATCTTTGCCGGCGAAAAGATTGAAACAAAGGTAAAACGATTTTATTAACTAAAAAAACTAAACTAACATGAAGCAAAAACTTTACCCGTTTATCCTTCTGGTCCTGCTTGGACTATTTGGAAACAGCATGCATGTTTTGGCGCAGGAAATCCCTGAGCCAACTGCTCAGTGGAATTTCAACGACCCGGACAACCTGATGGCTCCCGACAAGGGCAGCCTCGTAATGACGCCTGCCACTCTGGGAACAAGAAGCGTTACGCTCTCGACCCTTGAGAACGCAGGAATCATAACAGCCGACGGTCCGGACGAAACAAACAAAGCCATCTTTGTGCCTTACACTTCGGCTTTGAAAGTATCGCGAGCAGAAGGCGCCGCAGCCTCTCAGTCCTACACCCTCATGCTGGATGTGATGGTGGAAGACGCAGGTCCCTACGACGGTTTGTTCCAGACAGACCCCAACAATGGCAACGATGGCGACCTCTTCATCCACAACAACACAGCAGGCGTAGGCTCCCTAGGCTATGGAGGTACAGTAAAGAGCGGCTTTTGGAACCGCTTTGTGTTTACATACCGCGATGGTAAGAACATCCTCTATCAAAACGGCGAAAAGATAGCCGAGGCAGACCCAGACAACAACGACCGCTTCAAGCTTCAGCCATTTGGATTCTACCTCTTCTGTGACGAGGATGGCGAGAAGAATGACACTTACGTGGCAGGAGTCGCTTTCTGGGAAACATCGTTGAGTGCCGAGCAGATAAAAGCTCTTGGAGGCTACAAGGAAGAAGCTAAGAACTTTGAGATTGGAACAGAAGCCGAACTGTTAGCCTTTGCCGACTACGTCAATTCCAACAGGGCAGCTAATGGCGTTCTGACTGCAGACATCGCACTCAGCAATACCTGGCAGACACCTATCGGCATCGATGGTGCGCCCTTCACGGGAACCTTCGACGGACAGGGTCACACAATTAGTGGCTTCGAAGGTGTTAGCACGGGTAAGTTCGGACTCTTTGGTTTCATTAGCAATGCCGAAGTCAAGAACTTCAGTATCCAGGGTACACTGGAAGCCAACGCAAAATCTGATGGCACGGCAGCACACGGCACCGGAGCCATCGGTTGGTCTGCAAGCAGCCGCGTCTCGAATGTGCACTCCGCACTGAACATCACCGTCACCGAAAGCAACGTACATCATGTAGGTGGCGTGATAGGCTCTTCGCAATACCATAACCGCATCACAGGCTGTACCTTCTCCGGCACCCTGACTGAAACGGCTGGCAACAACGACTGCTTTGCCGGTGTGACTGGCTACATGGCAGAGGACACCCTGCTGTATTGTGCAAACTACGGCACCATCAACTACGTCCTCCCCAACTGCTCCGCAGGCGGCATCGCGGGTTATCTCAACAACGGAGGCGGTATGATAATCGGTTGCTTGAACATGGGCAAGCTTACTCTCACAGCAGAAGACGCAACGCCTACATACGGCGGTGCCATCGTGGGCAACCAGAATGCCAATTACACCCTCGCCAACTTCCAAAGCAACTATTGGCTGGAGGGCACTGCCTTGACCGGATTTGGCAGTAAGAACATACAGAGCCCCGCTGTATCGACCTTCACGGCCGACATGCTGCCCACCGGAGCTGTATGCTACGGTCTGAATGGCGACCAGACAACTATTGGTTGGTACCAGACAATTGGCACAGATGAAGCGCCAGTACTTGACCCCACTCACGGTCAAGTCTATATGAACGGACGGAAGCACTGCAATGGCGATGTTTATGCAGATGCCACCTATACCAATACATATTCAGATGTAACACAAGACGACCACGACTTTGTTGATGGATATTGTTCATATTGCGACCTCTTCGACGACAATTACACCTTGACACCAAATGCTGACGGCATATACGAGATAGCTAGTGCAAATCAGCTCAGGCGGTTTGCCCTCATAGTTAATCAAGGCAATCTCAAAGCCAATGCTGTTCTCACGAACGATATTGACTTTGCAGACATCAAAGCAGCAGGTTGGATATGGACACCTATCGGAAGTTGGGTCTCAACCCCATCAGGTAGTGCATGCTTCCAGGGCCACTTCGACGGCCAAGGTCACGCCATCAAGAACTTCAATGTGAACTCAAGCCAGAATTTCTTCGGCCTCTTTGGCGTCATCTCGACGGACTGTCTCATCGAGAACTTCAGCATCGACGGAACGATTAATACCAACACACAGTACACTGGCGGCGTTGCTGCATACTCTCGCGACGACCGTCCCGTCATCCGCAATATTCATAGCTTTGTGAACATCAACAACTCAAGTGCTGGCGGCAGACAAGGCGGCATCCTTGGTGGTGCTCACTCCACTACCTTCAAGACCGTCATCGAGAACTGTACTTACTCTGGCACTTTGGATGGCAACGATGCAGGTGGCGGTGGCAACTATGGCGGCATCGTAGGCTATGTGAACAACAACGGCAATACCATCGTCGACATCACCAACTGCCTGTTCGATGGTCAGGTTATCAACACTAACGCGGCTCCAGGTACTTGCACCTTTGGTGGTTTCGTAGGTTACAGCAATGGTGCTGTCGTAACTATCAAGAACAGCCTGTCTATCGGTAAGGTGGAATCTGCTATTTGGGGCCAGTTCTTTGGCGCAGTCAAGAGCAACAAGTCTTCTCTTCCCAACAGTTATTATAAAGGTGAGAACCTCAACGGCTCTGCAAGCACAGTTACCTTGACGGCTACAGAAGTAACCGACGAGCAATTGGCAAGTGGCGAGATTGCCTGGAAGCTGAACGAAGAGAACTTCTTTGATGTTGCATGGCATCAGGTTATCGAAGAGCAGCAGTATCCTGTTCTCGAAGGTGATGCTCTTGTTTATGAGTTCGGCGAAGGTGACTACAGGAACCTCAATGATGAAGTGTTGAATGAATTCATCAGCGACATCAGCAGTAAAGAACAGGAATTCCTCGAGGAAACTGCAGCATATCAGGTATTGCTCGATGAATATGAGGCAACCATTCAGTCATGGGCAGACATTGAAACTATGGAGGAATTCCTCGAATCTTATAAGGCTGCCTTCGAATTGAAGGAAATCATTGAGATTTCTGCTGCCAATTATGCAGCATACACGAAAGCTTGCGAAGATGCAGCCCAATATATAATTGATAATGAACTCACAGGTGAATATACCGATTTCCTCAAGGATTATCTGGAGCAGAACTCAGAGCCGAATGCTGACTATCCCAACGGCACCTATGCCTACATCATGGATTATCTCAATCTGAACAATGAGGCTCTTGATGCCGAGATAGCCTTCGTAAACCAGATGCTTGACAATGCCATTGCTGGTGGTGTCACTCCTGGAACAGAGATTACTCGCCTGATGGAAAATCCCACCTTTGCCAATGGATACGAAGGATGGACAACTGAATTTGAAGGTGGAACTGCCACAGTTGGTGGCACGCCTGAAATCATGCCTATTCCCGAAGGATTCAACAACAAGAGTTTCAATGCCTATCAAACTCTGACAGAAATGCCGAACGGCATCTACATGATGACTGTTAACAGTCTGTTCCGCGCTGGAAATGATGTCTATAATAACTTCTATGCCGGCCAGCTCTACTTGAACGGCACAGTCAACTATGTCATGTCTCCTGGCGAAGATGTCATCTTTGAGGATGATGCCGAGATTGGTGTGAACTGTCTTGGAGAAGGAAGCGACAAACAATATGAATTGGACGGCCTCTTTGGTTGGGTTCCACAGGTAAGAGAAGGCTGCTCTGTTGCCTTCAATGCAGGTCGCTACCAGAACTTCTGTGCCACTGAAGTAACCGATGGCACACTGACAGTCGGTATGCGCAATCTGGGAACTGGTATCTCCGGAGACTGGCTGCCTTTCGGAAATCTGCATGTCTACTATCTTGGCACTGCAGCAGAAGCTGATGCGAAACTCACCGAGTTGCTCAATGGCTATGCTGAACGCGCTCAAACTATCGTAGACTTCATCTGGGCTGATGATGAGAATTTCTTCATGTATCCCAATATGTCGGATGAGCTTAAGGATCAGCTCGTTGATGCTATTGCACAAGTTGAGCAGACCAGCGACAAGATGGCGCTCATCAACACCTTCTCCGACCTCTTCAACCAAGTACATGCATGTCGCAAGGCCTACATCACCATGTTCGACGCTGCCAACAAACTCTTCGATACCCTTGACGGCTTGAGCACTGGAGGCCTTATTTCCGACGAGGCATATATGAAGTGGGAGAATGAGGTTATTGATGCTCAGAGCCATTTCAGCGAAGGTGATGTCACAGCCGAGGAAGCACTTGCCATTGCCGACAAGCTCATCAACAATGACATTATGCCACAGCCTGTTGATGGTGTTTACCAGTTGAAGACTGCTGGCGATCTTGCCATTTTCTCTATGATTGTGAACGGTGGCGCTCTCGAAGCAGATGCAGTCCTCCTGAATGACATTGACTTCGCAGAACTTGGCGAGGACTTTGCATGGTCTGCTATCGGCAACTGGGCAAGCACCGGCATTGCATACAAGGGACACTTCGACGGCCAAGGGCACACCATCAAGAATTTCAACGCTACTTCAGACCGCAACTTCTACGGCCTCTTCGGCGTGCTTTCTGACAATGCACTTGTCGAGAACTTCAACATCTACGGCGAACTCTACACCCTTTACCAGAGCGCTGGCGCTGTAGCCGGATTTGCTCGCGACAACAATGTGGTTATCCGCAATATCCACAGCTACGTGAACATCCACAATACAAGCGTAGGTGGCAGACAAGGCGGCATCCTGGGTTGCGCCAATGATGGCACGATTCGCGTTGAGAGATGTACCTACTCCGGCACATTCGAAAGCGAAGATGCAGGTAATGGTGGCAACTATGGCGGCATCGTGGGCTACACCAACAATAGTACAAATGCAGTCTGTGACATCATCGACTGCCTATTCGACGGTAAACTCTTCAACTCCGCAGATGTTCCAGGCAACTGCACCTTTGGCGGCATGGTGGGCTACACCAACAGTTCACTCGTCACCATCAAGAACTGCCTGTCTATCGGTACAGTACAATCTGCCAGATACGCTCAGTTCTTCGGTGCTTTGAACGGCCCGAACTCTAAGATCTACAATAGCTACTACAAGGGCGACTATGTCAATGGTTCTTCAAGTGGCCAAAGAGCTAATCCTCAGGAAGCCATTGAAGTTACCGATGCACAATTGGCAAGTGGCGAGATCTGCTTCAAGCTGAATGGCGACCAGAGTGAAATCGTTTGGCACCAGACACTTGCAACCGATGACTATCCCGTTCTTGAAGCTGACCATCTGCAAGTATGGTTCAACGATGGCGCTTACACGAACATCGATCCCGATGGCATCAGCGACATCCCAGCCACAGAGCAGCCCACATATGTTGGCATCTACAACCTGGCTGGCCAGCGCCTCGAAAAGTTGCAGAAAGGCATCAACATCGTGAATGGCAAGAAAATCCTTGTTAAGTAAGTAACAGACAAACTTATTTCGCCCCCTTCCATAGGTCTCAACAGGTCTATAGGAGGGGGCGATTATTTTTCAGGCTTCTTTGCTTACCTGTTTCGCTTGGCTTGTTTGGCGAAGGCGAAGAGGGAGAGGGGCAGATGGCAATAGCCGTCGGGGTTCTTGTCGAGGTAGTCCTGATGATATTCTTCGGCTTTGTAGAAGTTCTGCAAAGGCTGCTTCTCGACAACGAGGGGTTGCTGATGGTTCTTCTGCTCCTGGGCAAACACTTTCTCTATGACGGGCAAATCCTCGGCATCGACATAGTAGATGCCAGTCCTGTAGCGCGTTCCTTCGTCGTGTCCCTGCTTGTTCAGGCTTGTCGGGTCGATTGCCTTGAAGAACATCTGCAACAGGAACTCGAGGTCGGCAATGGCAGGATTGTATCTGACGTGCACCGTCTCGGCATAACCGGTCTGGTCTGTATAAACTTCTTTGTAGGTAGGGTTTTCCGTATTTCCGTTGGCAAAGCCGACTTCGGTTTCCACCACGCCTTCTATCTGCTTGAAGTAGTGTTCTGTTCCCCAGAAACAGCCTCCAGCCAGGTAAATGTCTTTCGCTTGAGTCATAAGAAATGATGTGTTTTCAGAGTTTCTGCCGGCAAAGGTACAAAAATCTCGCGACTCTTGGCGCTTAACTCTCAACTTTTTCATATCTTTGCATAGAAATAGTGCAATTATGGCAAAACCTGTCAATCAAGACCTATGGCAATACATCGAGGAGAATATCCTGCCCCAGTACGACGCTTTCGACAAGGCGCATCGGCAGGATCATGCCCGAACGGTCATCCGTCAGAGCATGGAAATGGCTGAGAGGCTGGATGTGAATGCCGATATGGTCTATGCCATTGCAGCTTACCACGATACGGGGCTTTGCGAGGGACGGGAGCACCACCACGAAGCCTCGGCCAGAATTGTCCGGGCCGACCAGAAACTGCGAGAATGGTTTACTGAGGAGCAGATTTCCACGATGGCAGATGCTGCCGAAGACCACAGAGCCTCTGCCGGCCATGAGCCTCGCACGCTTTACGGTCGGATTGTGGCCGAAGCAGACCGCCATATCGACCCGCTGAACATCATCGAGCGGACCATCCAGTTCGGGCTGGACCACTATCCTGAACTGAGCCGGGAAGAGCATTTCGGGCGAATGGTTGCCCATCTGAAGGAGAAGTATGGCCGAGGAGGTTACCTGAAACTGTGGTTTGCCGACTCGCCAAATGCCCTTCGGCTCGAGGAATTGCGAAGGATGATAGATGATGAAGCCTTGCTTAGGAAGCTATTCGACAAATACATGAACTCTGAGAAACCAAATCCATAGAAAAACATGATGAGAATATTACTGTTTGTATTGCTTGCCGCACTGGGATTGCAGAGTGGCGAAGCCCGTAGGGCAAATCGGGAAGTGTGCTTGCTCTATTGGAACATCCAGAATGGCATGTGGGACGGCCAAACGGACGATTACCAGCGCTTTACGACATGGGTTAAGGCTCAAGAGCCCGACATTTGCGTTTGGTGTGAGGCACAGAAGCTCTATGTCACAAACACCGCCACTTCCGAGGTGGAGAGCGAAGAGGAGTGCCTGTCCCGATGGAAGCGTCTGGCCCGGCGATACGGCCACGACTATGTCTATCTCAGTGCTCACCCCGACCACTATCCCCAGCTCATCACCTCGCGTTTCCCGCTGGAAGCCGAGAAACTCATTTCGGGCAATGCCGATACGATTGTCTGCCACGGAGCTTCGTGGTACAAGTTGCAGAGGGGACGCAAGACGCTGAACCTCGTCACCCTGCACACATGGCCGCATGCCTATGGGTTCAAGGTGCCGCAAGACCAGCGCGAAGCCAGCCGTGCCCGTCACGAAGGCGACATCTTCCGCAGTGCTGAAATGGAGTATATCTGCAAGGAGACGGTGCTCTCGCATCCCAAAGCGCAAAGGGAGATGTGGGCCATGATGGGCGACTTCAACTCCATTTCGCGCCTGGACAATGCCACCTATCAGTTGCCCGACTCGACGACGCGATTCCTCGTCCACAACTACATTCTGGAGCAGACGCCCTACGTGGACCTCATCCACGACATGCGTTCGGGCCAGTTCATCAGTACCACTGGCGGCAATTCGCGCATCGACTTCGTCTATGTCACCCCTGCCCTGCGGAAACGCATCCGGAGCGCCTCGGTCATCCGCGACTCCTACACCACTCCCGTCCGCAATCCGCAGAAGATTTCCAACTTCTGGCACCCCTCCGACCACTGCCCCATCCTCGTACACTTCAAACTCTAGAAATAAAGCCGATAGATATGAAATCACTGAGAGAACTTTTCCGCATAGGCTTCGGCCCTTCCAGCAGCCATACGATGGGCCCGCAAGCCGCTGCCATCCTATTCCTTGAGCGCCATCCCGAAGCCACGGCTTTCGAGGTCACGCTCTATGGCTCGCTCGCGGCTACGGGCAAGGGGCACATGACCGATGTCGCCATCCTTCGTGTCCTGGAGCCTCAAGGGCAAGTCACCATCCACTGGGAACCCACCGTCTTCCTGCCTTTCCACCCGAACGGCATGAAGTTTGCCGTGCGCCAGCCCGACGGTTCGCTCACAGACGAATGGACTGTCTACAGTGTCGGCGGAGGAGCCCTTTCAGAGGGCGAGGAACAAGCGCCAGAGGCTTCTGAAGACGCCCCACTCTACCCCCTGACCACGATGAAGGCCATCATGGCTTGGTGCCAGGAGACGGGCCATGCCTATTGGGAATATGTGGAACAATGCGAGGGGAAGGAGATATGGGACTACTTGCGCGAAGTGTGGCGCGTCATGCAGGAAGCCGTGGAGCGCGGCATCGACCACGAAGGCGTCCTGCCTGGTCCACTCGGCCTGCAACGCAAGGCACCCATCTACTACACCAAGGCGAAGGGCTACAAAGCCAACCTGCAGAGTTCGGGCCTCGTCTATGCCTACGCCCTTGCCGTCAGCGAGGAGAATGCTTCGGGCGGGCTCATCGTCACGGCTCCCACTTGCGGCTCTTGCGGTGTTCTGCCAGCCGTTCTCTACCATTTGGGGCACAACCACAACTTTTCCGAGGAACGCATCCTCCATGCCATTGCCACAGCCGGACTCATCGGCAATCTCGTCAAGCAGAATGCCAGCATCTCCGGAGCCGATGTGGGCTGCCAGGGTGAAGTCGGCGTGGCCAGCGCCATGGCTTCCGCAGCCGCCTGCCAGCTCTTCGGGGGCAGTGTGGCCCAGATAGAATATGCGGCGGAAATGGGACTGGAGCATCACCTGGGCATGACTTGCGACCCTGTCTGCGGCCTGGTCCAGATTCCCTGCATCGAGCGCAATGCCTTCGCCGCTGCCCGAGCCCTCGACACCAACTTCTACGCCTCCCTTTCCGACGGCCAGCATCGCGTCAGCTTCGACCGTGTGGTGCGCGTCATGAAGCAGACCGGCAAGGACTTGCCATCACTCTACAAGGAAACCTCCGAAGGCGGCTTGGCCAAGCTCAGCGAAGACTAGTTCTCCCCCGCGCAGAACTCCGCTCCCCCACAGAACGGATGCTGCCTGCTTCCCGAACGTAGCGTGCCAAGTTGCGGAACGTAACGTGTCAAATTGCGCACTTTCACGTGTGACGTTCGCATTTTAGCTGTGCCTCGTTTGACCTTATCTGCAGCTAAGAGCTCACCTCTCTTGATTCAATTGCAAAGTTACGACAATTCCCCTACACCACCAAATTTCGGCACCCCAATTCAGGCGATTTTCAGCACGAATTTGACGAAATTGGATGGAAGTGCGCCTCAGATATCAGATATCAGTTACTCAGTTTCTATTTTGAAGGTACATTTGTAAAATAAAGTTGCCTTTAGAATTTTATAATATATATTATATATTATAAAATTTTAGTAGCGAGATTGCATTTGCTCACAAGAAAACTGATATCTGATATCTGAGTCACTGAGTCAGAATTATCAGTATGATATGTGGGGTGTTTTTTCGTTTTTATGCAAATAGTGTGATTTTTTTTTCATTTTGTTTGCAGGTTATAAAATAAAGAGGGAACTTTGTACCGGTAAAATACCCGTCATATATATATTAGAACAACAAAGCGGTCTGTCGGTCCCCTTGTAGAGCCTGCCACTTATCCCATCTTTCTTTGCAGGCTCCTGACAAACTGCCTTCTGCGACTTGCTACTGCTCTGCTCTGTCTGCTATTGCAACCCGTTTCAGACACTGTCAGATTCTCTGGTGCTACGGTATGATATGCCCCATACTATACCTCCCTACCACCTTTGAGCGTATTGTACCCATGCCCGCTTCATTGATTTATAAAAAGTAATAAAAATTAATGATTTTTAAATTATAGAACAACATGGAAACTGTAAAAACTGACCCTTTGCCTGAGCCAGGTTCTCAGGAGGGTTCCACGATAAGCACGCTCTGTGCACTATGCCAAAATTTCATTCTGGACCACGCGAGGAAGATGTCTTTCCACCTCTCTGGCCTTATCTCTGAAAACACGAAGCTCAATGCCGCCTTCGAGCTCCTTTCTAAACTCTGGCCCGGACACATTCTCCCCGAGCAGGAAGCCTCTCCGGAGGACGACGACGAGGAGGAGGAACTGAATGGGAAGATTGAAAGGCTCCTCATCGACCTGGATCCTTTCATCAAGTACGAGGATGTGAAGAAGAAGTTCGTCACGTATGTCGTAGGGGAAAACGTGAAGGACACCAAAATAACCGCTTACGTAAACCAGATCTGGGAAAAGGGTGCTTTCCAGGACAATATGAAGAAGACGGATCTGTGGAAGGTGCTTCACGATGCCGGAGTCTACAAGGCGGGAATTTCGAACTGGAATGACCAGGTGGAAAAGCCTCGCCACAGGAAGTAGGGTCCTGACGCGGGGAAGAGGAAAAGGGAATCAACGCAAGTTGGTTCCTTTTTTTTGTGCAAACTGGCACGAAACCGGCACGAAACTGGTGTGAAACTGGTATGTCCTTTTTTAGGCCGTTTTTCTTTAGGACACTTTTGGAAACCGCCGTACATTTGCAGTGTGAAAGTGAAACACTCACGCACTCATACATTATTTATTAACTATAAAAAAGGGAAAACAATGAAAATCTTAAATCTGATTCTGCGTCGCCTCGACGAAGTGAAGGGTGTGAGCGCCGCTACGGCTCTTCCGTACTGCTACCACTACCTGCTCCTCAGCGACGAGGCTTGTGAGAACTACTTCTACGCAAGCGTTTCCGACGAAGTCCTTACTGCTTTTGGCAGTCCTCTGAGCGTTGGCACCCGTTTCCTCGAGGTCGAACTCGAGTTCATGACGAAGTGCCTGAATTCTGGAAAACTGATCAACGACATCCGTGTTAAATCTCTCACCTAATCCTTTTACCACTATGAAAAAGACATTTAAATTCACCGACGTGTCCGGTGAGGGCTGGTTCTCAGACAACGGCCCGAAGCTCTTCTCTTTCTATCCCGAATGTCCCGAATCGGGCAAATACCCCCGGTATGTTAAGCGCGGTACGGCCTATCGCCTGAGCGACGGCACCTTCGAGTTCGTGGAGAACTACTGGACCCGTTCCCGTGCCATGCTCATCAAGAAGCTGTCCCACGGACGCCTCTCAAAGGGCATCAACGGAGACTATATCCTCACAATTCGCATTCCTGAAGGAGAGCCATCTCCGGGGCGCATCATCTACGACGACGCCATGAGTGCTACGGCCGCCCTTCTTAACTTCATCTTCGGGGAGGACGCCGCATGAGCTGCCATCGCATCATCAT
>JAEEGJ010006488.1_pt1 | contig 34980 bp, 31 predicted proteins | sample 8958761 | NCBI WGS metagenome assembly JAEEGJ01 (sample SAMN16246546, study PRJNA631951) | gut metagenome | biome: gut microbiome; feature: rumen; material: RS-attached | host: Bos | place: Iran: Karaj | collected 2018-10
AGTTGTGCTTTAATTTCAATGGAGAGAGATGTATGGGCAAAATAAAAAATCCTTCGAGATGGATGTCGAAAGGATTCTCCATAATAGAGGTCATATCTGCGATAATAATCCTATCTATTATGGCAACACTGTCTGTGAATATGATGAGCAGTTATAAACTGAGGCAGAATATTTCCAGTGCGCGGCAACAGCTTATGAATGCCATGACGAATGCCGCTGCGGGTGCTCTGCGGGACAATATACCCTATGTGGTAATTTACGATAGTACCAAGCATAATGTTAGGGCGTGTCCTGCTGCTGCGTGTAAGTCTACAAGTGAATCTGATGATGCTTTCAATCATGATTTGACGATGTACAGTCAACCGGTGTTGTTTGCTGGTGGCGGTTCTAGTGCAATTTCTCTAGGTGATGTGGGCTCTAGTTACTTCATAAAATTCACCCCATTCGGGAAAATACAAGTCAGTGATAGTTTGGAATCTACCAAACAAGGTGAATATTTCCGGTTGTTTTTAAAGGATAAGAAGGGAGATTTGATCTCTAAGAATGAACTTTGTCTTGGGGTTCAGTTTTCTATCAGCGGAAATATAGAGTCATTGGAAACAGGACTTATAGAAGGGAATTGCAGGTAATATGTTAAGAGTAAGAACTATAAACAGAATAGGAAAGACCTTCGGGTTTAACCTTATTGAATTGCTGGTTTCTTTGGTTGTTGTTGCTGTTTCGTTATTTGCTGTAGCAAAAATTCAGATTTTCGGATTACAGGCTGGTGAAGGTTCAAAACAATCAACAGCATCTACAGTGAGTGTGGTTAATTTGATGGAACGCTTAAGTGGGCACAGACAGGGTATCAGTAAGCTATTGAAAACATCATCAGACGGCTATGTAATATTTACCTTGAATGATGTGGACGCCATGAATATGTCTGCTTCAGCTTGTTCAAAGGTGCCTTTGGCGGATGAGTATAGAAATAAAAACAGTGCCGAAACAGGTATTAAGTGTGAAATTGATGCATGGATATATTCTGTGTGGAATTCACTTAACCTTGAAGACAAGGCAGATATATGTGCAAATATTTTAATTACCAGTGTGGATGATTACGAATACAAAACGGATGAAAATTTTGATGTACCTAAGGTTGCAGTAGAGTATAAATGGCGGAAAACTCCATCGAGCGACGCCGATAAAATGCGTTGCACGTTGAACGCCCAAAATAGATTGGAACCACCTAAGTTCTCAACAAATGCAGATGAGGATGAAACGGCTGAAATTGGATTTTCATCAATGGAGTACTTGTTGCCATGAGATATTATAATTTTAAGAATACTGGATTCAGCATGATTGAATTGCTGATTTCCATGGTTGTAGCGTCAATAATTATTATAGGTGTTTATTCATTCCTGACCTCATCCCAAAGAAGTTTTACCATGGTTCAGGCCAATGACGGTATGAACCGCTCCATGCAGATGACTAACAGAAATATCACCGACTATTTGAAGATGGCGGGATTCAGAAACTATCACATGGTTGTAAAAGGTGCAACATTCAAGGAAGCAACATATGATTTTGGTTCCGGAGCATCGGATGTTCATTTTGCTAATAATTCATATATTGCCGCAGATGGAACTGATGGTTCTAAAAAACATGAGATTTTTCTTAGGTATTATGGTTCCAGCATAGATGATGATCTCAATATCAACGATAGGAAATTTGATGAAAATAAAGAAAGTAATAGACGTATGTTCGACTGTGCGGGAAATTTTCTTAATCGTGATCAACTAGCTGTTATACATCTATATATCGATGACAGTGTGACTCATCCGGGACTAATGTGTCAGCAGATTATTGTAGATGTTTCAACCCCTTCTAATCCTGTGGCAGGCAAGGTCGAGACTTTCCTTGTAAATCCGGATGTTAGGTTTATGATGTTTGCATTCAGATCGGATGACCGTTCTCAGTTCTTTTTACCGTTTGAAATGGACTCATATTCTAAGGACGTCGTGAAAAACTACACTACAGTAAACAGTATCAGGTATGGATTTATTATACAGCAGTCTACCCATCAGAAGGCCACTTCTATTAAGGGTAATACTCTTGAGTATCACCTTTTGGGTATGGATGATGCTAAGGATAAAGTTACCATCCCTAGTACTGATGATTCAACGCATGATATGTATAATCTGATATCAGGATTGGCTTATGCCAAGAATCGTTTCTTTGAATAACGCGGTGAGGCATTAAAATGTTGAAGTTTCATAAAATTGAAAAAGGTATAGCTTTGGTTGCTGCTGTAGTGGTGACTTTGATTGTATCACTGGTTGCTTTAGCAATTGCTGATACTGCAATTGCTAATAGGCATTTATCAAGTGCTACATATGATCAGTCTTCCAGTCTTGTAAATGCTCAGGCAGGTCTGAACTTGGCCGAACACATCCTGCTAGAGATTCAAAAGACAGATAGTGGTAAATTTAATACTAAGGTGACAGATTTTAATAAGGGTGGGAGTGATGCCTCCATTGCTCAGTTGGTTTCGAGTAGGTGTTCAAATGATGTTGCCGATCTTGATTCTCCGAATGACTGTTTCTGGTGGCTTGGAAACGTTCTTGCTAGTGATGGTGCATATAATAAGGAAAAATTTTTAACCCATATTGGTGAAGGTTTTTATGATTTTGAGCATGCTGGAACCTATTTTAGGCTTGAAAAACGGCGCGAGCATCCACCGTACAATGGTACTGATATGGAGAAACAATTTTTCCGTGCGACCGCAATTGGAACTGGAAACGGTGCCGGCCTGGTAAAGCTGCAGGGGCAAGTTGCTGTTTTACTACCTAAGGACGTAGATACATCATATGATGGCGGTGATAATGGTGATGGTGGTGGAAATGGCCCTGACGAAAAAATGGATAATGAATTGGATGTTCTAGGTGCTCCACCTAGTGGTGAGTAGTGACGTTGTTTTGTTTATAGTTGAATTTTGTTTGATTTGTAGATTTATATTACAGATCTGATTTGAAAAAATGGAATTGATATGATAGGTAAATCTCGTTTAGTGAAAGGTTTTTCCTTAATAGAAATAATGGTGGTTATAGTTATTATTTCGATCCTGACTTCCCTGGCGGCTGTAACATACCGTTCTTACATTGTAAAAGCAAGAAGATCAGCGGTTCAGGAGGAATTGTTGCAATATCAGCAGCAATTGGAGGAATATTTCTCTCTCAATCACACTTATGGAATTAATGGTGAAGGCGGAAAAGTTTGCGCTGGTTTTACCGGAGGAACTGTATTGAGCAGTGAGGGTCAGTATAACTTATCGTGTGAACTAACATCTGGATATAAATTGTCTGCTGTTCCTATTGGAGGTCAGTATGACAGTGATAAGGAATGTCGTTATATGTATTTATTTCGCAATGGTACTCGGGGCGGCGGTGAAAGCTCTTCTAGCAGTGATGCAAATGCTTGTTGGTAATTGGTGGGAGTTTATTTAATGAAAAAGTTATTATTATCTGCAATTGCAGCTTCTTGCTGTGTTGCTTCTGTAGGCTTGACAATTCAAACCGCAGATGCAGGTGTGGTTGATACTGATATTGCAAGTTATCCTCTGAATGCTGTCTTTGGCGCCAAGCAACCATTGATTATGTTGATGCTGGGTCGCGATCATTCTATGTACTATGAAGCGTATAATGATTTGACAGATTTGGATGAAGATGGATCTGTTGATGGAGTGTTTACGCCCCATATAATATACGACGGTATTTTTGAGTCCAATTGGTGTTACCAGTACGCTGATAATATGTTTAAAATGTCTCGCTTGGCATCAGCGAATGATGCTTATAAGGGAAAACCTGTTTACAAATGCTCCGGCGGACTGTGGAGTGGTAACTTCTTGAATTACATCACTTCTTCCCGTATGGATGTTGTAAAGAGAATTCTCATTGGCGGCCAGCGATATACCAACCTTGATCAGTGTAAGAATAACACTAAGAAAACAAGTGGTTCGCAGCAGTTTAATACCTGCCGTGACAGTTCAGGGTATCCTATTTTGTCAAGACAGTATATTCCTCATGACACTCATGGTTGGGCAAAGTCGTATCACAAAGATGATATTAATGATAGATGTGCGAAGTACGGTTATAGTTGCAGCCTTGATAACTGGGCTCCGATCGGTGCTGAATCAGCCATGTTCGGAAGTGTAGGGCGTCAGCTTCTCGTTGCTAAAGCAACGGATATATATTATGGTACCGGAATGAATATGGGGTCATATAAATGCCTCTCCAGCAACACTTGTTCAGATGCCGACAGCATATTTGTTTGGAACTGGGTGGCTAGAGAATCTGGAGCATTTGGAGCTACAAATTCAGGTGCCAAGGGACCACTTAGTATTAGTGGTGGAAAGACAGCTATGAACAAGCCTGGGGTTACATCTAATAACGGTCACTTCTCTGTTTCTGCATCCCAGTATAATGTAGTGGTTCAGGCTTGTAACTATGCCGCTGATCCAAATGCTACAATGCCTTCTAGATGTCAGAGTTACGGTAATGAATCGAATAAGGTGTATAACACCGTAGGTTTGTTGCAGCAATTTTCCAAGGAAGGTGCGGTTGACGCGTATTTTGGCTTGACTACTGCTATTTGGAATACTGATGTTGCGGGTAAGGATGCTAAAAAGAAGGCTGCGTTGCGCTCTCCTATCGCTGATTTGTCAACTTCCAGTCAGATAAATCTTAATAACGGTGATTTTAAAGAAAATTCGGTGTATGCATTAATTGACCTTCTGACTTTAGGTACAAAAGAAGGTACACCGAATTCAACTGCAGGTGGTAGTACCAGTAATAACTGGAAGGATTGTGCTATTAACAGTAATAATGACGTAACTACACCGCAGAGAGGGTGTTCCGATTGGGGTAACCCGTTGGCACCTTTAATTCAGAAGAGTTATGAGTATTTTGCAAATATCGGTGTCAATGATGCGGGTTCAGATAAACTTGCGGTTAAGCGTTTTACTGATGATCAGCAGAAACTTGAATTTGACTATGTTAGGCTGAGTATTGCTTCTGCTAATGCAAATAATGCTAAAGACGCTAATAAGAAGATAAGTACTTTTACTCCATATCAGACTTTTGATTACTGTTACCGTCCGATTAACTTTATTTTGGCTGATGAAAATATATCCATGGATTATAACCTGGATGCTGTTACCAATCTTGAAAAGGCAAGTATAATCAAAGGTTTTGAATATATCAAGAATCGTGAAGGCAAAGCTTTTACGGGTAATCATATTTTTGGAGAACTTACCGGCGCGAAGTCGATGAATACCGGTGAAACGATCCATACATTCAAGAATGTTGACAGTGATGAGAAACTGCTAGAGGTTCGTGGTGTTTCTACATTGGAACCAAATCTTCAGGGATCTTTGAAAGGTGCAGCCCTTGCTGCCTATCTGCATAATAATCCATTAAGTTTTGATTTTACCAGTGATGCAGGCGTACAGAAGAAAAATGTACCTGGGTTTGAACATTTTGCCGTAGCAATGTCTTCATATCTTCCTCAGTTTGAAGTATATGCAAAGAACGGAAAGAAGGTTCTGATCGTTCCAACATGTAAGGCTCCGCGCAAACCTTGGACTGCTACAATTAATGGAATTGGTAAGTACTCTTATGACCCAGAAGATCAGTATACTTCAAACTGTGCTGTTGCTGACGTGTTCTATGTAAATTCAAGTTATTCTACAACTGATGAAGGTGAGAAACTGACATCTTTAGAGTTCCGTGTAACTTATGAAGATAATGAAGCCGGATCCGACTTTGATATGGATGCTTTGTTTACATACAAGGTTTGGGCTGATGAACAGAATAAGAATCTTGTGAATGTTTCTATTACAGGTTTCTATCATGATACTTATGCAGGTCAGATTGGAGGTTACAGTATTTTTGGTACTAAAGGTGTGATTACCCCGAATTATTCCAATTGTAACAGCAGTTCTTGTTCAATAAGCAGTACTGGTTATGTTGTAAATAACAAGAATTTCTATCTAGATATGATGAAAGTAGATCAGAATTCTAACCAGTATACTTTGATGAGAAGTTTTTCTGATCCTTATAATGAGTATAATAATGTAAGGGGATTTGATCCTGATCATATTGTTACTGGTTCTGACCTGGAAGATAAGGTAAATGTAGTCAGCATTGGTGAAAGATCTAATGATGGAAGCCACAGATATAAATGTCTCGGTGATGACAAGATTTGGGGCAAGATCACCGGATATGTTTACAAACATACTGCAAATAACAATGGTATGGATAATTATGTAAAATTCCTTCCAAGTTTCTCGTCGGCATGCTTGTCCACAGTATCAAGAAAATTCTATGTAGATGGGTTTAATGAGAATAGTGGTTTCTATGACAGCCCTCTTTCATATGCCGCCTACTACGGATCTCGATATGGTGAGTCCGGCTCGAGAGCTGACAGACTTGTTCATAACCCGAATTACTTCTATGTGACCAATGCTGCCAAGCTGGCATCTCAGCTTACCACTGCTCTGACTAACGCTGTTGGCTCCGGTGGTAAATCTGGAACCGGTCTGAGTTTCCCAACGGTAGATTTAACAAACTCCAATGAAGCCATAACGGCAACTTATGACCCCGCTTACTGGACAGGTGCTCTTCATAGAAACAGCCTTAAGTATAATAAGGATGGTTCTGTAAACGTTAAATCGACTGCAGGTTCTGCATGGGAAAATGATTCTGTAAAATTTGATACGGCAAGCAAGGTTTTGATTGCTGATAAGACAGGTAATCTTAAACCTTTGACATCTTCTTTATTACTGTCTAACAGTTCTAAATATCCTTTGGCTGATGCTATCATTGACCAGTTGGGTATGGGCGACTGTGATACCGACAAACGTAATGAGTTGATTCAACGTTATGTTGCTTATGTTGTTGATGGTGACGGAACCTGGGAGTATTTAGGTGATGAAGCAACAATGGATAATACAGGTCTTTCTCCTAGAATGACTTGTGGGACAACAACATTCTACGGTTTCCATGCCCGTTCAGAGGATCATAAATCTGAGAGAACTTTAGGGGCTATCATCAATTCAACTCCGCAGTTCTATACTGTTGCAGATGGACGCAAAATAATTTTTGCAGCTAATGATGGTATGGTTCATATTGTTGATGAAGCTACCGGTCATGTTGATTATTCGATTATTCCATTTGTATCTCAGAATACAATGCCTAAGTATTCTAAGCCAGGTAATGCAGATCATCTTATAAATGATGGAGTTATGTCCGTATTTACTTATAAGGTTAAATCTTCATCTGGTTCCGTGAAACGCGTTTTGGCAATAGGAGCGCTTGGTGCTGTTCATCCGGGAGTGTATGCGTTTGATTTGACTGATGCTCCTAAGATGCTGTGGGAACTGTCACCTGAATATGCCCGTTTAGAAACATCTGAACGCGTAAGGAATTTGCCTGCTCTAGGAGCCATTAAATCGAAGATTAAAATAGTTCCATACAAGATTGCAGATACTAACTATCTCTATGCAGTTTTTGGAAACGGTTATAATTCTGCGGATGGCTTGGCTGGTATTGCAGTTGTGAATGCCCTTACAGGTAAAGTTTTATCCAAGAATCCGGCAAATCCTCGGTCCAAGGGAGGCATATTGGTTAATTCGTACGGGTGGAGCGAACCAAAATGTGACAGGGATGCCGATGCATATGTTGACTACAGGGATGAGGCAGGGAATTGCTATAAAAACGGAATGAACGAAGTTTTGCTTTACGATAGTAATTTCGATGATCTGCTTGATTACATATATGCTACAGATTTGTACGGAAATGTTTACAGAGTGCGTACTACATCTAGTGTTGACGGTTGGCACGTATCTCATATACATACAACTGTAACCCCTGAAGATACTACTACGCATGTTGTAAAAATTCAGCCTATCACAACGGCCCCATCTTTAGCCAATGACGCTAACGGTGATCCGATGGTGATTGTTGGTACAGGAAAATACTTGGGAGCATCAGATCTTAAGACTGGTGATATTCAGAGTGTGTGGGCCTTGTCCGATCGTGATTTTGCTTCAAGTTCTGACAATGACAGTGATTCAACTTCTATTTTGTGTGCAGATGAACCTACTAATTTGAAGTGCTATCGTTCAAGTAAATTGTTCAACCAGAAATTGAGGGTTGATACCTCTGGTACTCTTGGTGCTGGTTTCCGTAGTTATGCTCCTGTCGAAGGTTCATATGATGTAGATCACTATCAAGGTTGGGTTACCGATTTTGCCACTGTTGGCAATTCTGGAATATCTGAGAGAATAAGAGCTAACATGCTGGTTATGGATAGACACCTTTATGTTATAACTGTTACTCCGAGTGCCAGTGAATGCGACGGGGGTGGATCGGGTAACTGGTATGATATGAATGTAACTAACTCTAATTTCTATGTTAGTGCTATGAAATCTCAGTCGTTCAGTGAGAGAATGTATACCGAAATGACAATGGCATTTGCGTCACCGAACGACACAAATGATTATTTAGGAACAGGTACTACAAGCAACCCTGGTTGTGAGGGGGATAGTTGTGTATGCACTGGTGATGATTGTCATGTGATTAATCCTGGTTGCGTATTAGCTGGTCCAGGTGTTGGACAGGATGAAGGAGGTGGTGAAATCTTCTTAAGCAATCAGTATTGTCCACGCATTGAATCTTGGCAGGCTGTATACGACTAGTACAAAGTTCTGACTGATGACTTAGGGATCCTAACCATATAGGATCCCTTTTTTGTATGTTAATATTGAATTGAATGTTTATTTTTGATTACGTCGATTGCAACTAAAGACTGCAATTAGTTGACCCATTTGCTTCGCATCAGTGATTATTGAATATCAAAGCTCTATAATATCCAGACAATCAGTTTATCTTTAATTCCTTGGTTGACTGTCGATGAGTGGCATAACATACTGTATGTTTAATGCATTGTTGAAAATAAGCTTAATTTTATGAAATACTTTATTTGTATTTGTGTTGCGAGCTGAACGAATATAGTTATAGTTAGTTTTTTTATATATAATGTGAACAAATGTATGGAGATTATCAAACGAATAGAAAATGAAATACAGTAACTGCATATATAAAATTTCCCCATCAGCAAGATTAAAAATCAGCAGCATGGAACTGCCGCAGAGCGGCTGTGTTACCATTGTCGGTTCCAACGGTTCTGGAAAGTCATCACTTGCCCGGGCACTTGAGGGAACTCTCGAGTTAATTGAAGGTGAGAGATCCGGCTCTTTGCAGGCAGAGGATTCAGCCAGAATTTCCTTTGAACAGCAGCTTAAACTGATCGAAGAGGATTTTCAGTTTAGAAACAGCGATGCCAACAACGAGGAAGAGGAGAAGGGAATAACTCCGCGTAAACTTATTATGGAGAGATCCAAGGTTCCCGAATCGGTAGTCAGATCATTGTGCCGCCGTCTTAAAATTGAGCAGCTGTTGGATCGCCCGTACAGCATTCTGTCGAGCGGCGAGGGAAGAAAGGTCTTGATAGCAAGAGCGGTTCTTTCAAATAAAAGCATGATCATCATGGATGCCCCTTTTGACGGACTGGATGTGGAAAGCCGCAAAGATTTGATGGATTTGTTTGAAAATCTGTATAAGTCAAATAAGCTTCTGATCCTGATTGTAAACCGCTATGAAGAAATTCCTGAATTTTCCGATTATCTCGGGATTGTCAACGAATGTGAACTCATCAAATTCGGCGAGCGTAACAGTATTCTGGCAGATCTTGAATTCATGCAGCTGCAGAACAATGAAAAAATCCGCGACGTTAAACTGCCTGAACCACCTGAAGATGTCCGTGTCACTGTAGATGCAGATCCCCTTGTTTCCATGTCTAATGTAATCGTACGGTATCAGGATAAAATCATTATCAATGATCTGACCATGAAAATATGCCGTGGAGAGCACTGGCAGTTTGCAGGACCGAACGGAGCCGGAAAGTCCACCCTGATTTCTTTGATTACCGGAGATCATCCCCAGGGCTATTCCAACAATCTCCGGCTTTTCGGAATTCAGCGCGGTTCCGGTGAAACTATCTGGGATATCAAGAGGAATATCGGCTTTGTCAGTCCGTCATTTCATCTGGCGTACCGGGTTAGCTGTAATGTGCTCAGCGTCATTCTTTCCGGATATTTTGATTCCATCGGACTTTACGATAAACCCAGCGATCTGAAGATTAAACTTGCTCATGACTGGTTAAAAGTGATTGGAATGGATGCGCTGGCAGGTAAACCGTTTACATCACTGTCCTACGGTCAGCAGCGCCTTCTGCTTATCGCCAGAGCCCTGGTAAAGCATCCTCCGCTTCTAATCCTTGATGAGCCTCTGCACGGACTTGATAATATCAGCAGACTGCTGGTAAAGAAATTTGTCGAACATCTGATGAGGGTCGGCACCACCCAGGTTGTTTTCGTATCCCATCACCGTGAGGATGCACCTGACGGCATCACCAATCTGCTGGAGTTTGTTCCCTCTGCAGATACCTTTACCTATAGAATTACTGATTTGAGAAAAATCAATAAGGAGTAGATTTTGAAAATTTTAAAAGTACTTGCTGCCATTGCCATGGCTCTGTTTCTGAACGCCTGTGATGATAATAAATCCTCAGGTGCCTCCAGAGTAAAAGGGAATGTCAAAATTCTCAACAATGAGGCGGTATTGGTCGGGGACGGATCATTTACCCTGAAGGGAGTGAGTGTTTCAGTGGCTAAATACAAGATTTTTGTCAATGGTGAGGATTACGGCTCGGTTCCCACCGGTGCCCGTACAGTTCTTCAGGTACATAACAACGGAACTTTCGATGTATATGTCAATGATGAAAAACGTCATAAGATGAAAAACGGGGTTCACGCCAACAAACCTGAACGTATAAAGAACTTCAAACACTAGGTATATGAAGATTCAACTAAATTGTTCCGGCGAATGAGAATCAATAAATTTCAAAGATCAAACAAGTTCAAACGGGCAGTTTATTTCTTTATAATTCCATGGCAGGTATGTTCCGCATTTTTGAAAGAGGGAACTTCACAACAGTTCCCCATAAGTTATTAAACATTGAGGTATTAAATGAAGATAGAAGCATACAGTGTGGTTACACTGAAGTACACGCTGAAGGATAAGCACGGCAATGTAGTAGATCAGTCAGATGAGAATGATCCGCTGGTATATATGCAGGGAACCGACTATCTGGTTCCGGGTCTTGAAGCCGCGCTGCAAAATCACGAAAAGGGTGACTGCTTCAGCACTGTGGTAAAGGCTGAAGACGGTTACGGCACATATGACGAAGATCTGGTTCAGGAGATCCCTCTGGCAAACTTCGGCGGTGTAACACCGGAAATCGGTGCCGCATTTGTTGCGCAGACTGAAGAAGGAGTTCATCCGGTAGTGATCAAGGAAATTAACGGCGATCAGGTTAAAGTAGATGCCAACCATCCAATGGCCGGATGCGATCTGTATTTTGATCTTGAAGTGCTGGACGTCAGAGAGCCGACCGATGAAGAGCGTGAGCACAGACATGTCCATCTGCACGGTCACTGCTGTCACCACGATCATGATGAGCATGAACACGGCTGCTGCCACGGTCACCATCATGACGACGAAGACGGACATGAGCACAAGTGCTGTCACGGTCACCATCATGATGATGAAGATGAACATGAGCACAAATGCTGCCACGGTCACCATCATGACGATGAAGGCGGACATGAGCATAAATGCTGCCACAGACATCACCACGATGAGTAGCAGGGCTGTAAAGAAGGGTATTACTGCTCATGCTGAATATAAAATGAGCTGTTGGTGAATAATTTTAAAAAGTTTGCGTCGGCTCTTGCTTTTGGTAAAAGTTTTGGTATAATTCGTGCCATTACTATAGTTTTTTAGTGCTGTTTATATGTGACAGCTTTCGGAGTTTTAAATGTACGCTGTAATTTTTGAAGGCGGAAAACAACATCGTGTTTCAGTTGATGATGTTATACGTGTAGAAAAAATCGAAAAGGCTATCGGTGACAAAGTTGAATTTGATAAAGTTCTGCTGGTTGCTGACGGTTCAAATGTTAATGTGGGTGCTCCATACTTGGCTTCCAGCAAAGTTGAAGCAGAGATTGTTAGTCAGGGACGTGGCGAAAAGGTAACTATTACCAAGTTCCGTCGCCGTAAACACTTCCAGAAACAGACTGGTCATCGTCAGTATTTTACTGAAGTGAAGATCACATCTATTAACGCTTAAGGAGAGATAGAAATGGCTCATAAAAAAGCTGGTGGTTCATCACGTAACGGTCGTGACTCGCAAAGTAAACGTTTGGGAGTTAAAGTATATGGCGGTCAGGCTGTAATTCCTGGCAATATCATTGTGCGTCAGCGCGGTACCCAGTTCCATCCTGGTTCAAATGTTGGTATCGGCCGTGATCACACTATATTTGCTACTGCTGCAGGTACTGTTAAGTTTGAGATCAAAGGTCCAAAGAACAGAACTTTCATCAGTGTAGAAGCTATTGAGGCTTAACAGCTTTAATTGCAGTATTATAATTTATGGAAGGCTCAACCGCTCAGGTTGGGCTTTTTTCGTCGAAAGGGGAGGCTGAGTGCATTATGAAATTTGTTGATGAAGCTCATATCCAGGTTGAAGCCGGTGACGGCGGCAACGGCTGCGTAAGTTTCCGCAGAGAGAAATATATACCGAAGGGCGGTCCTGACGGCGGTGACGGCGGTGACGGCGGTGATGTATATCTGGTTGCGGACAATAATCTCAATACCTTGATTGATTTCCGCTTTGAACGTAAGTTTGTCGCCGGACGCGGCGAGAACGGACGCAGTTCCGACTGTACCGGTCATCGCGGCGGTGATATTGTTATTACCGTACCGGTAGGTACCAGAACCATGGATGAAAATACCGGTGAACTGCTGGGGGATTTGACCAGGCACGGACAGAAAATCATGGTTGCAAAGGGTGGATTCCACGGACTCGGTAATACCCGTTTCAAAAGTTCCATCAACCGTGCACCTACTCAGAAAACCGACGGTACCAAGGGTGAAAAGCGCCTGCTGCATCTTGAACTGATGCTGCTTGCCGACGTCGGTCTGCTGGGTTTCCCTAATGCCGGCAAGTCTACTTTTATCCGTGCGGTTTCAGCCGCCAAGCCTAAAGTTGCTGATTATCCGTTTACCACTCTGGTTCCGAATCTTGGGGTGGTATCTATGGGCAGCGGCAGATCTTTTGTGGTAGCTGATATTCCAGGGCTTATTGAAGGTGCAGCTGAAGGTGCCGGTCTCGGCCACCGTTTCCTGAAACATCTGGAACGCTGCAGGGTTCTGCTGCATCTGGTTGATCTGTATCCGGTGGACGGCTCTGATCCGGTGAACAATATCCGTATTATTGAGTCTGAACTGGCAAAATATTCCGAGAAGCTGGCCAGCAAGCCCCGCTATCTGGTGTTCAACAAGATCGATCTTGATCCTGAGGGCTCCCGTGAGCGCATTGATCAGATCCTGTCAGAACTTGGTACCACGGAACGCTGTTATGAAATTTCCGCGCTTAACCGCGAGAATCTGCAGGAACTGTGCAAAGATCTGATGGAGATTGTTGAATCCGGAGCAAGAGATGAGCTGGAGGCTCAGGCAGTGTCAGATACTGATGACTTTATCTGGGATGAAAAGGCCAAAGCAACTCTGGATGATTTTGATGATGAAGATTTTTCAGATGATGATTATATGGAGTAACCATCTTGAGTGCTGATAAGGTTTACCAGAATGTAACGGTCATTGTAGCTGTTGCCGCCAATCTTGCCATCGGGCGTGATAATACCATACCCTGGCATCTGCGCGCAGATCTGCAGTATTTTAAAAAGATGACTATGGATAAAACCATCATCATGGGTCGCAACACCTTTGCCTCGCTGGGTTTTCGCAAACTTCCAGGCAGAACCAGTGTAGTGGTTACTTCGGATCCTGAACTTGGTGACAAATACGGTGTTGAGACCTATACTTCACTTGCTGATGCGATAGCTGCCCACCGCGGGGAGCCTGAGATCATGATTATCGGCGGCGGCCGACTCTACCGTGAAGCGGTGAATTATGCCGCCCGTCTGCTGGTTACGAAGGTTGACACGGTGGTGGAGGATGCGCAGGTGTTCTTTCCTTCCTTCGAGGATGCTTTCAAGCTGGTAGGCCGCGAGGACTTCAAGGCTGATGAGCAGAATGATTTTGATTATTCATTCTGCGTTTACGAGAGAAAATAGAGCAGTCTTTCCTGCCGACGGGTGAACCTTTTCAGGTTTATCCGCCGGTTATTTAGTGCTCTTTAAGTCCTTTATTCTCCGGTTGATCTGAAATCGGCAGGATTGAACTTGTCCACCCGCTGTTTTACCTCCCGGTTGAACATTGTCAGATCCTGCTCGTTCATTCCATCATACCAGAAGGTCAGAATGTTAAGACTGCCGCTTCTGCTGATCTTTCCTTTAATCTTAACCTCCGGTTTGCGCTGCACCGACATGCAGTTTTCAAATTCTGAACCGTCACCGCTCTTTCGGATTTCAACCTTTTCTCCGCAGAATTTCTTCAGGTGCATTTCTGCATTTTCAGGACTGATCTGCTCAGCGTCATAAATCATATAGCCGAAATGCTCCGGCTTTCCCGGTTTGATATAGGTTTTGGCGATATAGCTCATGCCGATCCATCCGTTGTGATCTTCATAGGTTAGCGGATAGATTATGGTCGGATAGAGGGTATAGCCCTGAGCTGTATAGGAGGTTACCGCATTTATTTGTGGAAATTCCTCGGACGGACAGTCCTGGGCACAGGCGGAGAGTTCCAGCAGCTCCTGCGGATAATCCTCCCGGTATTCGGTGAGTGATTCACGCAGCTGCTCCGGAACGGAATTTTCGAACACGGTAACCCGCGGCTGTCCCTCTCCGGTAAATACTTTTCCTGAATAACTGCCGTCGGCGGTTACACAGTCGCTGAACTCAACTGATCTGGCTGATTCGGATTCAAAGACGGTGCTGCCGTCATAGTAGTCGGTGTCCTGGTTTGCTATGGTTACGGTCATGCTCCGGCATCCCAGCAGAATTGACAAATCACGGTTCAGCTGTTTTGAACTTACGCCGTAGTTCTGATCCAGAAGATCGAATACATAGGATTTCCTGCCGCCGTTTCTAGCTGTAAAAACACGGCCGTAGAAGGAACCGGGATAGGCGGTGCTGCTTTCAACGGTATATCCGGCAATACTGTTATCAGCGGCGGTCCCGATGCAGGGAATAAAGAGAGCAGCGGTTCCGGCCGCAAGAGTGATGTGTTTAATCATTTCGGTCTCCGTTGTTTTGACTACTGACTGTTATTGTGGCACTTAATCCGGCGGTACTCAATATTTCGCGGCCGGATCTGCCCTGGAATTGATATTTTTGTGACATATCAGACAGTAGAGACCGCAGATCTGCCGCAGTTGCTGTGCTAATGGCAGGCCTTTACGCTGTAGCGTTTGTGAGGTTCATCGATATTGATTAGAGACAGGGCTCCGTTCCACACGCAGCCGGTATCAAGGGCGATGATGGAATCTGACGGATCTCTGCCCTCCAGTGCCGCCCAGTGCCCGAAGATCAGAAGCTGGGATTTTTTCAGTTTCGGGTTGTGGAATTTATACCATGGACTGAGATCCTGGTTTTTGTTTTCCTTCGGTTTATCCTTGCAGTCAAAGTCTAATGACAGATCAGAGTGACAGAAACGCATCCTGGTCAGGGCATTGATGGTATAGATACAGCGATCCAGTTCAAGGGACGGGGAGAGTGCCATGAAGTCATAGCTGCCGTCCTCATAGTCTACTGCATGGCGGATTTTTTCAGGATCCTTCAGCTGTTCCCTGCAGATCCTGTTTCTGATTTCATTCCTGATCGGAGCCCAGCTGCGCTGCCGGTCGGAAAACATGTTCTCCATCAGGTTACCGAAATGATCGGATCTCAGCACATTCTCAACATGCTCGCCGTTTTCAACCGCATCAGCTATGCTCCATTCAGGGGAAAGGCCGGCGTGGGAGATGAAAATATTCCTGGTGCGATCCAGATAGGTCATCGGGCAGTGGCGCAGGTACTCCAGCATTTCATGTCCGTTCGGCTCATGCAGGATCTTTACAAGTTCTGTGGATTTGAGGTTGTTGAGAAACTGCTGTTTTGCCTGCTGATCTTTAAGTGCAGAGTACAGATGATAGTTTCTCAGCAGACTCAGATCGTGGTTTCCCAGTACCGACACAATTCGATCCCGGTTTCTGAGCAGAAAATTAAGCGTTTCCACCGGTTTTGGGCCTCTGCCGATCACATCACCGGTGGTGAGCAGGAAATCGGTTGCCGGATTGAAGGAGATTTGTTTAAGCAGAAGCTCCAGCTCGTCATAACAGCCGTGAATATCACCGACGCAGTAGGTACTCATGTTATGATCCCCGCTGCTCCGTCAGAGTGTTGGCCAGTTTTACAAACTGCTCAATGGTGATATTTTCGGCACGGGCTTTCGGATCTATGCCAAGTGCTGCGAACACTTCATCGGTGAAATAACCGCCGAGACTGTTGTGAACGGTTTTTCTGCGCTGGTTGAAAGCCGATGATACGATTTGCTCCAGCAGATCGTAATCCTTCGCAACATAGGGCAGGGTTGCGTGGGGAATAACCTTCACCACTGCGGAGTACACCTTCGGAGCCGGGGTGAAAGCCTCGGGAGGTACCACTAGACATGGCATAATCCGGGCAAAGTACTGGGCCATTACGGTAAGTTTACCGTAGTCCTTTGAGTCGGGAGCTGCGGTAAGCCGGTCAACCACCTCCTTCTGCAGCATGAAGGTCATGTCAGAAATTACATTGCCGTATTTGAGCAGGTGAAACAGCAGCGGAGTGGAGATATTGTAGGGCAGATTTCCGTAGACTTTGAGATTTCTCCCCGGTTCCCTAAGTTCGCCGAAATCAACGGTCAGGGCATCCTTTTCATAGATGGTAAGCTGATCCCGGATAAAGGGATGATGGCGCAGACGCTCGGCCAGATCCCGATCCAGTTCAATCACGTTGAGGTGTTTGATAATTTCGCATACCGGCTCGGTCAGTGCACCTAGTCCTGGACCGATTTCCACCACGGTTTCATCGTCGGTGGGTGCAATCAGACTGATGATGTTTGAAATTACCTGCTCGTCACGCAGGAAGTTCTGTCCGAAATTCTTACGCGCGTGGTGTCCCTGGTAGGAGGTGCGGGGACGGGATGAACCGGCAGGATCTGCTGATTTTTTTCTGTTGCTTCTGCTGTTGGTATTCTGCATGTCTGCTCTCATCTGATTTATGACTGCTGCTCTCTGCATTTTTGTTTTGCATTCACCATGTCGATGGCATACTGGATGGCGGTGAAAAGACTGCCGTGATCTGCAAGTCCCTTTCCTGCAAGATCGAGTGCGGTGCCGTGATCAACCGAGGTGCGGATGAACGGCAGACCGAGGGTTACATTTACCGCCTTGCCGAAACCCAGATATTTGAGTACCGGCAGACCCTGATCATGGTACATCGCCAGTATGGTATCGGCCTGCTCCATATATTTAGGCTGGAACACTGTATCCGCCGGCATCGGGCCGATCACTTTTACTCCCTTGGCCTGGAATTCACGCAGTACCGGTATAATGGTGGTGAGTTCCTCGGTTCCGAGATGGCCGCCTTCACCGGCATGAGGATTGAGTCCGCAGACAAAAATGGTCGGATCCGGAATACCGAACTGGTTCTTCAGATCCTGGTGAACAATGGAGATTACCCGGCGCAGCAGTCCCTTGGTAATGGTCTGTGACAGATCTTTAAGCGGCAGATGGGTGGTGGCCAGAGTTACCCGCAGACCTTTGGTTGCAAGCATCATTACCACCTCGCGCACTTTGGCGTAATCCCTGAAAAATTCGGTGTGGCCGGTAAACGGCAGTCCTGAGTCGCTGATGATCCCCTTGTGAACCGGGCCGGTCACCACCGCCTGATATTCTCCGCTCATGCAGCCCCGGGCCGCCTCGCTTAACATGTTGATCACATACGGACTGTTTTTTACATTGAGCTGTCCCGGTACCAGTCGTGATGACAGTCTGATCTGCCGGTAGGTGATAACACCTTTGCGTGAAGGTTCCGCCGGCTCATCAGGATCGTATTCGACGAATTTTACTTTTTTACCGATGGCCTTTGCATAAATCTTAAGTACGTCCAGATCCGCCAGTACCACCAGCTGAACCGGCCAGTCCTGATCTGCGATTGACAGACATATTTCCGGACCGATCCCGGCGCTTTCACCCGATGAGACAACTATTCTGTTAACCTGATTACTCATTGTTGTTTGATCCTTTTTCTGCAGCTTCACTGCTGTCTGCTGTTGTTCCCTGTTTACTGTTGTGCATCCGCGCCGCCTGAAAGCTGCGGATCGATGATCTTGATGTAGCTGTTGTTGCGCAGTTCATTGAGCCAGAGAATAAGTTCGTCGTTGTAACGGCGGTCAAACAGCATCTGGTAGGCGCGATCCTTCAGTTCAGAATTTGAATTGGTATCGATTTTTTTATCAATCAGCTGCACAATGTGCCAGCCGAAGGAGGATTTAAACGGTTCGCTGATTTCACCCGGTTTCAGCGACAGTGCGGTTTTGGCATAGATCGGATCGAAGATTTTCGGATTGGACCAGTCTATTTCCCCGCCCTTTACCGATGTCCCCGGATCTTCCGAATATTTTCTTGCCAGATCGGCAAAGTCGGCGGTGCCGTTTTCAAGAGCTTTCCTGAGTCCTCTGAGTTTTTCCACCACCTGCTCATCTGAAACTATGAGGGTAGGCTTGATCAGAATATGGCGGGTCTTAATACTGATGTCCGGCTGGAAGGCGGTACCCTGGATATCCTTTACGAGAATGATGACATAACCTGCATCGGTGCGGTTAGGTCCGATCAGATCTCCCTTTTTGGCATTGGAGACATTTTCCAGGAATACGGTCGGCATGGTGTTGAGGCTCATCTGACCCCAGTTTCCGCCCTCGGCTGCCTTGGGATCCTGACTGTACTTCATTGCCAGTGCGGAGAATTTTTCACCGTTGCGCACCCTCTGTACAATCTGCTTGGCCAGTTCTTCGATTCTGGCGGCCTCTTCGGCGGAGGCGTTATCATCCACCCGCAGGAAAATACTTGCCAGATCGTACTTGGTTTCAATATTGTTCTGCTGTTTGAGCATTTCCATGGTCTGCTCGATTTCCTGATTGGAGATCCTGACGCGTTTTCTCACACTGATATGCTGAAGTTCGCTGATCAGAGCCTCCTTTTTGATTTTCTCGCGGGTCTGCAGCGGGGTGAGACCCTCGTTTTTGAAGTAGTCCTCATATACCTGGTTGACGGTCCGGTTGGACATCTTGGCCACGGATTCAATCAGCTGATCGGTTTCCATATCGCTGATCTGCACGCCCATTTTTTCTCCGAGCTGGGTTACCAGGGAGGCGTTGATCAGCTGCTCCAGCGCATGTTTGCGCAGAGTCAGATCATCCGGAGCACTCTGTCCCGCCGGAATATTTTCCAGCACTCGTTTTTTGTACTTGGCGAAGGCGGCATCGAGATCGCTTTCCAGGATTACGCCGTTATTGACTACGGCCTCGATGCGGTCCACGGTTCCGGTCTGGGCGCCTGCAGTCCCGGACACGCTCAGGGCGCAGGAAATGATCAGTGAAGGGAGAACTTTTCTTACTAGTGTTTTGTGCATTTAGCATTTGCTCCTAAATAAATGCTCAATTTTTATATTATCTAATCTTTTGGATGTTTAAAAACAACAATCCATCATTTTCGTTTTTCAACGAGTGCTTGTTTTTTTTTCATGAGAAATACTGTCTTAATTAGTATTTCTATCTATATTTTTCAATCGGGTAAAATCCTGTCTTTTTATTTATAGATCGGGACTTATTAAAAATATAAATGGTTTAATTATTCATGTGAACAATTCAAAATTGTTCGCACTTAAATTATGCTTTTATTTTTATCTCCTTAGTTCTCAGATAAATTGAATGGTCTGGAGTACGGAAGCAGACGGGTGTCCATGGTGTCGGAGACATCTTTTGCACCGAGTGTCGCCAGTCCCTTCATTTCAAACTGAATACCGAACTTGGTGTCCCGCTCAGCAACCCGGCGTATGTTGTCGGGTTCGTATACCTGTTCCGCGAATGCGGAAAATCTCCAGCAGCAGTCCTCATATCTGAGTTTGATTACCTTGTCGATAGCATGCTTCTGCTCCAGATCGTGATAGTATCCCAGCACCATGCTCAGACGGTCTGAAAAAGAGAATCTTGTCAGCAGACCGAGCTGTCTCATATCGATGATTTCATTGCTGAACATGGTCATGTTGCCGTTTCGGGTATAACGGTAGTTAAGCTGTCCCACCCAATCGTCAGAACTGTACTCAAGTACGCTGGATGCGCGGTCAAGATAGCGATCCTCGGTGTTGTAGACTAGGGAGCCGTTGTACAGTACATTGTTGAAAGGTCTCAGATCGAGACTTGCATTCAGGAATGAACGGCGGCGGTTCGGCTCATTATATTTAGGATAAAGTTTAACCCTGCCCTCCCTGAGGTAGTAGGCCATGCCCAGGGAGAAGATCGCCCTCTCGATCCCGTTTTCGTCGCTGATCCGGGATACAAATCCGGTGCTCAGACGGTTGTCGTCGGTAATCCTGTCGATCCCGGCATATTTATTGTCATCAAAGATAAAGAAATAATCCTGGATGATATTGGTGGTATCGTACAGACCGATGTCGTCCTGATTGCGGTACGGTGCATAGTAGTACTGGATGATCGGCTCCAGTGACTGGCTGAAATTATGACCGAAAAGACTGAAGTCGTTATCCATAATCAGTCTGGCCTGGAACTGGAAGGTTGGAATGAAACGGTTTACTGAGGATGCAATATTGGTAAATCCTCGTCCTGTATAGTACCACAGCAGCTGATCCCCCAATACGGTCTGATCATAGTGGGTGAACATCATGCGCAGGTTGCTGTCGAGCTGGAAGAAGGGCTGCTGGATCAGCGGCAGCTGCAGTTTGGACTGCATATGGTATCTCTTGCCTTCGAAATTGCCGTCCTGCTTGTTTTCACTTGAGTGGCTGAAATTTGCAAACTCGAAGGTATTGTACAGACTCATTCCCGGCAGCGGCGTGAAGTTTCTGACGGTAATCTGCGGCAGTACCTCGAACGGTTTCAGGCTGGTGTCGATCAACATCTGGTAGTTTTCCGTTATAACGCTCACTGTGGTGAAATCGAACGGCGAATATACCATGCCCAAGTTCTGCACCACCTTGTCGGTAGCGCCGGTCTGACTGCTGTAGTCGTTAAAATAATTGTAGTCCTTCTCCCTAACCTTGTTGTAGTTGGCAAACATAAAGAGCTTACCATCGAGGAAAACGGAACTGTGATTCCAGTGCTTGTACCAGCGGGAGGTATTGATGCCGTCCTCCTTCTCCGCCAGCTTGTCGCGGGCGATATGTTCATAGACGAAGTTGCCGGTCTGTGTCGGGGAGAGCATGTAGCGGAACTCATTACTGAGGTGTAGCCCACGGTGTCCCTTCCAGGTCGGGGTCAGGGTGTAGTCGTAGTTCGGTGCGATGTTCCAGTAGAACGGCGCCGTCATTTTGAATCCTTCGCTACCGCTGTATCCGATATCAGGGTATAGGAAGCCGGTTTTGCGTTCGTTTCTGATCGGGAAGTTGATATACGGCAGATAGAAAATTGGAATTTTGTACAGCCAAAGTGATGCATTCCATGCCTCGCCGAATACCTCGTCTTCATCGATGTTCACGGTGGTGGCCTCCAGGTGCCAGGTTTCCGCATTCTCCTGACAGGTGGTGAAAGTGGCCTTTTCCAGGTGATAGGTTTTATCCAACTGGTTGTAGTCGGCTTTACTTGCCTCGCCTCGGGCCGGTGAACCGTGCAGCTGGTATTTCGGATCAGTCACGTTGAGGGTTTTGTTCCTGATGGAACTTTCCACCTCGCTGGCATCTCTGATGCTGATGTAGCCGTCGCGGTATTTGATATTGCCGTAGGCGTTGAATTTCTGACTGGTGCGGTTGAACTGGGTGTAGTCGGCATCCATGATGCGGTTGCCCTGGGTGATCTTTACATTGCCTCTGAAGGAAATGTTGTTCTCATCCGCGGTATTGGCCTCGTCTGACAGAACATCAACCGGGGTTGTTCTTGAGTCAAATTCTCTATGGTCAACCTCAGGTACTCCGGCATAACATTCCTTTTTAAAATTGGAGAAAGGGGTCTTCTTGGTATTGTTTTTTACCGCTGCCGGCTGTTTTGCCGGACTTTGCGGTTCTGTACGGCCTAGTTCTGCTGTAGCAGTGCCGGTTGCATCCGTCTTGGATTTCTGCTGTTCGTCAGCTGTCGCAGTGCCGGTTGCGGCCGGTTCTGCCGTCTGTAGCTGTGTTCCGGTCCTGGCGGCGGGCTCCGCCTTCGGGGAACCGGCTTTTTCGCTGTTTAGATTTTCAGCCTGCGCGCCGCAGCAGAAACAGGCTCCGGCAATAACAAGAAATGACAGTTTTAACTTAAAGGTCATGAATTTTTCCCCGAATTCAAAAACAGTGTAATTCTATCATAAATATTGTGCTTTTACTAACGCGGATTGAGTACTGACGCACCTGCGGGCACTCCGCTTTCTCTTGTTTTACGGCCTTTTCCGCCCTCCTGCGGTTCTAGGATGTCATGAAAACGTAAACCGGTGATTTTTTGGGCCGGAATGCGGAACGGAACGACTAAAAATGCAACGAGTATAGTATAATCCGGAGGTATGTAACTGAGATTTTTGATTTTGGATTGATTTATGAGCAGCGAAGAACGACTGAACGGTCTTAAAAAATTTGCAGCGCAGGTAACCGGGCTTGAAGATCCCCGGCTGCAGCTGGTTTCCGGGGATGCATCCTTCAGAAAATACTATCGGGCGGAGGGACGGATTTTTGTCGATGCACCTCCGGCGACCGAAAAAAATGCTGAATTCGTGGAGTACTCAGGGATCTACCGCAGGGCCGGTATTAATGTTCCCGAAGTGCTGCAGGCGGATCTCGAACAGGGATATCTGTGCATCACCGATCTTGGCAGTACCATGTTCAGCCAGTATCACACCCCGCAGAACGAGGAGAGTCTCTACAGCAGGGCCTGCGATCTTGCCGTCAGCATTTCTCAGATTAAGCATTCCTTTCCGATCTATGACCGTCCTTTTATTGAACGGGAACTTCAGATCTTTTCCGACTGGTATGTCGGTGCACATGCCGGAATCGAACTTACCCCGGCGGAACAGAATGTGTGGAGCAGTGTGTGTGAAATGCTGGTGCAGAATGATCTGCAGCAGCCTGCGGGTACCATGCACCGGGATTTTCACTGCCGCAACATTATGATTACTGACAATGAACAGCTGGCGGTGATCGATTTTCAGGATACGGTGACCGGTCCGGTGACCTATGATCTGGTATCACTGCTTAAAGACTGCTATGTCACCCTTGAACCTTCCCTGCGGGATCGGCTGACTGCCCGTGCATATGAAAAACTGCGGGCCGCCGGTACGGTGGACTGCAGTCTGGAACAGTTCACAGAATTTATGGATCTGACGGGAATGCAGCGTCATCTCAAGGCTATCGGCATATTCTGCCGGCTGCTGTACCGCGACGGCAGGGACGGATATCTGCAGTATCTTCCCCGTACCTTCGGCTATGTGGCTGAAACCGCCGCAAAATATCCGCAGTTCAGGGATTTTGCCAGCCTGCTGGCAGACAGATTCACAAAGAGATAAATAATTATGAAATGTATGATTTTAGCCGCCGGACGCGGCGAGAGACTTCGTCCGATTACCGACAGGATCCCGAAACCGCTGGTTGAGGCCGGCGGCAGACCTCTGATTGTCCATCACCTTGAAAAACTGCGCAGCTGCGGGATTTCTGATATTGTGATAAACACCGCCTGGCTGGGGGAGAAACTGGAGGAATATCTGGGAAACGGGGAGAGTTTCGGCGTGAACATCAGCTGGTCCCGTGAACTTCCGGGAGGACTTGAGACCGCGGGAGGGCTGCGTCATGCCCTGCATCTGCTTGGAACTGAGCCGTTCCTGGTGGTCAACGGCGACACCTTTATCGATGCGGATTATTCACTTTTCGCCTCGCACCGTCTCGGTGCCATGAAGGCTCATCTGTGGTTTGTGGAGAAGGCCGCCCATAATCCCCGGGGTGATTTTGATCTGCAGGACGGTATGGTTACAACGGATCGTCACTATACCTTCTCCGGTGCCGCTGTTTATGATCCCGCCGCGATCCTGGAGATCCCTGATGAGCGCCAGCCGCTGAAACCGTGGTTTGAGAAATGGATTGGTGAACGTAAGGTGTCCGGGGAACTGCTGCAGGGAAGATGGTTTGATGTCGGAACCGTGCAGAGGCTCAGGGAGGTGGATGAATATGCGGCCGGTAGAAACGGAGGACAGAACTGATGCAGATTAACTTAAACAGAAATACTCTTATGATCGGATGTGCCGTGCAGCTTCTGATCGTAGGTCTGATAATCTATATTTTTCTGCCGCTGATCTCCCTGCTGCTGAAGATCCTGGTGACAGTCGCCCTGATTGCTGCAGCCGCCTACTTCGGATACAGACTGTTTACCAGGTATTTCACCCGGCTTAAACCGCGGGACGAGGTGATCAGTTTTGTTTTCCAGCTGATGGGATATTATTCCACCAAGTGCGGCAGTTCCGACGAAAGTCTCAGATACCGTCATCTTGGAGATGTGGTGGACGAACTTCACCTTGAAGATCAGCAGGTGTCATCGGCCAGCTCCTATTTCAACTATGGAAAAAATCTGACAGAGAGTCTAGTAAAACAGATGATCAGGGACAACCGCAAATTATGGGCCTTCCCCCTTGACCGCCGCAGACTGTTTGACTGGGTGGTGCAGCTGTTTTTCTGCGAGCCGGTGATTACCGAACAGCAGCAGATGTATTTCAGCCAGCTGGGAACCCTGCTGGGGTATACTGAAGATCAGATCCAGTATAAATTTAAACTGTACCTGCGCCGTTACCGTTATTTCTACGATCAGAATTCCCGCTGCTACCGTAACGGATTTGATTTCAATGAATTCTTCTCCCGTTTCTATGAGCAGATGAGAACCGGACAGGGGGCCGGCGGCGGATCCTACGGCGGCTACGGCAGTACGGTGAACCGGGAGGAGGAGCTTGCTTCAGCCTACCGCATTCTCGGTATTGATGAGAATACCTCCGATGCCGATGCCAAAAAAGCCTATCTTCGTCTTATGAACAGATATCACCCGGACAAGGCGGCAGCCCGCGGTCTCGGTGAAGAGGAGGTGGCTAAATACAAGGAAATGTCCCAGAAGATCCAGGCGGCCTGGCAGATTGTCAAGCAGCACCGCGGACTCTAGAACGGTCTCTGCCGGCTTTGACTTCCGACTGAAACAAAACGGCGCAGCGGATAACCCCGCCGCGCCGTATTTCATTCTTGTAAGCTGTCCGGTTCCGGTTTAATCATGATGTCATTTAATCTGCCGGCGGACGGTACAGATCAGGACGGCACAGTGCTGAATTTGCGGATCGATCCCGGGCGGAACCAGGGTAGATTGAGCTTTGTCCGGTAAAAATCCGGAAATTTCTGATCAGTCTTTTGATTTGAACCTGACTTTGAAGGTAATTTCTGAAAGCTGAAAAACTATCTGTTCTGACCGGCGTTTCTTCTCACACGGTTGCGGTATGCGGAGAAATCGGTTTTTCGCAGATATCTGCCGAACATGCGTCCGGTTTCCTCCGGATCCTCCGATTTGAAGAACCTGGTGGCACCCTTCGGCTTTTCCTGTTTTTCACAGACAAATTTACGCCGGCTGAAGGCTTCGTTCAGCCAGTTGTTGGAATCGGTTGTCACCAGATCCAGCGTATAGCCTTTGAAGGATGAGAAATATTCGGCCAGCATGGAGTTGGCATCCCGATCCCGGTAGAAGGCGTTCATCAGAATTACAGCATCTGGTTTCAGCAGTTCCCCGTCGGTAAGCTGCTGGATCAGCCATCCCGCCGTGTTGCCCTCCAGCAGGATCAGATTGCTCTGATCGTGGGCTCCGATGGTTTCAAGTGTTGCTGAAACATACTGCAGATAGGATGCGGCAATCTGGGCATTGGTTTGATCCTCATCGTCATAGGGGATCCGATCCTCCAGCTCAGGACCAGGCAGAAAAATGAAGGTGTCAAAATTGCTGTCGGCGGCGATCTTTGCCAGATCCAGCACCGAGGCGACACTGCCCCACTGCGGAAACATGAACAGATGCCCTTTGGTTTTCTTGTGTTTACCTTCGAATTCTAGATAGGTGATGCCGTTCACCTCCCGGGCATTCGGATGACTGGACCACTTTTCCCGCTGCAGCTTTTTACGGTGTTCGTGATCGGCGGTGAGATATTCATCAAAGGAGAGCTGGACAGCCGGGGTGCTCTGCGGTGCCAGTGCTTCAGGTTCCCTGCCGGAAGCAGCCTCCCCCTCCGTCTGCTGCGCCGTCTCCGGGACTTCATCCTCTTCTGCAAGCACATCTGCAACGGACATCAGCAGACACCCGGCGGCAAATACAGAACCGAGAATCGAACTAGTCCTCTTCAATGCTGATCCCCTCCGGAACGTCAAATGGCGGCGGCTGTCTGAAAGTCATGGTTTCCCCGCTCTGCGGATGACAGAAAACCAGTTTCCCCGCATGAAGGTACAGATGCGGCGCCATGGCTCTTATTTCCGGAGTTCCGTACCATTTATCCCCCAGGATCGGATGACCCAGCTCCTTCATATGAAGGCGCAGCTGATGGGATCTACCGGTTATCGGTTTAAGACGTACAAAACTCTTTTCATCCGAGGCGAACAGACATTCGTATTCGGTTACCGCGTTGCGGCCGTTGACAAAATCTATCCGCTGCACCGGTTTGTTGTCCGGATCGAGGGCGATCGGCAGATCTATGGTTCCGCTCATTTTTTCGATCCTGCCGTAAACCCAGGCATAGTAGAGCTTGTTTACGGTTCTCTGCTGAAACTGCTTTCCCAGAGCCCCTGCCGCTTCACGGGTGATTGGAACCACCAGAATGCCGGAGGTGCTCATATCCAGCCGGTGGGCTGCTGCCGCCAGCGGATATTTTTTCTGGATGCGGGTGAGAATACTGTCGTTGTAGCGTTCCTCCTTGCCGGGAACCGACAGTATGCCGGAAGGCTTGTTGACCACCATGATGCAGTCGTCCTCATAAAGAAGATCGAGGTACGGCTCCAGCGGCGGATGGTATTCAAAATCTGCCATTATCGTGATGCCATCCGGTTTTCCGGAAAGTTCAGCGACATCAGGTTGCGGGCCTCGTTTTCCATGTCGGTGAGCTTGAGCCTGCTGTAGCTGTTGATCATGATTTCGAGGATCTGCTCGGCATATTTGGTGTCGTAGAAACTGTCAAGGAACTTCTTGCCTCTGTTGGCCGCGGCGATGTAGGCGCGCCGGTCGTAGTAGTACTGTGCCACCGCCAGCTCCTGGCGTGCCAGTCTGTTTTTAAGCGACAGCATGCGGATTTTGGCATCCGGTGCGTACTTGCTGTTCGGCATCAGGGTAATGATGAAGTTGAAATCGCGGAATGCCTCTTTGGCATAGGACGGATCTCGGTCGTAACGGTCCACCCCGAAAATCGTGTGTAGCAGATCGGTATCCTGCTGCATCAGGATCAGACCGCGCATATAGTAGACGTAGTCAAGATCCTTGTGGGTCGGATTGGCCTTGATGAATCGGTCGGCCACCTGAATGCCTTTGACATTCTCCTCATCCTTGTAGTAGCAGTAGATCAGATCGAGCTGAACCTGGGTTGAGTAACCTCCGTAGGGATAACGGGCATCAAGAGCCACCAGAATTTCAGACGCCTTGGTGTAATCCTGGTCGCGCATGGCGTTCTGTGCATCCTCGTACAGTGCAACCGGTGATTTGTCCTCTACAGATTCCGGTTCGGTATCATTCCATGAACATGAGCTGAGCATCACGGACATCGGAATAACAAGCAAAACTTTTTGAAATAATCTAAACATTTCGGTACCACTTCGTAAAATCTGCTGTGATTATAGCGCAAAAAGCCGTTTTTAACTACACAAACTCTTTTTTCTTTGCGAGCTTTACACTGCGCCGTCCGCGTGCAGTATCAATTTGCGGCAAAATCGGATAGAATAGCGCTGATAGCCGGGACTGTCCGCAGTCCCTTGTTTTTCCATAACATAACAGGATCTTTATGTCCCAGATCATAGAAATCAACGGAACCGTTTCCGAACAGGAACACGGCAGGCGTCTGGATCAGGCTCTGAGTGCCATGTTTCCGGATTACTCCCGCAGCAGACTCAAGGAATGGATTATTGCCGGAAGGGTAAAGGTGGACGGGAAAACCGAAACTCTGCCCAAACTGCTGGTCCAGGAGGGTCAGGAAATTGAAATCCAGGCGGAGGTAATAAATGATGAACATTTTGAACCGCAGAATATTCCGCTGGAGATCGTGTATTCGGATGAGCATATCCTGATCATCAACAAGCCGGCCGGTCTGGTGGTACATCCGGGGGCCGGATGTCACGACGGCACCCTGCTTAATGCGGTGCTCTATCATTTTCCGCAGACCGCCGAGGTTCCCCGTGCCGGAATTGTGCACCGTCTTGACAAGGATACCTCCGGTCTGATGGTGGTTGCGCTTGATATCGAAGCGCAGAACAGACTGGTAAAGGCGATCAGCCGGCACAATGTGGTTCGTGAATATGAGGCGGTGGTGTGCGGACATATGACCGCGGGCGGAGTGGTGGATAAACCGATCGGCCGTCATCCGCGGATCCGCACCAACATGGCGGTGATGCCCGAGGGTCTCGGCAAGGATGCGGTTACCCATTACCGTGTGCTTGAGAAATTCCGTGCCCATACCCGTCTGCGTCTCAGACTTGAAACCGGACGAACCCATCAGATCAGGGTTCATATGTCCCATATCAACCATCCGCTGGTCGGTGATCAGCAGTACGGCGACCGTTCAAGACTGATCAAGCAGGCAACTCCTGAATTCTCCGCCTATATGGCAAGATTCCCGCGTCAGGCTCTGCATGCGGTGAAACTCGAACTGGAACATCCGGTTACCGGGGAATATCTGAGTTTTGAATCACCGATCCCGGCCGATATCGAGGAGCTGCTGGTGAAACTCAGAGAGGATACCGCTCTTCATCCTAATGACATTGTATGGAACTGAGAAAAGTCAGACCGCAGTGGCCTGCTCCTGAGTGGGTGGAGGCTCTGTGCACCGTGAGAACCGGCGGCTTCAGCCGGGCTCCCTATGATTCCTTTAACCTTGGAACCCATGTGGGCGACCGTCCGGAACATGTGGCGCTCAACCGTGAGCGGCTCAGAGAGGAACTCGGAGCCGCAGGCGGGGTTCTTTACCTTAATCAGATCCACGGAACCGCCGTGGTGGAGGCCAGATCATCCATGACCGGACTTCCTCCAGTGGATGCCGACGCCGCTGTCACCCGGGAAAGAGATCTTGCGGTTGCTGTTATGACCGCAGACTGCCTGCCGGTGCTGTTTTTCAATGAACGGGAACCGGTGGTTGCCGCGGCCCATGCCGGATGGCGCGGGCTGTGCTCCGGGGTGCTGGAAAACACGGTGAATGCCATGAAGGCGGATCCGCGGTATACTTCTGCATATCTTGGCCCGTGCATCGGACCCTCCGCCTTTGAAATCGGCCCCGAGGTCAGGGAGGCCTTCATTGAACGTGATCCTGACTGCCGTTGCTGTTTTGCCGCTTTACCTTCCGGAAAATATCTTGCAGATCTGCCTGCGCTGGCGCGCCGCCGGCTTACCTCCTCCGGGATCCCGGCAGACCGGATCTACGGCGGTGACTACTGCACCTACACCAGAACCGATCTTTTCTATTCCTACCGCCGCGAACATGTAACCGGCCGCATGGCCTCGGTGATAATGATCCGCTCATAGTTCCGCTTTTTTCTGAATTTTCCCGCAGATTTTTTTTACATTCTGTCTTGAATTAGCCAAAAATGTCTATACATACTTAATTGAAGGAAATGAATATTTGGAGGTTCATGCTCATGAATGTAGAAAGTTTTACAACAGGGTTCCAGAAAGCCCTGGCCGAGGCCGAATCACTGGCCGTTAAAAGAGGAAACCAGTTTATTGAACCGATCCATATTATGTGTTCAATTTTGAAATCCGACAATGTGTCGGTTCCGGAGATCCTGAAAAAGGCCGGGATCGAGATCAACGGCTTCAGAAGAGAACTGTATGCGGCTCTCGATAAACTTCCTTCCGTGGACGGAAGCAGTGCCGGTGAAGTTAATATATCGCCGAATACCAACCGTGTTATCAATCTTACTGAAAAGTACGCCCATCACAAGGGGGATACCTACATCTCCACCGATGTGTTCGTGCTGGCTGCCCTGGAGGATAACGGGGATCTCGGTCAGCTGCTGAAAAAATACGGTGCCGACCGGGCAAAAATCGATAAGGCCATCGAAGAGGTTCGCGGCGGTGTGGCTGTGACCGAACAGAACAGCGAGGATGTGCGCGGTGCTCTTTCAAAATATACCATCGATCTTACTAAAAGAGCGGAGGAGGGTAAGCTTGATCCGGTAATCGGCCGTGATGACGAAATCCGCCGTACCATTCAGGTTCTGCAGCGCCGTTCAAAGAACAATCCGGTGATCATCGGTGAGCCGGGTGTCGGTAAAACCGCCATCGTGGAGGGCCTTGCCCAGCGTATTGTAAACAACGAGGTTCCGGTTACCCTGCGCGGCAAGAGGATCCTGTCGCTGGATATGGGCTCGCTGATTGCCGGTGCCAAGTATCGCGGTGAATTCGAGGAAAGACTGAAAGCACTGCTGGATGATTTGAGCAAGCATGACGGCGAGATCATTCTGTTTATTGATGAAATTCATACCATAGTGGGTGCCGGTGCCACCGGAGAAAGCGGTATGGATGCAGGTAATATGCTCAAACCTTCACTTGCCCGCGGTGAACTGCACTGCATCGGTGCAACCACCCTTGATGAATACAGAAAGTATATCGAAAAGGATGCCGCCCTGGAGCGTCGTTTCCAAAAGGTTTTTGTGGATGAGCCGACTGTGGAGGATACCATCGCAATTCTGCGCGGTCTGCAGGATAAATATGAACTGCACCATCACGTTGATATAACCGACTCGGCTATCGTTGCCGCCGCAACTCTGTCGAACCGCTACATCACCGACCGCCAGCTGCCGGACAAGGCTATCGATCTGATAGATGAAGCTGCCGCTAGCATCAGAATGCAGATGGATTCAAAACCGGAGGTTCTGGATAAGATCGACCGTAAACTGATCCAGCTTAAGATGGAGGAGCAGAGTCTGCAGAAGGAAACCGATGAGGCAACCAGGCAGAGACTTGCCCTGATCAGGGAGGAGATTGCCCAGAAGGAGAAAGAGTACCGGGAACTGGATGCAAAAATTCAGAAACAGAAACTTGCCTTCGAGGATACCCAGTCCATCAGAGATCAGCTTGACAAGGCACGTCATGAATTTGAAGTGGCAAACAGAAAGCAGGATCTGAACAAAATGAGTGAACTGCGCTACGGCGTGATCCCGTCACTGGAACAGAAACTGGAGGCTGCAAGCAAGGCTCCGAAGGAGAAGGTGGAGGCAGAGGAGAAACTTGTCAGCAACAAGGTTACCGAGGATGAAATTGCCCAGGTTATCTCTAAAGCAACCGGGATCCCGATCTCCAAGATGATGGAGAGCGAAAAGTCAAAACTGCTGAGAATGGAGGATGAATTCCATAAGCGGGTGGTCGGACAGGAGGAGGCTGTTGTGGCTGTTGCCAATGCTATCAGAAGAAGCAGAGCCGGACTTTCAGATCCGAACAAACCGATCGGTTCGTTCCTGTTCCTCGGACCTACCGGTGTCGGTAAGACTGAACTGTGCAAGACCCTGGCAAACTTCCTGTTTGATTCAGCGGATGCCATGGTTCGTATTGATATGTCCGAATTCATGGAAAAACACAGTGTGTCAAGACTGGTCGGAGCTCCTCCGGGATATGTCGGTTATGATGAAGGCGGACAGCTGACCGAAGCGGTAAGAAGAAGACCATATTCTGTTGTGCTGCTCGATGAAGTGGAAAAGGCGCATCCTGATGTGTTCAATATTCTGCTTCAGGTGCTGGATGACGGTCGTCTGACTGACGGTCAGGGAAGAACAGTGGATTTCAAGAATACCGTGATAATCATGACCTCCAACCTGGGTTCAGATTTGATCCAGGGTAACAGGGATAAAAGTTATCAGGAGATTAAAGATCTGCTGCTTAATAACGTAATCCGTGAACACTTTAAACCGGAATTCATCAACCGTATCGATGAAACCATTGTGTTCCATCCGCTTGACCGTGATGCGATTATCAATATCTGCAAGATCCAGGTTAATAATCTGCTCAAACGTCTGGCAGTGCAGAACTACGATATTACCCTTGACAGTTCTGTATGGGAGCATCTGTGTGAAGTCGGCTACGATCCTGATTTCGGAGCACGACCTCTGAAGCGAGCCATCCAGCAGGAAATTGAAAATCCGCTGTCAAAGGCTATTCTGTCAGGTGAAGTGTTCGTCAAGGTTCCGTATGTAATCAATTATGACAACGATCAGTTCTCCATCAGAGAACGTTCATAAAAGAATTTGCGGATAGGATTGAGTAGATCCGCCGGTTCATTAAGGCTGCTGTTCCTACAGGGACGGCGGTCTTTTTTATGTCTGAAATTTTGTGTTATCCCGGGTAAAAACTGTTCATCCGGTAAGAGCTATATTACGCAGCTGCGCTTTCTTTCTGGTGATTGAATATATCAGCAGTTGATCAGACCGATCATTGTTACGGTCAGATCGGAGATTTTCCATTTACAGATCACAATTAAGAGAGGGATAACATACTTTTTTTTTGAATTTGTATCTCTGTAGCGATATTATTAAATATGAAGGATGGTTTATTTTTATATGATTATTTATCACGGTTCGGAACACATTATTAAAACACCGGTGTACAACGGAAGTAAGCGAACAAACGATTACGGGTATGGATTTTATACCACCGAAAACATTGAGCTGGCCCGGGAATGGGCCTGTGCCGGTAATCGTGATGGTTTCGCCAATATTTACGAGCTTGAATTGAAAGGACTTAAGATCCTCAGATTGAACTCTCCGGAGTATAGCATTCTGAACTGGGTGGCTGTTCTTACGAAATACAGAAGTTTCTGGCAGAAGGGCAGTGTTGCGGAAGAGGCAAAGGATTATTTGCAGGAGAATTTCGGTGTCGATCTTGCTCCGTACGATCTGATTGTCGGATATCGAGCCGATGATTCCTATTTTTCCTTTGCCCAGGATTTTGTTGCAGGAGTCATTTCTCTTGACAGACTGTCTGTAGCTATGCGTCTGGGTAAATTAGGAGAACAACTTGTATTGAAAAGCCGTGAGGCATTCCAGCATATCCGGTTTTTGGGAGCTGAACCTGTCGACGCTGCGGTCTACTATCAGAAGAAGATAATCCGAGATCGAGAGGCAAGAAGAGCATACCGCAGATCAAAACAACTAAAGGATAGTGTGTCAGGATTGTTTATGATCGATATCATGAGAGAAGGTATTACAAATGGTGATCCACGCTTACGATGAGGATTATCTGCCGGGAGCGCAGAAAATTCTGGGAGATGCTGTTGATTTTGCTGTAATGACGCTGGAACTGGAACCGGATCTTTTCGCAGGTGCCTTTGCGGTATCATCCGTATCCAAACAGTTTGCGGCAGGCAATCCAACCTATATTGCAGGAATGACTGGCTGTGAACTGGTGAAAAGAGTTCTGACAGAAACGCAGCTTCCCTTCAGAGATATGCCCGATGAGATGTATGTTGATAAAAGTCCCGAGTACTGGGCCGGATGGGCGCTGGCCTACTATCAGTGGTACAGTGGCCGGAGTTTTATGGAAATCCTTTCTGCGGTATCGCTGGAGAATATTGTACAGATGTATCCTGTTTACCATGAGGCTGATATTGTCTGCTTTACGGACAGAATGCAGGAGATCCTGAAAGTTGCAAATCCTGTTACAAAACTTAGAAAATATCGTGAAAACTGCGGGCTGTCTCAATCGGATCTTGCATCAATGTCCGGTGTTCCTGTGCGACAGATCCAGCTTTTTGAGCAGAGACAGCGGGATATTAACAGGACTGCGGCTGAAACGCTGCTCAGACTGAGCAGAGCTCTGCATTGCAGCATGGAGATGCTGATGGAGAATTGATTTGCGTTCAATGTGAGAAGCTGTCCACCTGCATGCAGATTATCCCGATAATTTTCTATATGAAAAAAGTGCGGATGCCGCAAAAATTTCAAGGATAGATCCTATGCAGTATGAAAGACAACAATATCTGAATCAGTTGATTCGGAGAAAAGATAACGGCCGTATAAAAATTATCACCGGGCTTCGCCGGAGCGGAAAGTCTTTCCTGTTGTTTTCTCTTTACCGCCAATACCTTCTTAAATCCGGAGTCCTGGAGAATCAAATTATTGGAATTTCCCTGGATGAACTTGAAAATGCCAGGTATCGTAATCCGTTTGAACTTACATTTCGCACTTGAACATGGTTAATTTCGTCCTTTATCCTTGAGCATAAAAATTAACTCCCATAAGTCTTTTGGTATTTATCACCGAGCAACTCCAGGATTTTGTTGGCTTGCTCGCTAATGTGATAGAACAGCCGTTCACCATTGTCCAAAACAATCGTTATGACGGTACTGAATATCTGGAACACATACCTCATGGTTATTTTATCAGTCAGTTTCCCTGTCTGATTCGGAAGCTGAACATTTGATTCCTTCATAGCATTACGCAGTTTCCATTCC
>JAEEGJ010006496.1_pt1 | contig 34963 bp, 35 predicted proteins | sample 8958761 | NCBI WGS metagenome assembly JAEEGJ01 (sample SAMN16246546, study PRJNA631951) | gut metagenome | biome: gut microbiome; feature: rumen; material: RS-attached | host: Bos | place: Iran: Karaj | collected 2018-10
GAGTATTGACCCACGTAAGGACTAAAATTTACCATTTAGCCATTTACCATTTACCATTTGAATGTAATGGAGAGCAGCGAACTAAGACTTAGGTTAAAGGACTTTGCCATCCGAATCATAAAGATGGTAGATTGTATGCCTCGGACAATATCGTCCGATGCAATAGCAAGGCAAATCGTTCGTTCCGGCACTTCGCCATCTGCCAATTACAGAGCGGCACTTCTTGGGAAATCCGACAAGGATTTCTTGAATAAGTTGAAGATGGTGGAAGAGGAACTCGACGAAACACTTCACTGGTTGGAAATCATCATGGAAACAGAGATGATGAAACCAGAAAGGTTAGAACCTTTGCACAATGAATGTCACGAATTGCTGAAAATTATTGTAAGCACAATCGTCACGATGCGAAGCAAAATAAACAATTAGACATTATGGTAAATGGCGTGGTAAAATGTTTTAAATGGTAAATGGTAAATGATTAAATAGTAAATGTCGTTATGATAAGAGAAGTAAAATTCGAGTCACAAGACCGTCGTATCAAGCAGATACTCGCTTGCTTGAACAAACATGGTATTGCTTCTATCGAGGAGGCTAACCAAATCTGTGAGGCTGCTGGCCTTGACCCCTATAAGACTTGCGAAGAGACACAGATGATTTGCTTCGAGAACGCTAAGTGGGCTTACGTCGTAGGTACTGCTATCGCTCTGAAGGAGAAGGCTAAGGATGCTGTCGAGGCAGCCAACTATATCGGCGAAGGTTTGCAGAGCTTCTGCATTCCCGGCTCTGTTGCCGACGACCGCAAGGTAGGTATTGGCCACGGCGAACTGGGTGCACGTCTGCTCAGCCCCGATACAAAGTGCTTTGCATTCCTTGCAGGTCACGAGAGCTTTGCAGCTGCCGAAGGTGCCATCAAGATTGCTCAGATGGCCAACAAGTCAAGACCAGCCGACAAGCCCCTCCGTTGCATCCTCAACGGTCTGGGCAAGGACGCAGCCATGATCATCAGCCGCATCAACGGCTTCACATACGTGCAGACACAGTTCGACTACTTCACTGGCGAACTGAAGGAAGTGAAGCGCATTCCTTACAGCAACGGTCCTCGTGCTGCCGTGAACTGCTATGGTGCAGACGACGTTCGCGAAGGTGTTGCCATCCTTTGGAAGGAAGATGTTGACGTCAGCATTACAGGTAACTCTACCAACCCCACCCGCTTCCAGCACCCCGTTGCAGGTACCTACAAGAAGGAGCGCATCCGTGCAGGTAAGGCTTACTTCAGCGTAGCCAGTGGTGGTGGCACAGGTCGTACCCTTCACCCCGATAACATGGCAGCAGGTCCTGCTTCTTACGGCATGACCGACACGCTGGGCCGCATGCACTCTGACGCTCAGTTTGCAGGTTCAAGCTCAGTTCCCGCTCACGTTGAGATGATGGGCTTCCTCGGCATCGGCAACAACCCGATGGTAGGTTGCTCTGTTGCTTGTGCAGTTCAGGCAGACCTGTATCTGAACAAGAAGTAAATAGCTCTTCCCCCTTCCCCTCTTTTTTGAGGAGAGGGGGGATTTTATTCTTCTATACCATGAGGGCAAGGTATTTGAGTTTACTTTGTTTGGTTGTTTTGTTGGTTTCCTGTTCTAAACGCGAGGCCAAGAATAAAGTGGATGACTTGCCTGAGATATACCCTGATTACATTGGGGTAACTGTTCCTGCGAACATTTGTCCTTTGAACTTCTCTGTGCCTGATGCAGAACATGTTCAAGTTGTAATACTGAATGACAGGGAAGACAGCGTGGTTAAAAGCGGAACTAACCACGTGAAGTTGCCCAACAAAGCGTGGCATAATTTGCTTTTAAACACGTCATCTTTGACTGTTACCGTAAGTGTCTGGGACAAAGAACATCCTGATGGTGTCACTTACAAACCCTTTATTATCCATGTTGCCAAGGATGAGATTGACCCTTGGATAGCCTATCGTTTGCTACCTCCAGGCTATGAGAGTTGGAACAGGATGGGCATTTATCAGCGAAACCTGACCAACTTCGACGTAGAACCTATCATCGAGAACTCGCAGAACAACTACGGGTGCGTGAATTGTCACTCGTTTGCCAACTACAATCCGAAAGACTTTACTTTCCATGCCAGAGGCAAGAATGGCGGCACCATCGTGATGCGAGACGGCAAGATGAAGAAGGTGGACATCAAGGAGATGAGTGGCGGCAGACATGGCTCCTACAACATCTGGCATCCGTCGAAGCGATACATTGCTTTCTCAAGCAACTCTACGCATCAAGCTTTCTATGGGCAAAGCAAGAACAAGATTGAGGTCTATGACTTATGGTCAGATCTCATCGTATATGACATTGACAACGAGAAAGTCCTGCAGGACGAAAGATTCACCGACAGCTTGAACCTCGAGATGTTCCCCTCCTTCTCGCCCGATGGCAAATGGCTCTACTTCAGTACAGCCAAACCTGTGAACATGCCAATGGAGACCGACAAACTGCATTACAGCATCGTGCGTGTTCCTTTCGACGAAAAGACCGGAGGATTAGGAGAGATTGACACCGTTTATAGCGCTTACGAGCAAGGCGGAACAGCCATGATGCCTCGCCTGACCCCCGATGGCAGATATATGCTCTTCTCGCTAGGCGAATGTGGAGGTTACAACCTTTATCACATGGAGTCCGACCTCAAGATGATGGACCTGCAAACAGGGAAGATGGTTCCTACAGACATCTTGAACAGCCCAAGGGCAGAGAGTTTCCATGCCTGGAGCAGCAACGGGAAGTGGATGATGTACGTCACCAAAAGGTTTGACGGACGTTATACTCGTTTGATGCTTGCATACTGGGACGGGAAGCAGTTCCACAAGCCTTTCCTCCTGCCACAAGAAAACCCGGAGGACAACATCCAACTACTGATGGCATACAATGTACCAGAATTCATCAAGGCACCAGTTATCGTCTCGAAAGACGAATTGGCAAGGTTCTTTACTAAAGAATAATGAAGAAGCATAACATTATATATTTTTATGCACTTCTGGTATTGATGCTTGTCTTCGTCATCTATACCGTCACGAAGTTTCCCTATACCTATATAACAATGGAGGGTGACGACTTCTGGGTGCTGACAAAGGACTACTGGCAACTGAAGTTAGCAATACTTCCTGCCTTTACCAATTGGTTTGCCGACTTCCTGATGCAATTCTATCGTTCTCCTTATATCGCTGCAACAATCCAAGCATTGGTACTTGGAATGATTGGGGTGCTGGCTCATGCCGTTCTAATGAAGCTTTTAGGAAACAAGTTGGGGCTTTGTTGGTTGGCGCTCCTGCCTCCCGTCCTGCTTGCTTTTTATTGCACCTTCAGCCTTTCGTTTCAGTTGCAATGCCTTTTCTTCGTTGCCCTCTTGCTGATATATATTTCTCTGAAGAGTTTCAAGTGGCGGCTTCTCTGCGGCTTGCTTTGTGTTCCACTTGGCTTCCTGCTGATGCGTGCGCCCCTGCTGGCCATCCTGATTGTGGCTCAGGCCCTATCAAACAGAGAGAAGTTAAAACATTCCATCGGAGGAGGTCTGGCAGGAGCCGTACTGCTGGCCATCACGCCGCTTGCCTACAGTCAGCAGATTGCCTTCATTCCCTTCGAGGAACGCTATACTGAATGGGGAACTTATTTCGATCCCTTGACAAGCAAATACAATCAAGATGGCGAATACATTAAGAAATGTGTCTGTCTTGCGAACGAAGGACGATGGAAAGACTTGCTTTACAAAGAGCACATTCGCAGCGATGCTCAGCGAGGTAAAGCAGCCTCTCTTCGATATGCGCTGTTGGCAGAGAGTGCCCTCGGAACATTGCCGGAAAACATATCCTATTATCCGATTCAAGACGAGAGCCAGTTCCTTTTCCAGCACGAGCAGAATGCCGTTGCCCAGCAGTTCAACAGGCTCTTCTACCAGAACTTGGGTATCTATGACGAAGCCTTCCATCAGGCACAAGAGTACGGTTTGCTGATGCCAAACGGCAACTGCTTCTCGAGCCTCAGGCAACTGGTGGACTACAGCATCGAGGAAGGCGAATGGGACATTGCCGAGAAGTTCCTGCAAGTCCTCTCCAAGTCCTCTTGCCACAAGGACTTCGTCGAAGGAAGGAAAGAAAGAATTCAAAAATCAAAATCACGAAATTCAAAATCAATTCCTCTCCGAGCCGACAACTTTGTGGGAGGCTTCCCACTTCCCATAGAAATGTTGCGACTGGCACGATACTATCAGGACTCTCCTCATCGAAAGAAGATGGTCGATTACGCCATCTGCTCATATCTTCTGAGAGGAGATGCAGAGAAATTTATAATCGCCACTAAGGCCTTCGACATATACAAAGATCAAGAATTACCAAAGGCCTACAAAGAGTTTTTGGATAATTATCCCTAAAATCCTTGCACTTCTCCACTATTTTTGCGATATTTGCACACGCATAGAGCTATACTGATTAAGAAAAGGATTATGATATGACAATTTCCATCGTTTCCCCCATATACAAAGGCGAGAGGATGCTTGACTCCCTCGTAGGCCGCAATACAACAGTTTTGCAGCAAATGATTGCCGATGGCCTTATCAATGACTATGAGATTATCCTCGTCAACGATGCATCTCCCGACAAGTCTTGGGAAAAGATTATGGGAATCTGTGCTAAAGACACGCATGTCGTGGGCATCAACCTATCTCGCAACTTCGGTCAGCCCTATGCCGTTACAGCAGGATGTTCACAAGTCACCGGTGATTGGGTAGTCATTATGGATTGTGACCTTCAAGACCGTCCAGAAGAAATACCGCATTTGTTTGCCAAAGCCATGGAGGGCTGGGATGTCGTTCTTGCCCGTCGTGTCAACAAGCAAAGCGGCTTCCTAAAGAAGCTTAGTTCTGTCGTATTCCACGCTGTTTACGATTGGCTTGCAGGAACAGAGTCAGATCCTTCTATAGGCAATTTTGGCATCTATTGTAACAAGATTATCAAAGAATACGTTAAAATCCCCGAGTACGTACGAACATTCAGTGTTCTGATCAGCACATTAGGTTTTAAAACCACGACTCTTGAGGTTACACATGCTGAACGCGAAGAAGGCCACAGCAGCTACACTTTATCCAAGTTGCTGAAATTAACATATAACATCATGATCTCCAACAGCAACAAGCCACTTCGCATGGCTGTTTCTTTCGGGTTCATCATGTCTGCCATAGCATTCATCCTGGCGCTATACAATGTCATCGCCAAATGTTTTGGCCTCATCGACGTGCCAGGTTACACGTTTACTGTCTTCTCCATATGGTTTGCCTGTGGAATTCAATTGATCGTAATGGGAATGCTTGGCCTATACATTGGCAAAATCTTTGACCAGGTAAAGGGACGACCTTCATACATCATTCGTGACATCATCAATGCCCACACTAAGGGGGAAGAGCAGATATAGCATGAAGAAATTGGCTATCATAGGAGCAAGCTATTTGCAGGAACCACTTGTCCGAAAAGCAAAAGAGATGGGACTATATTCCATTTGTTTTGCATGGAGGGATGGTGCCACATGTGCCAATATCTGCGACAAATTCTATGATATTTCTATCACAGAAAAAGAAGAAATTCTGAAGGTTTGCAGGGAAGAGAAGATAGACGGCATATGCACTATTGCATCTGATGTGGCAGCTCCTACTGTGGCCTATATTGCAGAAGCATTGGGACTTTGCGGCAATACTTATGATTCTGCCATCCGTGCTAATAACAAGTACTTGATGCGGAATGCTTTGGCCAAAGCAGGAGTGCCTTGTCCGCAGTATCTCAAAGTAACTTCTTCTTCGGATTTGGATATTTCTAAGTTTCAGATTCCGTTGATTGTCAAACCTTCAGACCGTTCTGGCTCACTGGGTGTGACAAAGATTAACGGGATGGAGGAGTTGCCGTCAGCTATAGAGAGAGCATTGTCCCTGTCTTTTAAGCACGAGGCAATGGTGGAGGAGTTTATTGAAGGCCGCGAAATCAGCGTGGAGTTCATTTCATACCAGGGGACACACTATCCACTTCAAATAACTGACAAGGTGACAACTGGAGCTCCCCATTTCGTGGAATTGGCACATCACCAGCCTTCCTCGCTTCCCGCAGACATGTTTGAATACATATATGATATCACCAGAAAAGCTCTCGATGCCCTTGGCATAACCAACGGAGCCAGTCACTCGGAATATAAGATAACAAAGGACGGACGTGTTGTCGTGATGGAAATCGGTGGTCGTATGGGAGGGGATTTCATTGGGTCCGACTTGGTACGCCTTTCTACAGGATATGACTTCGTTAAGGGTGTCATAGAAGTGGCACTCGGCATCTTCAATGAACCTGAGATTTCTGAGCACAACTACTCTGGCGTATATTTCCTATGCGAAGAAACTAAGGACCTTTTGCCTATCATCCAAAACTGGAAAGACAATCCTGCCTTCGTAGCAGGAGAAATAACAGATACCACGTTTCGCAAGGTCGAGAAGTCAGCATACCGAAGTGGATACGTTATTTATAAACATTCTGCAAGAATTGTCTTAAGCGAACTTTATGAAGAAAATAATTAATATATTTACCTTTTGATTATAATTCCTTTAACGAGATATGATACTTATTATTGGCGCAACAGGCTACATTGGTCGTTACCTCTCTGTTTATCTAAAAGAAGAAGGCTACGACATCCTAGCACTTGGACGATCTAAGACCGTTCAACATTTTTTTGAGGATAATGCTATTCCATTTCAGTATTTTGATTTAAATGATCAGGTATGTTTTAATACTCTTCCTTCTGAAAACATTGAAGCGGTCGTTGATTTATCTGCTTGCCTTGCTGAGCATGAGACTCCTGTTGAACGATTCTTCGAAATAAACACTATCGGTGTTTATAGGATGTTAGAATTCTGCAGAAAGAATAATATTAAGAAATTTATACTCTCTTCCTCTCACAAACTATATAATGATATTGATAAGAAAGTTATTTCCGAAGACGACGGAATCTCTTTTAGAGGAGATCACTCCCCATATATCATATCCAAAATTGCTGCAGAAAACTTTGTAACCTATTATCATAAGGACTATGGGATTGATGGAATTGTCCTTCGATTTACCGGTGTACATGGATATGGAGAAATCCTAGGACACCTGAACGCTGATGGTAGTTACAAAAAAAGCACTTTTGAAATCTTCTTCGAGCGGATTCTAAGAGGTGAGAAAATTGAAGTATGGGGCAATCAAAATATTGTAAGGGACCATATATATATAAAAGATGTACTCTCCGCAATAAAAGCCGCCATTGAAGTGAATGGAATTTCTGGAATCTACAATTTAGCATCAGGAGTTGGATATTCTCAATATGATGAGGCCCAAGCTTTGAATGTTGTGTTTGGAGGAGGGAAATCAACAATTGAACTTCACCCAGAAAAGGCGGGATTAACACGAGGTTATATATACGATATATCAAAGATTAAGCGTGATTTGAAATGGGCTCCTAAATACACAAACTTAATAGAACTATATTCTGATTATAAGAAAGAATGGGAATCAAAGAAATATCATAATTACCATTTTATCCTTCCAGGTCAGGCACCTGCCACATTATAAAGTTCATGACAGAAATACAGTCATATGCAACTGCGAACAGAGCGTGTTCCCTGATTTATAGTTATATAAAAACATACAATCAGGGGAAATGGCTTATTCCTGTAAATGTATGTCCTGATGTTCCTTTGACATTCTGTTTAGCTGGAGTTGATTTTGAATTTATAGACATCAATCAACACACTCTGCTTATAGACGAAGAAGAATGTCTGTCAAAGTTAAAGCAAAATGCAGATTCATACGCAGGTATTGTTCTTGTTCGAACATATGGCTATCTCTCTAACACCTCTCAATTTATAGAGGAATGTAAGATGTTAAATCTTTCCCTTAAAATAATTGATGACCGATGTCTTTGTATGCCAGAACGAAATCCAAAAATGTATTCTTCTGACATGGTTTTGTATAGTACCGGGCATTGTAAACAAATAGACCTCGGCGGTGGAGGACTAGCATATTACAACAAAAAAGAATCATATTACCCTGACCCTCATTTGGAATATTCAGGAACTGACGAAGAAGCATTATACAAAGCAGCTTTTACTGAGAATCGTATCCTCAATCCAATTCCCAAAGGATGGCTCAAGGTTGATGACTATATCGATTATGCAACATACATGTCTAGGATTGAGCAAGAAATAGAGAAAAGAAACAATCACCGTAATGAGATAAATGCCATATATCGAGAGACTTTACCGACTGAGATTCAGTTCCCTGACGAATATAATATGTGGAGATTCAATATTCAAGTGCCTTCAAATCTTAAAGATACCATCCTGAATAAACTCTTCAATAACAATTTATTTGCCAGCAATCATTATCATAGTGCAAATCTATTATTTGACAGAAAGACCTATCCAAATTCCGACAAATTGTTTGCTTCTATAATCAATTTGTTTAACGACAATCACTATATGATAGACCAAGCTATAAAAACTGCAAATATAATTAACTCTTGCATCTAACAAGCCACTGCTTATCGATTATTTGCCAACGCACCAACATGACAAGATTGTTTAGTCATATACTCCTGTTCGTATCCTTCTTGATATATTCCCTCACTGGGGTCTTCACGAAGTTTGCTTCTATGCAGAGTTTCCTTTCGTGGCAATACATATTGCTGTTGGGTGGAGCTGTTTGCGTGATAGGCATCTATGCTATTCTGTGGCAACAGATTATCCGAAGGATGCCTGTTTCTGATGCCTTCATGTGGAAGGGAACAACCATCGTCTGGACCATGCTGCTTGCCAATGCCATATTCGGCGAGCCTATTTCCATGCATAACATCATCGGTTCGGTCATCATCATTGCAGGCATTACCTTATATGCATGGAGCGACAGGAAGGAGGTTACGACATGATATACTATCTGCTCGTTGTCTTCAATGTCTTTGCTGCTTCGTGTTGCCAGATGATGCTCAAGCAGGGAGCACGCAAGGGCTACTCTCCTTTATGGAGGCAGTATCTCAATCCTTGGGTTATCACAGGCTATGTCGTACTTGGCTTGACCATGGTCCTGAATATCTTCTGCATGAGTCATGGCGTTCAAGTCAAGGAAGTCGGCATCATCGAATCTCTTGCCTATCTCTTTGTCCCTATTCTCTCTTTCTTCTGTTTCCGCGAGAGGGTTACATGGATGAAGGTTGGCGCAATAGCAACCATTCTATTGGGAATAACCATTTTCTTTATGTAACATAAAATCCACACATATGAGAATCCCCTTCAATAAACCTTGTCTCACGGGCAAAGAAGCCCATTACATGTATCAGGCAGTATATGCCGGGAAGCTTTCCGGGAATGGCTTCTACACAAAGAAGTGCCAGCAGTTCTTTGAGGAGAAATTTGGTTTCAAGAAATGTCTGCTTGCCACCTCCGGCACGGACGCGCTTGAGATGTGCGCCATGCTGTGCGACCTGAAGCCAGGCGACGAGGTCATTGTGCCCTCATACACCTTTGTATCAACTGCCCTTGCCTTCCTGCGCGAAGGTGCCAAGGTTATCTTTGCCGATTCGATGGACTGCAATCCGAACATTGATGCATCGAAGCTGGAAGAGTTGATTACGCCTCGAACCCGTGTCATTGTTCCTGTACATTATGCTGGTGTAGCATGCGACATGGATGCGATTATGGCTGTAGCCGAGAGACACAATCTCCTAGTCGTCGAGGATGCGGCACAGGCCATTGACTCCTACTACAAGGGGCGTCCTCTTGGCTCCATCGGTCACTTGGCTGCCTTTTCTTTCCACGAGACAAAGAACATTACGGCAGGCGGAGAAGGTGGCCTGCTGACCATCAATGACGAGCGCTTCATCCGTCGCTCGGAAATCTTGTGGGAGAAAGGTACCAATCGTGCGGAGTTCTTCCGTGGTGCAGTCAACAAGTATGGCTGGGTGGATATGGGCTCAAGCTTTCTTCCCTCTGAAATCAACGCTGCTTTCCTGTGGGCACAGGTTGAGAATCTTGATGAGATACAGCACAAGCGCAAGAGGATATGGGAACTGTACCATAAAGGATTGGAGGGCATCGCCGCAGAAGGGAAGGTTCGCCTGCCACAGATTCCGGACTATGCCACGAACAATGGCCACATGTTCTACCTCGTCTGCCGTAATCTGGAGGAACGCACTGGCCTGATTGCCTATTTGAAGGAACATGATATTGTTGCTCCTTTCCATTACCTTTCTCTGCACAAGAGCGACTACTACACCAAGAATTATGGTGAGTGCGTCAGGGAGTTGCCTTGCTGCGACATGTATGCTGACTGCCTGGTACGTCTGCCTTTGTTCTATGAGTTGAGTGAGGAGCAGGTTGAACTTATCATCAATCTCATTAAGGAATACTATGCGGCTCGTTAAGTTACTCTTCCTTGCTGCCTGCCTGTCTTTTGGGCTTGCCATATTCTGTTCGGCAGAGAATCCAGACATATACTATTATATGGGCTGTGTGCGGCTATTGATGGAGGGGAAGGTTCCCTTTGTGGACTTCCACATAAGCTATACTCCATTGTCGTTCTATATGGCATGTCTGCCTGCCCGACTGTTCGGCACAGGCAACACGGCAGCGCTTTCGTTCGAGACCTTCATGAGCTTCATCAACGCTGGACTTATATACTACTTGCTCCGAAAGAATGTGCGAGACAAGGCATTGTGTCTCTTTTCTACTGCGTTCTACCTAATCTCCTTGTTCTTCCTTGACGGCATGTGTTATGTGCTGGAGCCATTCATCATGTTTTGGGGATTATTGAGTCTGATTGCTGTGCAAAAGGACAGACTTTGGGCTGTGCTAATTGCAGGCGTGTGCAGCTTCATGGCTTTCTGGTCGAAGCAGTACGGGCTGGGCTTCTTGGTCTTGAACATGCTCTTCCTCTTCCTCTCTTATCGTAGGGATTGGCTGGCTTTAGCTGGTCGCCTTACGTTGCTTATTGCTGGCTTTGCTGTCACAGCATGCCTGATGATAGGGATGTTGCTGAAGCAGGGAGCAACGCTATCCAACATGATGAAGTTCTCTGGTGCAAGCTATGAGAAGTTCGGATTCTGGGGAATGCTTGAAGGCACTGGCTATCTGTTGCTCGTAGCGCCCTTGCTGCCTGTTGCTGTCTTCCTGATTGCAAAGTATTTCAAGAGCCTTCGCGAAGAGAAGTTCCTCATCGTCTGTGTATGCGGCATCCTGGGCTTTATGCTGGCGACCTATGTCAGGCCCTATCTGCATTATATTCAACTGCCTTTGCCCTTTGCCATACTTATGATATCGATACTCGTTGACAGATATGGAATACAAGCCGGCAACCAGCGCCTTGTGAAGTGGTTCAAAGCTTCGGTCATCGTACCGATCTGCATCATGGTTGTCATTGACTATTACTTCATTTTCCACAACGAGCGTAAGGCTGTCAACGAAGTGGCAGCACAGGTTGCAAGCATCATTCCCACTGGGACAGACCATGTTTATGTATCCACAAGACTGCTCTGCATAGGCAACGTCAACAGATATGGCGCTCCGATGCTACACAAGTATGGGATGAGCAATGGCTTTATCGAAGAGGGCGAACCGCTTCGCGAGATCATTATGGATGCCGGATGCTATGTCATCGACACGGCTAAGCTGGAATTTCTCAGAACCGAAGAACCTGAATTGCTCAAGCACATCGAAAAGGGAAGGAAGAAGACCCGGATTGATTGCCGCGATAAAAGGTTTGTGACGATTGTCTTTTCCGACCAAGACTAAGTCCCTCGAAGAGGAATGTGACGTTTGACAAAAAGCAAGGATTTGCGCCAATTTACTTACATCTTGATTTTGAACAAACCTCACAGAATCGACGGAAATGCTCTCGGACATAGTTTTCTTCTTTTTTTGAAGAAATGCGCTCATTTTTATTGCATGCTGATAATGAACGACTTACAAGTCGGAAAATCGAGACTACATTCAGAATTGCCAACTCTACATGGCAAAATCGACTGATTTATTACGTTTTTGCACACTTTTCTACGTGTTTCTTCGCCCAACGCATGCAGTCGAAATGGCCAACGCACTACGTCGAGTTTCCACTTCCCCTATAGGGGATTGAAAAAACCTCCCTGACGAAATGGCAAATCCGACGTTTTAAGGCCAGTTTTTCGACATTTTAAACAGTGTGCAAAAATAGCAAAAAGAAAGGAATTGCAGCGAATTTATGACATTTTGAAAAACGACACGTCACAAATCCAAGAGTGAATCGACGGCACTGATGGCGAGTTCTGTCTCGAATCCTCGCGAGAGAAGATGGCGGACGAGTTTGGCTTTGCGAAGGTACTTATCCTTGTCTTTCAGAGTACGGTCCTTGGCGCGAAGCACATCGTTCAAAGCATCGAGATAGTCTTCCTCGTCGATTGTCTCCATTCCCTCCTCAATTTCTTCATCGCCAAGACGAAGGTGGCGAAGCATTTGCCTTATCTTGATGCGTCCCCAATGGTTGTAGCAGAACTTGTCGTGGCAGTAAGCACGGGCAAAGCGCTTGTTGTCAATGTACTTCTCCTTCACGAGATAGTCCATGATATCATATGCATCCTGAGGCGAAACATTCCAAAGAGAGAGTTTCTCCATTATTTGAGACGTGCAATGTTCGCTGCCACTACATAGAGCCGTAGCTTTCCCCAAAGCCACCTCCTTCGGCATCAGTCCTGAATCTTTCTTGCCCATACAAATCGATTATTATCGTATTCATCCTTCACAACCTGTACCTCTCCATAGCCTTTTTGCTGGAGGAGTTCTGCAACTTGCTCAGCATAAGCCCTGTTCACCTCAAAGAAGATTTGTCCTTCATCACAGAGATGTTCCCGTCCGAACTCGCTGATTGCCCTGTAGAAGAGCAGCGGGTCGTCGTCAGGAACAAAGAGCGCGAGGTGAGGTTCGTGGTTGAGAACGTTCGCATCCATCGTCGAGGCTTCGCTTTCGCAGATGTAAGGAGGGTTGCTGATGATGGCGGACCATTGAAAATTGAATATTGAACATTGAATTATATCCGCCTTTACAAACTCCACTTCCGCGCTAAGTCGCTCGGCATTCTGCTTTGCAATACTGAGAGCCTCATCCGAAACATCGAGAGCAGTCACTTTGTACCCAGCCAGAGCCAATGTAATGGCGATACAGCCGCTACCCGTTCCGACGTCGAGAACTGTACTTCCAGGAGCCACATTCTGCTCGACGAGATGCACCAATTGCTGGGTCTCGGGCCTGGGAATAAGTACGCCAGGTCCAACGAGAAACTCGTGTCCACAGAACTCCTCACAGCCCAAAACATACTGCACAGGCTCACCTTTCACGACTCTATCGACAATTATTTGCAACTCTGCTTGCTTTTCTGCCGATAATGTCGTATCTTTGCCGAGGAGAATATCTGTGCGAGAGAGGCAAAAACGCTGGCTGAGGATAAGCTCATAAAGTGCTCTCCCCTCGCCCGAGCCGTATCTCTGTTGTAACTTCTGCAGTGCATTCATGCTGCAAAGATACAAAAAGATTAGGGATTAAAGATTAGAGATTAGAGATTTTTACATTTCAATGTTCAATATTCAATGTTCAATGATATAAAGTTCATGCGGCGATGCCTGCAATTGGCACGATGTGGAGAGGCTGGAGCGCCGCCCAATCCGATGGTGGGAGCCGTTATTGTCTGCGACGGTCGCATCATTGGAGAGGGTTATCATCGCCGTTGTGGCGGACCACATGCCGAGGTGAATGCCATAAACAGCGTAAAGGAAAAAGACCTCCTAAGCCGCAGCACCATCTATGTCAGCCTGGAACCTTGTGCTCATTACGGCAAGACGCCACCTTGTGCCGACCTCATCATCGAGACAGGCATCAGGCGGGTCGTCGTTGGTTGCACAGACCCATTTGCGAAGGTCAACGGCTTGGGAATCAAGAAACTGCGGGAGGCTGGATGCGAAGTGCAAGTTGGAGTACTCGAACAGGAGTGCCGCGAACTGAACCGCCGCTTCTTTACCTTCCACGAAAAGCACAGACCTTGGATCATCCTGAAATGGGCGCAAAGCAATGATGGGTTCATCGGGAAGGACGAGAGAGTCATCTTATCCAATGCCCTGACACAGACACTTGTGCATCGCCTAAGGGCACGAAGTGGAGCCATCCTCGTCGGCACGAACACGGCTCTACAGGACAATCCGACGCTCACCACAAGACTCTGGCCTGGGCCCAACCCTCTTCGCCTCACCATCGACCGCAACGGCATACTTCCGCCCACTCTTCATCTCAAGGACAACAGCACTCCGACGGTCATCTACAGCCACGAAAGCATCGAGGAGATACTGGCGGACCTCTACGCTCGAGGCATTCAAAGCCTCCTCGTGGAAGGTGGAGCGAAACTGCTTCAAAGTTTTATCGACAAAGGCCTTTGGGACGAAGCACGTATCGAAACTGCACCCCTGTGCCTCGGCCAAGGCACCAAAGCGCCCACACTCAAAGACGAACAGCCGGAAAGCAAGCAAAACATCGGCGGACACATCATCCAACATTATTGCCACAAACCCTGAAAAACATGGAATAAAGTGTTACACAAGGTGCAATATTCCCTAATTAAACTTAAAACAAGCACAGAAATGAGCAATAATCGTAAACAATAAACGGTTAAATCGCAAATTATTTGTATCTTTGCACCTTGAAATCACACATACACGCTATGCGCGCTAAACATATAACAAGTAAGACAACACTGACTCGTTGGTTCCTGTTGCTATTGGCAGTGCCCCTCTTGGCATCTTCATGCTCAAAAGACAGCGACATCGTGACTACCAACGATTACTGTTACATAAAGTCAGTAACACTGGGAACCGTCAAGCGTAAGACTGCCACAGTCAACACCACATTCTCCGGCAGCAGCTATGCTATGACCATCAATCTGCGTGACAACACCATCGAGAACAGAGACTCCCTACCCTTTGGCAGCCAACTCTCAAGAGTTACCGCTAACATCATATTCGATGGATTAATGCTCACTTATCGCACCAAAGGTTCCGATGCAGAATGGACTGCGTACAACTCCGCCGATAGTCTTGACCTCACGGCTCCATTGGAGCTCAAGCTAACGAGCAACGATAACAAAAGCAGCCGCACCTACACCTTCAAGGTCAATGTGCACAAACAAGAAGGCGACTCACTGTATTGGAACATGTGTGAGAGCGAAGTACCACAACTTGCAGACATGACCGATATGAAAGCCTTTATCCTCGGAGGAAAGCTGATGGTTCTGGGACAGAAGACGGCTGGCATCGTTCTTGCCGAACGCTCTTCAACTGAGTCCCAAGGTACTTGGGAAGAAACCCCTATAACAGACCTGCCCACCACAGCAGACCTGCAGACACTTCGCGAACAAGGGGAAACTCTTTACCTCAGCACGAGCAATGGCGAGATACTCTCCTCAACAGATGCCAAGACATGGCAGCAAGTAGGCACAACACACCCCGCACCCTTAACACTCGTCGAAAAGACTCAGGACTTCTTCTATGCTATCTCAGAAGGCAAGATGCTACGCTCTGCCGACGCAATAACCTGGGAAGAAGAGAGCCTCGACACAAAGCCGGACTCCCTTCCCAATACAAACATCAGAGCGCTGACCATAGAACAGGCAAACGGAAACCTGAGAACCATAATGGTGGGGCATAACGACAGTCACATCCATGCCGTCGTATGGAACAAGATGTGGAATGAGAGCGAAGAGGAAGAGAACGCACAGTGGATGTTCTTTAACTGGACTTCCGACAACGCAATTCCCTGCCCACGCCTCAAACATTTCAACCTGTTAGCCTACGACGGCAAGTGCATCGCCTTTGGTGGCGCATCTGACGACGAAACACACCAGGCTCTTGACGCCATGTATATCAGCCAAGACTATGGCATTACATGGCGACCCAGCAAAGAGCACCACATGCCTGTTGAACTAAAGGGCATCGAAAGCTGCATAACAAGCACCGTTGACAACAATTATTTCATCTGGATTATCACTAACGCACAAGTATGGCGCGGAAGATTGAACAGACTTGGATTCGTACAGCAATAACCATCTTCTGTCTCCTCTTTGTCTTCACCACGAAGGCAGAAGAAGAGATTGAGTACAAGATGGATATGGGCGTAGGACTTGGCGGTTGCTTCTACATGGGCGACGCCAACGGCGTCCCGTTTGCCAACCTTAGTGCAATGGGAGCCATCACAGCTCGCCGTATCCTCAATGCCCGCATGGCAGTCAAGGCAAACCTCGCCTTCGGGCATATACACGGCACAACCGACGGATTCATCCCGGCCGACGCATATAGCGAAACCCCCGAAGGCGGCACGCGTACCCAAGTACAGTTCTCCAGAAATGTCATGGACCTAGGCGTACAATTCGAACTGAACTTCTGGGGCTTCGGAACAGGAGTCGGCTACAAAGGCAATAGTCGCATCACACCATACATCCTTGCAGGAGCAGGCGTTACAATAGGAATGGGAGGAGGAGCGAAAGCATGTGGTGGAATGAACATCCCTGTAGGCATAGGAGTTAAATACAAAGTCAAGCCCCGCATTAACCTCGGTTTCGAGTGGACTATGCGCTTCAGCACAACCGACAAGCTCGATGCCACACCAGAAGGAACGCAACTAAACGACCCATATGGTGTAAAGAGCGGATTCCTCAAGAACAAAGACACCTATAGTTTCGCCATGTTCTTCATCACATACGACATGTTCCCGAAACTCCGCAAATGCAATAATTAGTAACTAAGCATCAAGAAATATGGATTTCGAAACAAAGCCCGACGCAAGTCAACTCGACAGAAACAACATACCACAATCCATAGCCATCATCATGGACGGCAATGGACGCTGGGCACAGGAGAAAGGATTACCCCGCTCTAGTGGACACCTACAAGGAGTCGATAACGTAACTCGCATCACTTCTGAATGTGCAAGGCTTGGAGTTAAGTATCTGACCATGTACACCTTCTCCACAGAAAACTGGAATCGTCCGGAAGCAGAAGTAAAAATGCTCATGGGCCTTGTAGTTGATAAACTCGAGGATGAGATATTCATGAAGAACGATATCCGTTTCCGTTACATAGGAGACCTGGAGAGACTGCCTGCACCTGCACGCCAAAGAATCCTGGATTGCATGGAGAACACAAAGAACAACAAACGCATGACAGCTGTCACTGCCCTTAACTATAGCAGCCGATGGGAACTGACTAAAGCAATGCAAGACGCGGTTCGTGAAGCACAGGCAGGACACATTAAGCCCGAGGATATCAACGAGGAATATATATCGAAACACCTTGAGACAAACTTCATGCCAGACCCCGACCTGCTAATAAGGACAGGTGGAGAATTACGCATCAGCAACTACCTGCTTTGGCAATGCGCATACAGCGAGTTCTATTTCTGCGACACCTTCTGGCCTGACTTCCACGAAGAAGACCTACACAAAGCCATAGCTGCATATCAACAAAGACAAAGGCGATTCGGCATGACCGGAGAACAAGTGGCAAAAGGCTGAACACAAAGAAACTACGGCAAATAACAAAAGTGAAAAAGACTTACCTCATATTATTCTGTCTATTCGGACTTCTCCTCCCTCTACTTCCACAAGTAGTGAAACGCGAAGTGGCCCCAGAAATTGACTATAGCCGCACACCTAAGCAATACTTCATCGGCCAGATTACTATTGATGGCGTGAAAAACTATGACGATCGGCTCCTCATAGGACTTAGCGGACTGGCAGAAGGACAAAAGATTGAAATCCCTGGCGAAGAGATAACAAAAGCCGTGAAACGTTATTGGCGTAACGGACTCTTCAGCAATGTGGCAATCAGTGTAGATAGCCTTGTCGGCGACTCTGCATACCTTCATATTCAACTCACCCAACGCCCTCGCATTTCTCAAATCAACTATAACGGCGTAAGGAAAAATGAACGCGATGACCTGAAGGAGAAGTTAGGGCTGGTAAAAGACAACCAGCTAACGCCAAACATGATTGACCGCGCAAAGATACTTGCACAAAGATACTTCTCTGAAAAAGGTTACAAGAATGCTGAAATAAACATTGTCCAACGAGATGATGCTGGCGCTCCAGAGAAGATTATTGTAGATGTCAATATCGAGAGGAAAGACAAGGTAAAGATTAACCGCATATACATTACAGGTAATGAACACCTGAGAACAGGCAAAATTAAAGGCAACATCATCAAACCTGGTGTACTGAAGAAGATACACGAAAAACATTCGATGGCTGGTTGGTTCAGGAGCAAGAAGTTCACTGAAGCCAATTACAAAGAGGCTAAAGAAAACCTGCTTGTAAAATATGGCGAGTTAGGCTACCGTGATGCTCTCATCGTGGCAGACAGTGTGGTGCCTTATAAAGAACAAAATGTAAACATATATCTCAGCATCGAAGAAGGACAAAAGTACTATATCCGCAACATCGAGTGGGTTGGCAACACACTGTACCCAACTGAAGGCCTGAATCAGGAACTGAAGATGAAGAAGGGGGATGTCTACAACCAGAAACTTCTTAATGAACGTCTGTTAAGCGACGAAAATGCTGTTGGCAACTTATACTACAACAACGGATATGTCTTCTCTAAACTTGAACCGGTTGAGACAAACATCGTTGGCGACTCTGTTGATTTGGAGATTCGCATCTACGAAGGCCCCCAGGCGCATATCAGTCACGTACGCATCAGCGGTAACGATCGAGTTTATGAGAATGTCGTACGACGTGAACTACGCAACAAACCTGGTGACCTCTTTTCGAAGGAAGCACTTATGCGTTCTTATCGTGAGCTTGCTTCCCTCGGGCACTTCGACGAGAATATTGACCCAAAAGTCGAGCCTGACCGAGTAAATGGTACTGTCGACATTAATTGGGGACTTACCAGCAAGAGTAATGACCAAATAGAATTCTCGTTAGGCTATGGACAAACGGGTGTCATAGGTCGCATCGGACTAAAGTTCAGCAACTTCAGTATGGCAAACCTCTTCAGCAAGAAAGGATTAAGGCGAGGGGTAATGCCTATGGGCAATGGCGAAACATTTAGCATTAGCGGACAGACAAACGGACGATACTATCAACAGTACAGCATCAGCTACATGAACCCCTGGTTCGGTGGCAAGCGCCCTAACACGTTCAGTTTAAGTGCTTTCTTCTCGAAACAGACAGACGTAAGCGACAACTACTACAACTCAGCCTACTACAACAACTACTTCAACAGTTACCTCAATGGTATGGGTAATAGCAGTTACAATTACTACGAGAACTACTATGACCCTGATAAATATGTGATGCTCTTCGGCATGTCTGTAGGATGGGGCAAGCGCTTACGCTGGCCTGATGACTGGTTTAACCTGTCTTTAGAGTTGAGCTATACGCGCTATATGCTGAAGAACTGGCAATACTTCCTGATGTCCAATGGTAATTGCAACAACATCAACTTGGGCTTAACATTGAGTCGCAATAGTACTGACAATCCCATCTATCCAAGAAAAGGTTCCGAGGTTATATTAAGTGCTACGCTGACACCTCCATATAGTGCGTTCATCAAAAAGGACTATGCTAACCTTGCAACCAATAGCAACAGTCCAACATACCACAAGGAGATGCAGGAGAAGTATCGCTGGATTGAATACCACAAGTGGAAATTCAAGAGCCGTACTTTCACGGCTCTGAGCGGACATGAGAAATGCTTTGTGCTGATGACTCGTGTAGAATTTGGCATATTGGGACACTATAACAAGAACAAACGTTCTCCTTTCGAAACATTCTACGTAGGCGGTGATGGTACTAGCGGCTATAGTACAACTTATGGCACCGAAACGATTGGTATGCGAGGCTATGATAATGGTTCACTTACGCCAAGAGGAGAAGCAGGTTATGCCTATGATCGCTTCACAGTAGAATTGCGTTATCCCTTCATCCTGAGTCCAAGTACCAACATCTTTGGCTTGGTCTTTGCCGAAGGAGGCAATGCATGGAGCAATATCAAGAACTTCAATCCTCTAGACATGAAGCGTTCCGTAGGTGTTGGCGCTCGCATCTTCCTGCCTATGGTCGGTTTGCTTGGCATTGACTGGGCATATGGCTTCGATAATGTCTTCGGCAGCAAAGCCTATGCAGGAAGTCACTTCCACTTTATCCTTGGACAAGAATTCTAATTGACCTATACATTATATTATATATTAAAGAACGTACCATTATGAAGAAGATTTTGATTGCAACGCTGATACTGCTGAGCAGTTCAACAATTTGGGCACAGAAGTTTGTTCTGGTTGATATGGACTACATCCTGAAGAACATTCCCGCCTACGAGCGCGCCAATGAGCAACTCAATCAGGTGAGCAAGAAGTGGCAGGCAGAAGTTGACGTCCTGACCACAGAAGCGCAAACCCTATACAAGAACTATCAGTCGGAAGCTGTCTTCCTCAGCGAAGAGCAGAAGACTAAGCGTGAAGATGCCATCGTTGCGAAGGAGAAGGAGGCAGCTGAACTGAAGAAGAAGTATTTCGGTCCTGAAGGCGAGCTCTACAAGAAGCGCGAGAGCCTGATGGCTCCCATTCAGGAGGAGATTTACAATGCCGTCAAGGACATTTGCGACCTGAAGGGTTACAGCCTCGTTCTGGATCGTGCTAGCGATGCAGGCATCATCTTCGCAAGCCCAAAGATTGACATCTCGAACGAAGTTCTAACCAAGCTTGGATACAACTGATTTTAGAATAAATAATTAACTCACAAACTTATAAACTTAAAGATGAAAAAGATTCTGATTGCCATCCTTATGATGGCTCCCATGAGCCTTTGCGCTCAGAAGTTCGCACACTTCAACACCGCAGACATCATTCCCAACATGAAGGAATACACCACTGCTCAGGAAGAGATGCAGAACATGCAGAAGCAGTATGAGGACGACATGAAACTCATGCAGGACGAACTGCAGAAGAAGAGCGAAGAGTACCAGAAGGAACAAGCTAACCTGCTGGATAATGTACGTCAGCGCCGCGAACAGGAGTTGAACGACCTCTACACACGTCTGCAACAATCCTATCAGGACAATCAAGCTGCTCTGCAGAAAGCACAGTCAGAAAAGATGAGTGCTATCAGCGAGAAGGTGCTTGCTGTAGTGAAGAAGATTGGCGAAGAAGGCGGCTATGTATATATCGTAGACACCAGCGCTGGCGTAATCCCCTACGTTAGCACAACCCTGAGCACAGACATCACCGAGCAGGTAAAGAAAGAATTAGGCATACAATAACCCTTTTAACTTCAAGCCTATGAAACGCTTGTCATTCATTCTTCCACTATTGCTGTTTTGTGTCGCGAGTCAGGCACAGATTCAGTTCGGCTACATCAGCTACGAGCAAGTGCTCAAGGAAATGCCCGAATATGCTCAGGCAACGCAAGATCTGGCAGCCTTGAAGGCCAAATACGAGGCTGAAGCACAAAAGGGCGAGGAGGAGTTCCAGCAGAAGTTTGTGGACTTCCTGCAGGGACAGAAAGACTTCCCGCAAGCTATTATGCAAAAGCGTCAGGCTGAGTTGCAAGCATTGATGGACAATGGCGTAGCATTCCGCATGAAGTCGCAGGAACTGATTGCTCAGGCTGAGAAAGACATGATGCAGGAAGCCCAGAAGCGCCTGAACCGTGCCTTGCTCGAGGTGGGTGTAGAATTGGGCTATGGCTACATTCTCAACACCGACAACAACAATTGCCCATACATCAATCCTGTAGTGGGTGTTGACGTTACGAACATCGTTCGCAAGAAACTCGGCTTGGCAACTGCCACAGAAACAGAGACGGCTTCTCCCATCCCAGCTCAGGAAGGTACGGGGAACTAAGGAGGCTGGCGTGCAAGAGATGGCTGTCCAATTGTTCCAGACAGGAGAAGTTGGCCCAATTGGAGTCTTCGACTCGGGTTATGGCGGACTGACTGTCTTGCGTGAGATTCGCAGGACTCTGCCTCAGTATGACTATCTTTATCTTGGAGACAATGCGAGAGCCCCTTATGGCACACGTTCCTTTGAGGTCGTCTACGAGTTCACTCGACAAGCCGTTCGCTATTTGTTCGAGCAAGGTTGCCATTTGGTGATACTGGCTTGCAACACGGCTTCCGCCAAGGCACTGCGCACAATTCAGCAGGTTGACCTTCCAAAGTTTGACCCCAAGCGAAGGGTCTTGGGAGTTATACGCCCGACGGTTGAAGTTGTTGGGGAGCTGTCAAAGTCTCGTCATGTTGGCATCATGGCAACGGAAGGCACCATTCGCAGCTGCACCTACGAACTTGAGATAGCAAAGCTCTGGCCCGACATACAGGTGACGGGCGAGGCATGTCCGATGTGGGTTCCGCTTGTCGAGAACAATGAATATGAGAGCCCTGGAGCAGATTACTTCGTCAGGACACGCATTGAGCATCTGATGAGCCTCGACCCACTGATAGACAGCGTCATCCTTGGCTGCACACATTACCCCCTCCTGCTTGGTAAGATTCGTCAGTTCATGCCGGAAGGGGTGAAGATAATTGAGCAGGGCGGTTATGTGGCACAGAGTCTGAAGGACTATCTCCTCCGCCATCCTGAGATGGAAAAGCGCCTCACAAAAGAAGGTACCATTCGATTCCTTACAACAGAGCGAGCTGAGCAGTTCCAGCAGAAAGCCGCCATTTTCATGGGCGAAGGACTGGATGCAGAAAGGATTACCTTATAATAAAATATGGTACTTTACCGAAATTCGCGCCACTCCACATCAAGGCTTTCTGCCACCAGCACATGACAGAAAGACCATCAATAGGCAAAAAAAAGCACAGATATCTTTGCATACATAAAAAAAAGTGATACATTTGCATTGTTAATGCACAGATAAAAGACTATCACCCTACAAAAAGGAATGAAAAGCGACACTATAGTCATAATCCCGACCTACAACGAGAAGGAGAACATCGAGGCAATCATTCGTGCCGTCACATCGTTGGAGAAGCCTTTCGACGTCCTTGTTATCGACGATGGAAGTCCGGACGGAACAGCTGATATCGTAAAAGGCCTTCAGAAAGAGGATGAACTTTCCGAACGTGTCTATCTTGTTGAGCGCACGGGAAAGTTGGGACTTGGTACGGCTTACATCTGCGGCTTCAAGTGGGCGCTGGAAAACGGCTATGACTATGTGATTGAGATGGATGCCGACTTCAGTCACTCGCCCAATGATTTGCCCAGGCTCTATGCAGCTTGCCACGATGAGGGCTACGATGTTTCTGTAGGAAGCCGATATATCACCGGCGTGAACGTCGTGAACTGGCCTATCGGACGAGTCCTCATGTCGTATTACGCTTCGGCCTACGTACGTACTGTCCTTGGCATTTCTCTGCGCGACACAACAGCAGGCTTCGTTTGCTGGACAAGGAAAGTCTTGGAAACAATTTGTCTGGACGACATCCGGTTCAAGGGTTATGCCTTCCAGATTGAGATGAAATACACGGCTCTGCGCCTTGGTTTCAAGATAAAAGAGGTTCCTGTTGTCTTTGTGAACCGCGAGTTGGGCACAAGCAAGATGTCTGGCGGAATCTTCAGCGAAGCGCTCTTCGGAGTGTTGAAACTGCGCTTCAAGAAGTATAAGAGAAACAAGTAAATGGAGATCGGAGAGAAGACAAAGGAGTTGATCCACCACCAAGAGACGCGCCAGTTCGTCCGTTTCTGCATCGTTGGCGGTACCTGCGCTCTGATAGACGCAGCCATTTTCTATGTCGTGCGTCTTTTCGCCCCCTATCAAGTGGCGCTCATCTCCGGCTATCTCATCTCATTTTGTGCCAACTATTTCCTCACCGTCTATTGGACGTTCCACACGAAGTCCTCGATGCGTAATCTGGCTGGCATCATCGGAGCGCACATGTTCAATCTGTTTGTTGTGCGAATGGGACTGATGCTCCTGTTCGTCGAACTGCTCGGACTGAAGGACTCCATTGCCTACATCCCGATGGCTGCCATCAGTGCCGTAACGAACTACCTCGTCATCCGAACCGTTGTAAAGTATTCCAAGAAGAAGCAGGAATCGACGAGTTTGTAAAGATTTTTCTATAACGCACGCTTTCTGGCAGCTTTTTTTGTTTTTCCGGCACTTTTCTACCCCAAACGCGAGAAAATGGTTCAAATCGAGTCGCTACTGATAATCAATAAGTTACAAAGAGGCATTTGTGAGGACGATGCAAACAACGTACAATATCAACGTTGTTAGTTGACAAAATAAGCATATTTTGATACAAAATTCGACGTGTCGAGTCGGTCAATGTAACGTAGGGAAATCACAAACTCGGCATAGGGGATTTGCAAACTTAACGTAGGGCGTTGAGAAATCCTCCACGCCGAATCACAAAAGATAGCGTTTTGCACAAAAATTTTTGTCAGTATTTTTTCTGGAACTTTGCAAGCCACGCTTATGGCTGCCGCTCGTAAATCTGCATCCGTTGGTTGTCTGTTACGGGCTCCATGACGTATTTGAGCAAAGGTCGTGGCCAGGTGAGGTTCCAGAGGTAGCTGAGCGGCTGCCAGATGAAACGATAGCGGAACAGCTCCTCCCGGTCGTATATGAGCTGATAGTTGGCTGGCACAGGCACATCGTAATACTCGTGGCAAGTGTTGATGGAGCCTATCACGCGGACCAAGTACTTCACCTTTCCGGATGCAACCAACTCGGCCTGTTCCTGCTTTATCTCTGGGTCGAGAATGCTCGAGAGGAAGTAGTTCTTGTTGGGCGGCAAATGGCGCGTGTGCTGGTAAATGCCCGTATCGTAGCTGCTGAAAGTCAGGACCTCGCTGTCCTCACTCTCGTTCTTATTGATTATCTCGGCCATCTCGAGCACACTGGTGGGGAAAGTGCCGTTCTGCAGCGTCACAACATTCCAGTTGGTACTTATCGCCAGAATGCCAACAACACACATTATTATATATGCCTTCGTGGAGGACTTGGCCTGGCGGATATAAGTGATGAGCAACGGGAAGAAGGGGAAGAGCGTCAGGAAATAGTAGAACTGCACCGTCAGGGTGGCGAAAGAGAACACCAGCACACCGTATGTGCCGAAGACGAGCCACTTTACCTCTTTCTCGACACGCAGGAAGACGACGGGAATCATCAGCACGGCCCATATGCTGAGCTTCACAAGCTTGAACCACCAGAAAGGAGGCTCGCCATTAGTCGCCACGCCATGATAGCTGAAGATATTTATCATGAAGTACGATTCCCAGAGCGCTGGCAAAGTCCCATGAACAGCGAAATAGCCTAACACTGGAGCCGTAACAGTAGCCACACCCACCAGAACCCAACGGACAACAAGTCTCAAGTCCCGCAGTTGCTCATGCTTCCAGGCGATGAAAGTAAGCACCAGAATGCCTCCAGCATAGAAGAACAGCAGGTTGAACTTCATCCAAAAGACCAGCGCAAGCCCCACGCCCATGACAAAAGCACGCCATCGGTTCGGTACATGACGGTTCTTCACGAAACAAAGCATGTAGTACAGGCAGTGAGCCAATATGGGCAAAGCAAACTCCTCCACACTATCACCGTAGCTGAAGAAGTCGGAAGAGTATGTTATCACGCCCAAAAGAAGCGTCAATGGCAAAATGAGCGGAGAGGAGGAAAAGAGGCGCATCGTCTTCAGCGAATAGCGAAGATAGAAGAAACACGCCACAACCTCTACCACATATATACCTATGAAACTGTTCCTCGAAAGCAAAGCTGCGGCCTCATGCAGGAAGAAAAGCACAGGGCCCTTGTGGTCGAAGATGTCAACATACAGTTCCCTGCCGCCAAGCATCGCATTGCCTATCGTCATATAGACATTAGCATCGTCCCACGGATTAAGGGGATAAAGGAAAGAACAGGTGCTGAACAAGGTGATGAGAAGCACCGCGAACAGGAACAAAAGGAGGTTTTTCATTGAGTTCAATACCTATAGTTGTTGCAAAGATACAAAATAATTATGAACTATGAGCAATGAATTATGGACTTTTTTTTGTACCTTTGCACAAGAAAATGCAAATGTACATGAAACGACATACAATTCTCCTCCTATTTATAGCCCTTTTGCCGCTCGTCAACACCCTGTCTTCAACGGCAATGGCACAGCCTCGGTTTGTGCCCGACACAGACATCAAGAAGGTGGGCGAAGTGGAGTTCCAGAAGCCACGACAGTTCAGCCTCGGCTTCACGAACAAGGGCGACAAGCCCCTCGTCATCAAAGAAGTGAAAGCCTCGTGCGGCTGCCTCGATGTCTCTTTCCCCAAGAACGCAATTGCTGCCGGGTCTCGCGGAGAGATAGATATTACTTTCGACGCCAAGATGTTAGGCTCCTTCTACAAGGAAGTGGAAGTGCAGACCAACGTATCCGACAAGCCTGCCTATATTGCCATTCAGGGAACCGTAGTGACCGAGATACAGGACTTCAGCGACGAGTTCCCCATAGATCTCGGCAATGTAAGGCTCATGACAAACACCATCGAGTTTGAAGATGTCAATCGCGGCGACCACCCTACTGCAGAGCTTCGTCTTCTGAATGCCGACCGCACAGCCTTCCGACCCGAGCTCATGCATTTGCCACCATATCTCTCGGCCGAATACCTGCCCGAAGACATACCTGCAGGCAAGACGGGCACCATTCGTCTCACCCTCGACAGCGAGAAGCTCAACACTCTTGGCCTCAACCAGACGAGCATTTACCTGTCCCGATATATGGGCGACAAGATAAGCGAAACAAACGAGATACTTGTCTCGGCCATCCTCCTGCCGAGTTTTGCCCAGATGAGCGACGAGACGCTTGCCCTTGCGCCAGAGCTAACCATCAGCGAGTCATCAGTTGACATGGGAGCATTCAACGGAAAGAAATCCATAAGCAAAACCATCATGCTCACCAACACAGGCAAGAGCGATCTGCATATTCAGCAGGTACAAGTCTTCAACAAAGCCATTGGAGTCAGCATTGCCAATAGCACAATCCGACCTGGCAAGAGCACCAAACTGAAGATTAGTGTCAGCGCACACTACCTCCACAAAAGCAAAGGCCGTATGCGTGTCATGCTCATCAGCGACGCACCCCGTCAGGCCAAGCAATACATCAATGTGGATGTCGCGCAGGAATAAATACTATGAACTTGGACTCATAACTATGAACTGAAATGGAGCACCCTGAGAACAATCCCGAATATGCAGGCTTGACCGTAAACAGCGGCGTTGCACCTGTCACTGCCGTCAATCCGCATCTCAACAGGCAGCGCTTTGCCCGTCATCGCCTTACCGCAAACGACTATGTGGAAGGCATCCTGAAGGGCAACATCACTATCCTTGGGCAAGCCGTCACATTGGTCGAGAGCACCATTCCTGAGCATCAAGCCATCGCTCAGGAAGTCATCGAGAAGTGTCTGCCACATTCAGGGAATAGTGTTCGCATTGGCATAAGCGGCGTTCCTGGAGCAGGCAAGAGCACAAGCATAGACGAGTTCGGCATTCATGTTCTAAAGGAATATGGTGGTCGCCTTGCTGTCCTTGCCATCGACCCAAGCAGCGAGAGAACGAAGGGCAGCATCCTTGGCGATAAGACACGAATGGAGAAGCTTAGCGTACATCCTGACTCCTTCATTCGCCCCAGCCCGTCTGCAGGCAGTCTTGGCGGTGTAGCACGCAAGACGCGAGAGACCATCATCCTTTGCGAAGCAGCAGGTTTCGACAAGATTTTCGTCGAGACAGTAGGTGTGGGGCAGAGCGAGACGGCTTGTCACTCGATGGTTGATTTCTTCCTCCTCATCCAGCTGGCAGGCACAGGCGACGAGTTGCAAGGCATCAAGCGCGGCATCATGGAGATGGCCGACGGCATCATCATCAACAAATGCGACGGCAATAACGTCGATAAGTGCCAACTCGCCGCCACTCACTTCCGCAATGCCCTCCAGCTCTTCCCCCTTCCCGAAAGCGGCTGGGCGCCACAAGTGTTGACCTACAGCGGCTTCTACGGCTACGGCATCAAGGAAGTTTGGGATATGGTTTACAGCTATCTCGATTTCGTAAAGAAGAGCGGATACTTCGATTATCGTCGTGCAGAGCAGGCAAAGTACTGGATGTATGAGAGCATCAACGAGCAGCTGATGGGGAACTTCTATCACAATCCCACTATTGCTGACATGCTTCAGGCAGCCGAACAAGGTGTGCTTAATGGCGAAAGGACATCATTTGTCGCTGCCAAGCAATTGCTCGACTCTTACTTTGCACTCCTCCATTAACCACTTGGGCGTGCTTGTGGCACCACAGATGCCTATTGATTCACACCCTTGCAGCCAGCAGACATCAATCTCGCTGGCTGTATCTATCATATAGGAACGGGGATTTGCCTGACGACACTCATTGAAGAGCACACGCCCGTTACTGCTCTTCTTGCCGCAAACGAAAAGTATCACGTCATGCCTGATAGCGAAATTGCGGATATTAGGCATGCGGTTTGCCACTTGTCGGCAGATGGTATCGTAATAAGTAAAGGTAGCATCGGGGCTGATATGCTGCTGGACGTAATCGACTATCTTGCGGAACTCGTCGAGCGGCATTGTTGTTTGGGAATAAAGACAAATGTCGCGATTGAAGTCGAGCTTCTTGACTTCGTCAGCCGACTCAATGATGATGGCCGTCTCTTCCGTTTGCCCAACCAAGCCCAGCACCTCAGCATGACCGTTCTTGCCGAAGATGACAATCTGCTTCTTATGCTCTGATTCGGCATCATATTCCTTCTTGATGCGCTCCTGCAAGTGCAACACGACGGGACATGTAGCATCAATCAGGTTAATGGAATGTTCGCGGGCAAGAGCATAGGTAGAGGGAGGCTCACCATGAGCTCGAAGGAGCACTTTGGCATCATGGATGTCATGCATCTGTTCGTGATTGATTGTCACGAGCCCCATCTGCTGCAGACGGTTGCATTCCTTGCCATTATGAACGATATCGCCAAGGCAATAAAGTCGCTCCTCCTTAGCGAGTTCCTCTTCCGCTTTGCCGATTGCTCTCGTCACGCCAAAGCAGAAGCCTGAGCCTTGGTCGATTTCAATCGTCATTCGGCTGCTACTCTATGGTATTGTTCCAGCAGCCAGGCTTTCTGCTCTGGAATAGTAAGGTTACTATTGTCGAGTACGATAGCATCTTCTGCCTGACGAAGGGGACTGATGGCACGCGTGGAGTCAATGCGATCTCGCTCTATGACGTTGGCAAGAATCTCGTCGTAGCTACACTTCTCACCCTTTGCCGTCAATTCATCATAACGACGCTGGGCACGCACATCGGCGCTTGCAGTAACAAAGACCTTGAGTTCCGCATCAGGGAACACAACCGTTCCTATGTCGCGGCCATCCATGATGACGCCTTTGGCCTCACCCATCAAGCGCTGGAGGTCAACCATTGCTTCGCGGACAAAGCCTAAGGTTGCGATGGGGCTAACATATTTCGAGACCTCCATCGTGCGGATTTCCTTCTCGACGCAAACGCCATTGAGATAGGTGTCGGGACGCCCTGTCTCTTCGTTCAGCTGGAAGGTTATCATGATGTCGGCCATACGCTCACGCAAGCCTTCCTCGTTGATGCCATCATCCGTTATCAAGCCGTTCTGCAAGGCAAAGAGTGTGACTGCGCGATACATTGCGCCTGTGTCGATATAGATGTAGCCTATCTCTTTGGCCAAGTCCTTGGCCATCGTGCTCTTACCACAAGAAGAGTGGCCGTCGATTGCAATAGTTATCAGTTTCATATCCTTATTCTTTATTCTTTTGGAAGTTATAAGCCAGCGTGAAAGCCAATGTGGGTGCGCTGACGTGATATTTGGCATAAGCAATACCAAACTTGAGGCGCTTGAGATTCACGCCGCCGCCGAAGGAAAGGCCTGCGGCATGAGAAGAGCCTGCGGCATTCATCTCGTACCCTCGACGGAAGTTGTAACCCATGCCGACATAGAATTTATCGTTGATTAGCCACTCAGCGCCAAGCACGAAGTGGTTGATGAAGATGCTGCCGGTTTTGAGTTTATTGCCAGTTGTGAAGTAGTCGTTTCTGGTCCATCGCGTCATATCTACCATCGTGACGGAGATGCGAATAGGAGCATGACCGAGGGACTTCGTGAAACCCATCTCGAGGTCTGCAGGCAGGCGGTCGTGTTGGTCGCCAAAGCTCTTCACCTGTCCGCCAAGATTACGTCCTGTTATTGAGAACGAGAAGTCTGTTTCCTCGTTATAGTAATTCAGGCCCAAGTCGGCAGCGAGGGCAAGGGATGAGTAGGGACCGTAGTGTGAATAGATGATTTTGGCCGTGACACCACCAGCCCATCGTTCGCTCAACAAGTGGCTATACTGGCCTGCGATGCAGAGGTCGAGAGGCTTAAACTGGCCGACAACCTCGCCGGAGAGCAAGGTCTCCTTGGTCGAGCCGTATCCCACGAACTGGACATTCACGCCCCAATTGCCATATTTTCCCACTTGCTGGGAATAGGCTGCAGCTCCCGTATTACAGCCCTGCATATAGGTCATGAAGGAGAATCCGATAGTCTTGTCGCTGACGCCAGACAGCAAGGCTGGGTTCTGGATGGCGAGGGATATGTCGTCTTCAATAAGGGAGATATTCTTGCCGCCAAGCGCCGTCGAGTGGGATGAGACGGGCAGGTTCAGGAAGTTGAACACGCTGCCGCTTTCCTGAGCACAAAGAGCAGTCCATCCGCCTCCAGCCACTAAGCAGACTGCGAGAAGCAAGGAACGTTGTATCTTTTTCAATCTATTCATAAATCAGCCACAAAGGTACGAAAAAAAGTTTGTTGTTTACTATTCTTCGCCGGTTTTTATAATATATAAACGTAAACACAGGCCGATTTATTGCATTGGCGAACATAAACTGTTGAGGTCTCGCGAAAAAGTGAGCGACAATCGAAGGACAATGACTACGCAGACGAATACTTTAAGAACGAGCTGACAGCCACTTTGACACAATGTCAATAATTTGGCCATTTTGCTTACATCTTGATTTAAAAACAAACTCCGTAAATCGCCAAAAATACTCACGGCCATAGTTTTAGTCATTTTTTGAAAGAAATGCGCTTAAATCGAACCTGTATTGAGTATCAAGAAGTTAGAAAGAGAAGAATTAAAGGCAAAACACCAAATTGACAACTCCGGATAGCAAAACTGGCCATTTTTCCGTAGTTTTCGACAAATTTCGACGTAATTTTTCACCCAACGAATGCAGCCGGAATTGCAAACGCCCCGTAGGGGATTCGCAATTCCCCTATAGGGCATTGAGCAACCCTCCCTGCCGAGTTGGCCAATTCGACGTAATCCATGCCCTTTTCTGGCACTCCGCAAAATATCACTCTGTCAGAGAAATTGGGAAACCACTTACATTATGACACCACAAGCACACCGAGGAAGCCTTGCAAATTAACACCCGCAACCGCACTCAAAGAACAAAAAATTCTTAATTTTGAAAAAAAACTTCCACGCATGCACGCCTATGTAAAAAAAAAGATGTAATTTTGTGGCACATATCACATCAACCGATAATAAATTCAACAAAATATAACATGGAAGCAAACAAAACAGTAAACGAAGAGCTGAGAAGTCAGAAATCGACCAACATGCTGATTGGATATGTTCTGGCACTCGCTGCTATGTTCGTTGCCTTCGAGTACACCCAGCGCGAAGTAAAGGTGGTCGAAGAAGACAAGATTTATGATTACAGAATGGAAGAGGACATGATCCCCATCACCCAACAGCAGGAAGTGATGGCTCCCCCTCCAGCAGCAGCTCCAACCGTAATGGAGTTCATCAACGAGGTTGAAGATGATACCGAACTTCCTGAGGAAGAGGTAGAGACCTCCGAGGAAATGAACCAAGCCATCACAGCAGTTGTGGGTACCGGCGCACCCAGTGCAGCCGTCGTAACTGGCCCCGTTGGACCGGTTGTGGAAGCCGATGATGACGACCGCATCTACGAGATGGTAGAGGAGAACGCACAGTTCCCCGGCGGTGACGAAGCCTGCTTCAAGTGGCTCAGCGAACACATCAAGTATCCTAGCATCTGCCAGGAACAAGGCGTCCAGGGCCGTGTAATCGTGAACTTCGTGGTCAACAAGGACGGTTCTATCGTCGATGTCAAGACCGTACGCTCTCCAGACCCCAACCTCACCAAGGAGGCAGAACGCGTCGTGAAGATGATGCCTAAGTGGAAGCCCGCCAAGCAAGGTAACAAGACCGTGCGCTCACGCTTCACACTGCCCGTCATGTTCCGTCTGAACTAAGAGACTATCTCCAAAGGGATTTCTACACATGGCCCCTCCTCCCCCACAAAGGGGTCGGGGGGCCTTCTATATAATATATAATAATGTATAGTAGCACACAACTCCTGCAGATGGTGGAAGAAGCCATCGCTTCCCTACCCCTCGAACGCGAACCCAAAGGACTCTATGAACCCATCCGCTACGTCCTCTCGCTTGGAGGCAAACGCATCCGGCCCGTCCTCATGCTCATGGCATACAACCTTTATCGCGACGACGTAAAGCCCTCACTCATGCCGGCCATAGGACTTGAAGTATTCCATAACTTCACCCTCCTGCATGACGACCTCATGGACCGGGCAGAAGTGCGTCGAGGCAAGACATGCGTCCACCTCAAGTGGGACGACAACACCGCCATCCTCAGCGGCGACAACATGCTCGTCCTCTCCTTCAAATACATGATGCAATGCGACGAGACGAAGATGCCAGAAGTGATGCGCATCTTCTCCAAGACTGCCATCGAGATAGACGAAGGACAACAATATGACGTAGATTTCGAGACACGAAACGACGTCACCGAGGCAGAGTACATCGAGATGATACGCCTCAAGACCTCCGTCCTGCTGGCTTGTGCCTTGCAGATTGGAGCCACGTTGGCCGACGCTCCCAAGCAAGATGCTGAGGCGCTCTATCGCTTCGGCGAATGCCTCGGGCTCGCCTTCCAACTCCAGGACGACTACCTCGACGTCTATGGCGACCCCGCCGTGTTCGGAAAGGCCATCGGCGGCGACATCCTCTGCAACAAGAAGACCTACATGCTCATCAACGCCTTGGCCCTGGCCGATGCAGGTCAGCGTGCCGAGCTGATGCGATGGCTGGCTGCCACCGATTTCGACCGACAGGAGAAGGTGCAGGCTGTGACCGCCATCTACAACGAGTTGGGCATCAGAAAGCTGTGTGAGAAGACCATCAAAAAGTATTTCGACGAGGCACAACGCCTGTTGAAGCAGGTAAGCGTTGACGGCGAGAGGAAAGAACCCCTTCGCCTGTATGCCGAACAAATGATGTACCGCAAATACTAAGAGCGTGACATGAGGTTTATCGACACACATGCCCACTTGGACGGGGAGGAATTTGCAACAGACCGCCACGATGTGATGCAGCGGGCACAGCAGGCGGGCTGCACCGCCATCATGGTGCCAGCCATCGACCTATCGTCGTCTGCCCGCATCATCCATCTGTGTCGGCAGCATCCGGGCTTCCTCTATGCCATGGTGGGCTTGCACCCTGAAGAGGTGAAGTCCGACTGGCAGCAGCAGCTCAATGCCATCCACCAGCTCGTCGACCTCCACTCGCCACAGCTCATCGCCATCGGTGAGGTGGGCCTCGACTATTACTGGAGCCGCGAGTTCGAACAAGAGCAGCTTCAGGCTTTCGAGCAGCAGGTGGGATGGTCGGTGCAGACCAGGCTCCCCTTGATGATTCATTGTCGCAAGGCTCAGAACGAGATGGTGCGGCTGTTGCGCTGTTATGAGTCGGAGTTGCCGGGAGGCGTGTTCCATTGTTTCACTGGCAACGAGCACGAAGCCTTGGAGCTGTTGCAGTTTCAGCACTTCGTGTTGGGCATAGGCGGTGTGCTCACGTTCAAGAAGAGCCATCTGCCCCAGGTGCTGGCATCAACCGTCCCGTTGGAGCGCATCGTTCTGGAGACCGATGCCCCCTATATGGCTCCCGTACCCCTGCGCGGCCAGCGCAATGAGAGCGCCTATATCACTCATGTCATCGAGCACCTCGCATTGGCCTATGGCATGAGCGAGGAAACGGTGGCCGAAGTCACCACGGCCACAGCCCAACGCGTATTCGGATTAAACTGAAACATTATCATTATTATTATATTACTATGAAACTAAAGGATATTTTGACCGGCCATCTGAATGCCGCAGAATGGGAGAGCAAGGGCTACCAGCTCCCCAAGTATGATATTCAAGCTGTGCGTCGCAAGACCTTCGCGGAGCCCACGTGGGTGCACTTCGGCGGTGGCAACATTTTTAGGGCTTTCCCTGCCGCCATCCTCAACGACGCGCTCAACACGGGACAATACGACCGAGGCGTCATCGTGGCCGAGACATTTGACTTCGAGGTCGTCGACAAGGCATACACCCCCTACGACAACTTGTCGCTGCTCGTCAGCCTGCAATCTACGGGCACCATCGAGAAGAAAGTCATCGCCAGCGTCACCGAGGCACTGAAGGCCGACCCGCAGTTTGCCGACTGGCAGCGTCTGGTCGACATCTTCCGCAATCCCTCGTTGCAGATGATTTCGTTCACCATCACCGAGAAAGGCTACACCTACAACGATGCCGACCTGGCTCGCGGCTTGAAGCCCGTCTTTGCCATGGGCAAGGTTTGCGCCCTGCTCTACGAGCGCTGGCAGGCAGGCGAACTCCCCCTCACCGTGCAGTCGATGGACAACTGCTCGCACAATGGCGACAAGGTGAAGGCCGGCGTCATGGCATATGCCGAGCGCTGGGTGAAGGATGGACTGGTGCCCGCTGCCTTCCTCGACTATC
>JAEEGJ010006497.1_pt1 | contig 34957 bp, 27 predicted proteins | sample 8958761 | NCBI WGS metagenome assembly JAEEGJ01 (sample SAMN16246546, study PRJNA631951) | gut metagenome | biome: gut microbiome; feature: rumen; material: RS-attached | host: Bos | place: Iran: Karaj | collected 2018-10
TTGGTGTCTCTTCAGTCTTTGGCTGTTCCTCTACCTTCGGGGTTTCTTCAGTCTTAGGCTGCTCCTCTACCTTCGGTGTCTCTTCAGTCTTCGGCTGTTCCTCTACCTTCGGTGTCTCTTCAGTCTTTGGCTGTTCCTCTACCTTCGGTGTCTCTTCAGTCTTTGGCTGTTCCTCTACCTTTGGTGTCTCTTCAGTCTTTGGCTGCTCCTCTACCTTCGGTGTCTCTTCAGTCTTTGGCTGTTCCTCTACCTTCGGTGTCTCTTCAGTCTTTGGCTGCTCCTCTACCTTTTGTGTCTCTTCAGTCTTTGGCTGTTCCTCTACCTTCGGCGTTTCTTTCTTTTCCGCAGCAGGTTTGTCACTCTCAGGAACCTTACCGCCGCCGATAACCTTTCTTTCAACAAAATTCACACCGTTGTCCACGACTTCAAAACTGATGGTCTTGCTGTCAGTCTGATTTCCGAGTTTCGCGGTAAAAGTAGCGGAATAAGTTCCGGCAGCAGGAAATGTCTTGGCTATACAGTCACTCTGGGCAGTAACATCACCCATGCTTGCACTGTAGGTTATATTTTTATTGAGAGACACGGCACAGACAGAAGCTGTCAGACCGATAGAAGTTGAATACAGCGAGAAATCAAAATCGCCGCCAAGATCAGTTCTGCCCGAATCCTGACCGCATGCCGCCAGCATGACAGCACTCGCAACAGTAACTGCAATTCCAACCAACCTCATAAAAAAGAACCTCCATTATTCTTCCGTCCCGCTTTCACTGTTTATAAATAATATTGTCATATGCCGTGAAAGTGAGATAATAAACAGTATAAAAAAGTTTATCGACCTTAATTCAATTATATAGATCTTTTTGATATTGCAATGAAAAAAATTCTAATTAATCTAACTTCATCACTATTTACAGTGATTTTTTCCCTAAACGCAAATGCCATTCCGCTGAAGGAAGGCTACCAGCCGGCAGATAAGGCCGCAAATTCCGCCACAAAACAGGAGGAGAAGGAGCCTGAAGATCTGGTCAAGGATGAAAATCTGAAGAAGGATGCGCAGTTCTCATGTCTGAAGTTTGCAGCCATGCGACTTGGAAATGAAATGTCGCTGCGGGTAACACAGATTAAACCGCCGCGGATCAGTGACGATCCGCAGTACTGGATTGTAGTTGGTAATAAAATCAATCAGGATGATGAGGAGAGGCCGATAAGTTTCTCCTGCAAAATGACTCCGTCGGACAGTTTTCTCTGGAATCTGGAAGACTTTCAGATATTTCAGGTATCAAAAGAGGCGGTTGATCAGTTAAAGAAGATCCCGATGCAGGATCAATAACACGTCATTAAGATCCGTCCGGTCCAGGCCGGACGGTGTTCTGAAGCCCGTAATCATTCTTCAGGAGAGCTGCTGATTGGTACTGCCGTTCTGTTCCTCCCGCTTTCTGCGTTTTTCCCTTCTCTGCTCACGGTTGTTCTTTTCCGATGCCAGCACCTCAACCATGGCATCAGTCATTTCAGCTCCCAGCACGGTTCCACGGGAGTCTGGAATATTAGCCCAAGGACAGAGATTTCTGAAATCCTCGTCAAAAACAATATCATAGGGAGGTCCGCAGCGATCATCCACACTTTTGTACAGACGCCGGCCGGAATCAAGCAGTCTGCAGGCATCCAGTTCTGTTGTTACAGCGTCCTCAAGTCTGTCAAAAATCTCTCTGGTGATTTCGTACAGAGTGTATCCGCCGTACTGACCGTACTGCGCGGTATAAAGTCCGCGCTCCTCGTCATAACAGGCTTTCCAGTTGTAGCCTTTTTTAAACTGCACTTGACAGCTCCTTCATACTGCAAACATAAAATGCCGCCTGACCGTCATGTATTCATACGGCCGGCCGATCTGCGTCAGAACGGTACTACTTGCGGCGCCAGGTGGTTCCGTTCGGACCGTCCTCGATAATGATCCCCATACTCTGAAGTTCATTGCGGACAGCGTCAGCCTTCGCCCAGTCCTTATTCTTCTTGGCATTTCTGCGCTCTTCAATCAGAGCTTCAATCTTCGCGGTTTCACCGTCATCCCCGGCTTTTCTTCCTGCTTTAAGGAACACCGACGGTTCCTGCTGAAGGATCCCGAGAACGGAGCCGAGTTTTTTCAGAACCGCAGCCAGTTTTGCCGCCTCTTCAGGTTCAGACGCCTTGAGACGGTTGATCTCGCGTGCCAGATCAAACAGTATTGAATAAGCCTCAGGCGTATTGAAATCATCATCCATGGCAGCGGTGAATTTTTCAACATAGGATGCGCCGGACTCTTCACTGTAAGGGACTGCCGGAACATCCGCCAGCGAGGTGTACAGTCTGGTCAGTCCGGTTCTTGCCAGTTCAAGATTCTCCTGGGAATAGTTGAGAGCACTGCGGTACTGGCCGCTCATCAGGAAGAATCTCACGGTTTCTCCGTCATATTCATTCAGTACGTCGCGGATGGTAAAGAAGTTGCCGAGTGACTTCGACATTTTCTCTTTGTTGATCATAACCATACCGGAATGGATCCAGGTATTTACATAGGTGTCATGGAATGCACAGCAGCTCTGGGCAATTTCATTTTCGTGATGCGGGAACATCAGATCTGATCCGCCTCCGTGGATGTCAAAATGAGTACCGAGATCTTTACTGTTCATGGCTGAACATTCAATATGCCAGCCCGGTCTGCCAGGTCCCCAAGGGGATTCCCACATCGGCTCTCCAGGCTTGGACTTCTTCCACAGAACGAAATCCATCGGATTTCTCTTTGAATTCTCCACATCGACGCGGGCGCCGGCCTGAAGTTTCTCAAGATTCTGACCGGACAGGCGGCCGTAGTCGCTGAAGGTGTCAACAGCAAACATCACATCACCGTTGTCGGCTGCATATGCATATCCCTGATCCACCAGCAACTTCACAATATGAATGATTTCATCAATATTTTCAGTGGCCTTAGGCTCGATATCGGGACGCAGTATGCCGAGGGCATCGAAATCCTCATGCATGCACACCGCCATGCGGTCGGTCAGCTCTTTGATGGTTTCGCCGTTTTCAGCTGCACGTCTGATAATCTTGTCATCGATATCGGTGATATTTCTGACGTATTTTACTTCAAAACCTCTGAAACGCAGGTAGCGCACAATCACATCGAAGCAGACAAAGGTTCTGGCATGGCCGATATGGCACAGATCATAGATTGTCACGCCGCATACATACATGCCGATCCTGCCTGGAACGATTGGAACAAATTCTTCCTTGTTTTTGGTTAGGGTATTATAAATTTTTAGCATATTAAACCACTGTAGCAATTCTTTGTTTTTAAATTTTCAACGCGTCGATTATAGCAAATTTCACAGCAGTTTTTTACAAAATTTACCGCGGGACTGCCGGATAAAACTGACGGTGAAGCAGTTCAAAACCCGTAAAGTATGCGCTAAATGTATGCTATAATCCAGTACATCATCAATAACAATTACAGAGGCAAAAATACCATGGTAATCATGCATACAAACAAAGGCGACATTAAGATCCGGTTATTCACCGACAAAGCTCCGATCACCTGTGAGAATTTTCTCAAATACGCAAAGGACGGACATTATAACGGAACAATATTCCACCGTGTAATCAAGAAATTCATGATCCAGGGCGGCGGACTGACCGCGGACATGGAAAAGAAGGATACCCGCGATCCGATCAGAAATGAAGCTGACAACGGTCTGAAAAACACTAAATACACCATTGCCATGGCAAGAACCCAGGAACCTCACTCCGCCACCTCCCAGTTTTTCATCAACACCGTGGACAACAGCTACCTGAACTTCAAATCAAAAACCGAGGAAGGCTGGGGCTACTGTGTTTTCGGTGAAGTTGAAGCCGGACAGGACGTTGTTGACACAATCGAAAAGGTGAGAACCGGACGCGTCGGCTTCTACAGTGACGTTCCGCTGGAGGCTGTTGTTATTGAAAGCGTAGACGTAGAAGAATAAATCCGGATGCGTCGAATCTTCATCTCGGATCTCCATCTTGACAGCCGGCTGCCGGATATAACCGGTACATTTTTCCGCTTTCTGGAGGAGGAATGCTCCGGCTGTGATGAACTTTATATTCTCGGGGATCTGTTCAACTACTGGATCGGCGACGGACAGAAAACACCATATCAGGCGGAGGTTGCCCGGCATCTGTCGGAGGTTTCCGCCCGTAAATTTTTCATGGCCGGGAACCGGGATTTTCTGCTCGGCTCCTCCTACTGCCGCCGGTGCGGCATGCTGCAGATTAAAGATCCGACAGTCATAACCGCAGGCGCAAACCGTGTTCTTCTATGCCACGGAGACAGTCTGTGCACCCTCGATCTGAGCTACCAGAAATTCCGCAGGATCCGTCTCAATCCGGTCTACCGCTTTCTCTATTTCTGCCTGCCCATGTTTATCAGGCAGAAGATCGCCGATCACATCAGAGCCGGCGCCGCACGCGACAAACAGAGCAAACCTCTTCAGATTATGGACATTGTTGAATCCGATTTTTTCACCATGATGGATGAGTACAGCTGCCGGATCTGCATTCACGGTCATACCCACAAACCGGGGATCAGCAGTTATGAAAACAGAGGACTTACCCGTTATGTGCTGGGAGACTGGAATGACAGCGGGTTCGACTATCTGGAGGAGACCGACGGCTGTTTCCGTCTGATCCACAGGCCGCTGGACAGTACGGGCGGCTGTTCATAATATGTCCGGGCGGATCATTGGCTTAATAGACTGCAACAATTTTTTCGCATCCTGCGAAAAGGTTTTCCGGCCTGATCTCGCGGGAGTTCCGCTGGTGGTTCTGTCAAACAACGACGGCTGTGTAATTTCCCGTTCCGCTGAAGCCAAAAAGCTGGGCATTCCCATGGGGGTGCCGGTATTCAAAATCAGAAACGAAATCGAACGTTACGGTATTGCCGTATTCTCCTGCAATTTTGCCCTCTACGGGGATCTTTCAAACCGGATCATGATGCATCTCCACGACTTTACCCCCTGTGTCGAGCAGTATTCCATCGACGAGGCTTTTTTCGATCTCACCGGAGTAAAGGAAATATCCGATCTGACCGGATACGGCCGCAGGATCAAAGCCAGTATTCTGCAGTCAATCGGGATCCCGGTAAGTGTGGCCTTTGCCCCCACCAAAACACTGGCCAAACTGGGAAACTACGCCGCAAAAAAATATCCGAAAACCGGAGGGGTGGTCGATCTTACAGATCCAGACCGCCAGAGCAGACTTGCCAGGATCAGTCCCCTTGATGACGTCTGGGGGGTGGGGCGGCAGTACCGGGAACACCTCGACCGGCTCAACATCAGAACAGCCTATGATCTTGCCCGCAGCGATCACGAACAGTTAAGACGCAGATTCGGGGTGAACCTTGAACGCACTGCGGCGGAACTGACCGGGGAGCTGTGCTTTGAAATGAACGAAAACCCTCCGTTGCGCAGGCAGATTATGCATTCAAGCACCCTCGGACAGCCAACCTCAGTTTTCAACAGCATCAAGGAGTCTCTGTGCAACCACGTGGTCAGGGCGGCTGAATCACTTAGAAAGGACGGTCAGAGTGCGGGGATGATTACAGTTTTCTTCCGCACCAGCAGTTTCAGCGGCAGCAGCGACTACTATGCAGCCAGCCTTGCAAAAAAATTTGTCTATCCCACCGCCGACAGCAGGATCCTGATCAACGCCGCAGTCTCACTGCTGCATCAGATCTGGAGGGATCACTACCTTTACAGCAAGGTCGGTGTAATACTGTCTGATCTCGATGACAGCGGGGCGGTTCAGCTTGATCTGTTCAAAAGCTTCGATGAAGATCCGAAATCACAGAAACTTATGAACCTGATTGACCGCATAAACCGTAAGGATGAGCAGATCTTCTTTCTCGGCCAGGGGATCGATCGGAAATGGAAAGCCCGCAAACAGTACAAATCCCCGAACTACACCACCAGGTGGGAGGAACTGCCCAGGGTAAAATGAGTCCGGTTCCGCAGACGGTCCGGAACGCCGGTTGCGGCTCAACTCGTTATCCGGCGGCGGTTATACACAAAACTTGTGGACAACTCTGTGGAAAACAACGAAAAAAACATCACCAAAGCAGTTCAGCTCTAGGGTTACACAGTTGTCAAGCATTACTTAAAATTTAATTTTTATACGTAAAATCAAACACTTACACAGCGTCAACCATTACACTCCCAACATCATTATCCACTGTGCAGATTTTATCCAAAACAGTGGATAATTTTTATCCTGACCGGCCGAAAGTTTCAAATATTTTGTCTGAATTTGAATCTGATTGCGGTGAATTTAAACAGGAAACACAAAGCTGCTCCGGTCCGGTCGACGCTTCTTCACCATCAGGAGCTCAGGTCTGATCAGAAAATGCCGGCAGACAGTATAAATCACCGGACTGCACCTCCAGGGGAGGAACTGCCAGGGGGAAATAAGCAGGGATCCGCAGACAGTCCGGAATGCCGTTTGCGACTCATCTCATTATCCGGCGGCAGTTATACACAAAATCTGTGGACAAATCTGTGGAAAACAAAGAAAAAATTATCCCGGATGCAGTTCTGAGCTGGGGTTACACCGTTGTCAAGCATTACTTGGATTTTTGTTTTTATACGTAAAATCAAATACTTATACAATACAAACTGTTACAACCACATCATCATTATCCACTGCGCATATTTTATCCAAAACGGTGGATAATTTTTATCCAGTCAGGCCGCTGTCATCAGATATTTTGTCTGAAATTCAATCTGATTGCGGTAATTGAAACGGAAAACACAAAAACAGCTCTGATCCGGCTGACGGTTCTTCACTCTCCGTGGCCGGGAGCAAATAATGTTTCAGCGCCACGCGTAACGGTTTAAGCCTCCGTAACAGATCGGGAGGCTCAACCGGAGCTCCTTAAAATTTTCACTCATCCCGATCCTGCAAGATCAGACCGGCTTTCCTGGAAGTTATTCACAAAACCTGTGGATAATTCTGTTGACAACTATCAGAAAAATATCCGGAATGCAGTCAGCGACTGGCCTGCCACAATTGTCAAGCGCCACCTGCAAAATTATTTTTACTAGTAAAATCAATAATTTAGCTGACATATATTCTGTTACCTTTTTAAAAAATCCGGTTGTTCACATTTCAGCCGTAAACGGTGGATAAATAACCAGCAACTGTCCGGCAGCGGTATTGTCCACAGTCCCGGCAGGAGGTTCGTGCTGTACGGTAACTGACAGTTTTCCCAGGCCGCCGCAGTCCGGTGCGGAAAATCACAGATTTTCTGCAAACTTACATTCCTGTGCACGATATGCTATAATGTGCCGGTCGGACAGAAAGCCGCACAACCGCGGACCGGCAGATTGTTACAGTGAGTGCGGAACCCGCCGGTTCGGGAATACGGCACTTGCGAACCGTCCGGATAAACGGCGCTGCACAGACAGGCCGCAGTCGGGGCGGAATATCAATCAGGTTTATCTTTGATCTTATTTTAGAGGAAAAAAACATGAGAACTCCATTAGTAATGGGTAACTGGAAATTAAACGGTACAAAAGAATCCGTAACTGCACTGGTTAACGCACTTAAAGCTCCTGCCGCTGCAAATCCTAAAGTTGAAGTTGCCGTATGTGCACCTGCAATTTTCATCGGTCTGGTTGAACAGCTTGCTGCAGGTTCAGCACTGAAGTACGGTTCAGAAGATGCAGATATTCACAACAGCGGTGCTTTTACCGGTGAAAACTCTCCTGTAATGATTAAAGAATTCGGCTGCAAATACGCAATCGTTGGTCACAGCGAAAGAAGAGCATACCACAATGAAACTGATGAAGTTGTTGCCAACAAGTTCAAGGCAATCCAGGCTGCAGGTCTGGTTCCGGTTCTGTGCATCGGTGAAAGCCTGGAACAGTTCGAAAAGGGTGAAACCAACGCAGTATGCGAAAAACAGCTCAAGGCTGTTATCGATGTAAACGGCATCGATGCCTTCAAGAACGCAGTTATCGCCTACGAACCAATCTGGGCTATCGGAACCGGCAAGACTGCAACTCCTGAAATCGCTCAGAATGTTCACGCAAACATCCGCGCTCTGCTGGCTAAATACAGCAAGGATGTGGCTGACAGCGTTCAGATCCTCTACGGCGGTTCATGCAATGCAAAGACTGCATACGATCTGTTCAAGCAGCCTGATATCGACGGCGGTTTGGTTGGCGGTGCTTCACTGAAGGCTCCTGACTTCACCACCATCATCGAAAGCGCAACCAAGGCTCTGTAATCACAGCCTGCGCATAGGTTCTAAATATCAATAAATAAGAAAGAGATCGCAAGATCTCTTTTTTATTGCCGTGAACTGCACCAAAGTTCGGATCATTGAATGAGTATGACCGGTTATTTTGTGGTAGAATGGTCGGAAATTTTTCAAACTAGATTATGATTATGATTAAGAAAATAGGTATTTTGACAAGCGGTGGCGATGCTCCCGGAATGAACGCCGCCATCCGTGCAGTGGTAAGAGCCGCTCTTGCCAGCGGAATCGAAGTAAGCGGGATCAGAGACGGTTATCTCGGCCTTCACCAGGATCGTATTTATGATCTGCACCGCGAAGACGTTTCAGACATTATCAACCGCTCCGGCACCATCCTAGGAACCGCAAGGTTTCCGGCATTTGTAGAGCAGGAGGTCCGTAAAGAGGCCATAGAGATCCTCGGCCGGCACGGGATTGAGGGGCTGGTTGTTATCGGCGGTGACGGCTCATACCAGGGTGCCAAACTTCTTTCCTTTGAAGGTTTTCCGTGTGTGGCAATTCCTGGAACCATCGATAATGATATTCCGGGTACCGACTACACCATCGGATTCTCCACTGCTCTTAACAATGTAGTCGACGCTATCGATAAACTGCGCGATACCGCATCATCTCACAAAAGAATTTCACTGGTGGAAACCATGGGCCGCCACTGCGGGGATCTTGCGCTATACAGTTCTGTTGCCAGCGGCGCGGAATTTGTGATCGTTCCGGAAAAGGAACTTTCCAGGGAGGAACTGTTCAAACGGGTGAATGAAGGTCTCAACCAGGGCAAGAGACATGCCATTATCGTTCTGTGTGAAAAAATGATTGATATCAACGAACTGGCATCTGATCTCGAGTCCCACTCCGGTCTTGAAATCAGAACCACCATTCTCGGTCATGTTCAGCGCGGCGGAAGCCCTACCCCGTTCGATCGCATCATAGCATCACGCATGGGCGTTTATGCAGTGGATCTGATCAAGCGCAATATCGGCGGAGTCTGCATCGGCATTCAGAACAACAGGATAGTCCATCACGAGATTGCGGCCTGTCTTGCCCAGATGCAGCATCAGTTCGATGAACAGCTGTACGAAATTTCAAGTCTGCTGGTTTAACGGGGGATTTTACGATGGAACTTGGAAACTACCGCCGCAGCGATTTTTTTATTGTACTGAGCCGGGTCAACACCAAGCTTCGGGATGACTATGCAGATCTTGACGAACTGCTCAGGGCTGAAGATCTGGATCAGGACGATTTCATCTCTTATTTTGACGAACACGGCTACGAATATTCGCCAGCCGCCCGTGCCTTCAAGGAAAAACAGGACCAGTAATCACGGAGTTTTACCCGATGGATGCCTCCAGCAACGTTAAATATTTCACTTTTTATGATCTCGAAACCTACGGACTTGATCCGCGAAGCGACCGTATTGCCCAGTTTGCAGCTGTCAGAACCGACAGCAGTTTCAACATACTGGAAAAAACTGTAATCTACTGTCTGCCCCAGCAGGACTATATTCCGAACGTGGAATCCATGCTGGTTACCGGGATCACCCCGGAGTCGGTGGAAACCTTATACCGCAAGGATGCATACCGGGAAAACGAGTTTATCAACCGGGTAATCGGATTTCTGACCAGACCTGATAACTGCGTGCTCGGATACAATAACGTAAAATTCGACGATGAATATCTGCGTTTTACCGCATTCCGCAATTTTTATGATCCCTACGCTTTCAACAGCAGTCCGTCAAACAACAGCACCAGATGGGATCTGGTATACCTGGTAAGAGCCTGCTACGCTCTTTCACCTGAGGAGATCAACTGGCCGCAGAACCCTGAGGGCAGCGGTGTTTCAATGCGCCTTGAACACATGAGTAAAGCCAACAGTCTGGAACACGGCCATGCCCATGATGCACTGTCTGATGTTGAGGCGACTGTACAGCTGGCAAAACTCATCCATGATCGCAAACCTAAACTCTTTAACTACTTTTTCAACCTCCGTACCAAAAGAAGTATCGAGGAAACCTTCTACGACAGCATGTCCGGCAGATTCATAAAATCCCCGCTGGTTCACGTCGATACCGGCTACGGCCCTGAAACTCTCTATACCGGGGTAATCCTTCCGGTATACCTGAGAAACGACAAGGGCTCATCAATCTACGGCTGGAGACTTGATCAGGATCTGGACAGTCTGTTCAAACTTGCCTCTTCACCGGAACAGGCATTGGCGGAGGATCTGGATCTGCGTCAGCTTGGTCTGGTAAAAATCAACACAGCAAGATGCCCTGCGCTCAGCGAATACTCGGTTATAGCCAAAAGACCGCAGCGGGCTGCCAGACTCAACATCGATTTGAAGAAGGTTGCCGCAAATCTTGAATATATTGAAAGCCATGATCTTCTTGCAGGGCTTATGGACAGAATGATTGTACTGGAGAAAAACCGCTTCGCCGCATCAGCCGATCCCGCAGAACCGGATCCGGAGCATATGCTGTACAGTCTTTTCTCGCTGTCACCTGAAGATCGCCGAAACAAAAATATCATCCATGAAAGAGAAGCGAAGGATCCTTTTGTCTTTGATGAAATCAATTTTTCAAACAGTACCCTGCGCCGGCTGCTTTTCAGATATAAAGCAAGAAATTTCTCCCAGTATCTTAATGATCGGGAGGCGGCAAAGTGGAATGAGAGGATCGTCTCATACCTTGATGCACGGGCTCCGGTTTTTCAGCAGCAGATTGAAGAAGCTGTTAAAAACCACGCCGGAGATGTTGAAAAGCTGAAAATACTGCTCTCAATCATCAGATATTACAGCCGCGACGGCTGGCAGATAGCCGACGAGCAGGTTGTTGCAGATCTGACAGACATGATTACGGCGCTGGAGGAAAAGAAAAAATCCGCGGCTGAAAATAATAACAGCGATCAGGTTATACAAAAATCTTCAACACAAGAGGCTGTGTCATCTGAATCTGCTGTTCCACAGACAGCACAACCAGAATAACACCAAAATCTACTGCCGTCAGCTTAAGACAGCAGTAGAATTTCTCCAGTATTCTCCTCTCTATATTATCCATATTGTATTGTTGAGATCTCAACCAAACCAATACTGTGATCTCAGTCAAAAGCATCTGTACCCAATCAACATATTTGAGATAATCATCAAAAAAAAGAAACTTTTTTATTTTGAACAGTAATTTATTGACATATCATTACAAAAAGATGTTTTTCTATATAACTAACTCAAGGGATAATACTATGGCTGATTTTAAATTATCTTTACTAATGACAGCAATTATGTCCTGTTTGATAACAGGATGCGGAGGTGGAGGACATTCATCATCAGAAGGTTCCTCATCAGAAGGTTCACAGAACACCCAATTAGAAGTTCAGGTTATCGACGGATATCTGACAGGAATTGATGTATGTATCGTTACTAATGAAAATTTAGAATGTGACGCAGAATTCGGAACCGCAAAAACAGATGATAACGGAAAATCTACTTTCGAAATCAACGATAAGCAGAAAAAGAAATTGGAACAAATGAAATCTGTCAAGTTCAAAGCTGTGGCTAAAAAAGGAACTACCGACATTATTCTAGGTAAAAAAACAGAAACCAAAAATGATATGGTCCTTCTTGGAACCAAATTTTTTGAATCCGGCGAACTCAATTCAAAACCTGATAAGAAAAAATCATTCAAACTCACTCCTTTCACTACGATGGCAGAAATGATCCATTCCGGCAAAGTGTCAAACAAGGATGAATATGAAGAAACTCTGAAACAAATTGCAGAATCTCTAAAAACAGATCTTGATACTATCCAGTCTGACTACAATAACACAGAAGGTGATAATAAAGATCAAAATATTGCCGCACTCCTTGGAGGAGAATTAATGGCAGCACTCAATATGCTCCCTAAAACAATAAACGAAATTGCGACGACTAAAGACAAAGACGAAATTATAAAAATTACTCTTAAAAGTCTTGAAACCATAAAGGAATTAGCAGACGGACTTAAGGAAAAACTGCTGGGGATCGACGGAAATATTAAGGACGATATAGATCTGATAGAAATTATGAACGACAAACTGAAAGTTCTCAACAGTTCTTTTGTATCACTGAGTACAGGTCTGGCCGACGAATGGCGTTGCGGTGTTACCAAAGCAAATGAAGTATGGTGCTGGGGAAACAATGCATGGAACAATTTGGGAAATCAAGAATTCACACAAAGCAAATTAAACTTTGAAAAATATACGATTGAAGGTACAGATGCACTGATGTACCTAAATAATAACTATTCAGCAGAACCACAGCCGGTGCTGATAAAAAATCCTGACAAGAAAACCGATGAAGATCCTGAATATATCCATCTGAGCGGTATAACAAAGGTTGCTACAGGAAATGTGCACGGCTGCGCAATCACTCTTAATAGGGAAGTTTATTGCTGGGGCGGTAATTACAATGGTCAATTAGGTATAGGTGAAGACGGTTTTATGAACACCTACAAAGAACCTGTTGGTTATGCCAGCAAGGTAGTGACAGGAAAACAGAATGCTAAGTCAGGTTATCTTAGCAATGTTGTCGATCTTTCACTGGGGCAGAACCACAGCTGTGCTCTGACTGCTGACGGAGATATTTACTGTTGGGGAGACAATACAGCTCTTGAACTTGGAGCTGCACACGAAAAAGACCGAAGGCACAGACCTGAAAAAATCATGAGTATGGATGATTACGATATTAGCGAATATCTATGGATGATTCCTTATCCAGTTAAGGTTCCTGCTCCTGAATGGGTAAAATTCAGTAGTATAACTCAAAGTGGATACTGGGCTCACTGCGCACTGTCAACACCGCAAACAACTGATGAAAAAGGTCACAATCTATGGTGCTGGGGAGATGATATCCGAGGTTTGGTATCCGAAAATAACGAGCAGTATGCTCAGGAAATTATTGACAATTGGGAAGGTAAAGTTGTCATAAAAAATGAAGTTTCAACTGTATACTATAATCAATATGAAACAAGAGATTGGACCTATCGTGAATCAAGTGGCGATTTGTTTCCTATGTTCGGGCAACCAATAACTAATATCAAATCATACAAATATGGAGACAGCGTTGTGTGCTACGCCTTTATGCCTTCCATTTGTTGGAATGATAGTCGAATATGTAAACCTGATACTATATTCTACGAAAATAATAATTATTTTTCTTGTAAGTCATCTTCTGTCAAATACTTAGAAATGAAAAAAATAAAAACGATCGATATCTCTGAAAATGACTCTCAGCTATACTTTACATCAACAGATGCCGAATACGATGACAAAACACTTTATGGAATATACACAGATGGTATAGTCGGTAACCGAGGATATTGGATACACGCTGATTCAAGCGCGTTTGACAACGAAAGTATAAAAAAAGTTCAACTTGGAGTTGAAAGCATCGGAAGATTTGTAATAACAGAAGACGGGCATCTTTATGGATTTGGACCTCAGCGCTATGGCATCATGGGAACAGGCGTAGCCAGCGATGATTACGTTTTTACCAAGATCTTATTGGACGAGAACAGACCTGATTTGAAAGTTCAAGAACTCTCTGTCAACAAACGTTCCGCCTGCGCATCTGTTAAAGATGAAAATGCCGATGATCAAAACAAACTGGAACTTTTCTGCTGGGGTTCAAGTACCTTCGGTCAATTAGGTTTTGACAACGGCGACAACGACTTCTCCTACGGAGATGTTTCGACAAAGTGGAATGGATCCGAAAATGAACTGATGGACAAAACTTCACGTATTCAGACAACACCTAAACAGGTTCTTACGGACTTTACCTTTGATGATTAACTGAGAAAAATCTCATATCAGCACAATCAAGGCAGATCGATTGATCTGCCTTTTTGATCTATTATTAACCCAAACCAGCAGAATATTAACCAGCATTCTAACCCTTTCGCCCGTAATGCCTACAACCAATCCGTGTTATGAATTTGTGGACGCTTCGGTTATTCCGATATTACTCAGAATTTCCTTTTGTTCCTCTTTATTCGTTACAAGGGAAAAGATAAGCTGTTAAAAATCACACCGCAGATGTTGAAAAGATGACAGACTTTATTACGGCGTTAGAGAAAAAGAAGAAATCAGTAGCTGAAAATAATAACTCCAATCCGGATTTACAACAATCTTCAACTGAGTCTACCATCCCACAGACAGCACAACCCAAATAAAAATCAAAATCTACTGCCGGTCAGCTTAAGACAGCAGTAGATTTTCTCCAGTATTCTCCTCTCTATATTATCCATATTGTATTGTTGAGATCTTAATCAAACTGATAATGAGATCTTAATCAAAAATATTAGAACTCATTCATCATATTTGCAATAAACATCAAACAAAAACAAATTTAATATTTTAATCAGCAAACCATTGACATAATATTTGATAAATAAGACGATTTTCTGTACAAATAGCTTGAGGATAACACTATGGCTGATTTTAAATTATCTATGCTCATGACAGCAATTATGTCTAGTTTTGTGGCAGGATGCGGAGGTGGAGGACATTCATCATCAGAAGGTTCACAGAACACCCAATTAGAAGTTCAGGTAATCGACGGATACCTGACAGACATTGATGTGTGCATCGTTACTAATGACAAGTTAGAATGTGACGAAGAATTCGGAATCGCAAAAACAGATGCTAGCGGTAAATCAACCTTCGAAATAAACGATGAGCAGAAAAAGAAATTGGCGCAAATGAAATCAGTCAAGTTCAAAGCTGTGCCTAAAAAAGGAACTACCGACATTGTTTTAGGTAAAAAAACAGAAACCAAAAACGATATGGTCCTGCTTGGAACAAAATTTTTTAAATCTGGTGAACTAAATTCAGATCCGGGAAAAGAGGATACATCCGGTAAATCATTCAAACTCACTCCTTTCACAACAATGGCCGAAATGCTCCATTCGAGCCAGGTGCCAAACAAGGAAGAGTACGAAGAAACTCTGACACAAATTGCAGAATCTCTAGGAACAGATCTTGAGACTATCCAATCTGACTACAACAACGCTGAAGGTGATAATAAAGATCAAAATATTGCCACACTCCTTGCAGGAGAATTAATGGCATCTCTCAATATGATCCCTAAAACCACTAACGAAATCACAACGACTAAAGATAAAGACGAAATTCTATCCATTACTCTTCAGAATCTTGATTCTGTAAAGACATTCGTTAAAGAACTCAAGGATAACCTGCTCGGAATTGATGGAAATATTAATGTAGATATAGATCTGACAAAAATTATTAACAACAAACTGAAAGTTCTCAACACTTCCTTTGTTTCCCTTAGCACAGGTCTTGCAGATGAATGGCGTTGCGGTGTAACCATGGCAAATGAAGTATGGTGCTGGGGAAACAACGCATGGAACAACCTTGGCAATCAGGAATTCACCCAAAGCAAATTAAATGTGGAAAAATACTCCATTGAAAACACTGACGAATTAATGTACCTGAAGAATAACTATACCGCCAAACCTCTGCCGGTGCTGATTAAAAATCCGGATAGGAAAACTGACGAAGATCCTGAATATATCCATCTAAGCGGCATAACAAAGGTAGCTACAGGAAATATACACGGCTGTGCAATCACTCTGAATAGGGAAGTTTACTGCTGGGGAGGAAATTACAACGGTCAATTGGGTATAGGTGAAGAAGGGTTTATGAACACCTACAAAGAACCGGTTGGTTATGCCAGCAAGGTTGTGGCAGGAAAACAGAACTCCAAGACAGGATATCTCAGTAACGTGGTTGATCTTTCTCTTGGACAGAACCACAGCTGCGCACTGACAGAGGAAGGCGACATATACTGCTGGGGAGACAACACCGCCTACGAGCTCGGTGCTGCACATGAAAATGATCGTATGCACAGACCGATAAAAATTATGAGTCAGGGCACGCATGAGATCACTGAATATCTGTGGATGATTCCATATCCGGTAAAGGTTCCAGCTCCTGACGGGGTAAAATTCAGATCTATAACTCAAAGCGGGTACTGGGCCCACTGTGCACTGTCAACCCCGGAAACAACGGACAAAGAAGGACACAATCTGTGGTGCTGGGGAGACGACATCAGAGGTTTAATCTCCGGTAACAACAAACAGTATGCACAGGAAATCATTGACAACTGGGCTGACAAAATTGTAATTAAAAACGAAAAGACTACCCGATACTATTCACCAGAGGAATCCTGGTACTGGCACTATCGCGAATCAGGCGGTGACTGGTTCCCGATGTTCGGAAAGCCTATAACCAACATTAAATCCTACAAGCTTTTCGAAAGTGTGGTATGCGATGGTAATGATCACGATAACTGCTGGACTCAATACAAGTACTGCAAGCCAGGAGAAAATTTTGACTGGGATAATAAATACTGCATGTCTGTATCAGAGTCCCAGTCCAAGACTTTCGAAATGAAAAACATAAAAACCATCGATATTGCTGAATATGACTCCCAACTGTTCTTTACAACTACTGAAACCGCAGACAGTGACAGAATACTGCACGGGATCTACACTGACAACCTGCTGAACGAAATTAATACCTGGATTGCTGCCAATGTAGATGCTCTGAATGGTGAAAAGATCAGGGGAGTAAAGCTTGGAGTGGAAAGTACCGGACGGTTTATCATTACTGAAAACGGAAATCTCTACGGTTTCGGTATACAGCGCTACGGCATTCTTGGCAACGGAATCATCGATGAAGAATGGAATTATACTAAGATCTTGATGGATGAAAACAGACCTGATTTACAGGTTCAAGAACTTTCTGTCAATAAACGTTCCGCCTGTGCATCAGTTAAAGATCAAAAAGCAGAAGATCCGAACAAACTTGAACTTTACTGCTGGGGTTCAAGTTCCTTCGGTCAGCAGGGTTTTGACAACAACGACAACGATTTCACCTACGGCGATGTTTCGACAAAGTGGAAAGAACACGAAAATGAACTGCTGGACAAACCTTCCCGTCTCGAGTCAAAACCGAAGAAGGTTCTCACGAACTTTACCTTTGATGATTAACTGAAAAAATCTAATATCAGTACAAACGGGGCAGATCGTCGGATCTGCCTTTTTTTATTACTATTAATGACTGAAAGCGCCAAGGCTAGTATAATTAACGCATTAAAAAACGAACATTGATTTTAGGTATAAGTATGTCAAGAAAAATATTTGTTACATGTGCCCTGCCGTATGCAAACGGCTCAATCCACCTCGGTCATATGCTTGAACATATCCAGGCGGATATCTGGGTCAGATATCAGAGACTGAAGGGGAACCAGATTTATTTTGTATGTGCCGATGATACCCACGGCACTCCGATCATGATCAAGTCAAAACAGCTCGGTATCACTCCGGAGGAAATGCTCAAAGCTGTTGCTGTTGAACACAAACAGGACTTTGACGGTTTTGAAATCAGCTTCGACAACTACTACTCCACCCACAGCGAAGAAAACAGATTTTTTTCCAACAGCATATATAAGAAACTGAAAGAACGGGGATACATCGCTTCAAGAACCATCTCCCAGCTGTTCGATCCGGAAAAGAAAATGTTTCTGCCGGACCGTTTCGTAAAGGGAACCTGTCCTAAGTGCAAGGCTCCGGATCAGTACGGTGACAACTGCGAGGTATGCGGTGCCACCTACAGTCCTACCGAACTTCTCAATCCGTACTCTGCAGTATCCGGAGCCAAACCGGAACTGAAGCAGACCGAACATTTCTTCTTTGATCTTCCTCAGTTTGAACCGGTTCTTAAAGACTGGATCAAAACCGGTGCTATTCCGGAAGAAATGGCCAATAAACTCAATGAATGGTTCGAAGCCGGTCTGCAGCAGTGGGATATCACCCGCGATGCTCCTTATTTCGGTTTTGAAATTCCGGATCAGCCGGGAAAATACTTCTATGTATGGCTTGATGCGCCTATCGGATATTTCGGCTCATTCAAGAACTACTGCGACCGTGTGAAGAACGTTGATTTCGATGAATTCACTTCAACCGGAAGCAACTGCGAAATGTATCATTTCATCGGTAAAGACATTCTCTATTTCCACTCTCTGTTCTGGCCGGCCATGCTCAGCGGCGCAGGCTACCGTATGCCTACCAAGCTGTTCATTCACGGTTATGTGACTGTAAACGGAGCCAAGATGAGTAAATCTAAGGGAACCTTTATCAAGGCGGCAACCTTCCTGAAACACTTCCCTGCTGAAACTCTCAGATACTACTATGCAGCAAAATCCAATGCCAAGATCGACGATCTTGATTTGAATCTTGAGGATTTTATTGCCCGTGTTAATTCCGATCTTGTAAACAAGGTGGTTAACCTCGCCTCCCGCACAGCAAACTTCATTACCAAAAAATTTGCCGGCAGACTGGCCCCGTCTCTGACTGAAGATCAGATTTTCGGAGAATTCAGAAACGCTACCGCGTCTATTGAAAACGCATATGAAAACCGTGAATATGCAAGAGCGGTACGAGAAATAATGAGACTTGCCGATCTTGCCAACAAGTATGTTGACGATACCGCTCCATGGGTTTTAGCAAAAGATCCTTCCAAAGATGCAGAACTTCATCAGGTATGCACCAACGCACTTAATATGTTCAAGATCCTTCTGACATATCTTAAACCGATCATTCCATCTCTGGTTAAGGCATCAGAGGATTTTCTCGGTGTCACCCTTAACTGGAATGAAGCCTGTGATCCTCTCACTGACAGAGAAATCAATCCGTTCAAACCTCTGTTCAAACGAATTGAACAGAAGCAGGTTGATGAAATGATCAAAGAATCCAAGGAAGATCTGGCCAAGGCAGCACCTAAAGCTCCTGCAAAAGAAGCCGGTGATGAACCTCTGGCACCTCAGATTACCATTGACGACTTCGCCAAGATCGATCTGCGCGTTGCAAAAATTGTAAATGCAGAACATGTTGAAGGCGCGGAAAAACTTCTCAAACTTGAACTGGATCTCGGCTTTGAACAGAGGCACGTTTTTGCAGGTATAAAATCAGCCTACAAACCTGAAGATCTGATTGGTCGTCTCACTGTTATGGTTGCAAATCTGGCTCCAAGAAAGATGAAATTCGGTATGAGTGAGGGAATGGTCTGCGCAGCAGGTCCGGGAGGAAAAGATATATTCCTGCTTACACCTGACAGCGGCGCAAAACCAGGAATGAGGATCCACTAACAGACTCACTGTTAAAACAAAAATGAAAGCCAAACAAATAGGGGATTTTTCCCCTATTTGTTTCTAAAATGATCATGTATAAGTTCACTCATTAATCACCTCTGATTTATCACCTAGAATTGATGATCACAATAACAAACCGCATCTTCCGGTGAGCAGGTAATCTAAGAGTTTAAAAATCACAGCGGCTACTGCTTATTATTCTTTTTAATCCACGCCATTAATTTTTCACGATCTTTATCAAACCACTGTGAGCAGAGTTTATAGGCGCTACCGTTGATCTTGATAGAATCTGTGTAGTAACGGCTCTTATCGTACTCAGCCTTTTCACTTACCAGCACAGGGAAATTGAGATTGAAAACCTTTTTGCAGTAATCTTTATCGAGTAGCTTGAACACTTCTCCCTCAAGCTTTTTATTGGCAGAAAGTATAGCAGGAATAGCTTCTTTGGCAATTTTTCCAACTTTCTCCTTTGCCAGCTTTTCTTCATCTACAACATCTTTACTAAAAAATGAAAATAAACCCATTTTTGACTCCTTTGCAAAAACATACTAAATTTACCGACTACGATTTTTATTCAAAAGGAAATTCTTAATCAATATTTTTTGAAGAAATGATTTCAAGAATTTTATATATGTCACATTTTAACATGCATAATAAATAAAATTTCACATTACAAAAACAGGCTAAAATCACCCTCCTTATCTCAATAATCTAAAAAACGCAAAGTAAATCACAAAAAACAAGCTTTTTTTAAGAATTATGTGATTAATTATCAATAACCCAAGAATATATCTGTACAAAAAAAAAACATTTGTAAACTATAAATCAATAAATCGTTTATTTGACAGTCCAACCGGCATAAGTGTTAAACGACATTTATATTCATATGTAAAATATATCAAATAGACATTTCACCAACTCACAGGAGCCGATATGACAACCGTAAAATTTAATAAAGGCATAGTTTACATTGACAATAAAATTGTCGGAAACGTAAAGGAACATGTTTTCCGCCAGGGTACTTCCTCAACACCGGGGACCGGAACAGTTGTCGGTAATGTAAAAAATGATGTAATAAGAGCAGGATTAAGTTCCACACTTGGAACCGGCTCTATTCTGGGAAATGTCAAAAATGAATACGTATACCGGGGATCATCCTCCACTCCCGGTACCGGAACTAGGGTGGATAAAGTATCCAAATTTACTATCCCTGGTATGGAAAGGGAATCAGATGCGGATATCGTCGCTGCGTACCATTTTTTTATAAAAAAATTTTTATAAAGGCAAATCTGATCGATCACAATTTAGCAGTTCTCTCCTGACTTGTTGGAATCGAATCTGGATCAGCACAAAAAGGAATTATATTCAGAGTTTTAATTTTTTATTTATTCTCCTATGAGGTGTTAACATGAAAGTAAACGGTAGAACCACAGTTGGTAAGTTAAAAACAATGTTTAAAGATGAATTCGGAATCGGGGTAAGAGTTTACAACGGTAAACGTTTTGCTGATGATACTTCAACACTGGCATCAATCAGATCTGCCGATGCTGATGCAAAGAAAAGCGGCGATTTCGAAGTTAGAGGGAATATGAAGGTGGGAAATGCGGAAAAAGCCTTTAAGGAAGCATTCGGTGTTTCTATTCAGATCGAAAACAAAGCAGGCGATCTGGCAAAAGATGATGTAACAATCGCTTCACTGAAATAACGGGATCGGGCATTGTTTTAACAAGATCATCAATGTTTGATTTGCATTGCGTTTATATAGAGCCTGGTTAAATGAACTCATTTACCAGGCTTTTGACACTACAGACTAGACATAATGTCAGCAAGGTGATCAAGAAATTTCCTGCCCGTCATTCATATTTGAAATCAATTTCCCTAAATATGATTTTATCAGGTTTGATATAGCAAATTACTTTTTATTCAACAGGAACTTACCCATGAGTGATTTGATCAACATTATTGATGTACCATTGAAAGATGTAAATAACGATAAATTAAACACCAGAAAATATGTCGAAGGCCTGGCTCAATATCTGAGCAAGTCAGCAATGCCGACTACTGTTGCAATTCAGGGTCAGTGGGGTTCAGGAAAAACCTCTTTTATGAATCTGCTCCGTAGTATTTTGTGTGAGGATAAATCTTCCGGAAATGATCGAGATCCTCTGTACTACGGTGTCTGGATCAACATGTGGGAATATTCAATCATGCAGACTCCGGAGCAGACTTTAATCGGAGTAATTAAGGGTATGATCAGTGAGTGTACCAGAATTCTTGAACAGAGAAATCCGACATCAAGTGTAGCCGGAGAACTGAAGGAAAAAGCCTGGTCATTTCTGAAGAAAACGTGTGCAGTTGTTGCCACCACTGCTGTTAAAGCCGGAGTTAACACTCTTGGTCTTGATGGCGAGGAAGCAGCCGGAGCTCTCAAGGATGCTTTGGGTGATGACGAATTCAATGAAACCAGACCTAAAGAATTCAGAGATGCATTCACCAAAGCTGTTAATGACTGTCTGGCAGGACAGAGTCAGAGACGCGGATTCATGTTTTTTATCGATGATCTTGATCGCATCAACCCGGAAAATGCAATTCAGATATTGGAATTGCTGAAAAACATGTTTGAAGTTGATAACTGTATTTTCGTGCTGGCCATCGACTACGATGTGATTGTAAAAGGGCTGAAGGCAAAATTCGGCAACAACAACGGTAATGATGATGATCGTGCTTTCAGATCTTTCTTCGACAAGATTATTCAAATGCCTTTCTCAATGCCGATCGGCGCATACGATACCACCGCCTTCCTCAAGGATTCTTTAAATAATATCGGGTACCTCAGTACATCCAGACTGGAGAAGGAAATTACATTATTTACTCCTGAAGGAACAAAACTTAAGGTACTGGATATTGTGGATGAAATGACCAGACTGTCTACAGGCACAAATCCTAGATCAATTAAGAGACTGTTAAATACTCTGTCACTGATTAAAATCATCAGCAACATAGGTAAAACGGATCAGGAAGAAGAGATGGACGAATACGATCATTTGATGAACTACGGTCTGGTCTGTTTACAGATTGCCTATCCTCAGATCTATGATCGTATAACCCAGGAGCCGTATTATCCTGACTGGGATGAAAACACCGCGCGACAGTTCAGACTGAAGCCGCTGCCAAAGGAAAAGCTGGAGGTTCTTGATAAACTTGACGGCTTTAACGAACCGTGGGAACAGGTGGTTTATCAAATCTGTCAGACAAGCAATTATTTAATGGCATCAGCTTTGAATATTTCAGAACTGCTCAATCTGATCAAGTCTCTGTATGAAGAAGAAATACTGGCCGGCAAAATTAACACCATGCTGGGCATGACATCGGTAACCTCCGTGACACAGTCTGAAAACCAGAAACTGCAAAAGAGCGGCGCAACAAATGTTACGGAACAGAAACGATTTGATTACTGGGTGGAATTTCAAAAATACGCATTCAGAGAAGGTCCGAATCCTGACTTTGCCAAAAACTTCAAGGAGAGAAAACCTTCGGTTGATCAGTGGATGGATTTCAGTATTGGATTCAGAACCTGCCATATTACCATTTCTCAAATTATCAAACGTGACGAACTGGATGTGGAACTGTACATCAATGACGGAAAAACTATGTTCCCTAAACTTTTTGAACATAAGGAGGAAATTGAAGCCAGGGCCAACATGAGCTTCGACTGGCGAGAACTTCCTGAAAGAAAGGCAAGCCGAATCATCATTGTTAAGCAAAATGCCAAACTTGATGATCGAAATAAATGGAAGGAACAGTTCGACTGGCTGATGAATGCCATGCTGACGATGAAGAAGGTATTCACGGAAGTTCTGAAAACCATAGAGTAGCCGCTGACCAACGGTAATTTACGGTTCCGGAACCTGTGCCTTATGATTTGAAGCTCAAGTTCTTGACCTCATAAGGCGATCACAGCCGGTTAACTCCAAACAGATATAGAATGCTGACTGCTGAGGGAAAATAAAAACCGGATTTTCCCTTTTTTACATTGCGGCAAAAACAGGAAAAACGTTAACAAAAAACATGGAGAAGTTTGGCTCGGTTTCGATTGTGATTACTATACATGCCCGATGCGCCTTGTTCCAGTGATCCGATCGATAATTTCTGAAGTCTTGTATGATGAGACAAAACCTTAAAAAAGATCTATATTTTTCAGTTCCTTCTTTCTCTTATACATCAACTGATCAGCACGCTGAAAAATTCTTTTGAAACTGTTATCTTTTCCTGGAACAAAATCAGAAATACCTAGAGCTACAACAACAGAATTAGGAATTGTGCATAAATAAACTATACAACTATTTTGTATAACACACAATATGGTATTATAGGAGGCAACTGTAAATCTGTTTCCGTGAGGATAAAATGGTTGAACTAGATGAAGTTGCAATTGTTACAAAAATAAAAAAAATTTTACCTTTGTTAAATGAATATCAAAAGCGAGTATATCTTGCATCTGAAGCTGAAATTTTGGGCTATGGTGGAGTTTCAAAAATCAGTAGGGAAACAGGAGTTTCTAGGGTAACCATCAGTTCTGGATTAAAAGAACTTAATGCAATGGAAGGACAAGCCGAAGATGATTTGCAGCAGATAATTCATCAACAACGTATAAGAAAGGAAGGAGCAGGTCGTAAACCGATTGAAGAAACTCAACCGGGAATAAAAGAAGCACTTGAATCTCTTATGAGTGAAGAAACATTCGGTGATCCTCAGAGTCTTCTGAAGTGGACGACAAAGAGTCTTAGAAATCTCGAGCAGGAAATGAACCGAAAAGGATATAACATCAAATATAGGAAAATCGGATACCTACTGAAGGAACTTGGATATAGTCTTCAGATGAACCAGAAGATGAATCAGGTAGGTGAAGAGCATCCTGACCGAAATGAGCAGTTTAAACATATCAGCGCTAAAGCAAGTGATTTTCTTGCCAGGAGTTTTCCAGTGATATCAATTGACTGCAAGAAAAAGGAAAACATAGGAAATTTCAAGAATAATGGTGCTGAATACTCACCCAAAGGAAATCCTATCGAGGTTCTTGACCATGATTTTCCATTGCCTGAATTGGGTAAAGCGGCTCCATACGGGATATATGATATTGCTCTGAATGAAGGTTTTGTTAATGTTGGCATAAGTTCAGATACAGCACAGTTTGCTGTAAACTCGATTCGTTCATGGTGGAATGAGATGGGCAAAGAGCGGTATCCGGAAGCCAAAGAAATCTTGATCACCGCAGATGGAGGAGGAAGTAACGGATCACGTAACAGGTTGTGGAAATATGAACTTCAGCAGTTTGCGGATGAAACAAAACTGTCGGTTAATGTTTGTCATTTTCCACCAGGAACATCGAAGTGGAACAAAATAGAACACCGCTTATTCAGTCAAATAACTAAAAATTGGCGCGGTAGGCCACTCATCAGTTTGCAGGTGATTATTGATCTCATAGCATCTACAACTACATCAACTGGTTTGAAAGTTTTGGCAAAGTCGGATGAGAAACAGTACGCAACTGGAATTAAAGTGTCTGATGACGATTTTAAATCTCTGAGTATTTGTGGTGATGAATTTCATCCCGATTGGAATTATAAAATTAGCCCAAGGTTGTAAAGATTAATTGTGCACAATTCCTTACTTTCAATATTTTTCTCAATCTGACTGTTAAACAGCTTAATCAATGCAATTCTATTGTTATAATCATCACCGTCAATAATGGAAACGAATTCATCTCCTCCCACACGGTAAACAGAGGTATTGACAAAAATATCACTGATAGTCTTATAAGCATCAATAATATACTCATCACCTTTGACATGCCCTTGGGTATCATTTATCTGCTTCAGACCGTTGACATCAAACACCGCAACAGCAATATTGTTCAAAGCACCGTCTGCAATTGATTTATCGATTTCCTTAACCCTTTCAGCGTAAGCAAGAGTGCTGCCGGCTCCTGTAAGCGCATCGGTATAGGCAAGTTTTCGTGCTGTATTCAGCTCTTGAACATGCTGCTGCTCCCTACGCAGCGCCACCTCCAGTTCTTTGCGATATTCCTCCCTTTCGTTCTCAACCACCAATGTTCTAAGAAGACTGCAACTCATCATATAACCAATCGCGTAAAGGGGCAGATAAGGATAAAAAATCTGAATAAAGATAAAAAAAAGCATTACAAGACCGGAAAGACCGACAATTAAATGTCGACAACTCACCATATCTGCTGACTTGAAAAAATCTGCTGACTTGAAAAAAACGCGAAGAGCATAACATGAAGTAAGAAACAGAAGCGAAATCTGCACAATCAAAGTAATATATCTGGCCACGCCCGGATGATAAATTCCATTTTCGTCAACCCAGAACATAACAGGGCTGAACAGATTAATTATCGTAAGAACAGTTACAGCCATCCAGAAAGCACTGCCTGAATACCGCAAAAACTTACTGAAATCGTTGGTCCGGTTCAGATAGGCGGTAACATAACGAGTCCAGGAAAAAATTCCGAGAGCCATAGCCAGGAAATAAAATTCCGTGTCAACAAACAGAAGATCACTCATTGACAAAGCTTCAAACACACCCCAGAGAATATCTGTAATGTAATATGAAATTACAGTAAACAGAAAAAAACGGTAACACTTTTGAGTATGAGTAACAGAAGTTTTACCAACCAGAACAACATCATGATTGGTGATTACAAGATTCAGAAGGACCAGGATTCCAATTAATGAATAGTACATAAAGATCTAAAACTCTCTAGGAGGATTATCCTTTTTCAATCTAATTAAGATCAGCATGATATTTATGGCATTTAACATCAGAGATAACTCATCAGATCCAGCACAAACACAGTAGACCACAAACGTATATAACAACTGATTTTATGTTCCGCAAGAAATTTTGATCCTCATAACAATCCATAGAAGATTAATATCTGTACATTAAACATTCACCTTGCAGACAGAGATATTATAGATCTTCAACAGCAAAAAATCTGTTTTTTCTACAATACTATAGCAATTGATTGATCTGTACAGCAAAATATCCAGGGCCTACGCATGACCATCAGATTTATCTCTAAACTCTTCTGCCGCTTTTTTGAAAAATTTTGATTTTCATGTCGTAATCTCCGCTTTTGGAATCAGCGTCAATCATCTTGTTTCTTCTGTCAACCAATCGAACCTTTTGATTTCATTTGCACTCTGTCAAATTTAGATCTTGCCTTCTACAAATAGATTGGCAACCGTCATTATGTTCTCGTCAAGTGTCCAATCTAAACAATGCTTCACGTTTGACAACGAAACAGATTCATTTCTGCTGCCGCATTCCATGACAAGAAGTGTCTGAGCCTTGTAACCGGAAGCTTCAGCAAGCTGTTGTGCCGATTCGTAACCAAGACCGAGTCTAAACCTTTTCAGTTCTGTTCCGTTCATTCTGACGCTCCCTTTTAATTATTTCCATAATCTGCTGTGCTTTCACTGATTCAAGTGCATCACTGACTAAAATCCGGAGTAGTTCAAGTTCCAGATGTTCATCATGCGTTAATTGCTTTTTGTTTTTATCCATCTTCTAATCCTTAAAATGTAGGAACTTAATCCTACCTTGATATTTAAATTGTTATAAACAATAAATTCCTTGTAAAGAGAAGATCAAAAATATACAGATTTTCGACAGTTGATAGGGCAGATAGTGGCTCAAATCCTTATGGCATAATGCTTTGACAATGTTACGCTAATTAGCCCTTTTTATATACAGCTGGCGATTTTTGGGTCGATTGGATAATTTTTTTCATCTTGTCCTTCATTACGATCTGTTTCGTAAATTCCTTCATAGAAAATATGGTCAACAGATCTTCTATCAGCTGAGAGTTGTTGTAGTCTGGCATATATGCAAGGCCATTCTCTACTGAAAATACATTCATGCTTTTCAAAGCGTTGAGGATCTGATCCATTGTGTACCTGCCGTTAGGATATTTATCTTTGCTGCCATGGTATTCTACTAATTTATACTCAATACCACGTAGCAGAAGCAAAGCCATGAAACACGTTTGAAAATGAGCAATGATCCGTGAATCCTTGTTATGAAAGAAAGGTCTTGCAACAAGATCACTTTTCATAATTCTGAAACATTCCTCTATCTCCCATCGCCGGGAACTGAGAGCAGCAATGTCTGCTGATGATTTCTCGTCTTTAAAGATGTTTGTGGCAACCGCATAGAACCCATCATACATTGCATCCTTGTTTACTTTGTCTGTATCGATGCATGCAGTTTGTTTACTGGCATACTCACCGTTTTCGGTGGCATGCAGCTTGCTGATGTAGCGTTTAGGACTGTTCTCGTGTTCCTGGTCATAGGTGCCGTTCTCAATCATTTTCTGAGCTCTGACTTCTTCTAGATAGGCTTTATACTTGAGAGAAAAGGTTACAATCAAACGTTCATCCCTATTCTTTTCACAGGTTGTACGCTCTTTGAAAAAGATTGTATTGTAATATTTGGTATATACAGATTCATCATCAAGCGTTGATAAATTGAAATCATTAACCGTAACAGCGTTCCCTGACTTATCTGTTGTTCTGTAGGACCAGCCTGCAGTGTTGAGTGCCCATTCTTTCAGATGCTCAGGCAGTGTTTTTATGGATTGCGTGCAAACGAAATTACGTTTACCCTCAAATCCATATTTGTTAAGAAAATCATTTTCATCTGTAGTGTTGAATTTACGGTTCTTTTCGGAAGACAGACCGCAGTCAGTACATACGGTAATATCTGCTTTCTGAAAATTTTTAAGCAGCTGCTTCTCCAATGGAATCATAGTTGTCTGTTCGTTGGTAGAGCCAGGATTTATGCAGAATCCCAGAGGCATACCGTTACTGTCCATAAACAGTCCCATCTGAACAATAGGATTAGGACGGTTTTCCTTGGATTTACCGTATTTCCGCAGGGTATGCTCCTTATACCACTCTTCTGACTGTCCCTCACGATCGCAATCTTCCACCTCGATTTTGCTGAAAAAATTGGTACAGTCATAGTAAATACAGGAAACATCTCGTTTTATGGACTGGGAGGTATAGTAATAAAGCCGATCCTGGATCATTGTGTTATTGCTGTTAAGCAAATCCATTGCCCGGTAGATATGCTGAAGTTCAATTTTGGGATTGACCAAAAACTTCTGCTGGTGCAATTCCACCAGTCCGAGCTCGGATGAAGGAAAAAGAATTCGACTGAACAGCACGGTTCTCAAGACATCATTGAGATCAAAAAGCAGGTGTGGATGTTCACTGGCAATCTCCTGGCAGATATTTTTCATACCGAAAGAATGATAGAGACTGTCGAGAATTAAATAACCGAAGTTGTAGACCGCACTGGAGTCTGCTTTAGGTAAATCCTCACGAAGTTTAATTGATATAGACCGGCAGTTGTTTTCTTTGAATTCCTTTATTTCGTTATTCTTTTTGGCGATATATTCACGGCACCACTGTTCAGCATCATCCACACCGAACTTTTCTCTTATGACTCTGGCACAACCTAAAGACTCAACAGTCCTGGTTTTCTTTTGACCCTTGTCATTCTTGTAATCTTCAATCACATAATAATAAAAATTATCCGGTTTGCCTGTTCTGGTAAGTCGCATAAGTAACTCCGTAAATTAGAGATGGTTATTCATAATATAACATATTACGCAATGTCACGCGAGTAGAATTTTAAAAATTTTTCTCCTTAAGCTAAGCGGGGCAAGGCTTTGGAGAAATTTGTATTACGCCAACTGCCGAAGATCCGTATGCGCCTCGTAGTATTCCTCTTGAAAAACTGTTTTTCTCTACGAACCGGCCAATAGAGAATTTAGAACAAAAATTTGATTTATTAAATAATGATCTGTATAATTCACAACTTATGAGTTGGAATGTATTTATATTTTAGCATTCAGCTAAATTAATAATGAATTCAGACTATTTTTGCAAAAATTATTTGTTTTTAATTATTGATAGATGTTGATCTCTGATTAACAATTGCTAAGGAACGTTAGGAGTATACTTTGGCTAATATTAAATCTGCAAAGAAGCGTGTTATCACTTCTGAAAAGGCACGTAAGGCAAATGCAAGCGCTCGTTCTATGATGCGCACTTATATGAAGAAAGTTGTTGCTGCAATTGAAGCTGGCGATAAGGAAGCTGCCAAGACTGCTTTCGGTACTGCTCAGAAGGTACTGGATCGCATGGCAAGCCACGGTCTTATTCATAAGAAGAACGCAGCACGTCACAAGTCAAACCTTTCTGCAAAGATCAAGGCTCTTGCCTAATATCTTTCAGTCAGAATAATTTATGAGGCATCCCGTTGTGGATGCCTTTTTTGTTTGCCGGGTATGAGCCTTTTCCAAAGAACGGCTATTCACATGCTGTCCGTTATTTTTAACTCCTTATAATAGAGAACCTTTACATATCCTGCGAACTTTCATTTGCAGGGGTATTCCTACATTCCCATCTACCCGTTAACAGTGTTCGCCAACCGCCTTTATATAGTAGCAGTTATCACTGTGTTTTTGTCTTTAACGACCGATGCATGCAGAACGCACGAACCTGGTGCGGATAAGCAGTGATGAAACTCATGTCCGGTTATATTATAAAGAAGTGCCGTATATCCTGGCGTTCTTATCAGATTTTGTTTATCAACTGTGTGATCTGGGTATTCAATTTGCTTAATATTGCGGATCACTCATGAAAACATTATAATTTACACTCATATAAGTTTATTTTAAAAATTTGGAATAGATCGAATAAAATGAGTGATTACAAGAATACTTTAAATCTCCCTGATACTGCATTTCCAATGAGAGGGGATTTGGCAAAGAGAGAGCCTGCAATGTTGAAGGCTTGGTATGATTCTGGTCTGTATCAGAAGATCCGTGAAGCAAGAAAAGGAAGAAAATCCTTCATCCTTCATGACGGTCCTCCATATGCAAACGGCAATATTCACATAGGTCACTCAGTAAACAAGATTTTAAAGGATATTATTGTCAAGTCCAAAACTCTGTCCGGTTTTGATGCTCCTTATGTTCCGGGATGGGACTGTCACGGTCTGCCGATTGAATTGAAAGTTGAAGGTCTGGTTGGAAAACCTGGTCAGAAGGTCAGTGCTGCTGAATTCAGAAAGGAATGCCGTAAATACGCCATGTCTCAGGTGAATGCCCAGAGAGAGGATTTCAAGCGTCTCGGTGTGCTCGGAGACTGGGATAACCCGTATCTGACCATGAACTATAAAACCGAAGCTGAAATCATCAGATGTCTCGGTAGAGTTATAGAAAACGGCCACTTTGTAAAAGGTTTCAAACCGGTTCACTGGTGCTGCGAATGCGGATCTGCACTTGCAGAGGCTGAAGTTGAATACTACGATAAGAAGTCAACCTCTATCGATGTTCGCTTCAGGGCTGTTGACGAGAATAAAATCTACGATATATTCAAGGCTCACGGAACCGGTCCTCTGTCAATCGTAATATGGACCACAACACCGTGGACTCTTCCTGCCAACCGTGCTGTATGTCTTAACCCTGATCTTGAATATGTACTGGTTCAGATCAACGGTGAAAACACTGAACAGCTCATTTATGCAGATGTTCTTCACGAGGAGGCACTGGGACGTGCCGGTATTACCGACTATCAGATCATCGGCCGCTGCAAGGGAAGTGATCTTGAACTGCAGCGTTTCAAACATCCGTTCCTGGATTTTGATGTTCCGGTTGTTCTCGGAGCACACGTTACCACCGATTCCGGTACCGGTGCTGTTCATACTGCTCCTGGTCACGGTATGGATGACTATGTGGTTGGTTCCAAGTACCATCTGGAAGTTGCCAACCCTGTGGATGCAAACGGTGTGTTCTATCCTGATACCGAATTTTTCGGCGGTATGAATGTGTTCGATGCAAATCCTAAGGTTGTTACACTGCTGGCGGAAAAAGGCGCGCTGGTAAAGGCCAAGACCATTACCCACTCCTATCCTCACTGCTGGCGTCATAAGACACCGATTATTTTCAGAGCTACACCGCAGTGGTTTATTACCATGGACGGGGCCGGCCTCAGACAGCAGGCTCTCGATGCCATCAAGGGTGTTAAATGGATCCCTTCCTGGGGACAGAACCGTATCGAGGCGATGGTTTCCAACCGTCCTGACTGGTGTATCTCCCGTCAGAGAACATGGGGTGTTCCGATTGCGCTGTTCGTACACAAGCAGACCCAGGAACTTCATCCGCGTACTGCTGAACTGATTGAAGAAATTGCAAAGCGTGTTGAGAAGGAAGGAATTCAGGCCTGGTGGGATCTCGATCCGAAAGATCTGCTTGGAGATGAGGCTGACAGTTACGCCAAGGTTCCTGATACTCTTGATGTTTGGTTTGATTCAGGTTCAACACATACTTCTGTAGTAGCAAACAGAGAAGAGTTCAACGGTCAAGAAATCGATATGTACCTTGAAGGTTCAGATCAGCACCGTGGCTGGTTTATGTCATCTCTGATGCTGTCCCAGGCAATCAATCACAAGTCACCTTACAAAGAGGTTCTGACTCACGGATTTACCGTGGACGGACAGGGTCGCAAGATGAGTAAATCACTCGGTAACGTGGTAAGTCCTCAGGACGTGATCAAGAAACTGGGTGCCGATATTCTGCGTCTGTGGGTTGCTTCAACTGACTACAGCGGAGAAATGACTGTTTCTGATGAAATTCTCAAGAGATCAGCAGATGCATACCGTCGAATCAGAAATACAGCCCGTTTCCTCCTGGCTAATCTGAACGGATTTGATCCGGAAAAAGATCTGATTTCAAAAGAGCAGATGGTTGTTCTCGACAAGTGGGCGGTTGACTGTGCATATCACTGCCAGCAGGAAATTCTGGCTGCATATGAAAGCTATGATTTCCACCAGGTGGTGCAGAAACTGATGAAGTTCTGCTCTATCGATATGGGCTCCTTCTATCTTGATATCATCAAGGATCGCCAGTATACTGCAAAGAGCACCAGTATTGCCCGCCGTTCCTGCCAGACCGCTCTGTACCTGATCTGTGAGGCGATGGTGAGATGGATGGCTCCTATTATGAGCTTTACCGCTGATGAAATCTGGAAACAGATGCCGGGTAAACGTTCAGAATTTGTATTCACTGAAGAGTGGTACCAGGGACTGTTTGAACTGGAAGCGGCAGAAAGCATGAACAATGATTACTGGGAACAGATCAAGCAGATCCGCGACGAGGTTAACAAGCAGCTAGAAAACAAGCGTAATGACAAGGAAATCGGCGGTTCTCTGCAGGCTGAAGTTACTCTGTACTGTTCTGATCAGATTGCCGATGCACTGGAGAAACTGGAAAATGAACTTCGTTTCGTTCTTATTACCTCCAAAGCTCAGGTTGTTCGCGGTGAAGCGGCTGACGGTGCAGTTAAATCTGAACTTGACGGACTGTCAATAAGTGTAGTTCCTTCTGCACATCAGAAGTGTGAAAGATGCTGGCACTATGTTGAATCTGTAGGTCATACCAAACCGGGGATCTGTGATCGCTGTGCTACCAATATTGACGGTGACGGCGAAGTTCGCAAGTTCGCCTAGTTGAATTTAGCTGCGGGATCTGTGAGGAGTATTCACAGATCCTTTTTTGTATTAATTTTCGGAGTTTATCAGTGAAAATATCTTCAAGCGGTCTGTTCTACAGCTGGGTGGCACTGCTGACGGTTATAGCTGATCAGATAACCAAGGATTTAGTGGTAAAAAATATTCCGTACATGGGAAATATTGATATTTTTTCCTGGTTTTCCCTGACGCATGTGTATAACACCGGTGCCGCATTCAGTTTCCTTGCCGATCAGCCCGGCTGGCAGGGTTATCTGTTCCTCGGCATTGCCGCGGTGGTTTCGGTTGTGATTATTTCCGTTCTTGCCAAAATGCCGGCAAAGTCGGCAGTTATGGCGGTGAGCCTTAATCTTGTGCTCGGCGGTGCGGTCGGAAATGCGATTGACCGTGTTTTTCTTTCCCACGTGGTAGATTTTATCTCCGTTCACGTTGACGGTGTGTTCAACTATCCGGCATTCAATGTAGCCGACAGTGCGATTTGCGTGGGGGCATTTCTGCTTGTTGTAATATCAATCTTCGGTAAAGATCCGGACATAGAGGTTGACAAATCTGATGAAAAGAACGATATATCTTGCTAATCCGCGCGGGTTCTGCGCGGGAGTCTCCAGGGCTATTTCCATCGTGGAGGCTGCGATTGAAAAATTCGGTTCTCCGATTTATGTTCACCATGAAGTTGTGCACAACCGCTATGTGGTTGAAGATCTGCGTCAGCGTGGAGCCGTATTTATAGAATCTCTAGATGAGGTTCCGGACGGCTCGATCCTTATTTTTTCCGCCCACGGTGTTACCCTTGAGGTGGAGAATGAGGCTAAAAGCCGGCCGCTGACGGTCTTTGATGCTACCTGCCCGCTGGTAAGCAAGGTTCATATAGAGGTTCGCTCTCTGTCAAAGAAGGGCAGTGAAGTGATAATGATCGGCCACCGCGGTCACCCTGAAGTGGTTGCAACGCTCGGACAGTACAGCAATGCGAGTAAAGGTATTTATCTGATTGAAAATATTTCAGATATAGAAAATCTGCAGATCAGGGATGAAAACAATCTTTCCTATGTAACTCAGACCACTCTGAGCATAGATGAGAGCAAAAAAATTATAGATGCACTAAGGAACCGCTATCCCAACATCCAGGGACCTCGCAAGGATGATATCTGCTATGCCACCCAGGCAAGGCAGAATGCAGTCAGCACCCTGGCTGAAAAAGTAGATCTGTTTATTGTGGTCGGCTCGGTTAACTCCTCCAATTCAAACCGTCTGCGGGAACTGGCATCATCCCACGGATGCACTGCATATCTGGTAGATGATGCAGAGCAGATCCGGGATGAATGGTTCAGCGACAGTGTGGTCAACATCGGGGTTACCGCCGGAGCCTCCGCGCCGGATGTTCTGATTGAGCAGGTTGTAAATTTCATTAAAGTTAAATATCATGCTCAGGTGGTGGAAACTGAAGGGGAAATTGAAAACCGCAATTTTGATATTCCGAGCGGTCTTCGGTAATGCAGGGACTGTCAGGTTATTCAGTCCGGCCGTATGTGTTCTTAACGGCCTGAGCCGGTCAGTTGATAATGTTTTCATAATAAAAGGGGAATTTCAGTAAACGATCCATAATAACCTTTAAGGTAATTATGGCTTTTGCTTAGTCTAAGTGATTTCGCTGAAAAGTGAATGAACTACGTTATGAGAGAATGAATTTATGTAAATAAATTCAAATAGTTACCTTCGGATGTTCATCTAGTCTGAAGCTCTAAGGTGTATGATTAAACAGTCGGTAATGCTGACAGTGTTGTACACGGCAAACCTCTCAATAACATTGACGAAGGTGCA
>JAEEGJ010006499.1_pt1 | contig 34941 bp, 27 predicted proteins | sample 8958761 | NCBI WGS metagenome assembly JAEEGJ01 (sample SAMN16246546, study PRJNA631951) | gut metagenome | biome: gut microbiome; feature: rumen; material: RS-attached | host: Bos | place: Iran: Karaj | collected 2018-10
AGTACGACATCCGCCGTTACGGTTTCCATGGTACTTCCCACCGTTATGTAAGCCACAGGGTCGCTGATTTCCTCGGCAAGAAGTATGAGGATCTGAGGATCATCACATGCCACCTCGGCAACGGTTCTTCCTTCGCAGCCGTTAAGGACGGCAAGTGCCAGGATACATCGATGGGTCTTACACCTCTTGCAGGTATCTGCATGGGTACGAGAACGGGCGACATCGATCCCGCTATCGTTCCTTTCCTTATGAAGAACGAGAGATACACACCTGACGAGATGGACAACCTCCTCAACAAGCAGTCAGGCGTACAGGGCGTTTCCGGTGTTTCTTCCGACTTCAGAGATCTCGAGAAGGCAGCAAACGAGGGCAACGACAGAGCAAGACTCGCTCTCGACATGTTCGCTTACCAGGGCAAGAAGATCATTGGTTCTTACGCTGCAGCCATGGGCGGTGTTGACGTTATCGTCTTCACGGCAGGCATCGGCGAGAACACAGACCACATGAGAAAGGCTATGTGCGAAGGACTTGAGTTCATGGGCGTTGAGTTCGACGATTCCGTTAACACAGGCCTCAGAGGCAAGGAAGCCATCATCTCCAAGCCTTCTTCAAAGGTTACGGTCTGCGTAATCCCTACAAACGAAGAGCTCGCTATCGCTCAGGAGACTGAGGCTCTCGTTAGAAAGTAATTCGTAAATTCAAAAGAGATTATGTAAGGAGCTGTCTCAAATGGGGCAGCTCCTATATTTTTGCGTCAGCAATCTGACAGTCTTAACGTCCACTTGAACAATGAAAAATCCAGCAAACCGTCTCTGCAGTAGAGCAGGTTTTCGAGCAATTTGGGCTGTTTTGCCCCGAAAATCCAGCAAACTGTCTCTGTAATAGAGCAGGTTTTCGAGCAATTCGAGACATTCTCTTTTTCTTGCCGGGACAAAACTGGTCCGTCCCCCTGTTGTTTGACCATATATAAAGCCGTGATAAAATCTCACTAACGGAATAGAGGAGAGAGGATAAGCCAATGTATGGACTTCTGAGTAAAAAGACCGGAAAGATCATCGCGCTGTTCATGGTGATCTGCGCCATGACGCTTTCGCTGATGACCGGATGCATCAGACGCAAGGTCCCGGCCGGCACGACCGGAACGGCTACGGCTGTCACGCAGACTACTGCTTCCGTGACGAACAGGGCCTCCGTGACAACTAAGGAAACTGCAGAAGAAATTTCCCGATCGACGGAGAAGACTGACCAAAAGGCTTCTGTCGATGAAAACGGGACTTATGACAGCGCAAAAGACGTTGCCTTGTATATCCACACTTACAATAAACTGCCGCCGAATTACATAACCAAGAAGGAAGCCAGATCACTCGGCTGGAGCGGCGGTTCCCTCGAGGATTACGCACCCGGGAAATGCATAGGCGGTGACCGTTACGGCAATTACGAAGGCCTGCTGCCGGAGAAGAAGGGGAGAAGCTACACCGAATGCGACATCGATACGCTCGGAAAGTCTTCCAGGGGCGCGAAAAGAATAGTCTTCTCCAACGACGGACTGATATATTACACCAAGGACCATTACAAGACTTTCACCCTGATGTACGGGGAGGGACAGAAATGACTGAATTTGTTATAGATCTGAAAGACGTATATTCACCGGACGAGCTTCATGAGAAGATCGCGCAGACCATTCCGGTCCCTGACTACTACGGGGCAAATCTTGACGCGCTTCACGATGTCCTGACTGAGCAATGCGAAGGATGGATAATAGTTTTTTCTTCAGCGTCAGTCCCTGAGACTACTATGGGCAAATACATGCAGAAACTAAGACGGATGTGCGCGGCGGCAGCGGAAGAGAACGAAGGGCTCCTTAGGGTGGTTTTCGAGGAATAAGTCCGATTTATGTCCCCATATTTTACGGACTTTACTGTTATAATCTGTAAGATAAAATAACGGAAAGCGGGAGACCCTCTTTTGGCAGATAACGGATTTGATAATAACGAGAGCCGCAGCTTTTTTGACGAGCTTGAAGAGATATACGGACAGACGGAGCAGGTTCCTTCTGTTTCGCCTGACTGCAGTGATCTGCTCGACGGATTAAATGACGAGCAGCGCGAAGCGGTGACCCAGACCGAGGGCCCCGTCCTCATTCTCGCGGGCGCAGGTTCAGGCAAGACCAGAGTCATCACTTACCGCATCGCTTATCTCATGAGGCACGTTGGTGCAGCGCCGTCATCGATCCTTGCCATTACGTTTACTAACAAGGCCGCTAACGAGATGCGTGAGAGGATTACGTCACTCGTCGGCGACAGCGCCAAGTTCATCTGGTGCGGTACTTTCCACAGCATCTTCGCGAGAATACTGAGACGCCATGCCGATCTTCTCGGTTATGACAAGAATTTCTCGATAATCGATTCAGATGACCAGTTAAAGCTCGTCAGGGATTCTATGAAAGAACTTGATATCCCTGACAGCCAGCATAAGCCCAAGTCCGTTCTCATGGCCATTTCCTGCGCCAAGAACAAGCTTCAGAGTATCGAGGAATATGAGATGCTTGAGGGCAAGTCACCTTTCGGTGCCGTCGTAGCCAGGGTTTATAAGAGATATTCCGACAAGCTCATTGCCAATAACGCGATGGATTTTGATGACATCCTCGTCAACATGGTAAAGCTCCTTGCCAACAATCCCGAGGTCTGCGAGCAGTACAGATCCAAGTTCAGATACATAATGGTCGATGAGTATCAGGACACCAACATGCCGCAGTACAAGGCAGTTATGCTCCTTGCCGGCGGCTACCGCAACATATGCGTCGTAGGTGACGATGACCAGTCCATCTATTCTTTCCGTGGAGCAGACGTAAGGCTCATATTAAGCTTTGAGAAGGATTTTCCCGGAGCAAAGGTCATCAAGCTCGAGCAGAATTACCGCTCTACGGCCAACATCCTCAATGCCGCAAACTGCGTCATCGCGCACAACAGGAAGCGCAAGACCAAGACTCTCAGGACAGGCGGTGAAGCCGGCGACAAGGTCGTTGTAATGCTTTCCGATGACAGCCAGGGCGAGGCTTCTTTCGTTGCCAAGACCATCAAGATGATGGTAGACAAGGGCAAGTTCAAATTCTCGGACTGCGCGGTTCTCTACAGGATGAACGCGCTGTCGCGTAACATAGAAACTTCGCTGCACAACATGGGTATACCGTTCAGGGTATACGGAGGCATGAGGTTCTATGACAGACGCGAGATCAAGGACACGTTGTCTTACTTAAAACTGATCTATGACAACGGCGACAACATTGCGTTCGAGCGCATCATCAACGTCCCCAAGAGAGGAATCGGCGACCAGACGATCGAGAAGATCAGGCAGATCGCCATGGACGAGGGGATAAGCATGTTCGAAGTTGCGGTCAACTGCCGCAATTATCCGGATCTCATCAGAGCCGCCGGAAAGCTAATTCCTTTTACCGAGCTGATCGATGAGATGCGCGGAGAACTCCTCAAGAACGAGAAGGATTTCGCTGCTTTCGTTGACTATGTCGAGAACGAATCGGGAATTATCGATTCCGTCATCGCAGAACGTGAGAAGAAAGGCGAAGTCATCGACAGGGTCGAGAACTTGAAGGAGCTTTTGTCTGAAGCTGCAGAGTATGATAAGGCACACAGGGCTGAGGCTATCGACATGGAGTCCATCGAGATAGACAGCGGCAGCGATGACGGTGACGCTCCCGTTGAGATCGACGATGATTTCTTCTTCGATACCGCGACAAGCGATACCACCGAGGGCATCCTGGGTCTCTATCTTGAGAACGCATCGCTGTTTACCGAAGGCGATTCCTACGATGAAAACGATGATTTCGTCAAGCTCATGACCATACACAGCGCAAAGGGCCTGGAGTTCGGAGCGGTCTTCCTTATAGGCTCCGAGGAGGGTGTCTTCCCGAGTTACAGATCGATCCAGAGCGAGGACGATACCGAAGAGGAAAGGCGACTCATGTATGTTGCGATAACAAGAGCCAAGAAGGACATGTTCATCGTACTCACGAGGCAAAGAATGCTCTTCGGCCAGACCAGCTGCAACAGGCCTTCGAGATTCATCAAGGAGATCGATCCGCAGCTCCTTTATGTAATGGGTTCCAACAGGGCAAAGCCGGAGAAGACCGAAGTCACGCCGGAACGCGAATCGTCGCGCAAGTCCATTGCTTCCGCACTTTCTTCGTCATTCGACAAGAAGAAGGAGAGCCAGAAGAAGGCTGCAAGCGATCCGGGTGCTCTCAAGGCAGGTCAGCTTAAGGAAGGCATGAAGGTAGTACATCCGAGATTCGGAGACGGCGTTGTCCTCAAGGTCGAGGAAGTCGGAGGAGACGCACTCGTGACCGTGGATTTCGACGGCATGCGCAAGAACATGCTGGCTAATTCCGCAGGACTCAAAAAGCCGTAAAAGAAGCGGTCCGCAGGGCAATGATGTATAATATACTATTGAGCTTTTGCGGAGGTGTTGACAATGGATGAGAATATCAGCCTTTTCGAACTGTTTCAGGACAGCTTCAAGGAGCTTGAGAATTCAAAAAGGATCTCTGATCTGACCATCAAAAAGATCCAGCTTCAGCGTGTAGAACGCGACAGGATCCTTGCCCCGAATGCGCAGAAAACGCTTCAGACCAGGGGAAGGGTAATCCCCGAGGATGACTGCAATGTCAGGAGCTGCTATGAGCGTGACCTCGGAAGGATCATGTATTCCCAGGCATTCAGACGCTTAAAGCACAAGACCCAGGTATTCTTTAACCCCGCAAACGACCATATCTGCTCACGTCTGGAGCACGTTCTCTATGTCGATTACATCGCTGCCACCATCGGTCAGGCTCTGGGCCTCAACGTTGATCTCATAAGGGCGATCGCACTGGGTCACGATGTCGGACATACGCCTTTCGGACACAGCGGTGAACGTGTTCTCAACCAGAAACTCAAAGAGGTCGATCCCAAGCTCTATTTCGAGCATGAAGCAAACGGACTGAGGGTACTGGACATAATGGAAAAGCATAATGACGGTTTTGGCCTCAACCTCACATTTGAAGTAAGGGACGGCATAATCTGCCACTGCGGCGAGTTCTACGGTGAGAAGAGACTTGTTCCCTGCAGGGACAAGACAGAGGAAGATCTGTCTTATCTGATTCCCAAGAAAGACCGCAAAGGCCCTGCAACGCTTGAGGGCTGCGTAGTACGTTTCTCGGATAAGATCGCGTATGTCGGAAGGGACATCGAGGATGCGCTCAGAACAGGTGTTATCGAGAGCGAATTTGAGCTCCCTGAGGAAAGCATCGAGATGGGCAATTCAAACTCCGCGATAATCAACTATCTGGTTGAGGATATAGTCGAGAACAGCATGGACAAGGATGAGATCTGCATCTCCGACAGAGCGGTAAACGCACTTGAGAATGCGCTCAAGAACAATGTTTCAAAGATATACAGATCAAACAAGGTCGTAACTTACGAGAAGTACTGCAACGTAATGCTCGAAGGTCTTTTCGATGCTTACTACGAAGCGATCTGCAACATCGACAGGGCAGCAAATTCAAAGACTGATGCAATCAGAAAGTTTGCTGATTTCGTTGATACACATCCACAGAAGAACCGGCCTGAAAGCGAGATGCCGCCGGCGATCTTCGTATCGGATTACATAGCCGGAATGACGGACAGCTATGCTGCGGCAAGCTTCAACGAGCTTTACAAGAATTAAGAGAAGGAATTGAGAATGGAAGAATACGGATTCTATGCGATGCTTGACCGCATGCAGTACATCAACAGATGGGCTCTCATGCGCAACAGCCGATACGAGAACATAAAGGAGCACAGCTTTGACGTCGCGGTCATCGCGCATTCGCTGTGCCTTCTGCATAACAGGTTCAATGAGGGTAAGGAAGGCGCAATACTTCCCGATCCTTACAAGGTCATGGCTTATGCCTTGTATCACGACTGCACCGAGATCCTTACGGGCGATCTGCCGACTCCGATCAAGTACGACAGCAAGCAGATCACTGATGCATACAAGGATATCGAGCGCAGGGCCGCTGATACACTGACTGATCTTCTGCCTGTAGAAACGGGATTCAAGGAAGAGTACAGGGAGCTTTTGGCTCCGGCTAAAGATACCGAAGAAGGCAGGCTCATGCACAGGCTCGTTAAGGCTGCGGATAAGATATCAGCCTATATCAAGTGCCTCAGGGAAGAGTCTTCCGGCAATAAGGAATTTTCTGCCGCGAAGGAATCTATCGGCAAGATCATCGCAACTTACGATCTTGAAGAAGTAAAGTATTTCATGGAACATTTCGTTCCACCGTACGGATATACTCTCGACAAGCTTACCGGAAAGGACGACTGACGGGAAATGCTTAAGAGAAGGCCCGAATATTTTGCCGTGTTTGCGCTGTCAGCTGTTTGTGCCATAGGAACGGCATGTTTTACGGCAATAGCGCTCGGTACCGGAACACCCGCCATGACGGGTGCCGGAGGTCAGAATGCAGCGGGTATCGTCAGCAGGGCATCTGATCTCATAGGTGTTGATGCGCAAGAAAAAGTGTCTGCTCAGATGCGTGTCAAATACGGCACTTATTCAGCGGGCGATTACGTGCTTTCCGTAATGACTTCACCTGATTATCTGATAAAGAGCACGGATGACGAACAGTTCGCAAAAGACCTTTTGAGCGTTGTTTACGGAGCTCCGAACGATGCGGATGTTGCCGGGATCAAGCAGGAACTTGGTTCTTCCAACAGGATGACCGTAATAAACAGCGTTGTGTCGAAAGCGGACACTAAATACGCCGTTTCCGGCAACACGGGCAAAGGTACCGGAAGTGTCATTACGGGATTTAGCATCGACAAGGGAATAAAAGATGACGATGAATTCACGGTCGGAATCAAAGAGATCAGCGGAAGTTTCTCTGCGACCGGCGATGAGATAAGGACCGACCTGTTTGTTGACGGTGCACTTCACAGAGGCTATCTGAAATACGACCAGAGCCAGTCAGGCTCGAAGGGCTTTGTCCTTGCATGGGATACCGCCGGTTTTGAACCGGGTGATCATGACGTTTCGATACTTCTGAGAAGTTCAGACGGAAGAGGAGTTTCCGTTGCGGGCGGCAAGATCCGAATTCCCGAAAGGACCAGGATAGAAACACTGTCGGTAACTGACGGGATAATTGCAAAAGACAAAGAGACCGCGTGGTACCTTCTGGATGCAGGCTCGTCTGACTGCTATGTGAACTTTGCGGGAATAAGCGATAAGATCAGCGTTTCGCTCTACGATCTTTCGGGAAAACTCATTGGCACGAACCCCAGCACATCCCAGGGTTATGCGGCATTGAGAGCAAAGAAGCAGGATACAGAAAAGGTAGCGGGAGAGACCGGAATACCGGGCGTTTCCAACTGCTTCTACATCTGCGCGAAAAGAACTGAAGACAGTGCTTCGGAAGAAAAAGAAGACATTTCTTTCCAGCTTGTACAGAGCCGTGATGTAGTATTTTTTGACGGCAAATACATGTCCGTTGCACCCGGAAAGACAGACGACAAATACAAGCTGACGGATTCACTCGGAAACGAATATCAGACGTCCAAGGAAAAATGCAAGATGCTGCCGTTTAACGCTTCGCTCGCTTCACTCGACATCAAGGGCGGAGATACGGATAAGAGCATTTATCCGTCTTTTGAAGTTACTCAGGATAAATACGGCTACTACACTTCAGGCGCCGCGAATGTCACTTTTGAATGCGAGTCAGTTGAAGGATATGCTTCAGAACTTAAGATAACTGCTGAAAACGGCGGGAACAAGACGGAGCTTGAACCTGGAAAAACATTTGCGCTTCAGGCGGGAGAGACGGTCATAAGTGCCGAATTAACTTCGTTTGATGGTCAGAAGAGTTCTTATTCCGTATACGTTTTGGCAGGCGATGACAGCGGAACATTTGTTGAAGAGACGCTTTCGGGATTCCCTGCCAGCTACTACAGCGGACTGTGGCTCATGCACTGCAAGCATCCCGCATACAGATTCAAGGCATATGATACGAAGCTTACTTTTGCCGAGGCCCTTAAGGCTGAAACGGTAGGCAACAAGAGCCTTATCCAGGACAAAGCATATCCGGAATACGTTAAGGGCGGAAGTCCCGTTTATGACCTCCCCGACTGGCGTGCTGCCAAAACGGAGGTCGTCAGTTATTACATGGATCCCAGGAACTTCTTTACGGATAAGCGGATCTTCATGTTTGAGATGCTCGGATTTGATGAGAGCATCCACAAGAAGGAAGGCATCAAGAAGATCATATCCGGTTCGTTCATGGATACGGATGAATTTGACTATGTGAACGTCATATATGATGCAGGCCGCACTGCAGGTGTTTCACCGTATTTCCTTGCTGCACGCATCATCCAGGAGATGGGCTTCTCAGGAAGATCGGCACTTTGCAAAGGCACGGTTGAAGGCTACGAGGGCTATTACAACTTCTACAACATCGGTTCGGTTTCCACCACAAAAGAGGGTGGAGCCACTGTCGGAGGCGCTAAATACGCCAAGTTCGGAAGAAATCCCGAGAAGGATTTCACTGATGCAGAGACCAAGATCCTTCTGCCGTGGGACACAAAGGAAAAGGCAATAAAGGGAGGCGCCCTCTGGATAGCTTCGGGTTACATCGAAAAGGGCCAGAACACGCTCTATTTCCAGAAGTTTGACGTCCTGGACGACGGAACCGTAAGGTACAATCATCAATATGCGCAGAACATAATGATGGCATACTCCGAAGCGCTTCGGTATTATAACAGCTATGATTCGATAAATAAGACGGAGTCATCATTCGTATTCGTCATACCGGTATATAAGAACATGCCTGCCGAATACGGATATCTGCCGTAAGGCTTTATGACAAGGGAAACATGAACGGGAAAAAGAAAACAAAGAGCATTTCAAAGATAACGGGCAGGATGCTGTCTGCTGCTTTGGCATCTTTCCTTCTGACGGTTTCCGTCCTCGTTAATCTCTGTGCTCCGGTTGCGCTTGCCGCATCAAAGATCACCTTGTCTGTCGAGACTGATGCCCGTTCCGTCGGTCAGGGCAATATCGTTACCGTCAGGGTGGTTGCCGACAATATGCCCGGAATCACGTCTTTCGGACCTGTTGTACTGGAATACGACGACAAGGATGCCGAATATATTTCGTTTTCACAGGGTAAGGACATTTCGGGAAGCTTTGTCTTTGTTGAGACGCATGACAAAGGTAAGATAACAGTTTCCGCTCAGGACCAGAATGTCAGGAACAGTGAGGAAGGCGCTGAAGACAGTGCTGAAGAACCTTTCCGTTCCGAGAACAAGGTAACGCTCTTCATGGTTTCTTTCAGAGTTCTTCCCGGAACATCAGGAAATCTCAACATCCGTATCGACAAGACCGGAAGCTTCATGAATGACGCAGGAGAAGAAGCTGATGTCGTAAAAGGCAATTCAGTGTCCCTTTCCATCAATCCGTCTTCGATCTCAAAAGATGCCACACTGGCTTTCCTTACGATCAACAATGTTGACATTTCTCCTGAGTTCAATCCCAACATTACCGATTATTCCGCAACTGTTGCCCGTGACGTTACCGAGGTTCAGGTCACGCCCATGCCGAACAACATGTTTGCATCCCTCGCCATCTCAGGAAACAACAATCTTCAGATAGGCATGAACGTCATCAAGATCGAAGTAACTGCCCAGGACCGTGAGACAACGATGCTCTATACGGTACACATAACCAGAAAAGAGAGTTATGCTCCGGACAGCGCGACACTGGTCGATGCCGCCGGCAAAACGTATTCGTATCTTGATATTCCGGACAATGTAACCGTTCCGGAAGGGTTTGTCCAGACAGTCAGGATGATAAACGGATACAGCGTTCAGGCATATGCAAGGGACGGCGTTACGAGCGTTCTTCTGTATCTGTTTGACGGAACCAACTCTCCTGCATTCTATTTCTATAACCCTGAGGAAAAGACCGTAATCCCTTATGATCCCGAGAACACGATAATCAGGACCAGCAAGGTATTAAGGATATCTGCGCTTCCCGAGAACATTCAGATCCCGGCAGGCTTTGTCGCTGCGGTATATGACACGGGAAGGATCAAGCTGAAGGGTTATGTTGACAAGAATTCAAACTTCATCTGCTTCATGAAAGACGAGAACGGAGTCGGTGACTTTTATCTCTATAATCCCGAGACCGGATCATTCCAGATCTACAGGCCTGCGGACAGGAGACCCGAGATACTTTACAAGTATATGTTTGAAGTTTTTCTCATTATCAGTATTATTGAAGCGGTGAGTTTGATCATTACCGTATACATGGTAAGAAGGATCATAGCTGACAAGGCCAATCCGAGGCCGAAGAGAGTATAAGGAAAAGAGATAAAGATGAGATTAAAAACAGTAGTAGTCGGCGGAGAGCATCTTTCTCCCCAACAGGAAAAGCTCCGTAAGATATTTATGTATATCGTAAGCGGCGGAGTTACGACAGTTGTCAACTGGGTTTGCTATATCGCATTTGATAAACTCGTCAATGCCGACATGACGTTTTCGGCATTTGGCACCGAGCTTTCAGTAAAATTCATCATCAACCAGGTAGTTTGCTGGGTTATTTCAGTAATCGTTGCTTATTTCCTTAACAGGATCACCGTTTTCAGGTCAAAGGGCAGCGTGATCAGGGAATTGTTCAAGTTTGCAGGTGCGAGAGTAATATCCTTCGTCGTTCTCGAGCTGGGACTTTACTCACTCATGATCTGGGGATGCTCGCTTATCACGAAAGTGCCTGTCTCGACACCGGTTTTCGTGATCGGAACATTCGCATTTACTTATGAGTATCTCGTAAAGCTCATCAATTCCGTTTTCATAATCATCGCAAACTATGTTATGAGCAAACTCATGGTATTCAAGAGTTCTGACATGGTCGACTATACCAAGAAGGATGATGCCGCTGAAACGGAAAGCGAAGATCTTTCCGCAAAGGCAGAGGAAGAAGGCGCAGCGAATGCCTGAAAACGGCATACCTTCAGTACTTACAGGCGCCCTCCAGTTCGGCATCAAGCCGGGACTAGAGAGGATAAACAGACTTCTTGAGCTTTTGGGCAATCCACAGAATACGCTCAAAGCAGTTCACGTTGCCGGTACCAACGGCAAGGGTTCAGTCTGCACGTTTCTTTCAACGATACTGGCCTGTGACGGCAAAAAGGTCGGAGTATTCACGTCTCCTTATCTTGAGAGATTTTCCGAGAGGATAAGGATCATCGACGGCAAAGAAGGCGCCATTGCTTTTGCCGGAGATGACAGCACCGGCGAGATACCTTCAGACAGGCTTAACGAGCTTTCCGATAAGGTTAAGGCCGCTCAGGATCAGATGCTCTCCGAAGGAATGGAACACCCCACGGAATTTGAGCTGATCACGGCAATCGGATTCCTTTATTTCGCAGAGGAAAAGGTTGATATCGCGGTCCTTGAGACCGGATTAGGCGGAAGACTCGATTCAACCAATGTATTGAATGCACCGGTTGCGACCGCAGTCTGCGCCATCGGACTTGATCACTGCAAGGTATTGGGTTCAACCGTTGCCGAGATAGCTGCTGAAAAGGCCGGAATATTCAAAGCCGGTGTTCCTGCAGTATGCCTTGATCCGGATGACACGATCCTTCCGGAAGATATGAAAGGCGATGTCAGGAGGGTATTGACTGAAAAAGCCGGCGAAAAGGGATCTCCTTTGACTTTCATAGGCGTAAAGAATGCCCTTGAGACAGTCAGCTTCGGTGAAGACGGAAAGATGTCGTTTGAACTGGACGGCAGAAGATACAATACATTCCTTAACGGAAGGCATCAGGTCTCAAATGCCGCTCTCGCGATTGCGCTCGCAAGGATCTGCAAAGCATCCGAAGAATCCATAGAGGAAGGCATCAGCCTTTCGAGGTGGAAGTGCCGCTGCGAGATACTGTCTTTTTCACCGCTCGTGATAATCGACGGCGGACATAATCCCCAGGGTGCCGAAAGCCTTGCTTCAGTCTTCGGAGACGTTCTCGGAGGAACTCTAAAAGGCAGGCCGATCCGTGTTGTTGCGGGCATGATGGCCGACAAGGACGTAAAGGGAGTTTACGAGGCTTACAGGGACGGCGGACTCAATATTGCAGAGGCCGTTACGGTCAGGCCGGACAACCCGAGAAGCATGGAGCCGATCGAACTATCTAGAATAATCAATCTTGTGTATAATAACAAAGTTCAAACCCTGGAGGCCGGAAGCCCCGAAGAAGGAGTCCGCATTGCGCTTGAGCGTTCAAAGGCAGACGGAATGCCGCTCCTTGTGACAGGTTCGCTTTATCTGGCCGGACAGGTAAGAGGTTATCTGAAAGGAATCATCTCATGCATGACTATCTGAGATACATCATGATGATACAGCCGATCACTGAGACGAGTCTCATCCTTTTCGACGTGAGCAACGAAGAGAAGGGAAGGCTCGTCAGGCAGTACAACCGCGCTCTCGAGAATGCGAAGGGCGAGGGTACAGACGTTGCACAGATATTCCTCAAACCCCTTATCGCACAGTATCAGAAGTGGGGTGACCCCGCTCTGATCTTCGGTCTGTGCCTTGCAAGGGAAGGACAGTTCAAGAGGGCTGAAGGCAGCCTTACATATGCAATTTCAGGCACACTGGGATCCGAGCAGCAGCTTTCGATCGCACAGGAAGCCTTAAGATTCGTAAGAGAAGACATAAAGAATCCGCCTGCGGATCTTCCTCCGGCAGATATCGCTGGCAAGATCAGGAACGCAAAAATGGCTTCCGATGACACTCCCGCAGGACGCGTCGGTTTCCAGGCTCCGATCCTCATGAGGGCACAGCGTGTTAACGAGCGTCCCCAGATGGCCACCACCAAGGAACGCCGCGACGTAATGATGCGCTCGGGCGGAGTGGGCGATGAGCTCCCGGATGATTCCATCAACATTGAGGACGTCGTATCACCCGGAGAGAAACTGAGACGTTTCGTCACGGTAATGATAGTTCTCGGAGCTCTGGCTCTTGTAGGAGTATTCGTCGTCTTCGGACTCATCCCGCTGATCAACTCGGTAACCGAAGGCGGAGATGCAAAGACCAAGCTCGACTATCTGACACAGGAACTTCAGAAGGGCAGGACCGATCCTGAGATCGCAGCGATCATGAGCGCGTACGAGGCAAGGTTCTCGATCCCGGCAGAAACTGATGCAAACGGCAATCCCGTTACCTATACGACAACAACGCCTCCCACTACCACGGAGTCGACTACCGAGAGCACAACGGCTCTGACGGCATTCATAGTCGGACCTCAACCCACCGGTTCACAGTCGGGAGACACAAGCGAAACTGCAACAACACCTAAGGGCACCTGATCGGAGGCAGCTGATGAATTATATAAGTACAAGAGGATATGACAGGAAGTTCAAGGCTTCCGAGGCGATAATACAGGGTATTGCACCCGACGGCGGACTTTTCGTTCCCGACGAGATACCTCATCTTACTGAAGGCGACATTCTCGCCATGACGAACATGCAGTTCTATCAGATCTCTGCGAAGGTTCTTTCGATGTTCCTTACGGATTTCACAGAGGCTGAGCTCCTTAACTTCGCTTCCCAGGCGTATTCCGAGGAGAAGTGGGGAGAGAACCCGGTTCCGCTCGTACAGCTCAATCAGTACAACGACAGGGAATACATCCTTGAGCTCTGGCATGGACCTACGTGCGCTTTCAAGGACGTTGCTCTTCAGATGCTTCCCCATCTCATGACCGCTTCAGTTAAGAAGACAGGTCTTAACAAGAAGATCTGCATCCTTACTGCTACATCAGGTGATACCGGAAAGGCAGCTCTTGAGGGCTTTAAGGATCTTCCTGGAACAGAGATCATCGTATTCTATCCGACAGGCGGCGTATCCGAGGCACAGAAGCTCCAGATGGTCACGACTGACGGTTCAAATACTCATGTCATCGCAGTAGACGGATGCTTCGACGATGCACAGACAGGCGTTAAGAACATCTTCGGCAACGAGTCATTCAAGGCTGAACTTGACGCAAAGGGCATCATGCTCTCTTCAGCAAACTCCATCAACTGGGGCCGTCTTGCTCCTCAGATCGCTTACTATGTTTACTCATATGTCGAGCTCTTAAGGACCGAGAAGATCAAGAAGGGCGAGGAGATCAACATCGTTGTTCCCACCGGAAACTTCGGAAACATCCTTGCTGCATGGTTCGCAAAGCAGATGGGCATCCCTGTCAGAAAGCTTATCTGCGCTTCCAACCGCAACAAGGTCCTCTGCGATTTCTTCTCGACCGGCGTTTACGACCGCAACAGGGAATTCTTCAAGACAACATCACCTTCTATGGATATCCTTATCTCTTCCAATCTCGAAAGACTTCTTTACGAGGTATCAAACGGTGATCCCGCAAAGGTTACCGAGTGGATGAGACAGCTTTCCGAAGAAGGAAAATATACTGTCGACAAGGATACGTTAAAGCTCCTTCAGCGTCAGTTTGTCGGCGGATTTGCCGATGAGACGGGCGTTTCAAAGACGATCCTTGAGGTCTATGACCGCACCGACAACGTGATCGACACACATACTGCCGTAGGCTTCAACATCTACGGACGCTATCACCAGCGCTCAAACGACGAGAGCAAGACGGTCTTTGCTTCAACGGCATCTCCGTTCAAGTTCGCTCCCGCTGTCATGGATGCATTGAGAGGCGCAGGATACAGCAGCGGCAGATCGACTGATACGCTTATCAGGGAACTTTCTGAAGAGAGTGGCCTTGAGATCCCTCAGTCCATTGCAAGTCTTTCCGAAAAAGAGATACGCCACACGGACGTCATCGCAAAGGAAGACATGGAAAAGAAAGTAAGAGAAATACTTATCTGAGTTTTCATCCAACCATAAGATTAGCGGCCGGGGTTGTTTTGACCCCGGCCTTTTTGCTGATTCCGTTAACATATAAGGCGAACAGTTTCTCGCCTGTTATATGTTGGTTTTAGAGTTTTTTCTGCATTGAAATAAAAAGCAGCATATAAGAAGCGACTTTATGTTTTCCTTATATGCTGTTATTGCATTTGGATTCCATAATAAGCAGTTTTTTGCATATAACAGAGCACATTATTGTTCCCTTATATGTTGAAGAACTTTGAGACAGATTAAGATACGGTCTTTTTCTTGAATTTCAGGAAATTGTTGTTGTAAAGGTAGTTCAGCACGGATGCACCGATGATTATCGCGTAGCCTATTATGCTGAGCATGTCCGGGATCTCACCTAATACAAATAATCCGAGCATGGCCGTAAAGATAACGGTCGAGTAATCGTAGATGGATATTTCTTTTGCAGGGCATGCCGCGTATGCGGATGAGATGAAGATCTGTCCGGAGCATGCCGCAACACCGGTCATGACGCAGTAGAAGAGCTGCAGAGGCGTTATCGGCTGATAAGTGAAGATGATAAACGGAATCAGGACAACGCAGGAAAAAGTCGAGAAGAATGCGACAACGATGATCGGACGCTCGCCATTAACCGTGACCTTGCGTAAGAAAGCATAAGCGATACCGGCGCAGACTCCGCCGATGAGAGCTATTACCAGCGGGAAGATCGAATCTCCGGTCACGCCGAGTTTTCCGAAAAGGAAAGTCGGCTTTACGACGAATACGGCGCCGACGATCGCGGTAAGGATCGCGGCCCACTGGAAACCGTCTGCGGCTTCTTTGAGTATGATTATCGAAGTCAGCATTGCAAAGAAAGGTGAGAGCTTGTTGAGCATCATGGCATCAGACATGTTCGTGTTCGAGATCGCATAGAAGTTTGCCAGAATGCCGATCGTGCCGAAAGAAGCGCGCATTATGAGACCGGGCATAGAACCCTTCTTGATCTTGAACTTTTCGGGGGATCTCGCGAGCATGATGTAAGACATCGCTATCGCCACGAGGTTTCTGAAAAAAGCCTTCATGAAGACAGGCATATCACCTGCCAGATTGATGAACAGAGCCATGACCGCAAACGAGAATGCGGATATCAGAAGGAAGATAACACCTTTTTGACGGGACGAAAGCCGGCTTTTCTTTTCGGTCATGACAAGCTCCTTTCGCGTCTGATTTTAAGTTCCATTGGTCAAAAGTTCAATTGACACTATCACTAACACCCAATAAAATTTATAATTGCTTGTAATATTAGCTTTCTTTAAAGAGAGGGATTTTGAATATGTTAAGGATCGGTATGCTCGGCTGCGGAAACATGGCAGCAAAGATGGCTGACGCACTTAAGGGTCACAAGGAGATCGAGATCGCGGGAGTTGCCGCAAGGGAAAGAGCAAAGGCCAAGGCATTTGCCGCAAAGCACTGCCCTGACGCAAAGGTCTACACTACATATGCAAAGCTCGCAGCGGCTGATGACATCGATCTCATCTACATCGCTACACCCAACACGTATCACTATGAGCATGCGATCATGTGCATCAAGGAATACAAGAACGTTCTTGTCGAGAAACCTTTCACGATGAGCAGGGCGGAGGCCGACAGCATATTCTTCGAAGCCAAGAACAGAAACCTGTTCGTAGCCGAAGCTATGTGGACATCCTTCATGCCTCTGCATCAGCAGATGCTCGAATGGGTTAAAGAGGGCAGGATCGGACAGGTTAAATACATTTCCGCTAACCTCGGTTATGACATCACTGATGTACCGAGACTCAACGATCCGGTACTGGGCGGCGGCGCTTACTGGGATCTCGGCTGCTACACCACAAACCTCGCGCTCTCTCTTATGGGAAAAGACGTTAAGGTTTCGCGTGTCTTTGCAAGAAAATATTCTACCGGCATCGACAAGGATACTTCATACTGCCTTGAGACCGATGACGGCGGCACGCTCGCAATTCTCTATGTCACAATGACTGCCAATACCGACAGGGGAGCAGACATAATCGGCGAGAGCGGAAGGATCCATGTAACCGATATCAACAACTACCGCATGATCGAGCTCTTCGATGAAAAAGGCGAGCTCGTTGAGACATGCGAGGCTGAGGGTCCGCTCTTTGAAGGCTATGCTTATGAAGTGCTTTCATGCGCAAACGCTATATCCAAGGGACTTGTACAGGCTCCGGAGATGCCCTGGTCCAAGACATCCCACATTGCTACCATAAGCGATGCCATCAGATCGATGATGTGATCATATGAGTGAGAACAAGATAGAAACATCCCGTGAAAAGAACAGGAAGCGGATCAAGTTCATTGTCATCAACGGACTTATAGCTGCCATCTATGTAGTATTCACGGCACCGTTTGCCAATATCGCATACGGTCCGATCCAGGTCAGGATCGCCGAGGTCTTAACGGTCCTTCCGATCTTCTCGGCGGCAACCATTCCCGGCGTTACGCTCGGATGTTTTATCGCAAATCTCATCAACCCTAATAATCTCGGGCCAATCGGCATCAGCATGCTTTCGGTTGCCGGAAGCGAGGCTGCACTTCTCGTGGCCTTAGGACTTCCTCTGATCGCGGTAATCGCCAAGACTAAGATAAAGGATCTTTTGTAATGCCTCAGTATTTTGAAGTAAATCCTGATACACCTTCCGAGCGCAGGCTCATCGACTACCGTGCAAATGGTATCAACTTTGAATTCATTACCGATACCGCCGTCTTTTCGAGGAACGGAGTTGATTTCGGTACGGATCTCATGATCAACGCTGTTATTGCTGACATCAAGACGAGAAAGCACAGGAACGAGAAGTTTTTGGATCTCGGATGCGGAATGGGCGTTGTCGGCATTGTTATCAAGAACTGCTTCATGGGATTCTCTGTCACTGGCGTTGACGTTAATTCCAGGGCTGTAGGCCTTGCACAGGAGAATGCCGAAAGAAACGGCGTTCCTGTTGATTTCAAACAGAGTGACGTGCTCAGCGCGATCCCTGAAGATGAATTGTTCGACATGGTTGCCACCAATCCGCCTGTCAGGGCAGGGAAGGCAACGGTATTCAGATTCTATGAAGAGGCATTCGCGCACCTGAAGCAGGGCGGATATCTCTATGTAGTGCTTCAGCGCAAGCAGGGCGCGCCTTCAACTGCAGCAAAGCTCGAAGAGCTTTTCGGAAACTGTGAGACGCTTACCATAGACGGCGGATACAGAGTAATGAGGTCGCAGAAAGAATAATGCCTGATATTCTGAAAATAATCGACGGTTTTCTTCCGTATAATTTCGTTGATTCGTACTGTATGTTCTTCATATACAGTTTTCTGGGATGGAATCTTGAGGTCATCTATTACGGCGTGACCGAGGAAAGGTTCATCAACAGGGGATTCCTTTCAGGTCCGATATGTCCTGTTTACGGACTTGGTTTCTACGCTGCGGTATGGATCTTTGCACCTCTTGCGAACAATTTCTTCATAATATTCTTTGGAATGGCGGCAGCGTGCACCGTGGTCGAGCTGATCGCAGGTGAGATCCTCTACCACACATTCCACATGCGCTGGTGGGATTACTCGGACTATAAGCTCAACTACAAAGGCTATATCTGCGCGAGGTTCTTCATATACTGGGGTATTGCCTGCTCGCTTGGCATCTATGCGCTTCATCCCGCAGTCCTTACGCTGGTCAGCCACATAACCCTTCCCGTAAAGGCAGGCCTTCTCATAGTCTTCACGATCCTGATGGTCACGGACATTATCGTTACCATTGCCACAATCATCGGTTTCCAGAAGAAGGTCAGGGCTTTCACAATGGTCTCATCGGGAATGAAGATGGTGTCTGACAAGCTCGGATCAGGCGTTTACGGAACCGTAGATACCATCGTTACGGTAAGTGAGCCTACCAAGAAGCATTACGATGAATACAGAAAACTCATCGCTGAGAACCGCAGGATCGAAAAGGAGATGGCGGCTGCTCACCGTGCTGCCGAGAGGGCTTTCGCGGAACAGTTTACCGATGCCGAGAAGGCCAGCCTTAAGCTTGCGAAGCAGGCTGCAGGCGACTCGGTCAAATCCTTCATGTCAACACTTAAACAGGGCGAGCGCCGTCTGGCAGGTATCGTTACCGTCGGATACGGTGCTTCAAAGAAGACAGTCATGGCTCTTATCAGGCGCAGTGATCCGGAAGACGCTGAGTACGATGAGGATCCGATCGGCGCAGAGGCCGCTGAAGAGAGCGAAAACATCTGATATAATAGCCAGGTTATAAAATCAGTTGGAGGCAACATATGTCATCAGCATGTGATTCTTGTCCGTCAAAGAGCGGATGCACATCTCAGAGCACATGCCCTACCGCAAACGGTACGGGCATTCAGAAGGATCCCCTTTCCTTGGGATCTTCAGTTAAGAAAGTCATCGGAGTCTGCAGCGGAAAAGGCGGAGTCGGCAAGTCTTTCGTCACTTCCGTTCTCGCAGTTCAGCTCGCAAGAGCAGGATATAAAGTCGGCGTTATGGATGCTGACGTCACGGGTCCTTCCATTCCTCAGGCTTTCGGCCTTACCGAAAATCTTCTGGCCAATGAGGAGAACCTCATCATGCCTGACGTCACAAAAAGCGGCATCAAAGCTGTCAGCGTCAATCTTCTGCTTCAGGACAAGGAAGCGCCCGTGATCTGGCGCGGCCCCGTTCTTGCTTCTCTCATCAAGCAGTTCTGGTCTGAAGTAAACTGGGGACCTCTTGACGTGCTCCTCATCGACATGCCTCCGGGAACAGGTGATGTTCCGCTCACCGTATTCCAGTCCATCCCGATCGACGGCATCCTTCTTGTTGCCACCGCTCAGGATCTCGTTTCCATGATCGTCAACAAGGCACGCAACATGGCCTCCATGATGAACGTTCCGATCCTCGGAATGGTCGAGAACATGAGCTATGTAAAGTGCCCGCACTGCGGTGACAGGATAGAGCTCTACGGTGACGGAAAGGCGATCGAAAAGTCCGCAGCTGAGATCGGTTCGGCAGTTCTCGATAAGCTTCCTCTCGATCCTGGTGTAACTAAGCTCGTCGATTCCGGCAATGTTGAAAACGTTCCGGAAGACTTACTGGAAGGCACGGTCTCTCTGTGCAAAAAGCTGCTTTCAGAGTAATAAAGCGTCTTGCCGCAGTGTCTTTGACCGCGGCATTCCTGCTGTGCGTTGTCTCGTGCAGCGGGAAGAAGACCACTGCGTCTTCAGCATCTTCTTCGTCTGCCGGTTTCCGCGAATTCCTGGGTGAATATGCCTATGATCTTCCTTCTGCCTGCATGGTTTGGGAACCTGTCGAAGGCGAGAAAGACGAAAGCGGCAACCCTGTTTACGGAATACAGTACAGGGAGATCAAGGATCTTGATAAGCTGCTTGCCTCAACTGACACGGCATTCCTCTTGTATTTCCATGCCTCTGTCTACGGCGAAGACGGCGGGATCACTGCAGTCGTTGAAGAGCTTGCGGAAAGGCTTGCAGGAAAGGTTACCGTCGTAACGCTCGATGCAGGCGAATTCAATGATATGGTCGGCAAGTATGAGATCAAACTGCTTCCGGAGTTCGTGCTTCACGCAAGCGGAAAGCAGGATACGGTTTTCGGCGCTTCCGAGCGCGGATCCTGGACGATGCATGACGTTGCAGACTGGCTGGCCCAAAACGGTTACAGCATGAACGGAGGTTAATGCCATGCCCGAGTACGCATATATCAGCACAATAGGACAGGACAGTCACAGGTTCGGTGAACCTTCAGGTGACTGCACCATAATGCTCGGCGGAGTTGCCGTTCCTTCCGACAGGCCTGTTCTTGCAAACAGCGACGGCGACGTCATCCTTCATGCGATAACAAATGCGGTTTCCGGACTTACCGGAAACATAATACTTGGCGGAATAGCTGACAAACTGTGCCTCGAGGAAGGCATCAAAGACAGTTCTGTTTATCTTAAAAAGGCGCTGGAGAATCTTAAGGACAGTGAGATCGTTCACTGCTCCATGACCGTTGAATGTCTCGTTCCCAAGCTCAAGCCTTACCGTGACGCTATACGCGCCAAGGTTGGTGAACTCCTGAACATTCCCGCTTCATCAGTCGGAATTACCGCAACAACGGGAGAAGGCCTCACTGCTTTCGGCAGAGGTGAGGGCATACAGGTCTTCGTTATCCTTTCATTCAGGAAAAAGCTTTAATCTTCGAACGGGCTGTTTTCCCACCTGAGTCTTAAGATCTCGCGTGCAACCGCAACATCTTCAGGTGTGGTTATCTTGATGTTCGAGTATTGTCCTTCGACCAGCGTTACTTTAAGGCCGCACTTCTCTGCGATGATGGTGTCATCAGTTGCAAGCGCGCCTTCTTCGGAATCATAGTATTCCATGCATTTCATCAGTTCTGAATATCTGAATCCCTGCGGAGTCTGAACTGCGTAGAACTCACTGCGCTTTGGTGTGGATTTCACCGATATCTTGCCGTTTTTCGAAACAGACACTTTCTTCAGCGTATCTTTAACGGGAACGGCAACCGCGCAGACGGGAGATTTTTCAAGGCCCTTGCATACTGCCGCTATCTCGTCCGGGGTTATCATGCATCTTGCTCCGTCGTGAATGAGGACAAGGTCATCGGGATCTGCGTCGTCTATGGTGCGGATACCGCTCAGAACAGACTGCGATCTTGTGGCTCCGCCTTCGGCAAAGCTGACATCCAGATAGGAAAAATAGTTCGTGACGATATCCTCGAGCTGCGGCTTGAGATCAGGCGTGGTTATAAGTATGATCCTGCAGTCCGTGTCAGGGACCAGTGAAGTGTAATAGGAAATGGCTTCGAGTGTCCTTGCGATAACGGGGTGACCGCAGATGTCGATCAGGAGTTTGGGGATCGGACCTCCCATGCGTTTGCCGCTTCCTGCGGCGGGAATGAGGAAATAGCACTTTCTGTTCATGGCATTCACCTCCTGATGATCATGAGAAAAGGATGTCTATGGCTTCTTTCAGATTGTCCGCATAAATGAATTCGGGAAGGGCTTTGCCGGCATCTTCCTTTTCCACTGCCTGTCTGCAGCTTCCGGGAAGAACGACTGTCTTAACTCCGATCTTGGCTGCCGTCATGCATCTTTTTAGGATCCGGGTGACGGGCCTTATCTCTCCGGAGAGACCGACTTCGCCCAGGATCAGGGTGTCCTTTCTTACCGCTATGCCTCTTGCAGAGGAAACGAGAGCGGCGCAGATTGCAAGATCGGTTGCGGGATCGCTGACTTTGAGTCCGCCGATGACGTTGATGAAGCAGTCTTTCGTACCAAGACCCAGGCCGATCATCTTCTCGCAGACGGCAAGGAGCATCATGATGCGGTTGCGGTCAGGGCCTGCAGTCATACGCTGTGGATTGGGATATACGCTTTCGGCTACCAGTGCCTGAACTTCTACCGTCAATGCGTCATTGCCCTCGATCGTAGAGGTTAAGACAGAACCGGGACTGTCGATCGGGCGGCCTGCAACAAGCAGTGCCTGTGAACTGTCGACAGGGATAAGACCTTTCTCGCCCATCTCGAAAAACGCTATCTCATTGCTCCTTCCGAATCTGTTCTTGGCTGAACGGATGATCCTGTAACCTCCGGTGGCATCGCCTTCAAACACGAGGACGGTATCGACCATGTGCTCGATGGTCTTCGGGCCTGCGATCGTGCCGTCCTTGGTTATGTGGCCTACCATGATTATCGTTATGCCGTTTGTCTTGGCGATCCTGATAAGGCCTGCCGTAACTTCGCGTGTCTGGGCAACTCCGCCGGGAGTGCCTGCAACCTGTTCGGAATAAAGAGTCTGGATGGAATCGATAATGCAAAGACAAGGCTTGTTTGTCTTGATCTGCTCGGCGATCTTCTCGAATCTTGTCTCACTGCAGATAAGGATGTTGCGCTTTATGCCGAGGCGCTCTGCGCGCATTCCGATCTGCGCGGGAGACTCTTCGCCTGAGACGTAAAGCACTTCTCCGCTGCCCTTGTAGGAATCTGCGATCTGCATGAGGATAGTGGATTTGCCGATACCTGGCTCACCGCAGACGAGTGTGACCGAACCTTCGGTGATGCCGCCTCCGAAAAGAAGGTCAAGGCTTTCCATGCCGCTTGATAATCTCTTGTAATTCTCCTTGCCGGCTTCCTCGAGCCTTACCGTGACGGCTGAGTCAGTCCAGGAATATGTGTTGGCGGAAAGTGCGGGGGAATCGGTCTTGGCGGCTTTCCTGCCGGAATCCTCCGACGGGGCCTCGACAAAGGTGTTGAACATGCCGCATGAGGGGCATTTGCCCATCCATCCCATTGCCTCGTATCCGCATTCCTTACAGAAAAATGTAACGTTCTTCTTTGCCATAACGAGCCTCAACTTAAGAAATCTTTATAAGAAAAGTATAACAGACTTGTTGTTCCTTATATGTCAATGAATGCGGTTTTAAGGACAATCTTCTGATATAAAAGCGGGGCGGCGAATGGTAACATTATCAGGGGGATATTAATCTGAAAGGCGGAACCTGTAATGAAAGGCAATCTCGGATTCGGACTGATGAGGCTCCCTCATAAGGGGCTTTCAATAGATATAAAGCAGACCTCTGAAATGGTCGATATCTTCCTTGAGAGCGGATTTAATTATTTTGACACGGCGTTTATCTATCCCGGTTCAGAAGATGCAATAAGGAAGGCGCTTGTTGAGCGTTATCCGAGGGACAGGTATCTTCTTGCCACAAAACTCATGGCCAATGCCGCGCGCAATGAGGAGAAGGCCAAGCAGGAGCTTGAGACAAGCCTTAAGCGCACTCAGGCCGGATATTTTGATTACTATCTGCTCCACTGCCTCTTGGATCAGAACTGGAAAAGATATGAAAAGTTCAATCTCTGGGATTTCGTTAAGGAAGAGAAGGAGAAGGGAACCATAAAGCATTACGGTTTCTCGTTCCATGCAGGCCCGGATCTTCTCGACAAGCTCCTGACTGATCATCCCGATGTTGATTTCGTTCAGCTTCAGATCAATTATGCGGACTGGGAGAACAAGTTCGTTCAGTCACGCAAGAATTATGAAGTGGCGAGAAGGCACGGCAAGCAGATCGTTGTAATGGAACCCGTTAAGGGAGGCAAGCTTGCAAATCCGCCAGCTGCCGTGAAAAAGATATTTGATGAGGTAAACCCCGGTGCTTCTTACGCATCCTGGGCCATCAGGTTCGTTGCGTCTCTGGACGGCATCATGGCCGTACTCTCCGGCATGTCGAATGTTGAGCAGATGAGAGACAACACTGCGTTCATGAAGAACTTCGAACCGCTTAACGACAGGGAGAGGGAAGCGATCATTAAAGCTCAGAAGATATATAACGAGCTTCCCGAAATTCCATGTACGTCCTGCCGCTACTGTACCAAGGGATGCCCTAAGAATATACCGATACCCGATATCTTCAGCATAATGAACAAGCAGACCCTGACCGGAAAGCTTGAAGAGTGCGCTTCGGAATACAGTGCCCTGACTTCCGGCGGTAACGGCGCTTCAGCATGCATCAAATGCCGTCAGTGCGAGAACGTCTGTCCCCAGCACATAAAGATCACCGAGGAACTCGAAAAGTGCGGGAGCAGTCTTAAGGCCGGCGGTTCCTGCTGAAAACCGAAGTTAAGATTTAGTTCAGACGATTACAATTTGCTCCGTTAAGTTGTAAAATATCCTTATCATTACATTTTCGGAGGTACTAATCATGCAGAAGTATCAGTGTGTATGCGGTTACATCTACGATCCCGAGATCGGCGATCCCGACAACGGAATTGCTCCCGGCACAGCGTTTGAGGACCTTCCGGACGACTGGACATGCCCGATCTGCGGAGTTGGCAAGGATATGTTCAGTCCTGCAGACTAAAAAATTAATCTGGAGATCAGGTAATTGGGAGTCGGAAAAGACAGAACGGACAGTCGTGAAAGGATAATAGTCCGTACAGGCACAGTGGGCATAGTCGCAAATCTGCTCTTGGCTTCGGCCAAGGCCGCTGCGGGTTTCGCGGCAGGATCGATAGCAATGGTCCTGGACGCGGTAAACAACACCAGCGACAGCCTCTCGTCAGTAATAACCATAATCGGTACCAAGCTTGCGAACAGAAAGCCTGACAAGAAGCATCCGCTCGGACACGGAAGGATCGAGTACTTAACCCAGATCATCATCGCGGGAATCATCCTGTATGCAGGTATTACCGCGCTGATCGAATCGTTCAAGAAGATCATCGAACCGTCGGAGGCTGATTTCAAAGCTGTCCAGCTCATAGTCATTTCCGTTGCCATCTTTGCAAAGATCGGTCTGGGCCTTTATTTCCGTTCAAACGGCAAAAAGGCCAGATCGGAACTGCTTACGGCTTCGGGCACGGATGCGCTGTTTGATGCCGTGCTCTCAACTGCGGTCCTCATTTCCGCGGCAGTTTACCTGATCTTTAAAGTCAATATAGAAGCTTATGTCAGTATCCTCATCTCGCTCTTCATCCTCAAGGCGGGCATAGACATTATCCGTGAGGCTGTTGATGACATGCTCGGACACAGGGTGGAAGGCTCGGTGACGGGCAAGGTCAAGAAGACCGTTGCCGCGATAGACGGCGTTTACGGCGTGTATGACGTTGTGCTGCACAATTACGGACCGGACAAATATCTGGGCTCGCTCCACATCGAGGTTGATGACACCACGACCGCTGACAAGATCGATGCGCTCACCCGTGAGATCGAACAGCAGGTCTATCTCAGTACGGGCGTAATACTGACTGCAGTGGGAGTTTACTCAAGGAATACGGGCGATGATGAGTTCATGGCGATGAGAAGTGAGATCACCAGACTGGTCATGAGCCACGAAAACGTGATCCAGATGCACGGTTTTTATATTGACGGAGAAAAAAAGAGAATAACTTTCGACATCATAATCGACTTCGATGAGAAGGATTCAGAGGGTCTTTATAACCACATAATGGCCGATGTAAAAGAGGCTGCGCCGGGCTTTGAAGTCCATATCCAGCTTGATTACGACATAAGCGATATCGACTCGTAAAAAAGTTGTTGACAAAAAATGCCTTCGACCATATAATAATCGGGCACGCGGGATTAACTCAGTGGTAGAGTGTCACCTTGCCAAGGTGAAAGTCGCGAGTCCGAATCTCGTATCCCGCTCCACCTTTTCCCCGAAGGCATTATGCCGTCGGGGATTTTTGTTTTACAGGGGAATCCTAGCCTAATGGAAACCAAATGGAGTGCTTACTATCCCAAAAACTTCAGCGCCGATAACCTGACGAGCAATTTCACGCTCTACAGCAGGCTTATGCGCGTGTGCGGCATTTACCAGAACAGGACCGCGCTGGAGTATATGGGCACTAAGATAAGTTATTCCACGCTTGCAAAAACGGTCAGCCGTACAGCCGTCATGTGGAAGAACCTGGGCGTGACCTCCGGTGACAGAGTGCTCCTTTGCATGGGCGAATGCCCGGATATGATATTTTCCGTTTACGCTTTGGACTGCATCGGGGCCGCGGCCGTTTTGATGATCCCCAACAGCAGCACGGAACATTTCGAAAAGATAGCGAAAAATTCGGGCGCAAAATACTGCCTGATGTCGTTCAACCAGTATGAGAATTATGCGAAATCTGTCTCTGACACGGATATTGAGTCTGTTGTCATAGGAAAATACTCGGATTACATAACGGGACCCGCGAAACAGGCTTTCAAGTTATATCCTCTCGCCGGTTATGATATCGCCGTTCCGGCATTCAGAAACAGAAAAGAGCCTGATTTCAAGGTCGTAACCTGGCACGAGGCCATGCAGGCCAGCGAGGCTTCAGCTGCCAATGAACCGAAGCCGGACCAATATTACATGCGTCCCTGCGTAATGCTCGAGACGGAGACTGATACGGATGGCGGAACCACCAGTGTTTACAGTGCTTCCATGCTCAATTCCGCGGCTAACATCGCGATGTTCATCCAGAAAGAGTGTGAAAAAAGGCTCGGACGCGCCGCAAGGGTCCTGTGCCTTAATGAGATATGCTTTACTTTCGGATTTACCGTGGGAATGAATGATGTACTGCTGGCAGGGCAGACGCTGATACTTTTTACCTGGTTCGATACGAAAAAGATGTCTGTGCCTGTCGTAAGATACCGTCCCGATACCCTGATCGGATACAGCGGTACGGTCGCGGGACTTAATGAAAACATAATCAACCGCTCAGTCATAAGATCCGTCTCGCTGATCATATGCGGCGGAGAGCTTCTTACGAGCCCACAGAAAGCCGAGCTCTACACGAGGGCTGGAAAGACCGAGGAACAGCTCAGGATATGCACGGTGACAGGCTGCGATGAAACAGCGACTTTTGCCTACACTCCGGAAGGCACGACGAGTGACAGAATGATAGGGATCCCGCTTCCCGGAGTCTTCATGAAGATCGCGGACAGTGATACCGGCGAAGACATGCCGGCAGGCAAGACCGGAGAACTGGCCGTCTGTTCGCCTGCGTACTTTTCGGGCAGAATGAAGGACAAAAAGCTTGTTACCGGTTCTTTAAGGCATCTTCCTGACGGAAGGGAATGGTTTTTTACGGGCATCATCGGAAAAATGGACGAAAAGGGATTCTTCTCGCTGATCAACCGGCCCGGAAGGGTATATAAGATCAACAGTTTCCCGGTCTATCCGGCGCAGGTGGACAGAACGATCTCAATGGTCGGAGGCGTAACGGACGTCTGTTCAGTGGTCATTGAGGATGTTTCAGGCCCAAAGCTTGTTGCAGCAGTCGTTCCGGCGGAGGAGCTTCTTTTCGACAACGGCCTTCTTGCCGACCTTAAGGAAAGGATCACCGATGAGTGCATGATGATGCTCCACGAAGCGATGTGCCCGTCGGAAGTCGAGTTCTTTGTCAGCATTCCGAAGGATTCCGCCGGCAACAAGGATTACGACGCGGTAAGGGAAAGAATTGAAAATGGCCGCAATTCTGCGGGAAATTAACCATGTGTATGTGGTATTATTGCGTGTGAAATTAATATACCCGAAGGAATAAGGGTAAACACAATAGAGAGGTAAATGGGAATGAAAAAGCTTTTCAGGAAAGTAACATGCGCTCTTTTGCTTGCATCACTGATGCTGTCGCTTTCGGGTTGCTCTGTTCTTAAGGAGATCCTGGCAGAACCCACGGAACGTGAATACGCAGGCGAATATAAGCCTGAATGGAGCGGAGAGACAGACGGCGAGACTGATCCGACGGAATCTGACGAAACAGATGAGACCGACGAGACAAAAGAGACCAAGGGCACAAAGCCTACGGAAGGCCGTAATGACGGAAAATACATCAAGACCTCCAATGAGCTGACATACCCTGATCACGTTGCTTCATATGAAGAAGTGCATCCCAAGCATAAACCCGGAAATCTCAAGAATGATGATGCGGTTGCAAGACTTAACGAGGTCGAGCAGACCATCCTGAAACATGCGATCACCTGCTATGTTGATGCAGACATTCTTTTCGAGAATCCTGAAAAGGTCGGTATCACCAATGCAGATCCCAAGACGGCATGGGGCGATGCCACCACTCCGGCTTCCAAATATCCCGAGAAAAAGGCTTTCTATGAGAAGCAGCGCGACCTTCTCCTTGAGATCGATTATGAGACTCTCACAGGCGATGACAGGATTGCTTATGACAAGATCCTCTATGATGTTGAAGAGGAAATCTACTGCTATTCCTACACTGCGTTTGAGTATTACACTATGATCTTCAATTCACTCGTAGGTCCCCAGAGTGAAGTGCTCTTCCTTCTCGACGTATTTACTTTTGAGAACCTGAAGGATGCGGAAAACTATATTCTCGTACTCAAGGACATCGACCGTTACTACGATCAGATGTGCGAGTATGAGGAAACAAGGGCAAAATACGGTTTTGCTTCATCACCTGAAAGCTATGAAGCCGCAGCCGTTACTTTTGATGACCTCTGCAAGCAGAAGGATGACTGCTTCCTTTATCAGTCTTTCGAGGAGAGACTCGACAAGATCAAGAACCTTTCCTCATCAGACCGTGAGCGTCTAATTAAGGAAAACGAAGATGCAATGAAGAATGTTGTTTTCCCTGAGTTTGAGGAATGTGCAAAGCGCATGCGCAAGCTTAAGTCTGCCGGCGGTCAGGATGCAGGCCTTTCCGAATACAGGGGCGGAGATGCATATCTTGAAATGCTCAACAGGAATCAGACCAACAGCGGTAAGACCGTTGATGAATCCATCAAGGCTCTCGACAGTGAGATCTCAAAGCTCTCAAAAGAAATGTCCCAGCTTACAAAGAGATCTTCAGAGTGGAAGAGCGAGTACAATTCACACCGCTATTCAAAGGGAACCGTAACGCAGAACCTTGATTTCTTAAGGGATGCGATCAAGAAGGATTTCCCGAAGGTTCCGTCTCACGAATACTACCTGATGGACGTTCCGAAGGTGTTCGAGAGCAGCTTCAGCCCTGCGGCTTATCTCGGTTTCCACCTTGACAATTTTGATTCGAACCTCATCATCGTCAATAACAGCAGCGTCGACAAGGATTTCGGCGTTACGGTTGCTCATGAGGCTTATCCCGGACACATGCACCAGTCGCTGTATACAAGAAGCCACACAAAGCATGTTTACATGTATGTCTGCGGATCGACCGGATACAAGGAAGGATGGGCAACATACTGCGAGAACTATGCTATGCGCTATTTCAGCGGAAAAGGCATGACTGACGCTGTAAGATACTGCCAGATCGACAACGACTGGACACTGCTCCTTTCAACAAGAGTAGACTACGGTATCCACACCGAGGGCTGGACACTTGAAGAGTGTGTATCTTATCTGAATGCTCACGGCCTGTTCGTCACGAAATCAAGCTTCAAGAGATTCTACACGCTCCTTGTCACGGATCCCTGCTATTACGTTAAGTACGGCATGGGTTATGTCTGGACGTCAACTGTCATGAGCAACATGAGAACGCAGTTCCCGAAAGCCACTGACATGCAGATCCACACGGCATATCTCGATTCCCTGACGGGTACATTCGAGCAGATCGAAGCCAACATGAAAAAGACGCTTAAATAAAGCCGGAGATGCCTCAAATACGAGGCATCTTCTTTTTTGCGGATCAACTGCCGGACCGGCTCATTAACCAAGCCTGCCGGAGTGCTTTAAAAGCGAAATGCGACAGGTTCTTTACATTTATAAGAAAAAAATCAAAAAAACTTTGTGTACGGGGCCGTTGTGCTATAATTATCCTGAATATTTATTTGGAGGATTGGCTTAATGGCTACCCTGACAAGGCTTGCAACCACGCTGACGGCCAGATTTTATCCGTCACAGTCTTTAACTGATGCCTTTTATCTTGACGGCAGACTGTGCGGCAAAAGAGAGACAAGACAGGCAGATATCACCATAGATAAGGACGAGAGGGGCTTTTTCCTTTCAGTTTTCACCCATCCCACGATCCAGGGTTTCGAACCCGGTTCGCTCCCTCCGTTTGAGCCTCAGTTGAGGGATCTTTGCAACGAAGTAAAGAACGGCCATAAAGAGATCGACGGCATGATCGAGAAGTTCCTCTCGACAGCTGTAGAAGTGGCAGGAGCACTCAAGCTTTCTGACAATCAGACCAGAAACCCTTATTTCTCAGGCGTTATCGTCAGAGACTCCGAGGCATTCGCCGTAACTATCGGCAACGGCCTCGCTTTTCTTTACAGGGATGACACGGTTTTCCCGCTTACGGATGCCGGTATCCCCATGGAACCCATTGATGCATACGGCAACAGAGTAGGTGACTTCCAGTACTACTGCTCATCCAAGACCGCAAATGCTCTCTGGTCCAACTTCTTCACACTGACACCCAACGACTGCATCATCCTCTGCAACAAAGCTGTTTACGATGCTCTCGGACAGCGTGAGATCCTCAGGATCCTCACAGACGCCGAGGACCAGTGTGATGCTGCAGGTCTCATACTTACACAGGCTTCCGCAAGGATGCCCAACACTCCGATGCAGATCTCCATTTCGTTCGTCGAGAATGTCACGAAAGAGGAGAAGCGCGGACTTTTCGGACGCAGGAAGAAGGAGAAGTCCTACGAGGACGAACCTCACGAGGTTGTAGAATCCACCGTTGAAGGCGGTGAGGTCGGTGCTGCCGCAAAGGCTATCGCTGACGCCGGATTCGTTAATCTCGATCCCGAGCCGGAAGTTGCCGCAGCCGCTGCTGCCGCTGAAGCCGGACTGGCTGCCGCCGCAGCTGCAACCGCAGCAGGTCCGCTCGTTTTCGGCGAGAATGGCGCACAGGCACCTGCTCCCTCTGCATCCACGGACGCAGCTCTCGAATTCCCTGACAAGAAGGAAGAGGCGAAGGAACCCGATGCAGGTGATGTTTTGAAGAATCTGTTCGGCGAGATGAAGGAATCCGCAAAGAGTGACGCAGAGGCGGTTGCCGCTGCAGCAGAGGCTGCAAAGGTTGACGAGCCCGCTGAAGTTACCGCGGAAGAACCTGCAAAAGCCGAGCCCGAGAATAAGTTCAATTTCGAATTCGCAATTCCTAAGGAACCCGAGGCTCCTGCTGCTGCACCCGCAGCACCTGAGGCTCCCGCTGCGCCTGTTGCAGAACCAGCTTCACCTTTCGTTGCAACGATCGGTGAGCATCCTGAAGAGGCTGCAAAGGCTGCCGAAGCTGCTCCTGCACGCATGAAGACGGTTTCGAGCATCGAATTCGTTCCTGATGTTGATGATGAACCCACAAAGCCCATCGATGATCTTACAGCCGTGCTGCATCAGGCAGAGAACGGAGGAGTTATCGCCGGCGCAGTTGCAGGCGTTGCAGACGCAACGATATCACAGCCTATCCCGGCTGCCGACATTCCTTTGAAGCCGGTAATACCCGGACTTTTCACAGCCGCTGCACAGCAGGCTGACACACCCGCATCTGCACCTGCACAGGAGCCTGAAGCGCCTGCTGCACCTGCAAGCGCTCCGTCCGAGATAGTTTTCACAGCCGGATCAGGTCTTGGCGACACAGGCTTCGGAGGCAATATCCTTCAGCCTGCCGGCGAGCCTTTCGATCCGTATGGCAAGGCTTCTTCAGATGAACTGAAGAATGCTCCTCCGCTTGTTTTCGGTGATGACCTCACTGCAGCTCCCAAGCCGGTACAGACTGAACCCGAAGGCGCTCAGTCCATACCCGTACCTGAGTTCGAGCTCAATGAAGAAAAGCCCGAGTTAACAGAAGAAGATAAGCTTTCTGTCGATTTCCCCGAAACGGAAACTCCCGAGCAGCCTGAAGCACCCGCTCCTGTTGTTCCTGAAGCTCCTGCCGCACCGGCACCCGTTAAGGAAGAAACCTTCGTACAGGAGGCTGCACCTTCAGCACCTGTTGCTGTTTCCATGCCGGTACCGGAGCCTGCTCCGGCACCTGTTCCCGCACCGGTACCTGAGCCTGTTCAGGAAACCGCACCCGTAGAGAGCACGGAGGACGACTTTGTTCTTCCTTTCGGAAATATGGTTACAACAGTCGATATCGGTGATAAGCCGAAGACTGACGACATTCCTCAGATGCCTCTTTATGACGGCGGCAATTTCGATACTCCCGTCAATGCGGTAAGCTCGGAAGAGAAGATCGACCAGCCCGCCCGTGACGTTTCAGCTTACGGTGACTACGGCGCTGCAGACGTTGCTCCTGATATTGCGGCAGCAGCGGCAGTACCTCCTTATCAGCCTTACGGCGGAGAGGCATTCCCGACGAGCGATCAGAATAACTATGGCACTTACAATACGCAACAGGCTGCATATGTACAGGGAGGTGATCCGATGAGTGATAACAATGGTTACGGCGGAGGCTACGGCTACGGTCAGCAGAACAACGGCCCGTACGATCCGAACATGAATTACGGCGCTGCCGGTCAGGACCAGGGTTATCAGGATCCGTACGGATACAGCCAGGGTTATCAGAATCAGGATTACCAGAATCAGGGCTACCAGGCTCAGCCCGGTTATCAGCCCCAGCCTCAGGGATACGATGCTCAGGGTTATCAGCAGCCTCAGGGCTACCAGGAGCAGAACTACGACAATCAGGATTACGGTCAGAGCTTCGGCTCACCCGTAGATGAACAGGCAGCTTCATCTTCATCATCTGCATCACTCGATGATGAATGGTTCAACAACATACTCGGCGTTGACAATCAGGGTGCCGTTGTTGATGACGGCGGCCAGTTCGGATTCTCCGAGGCTCCTCATGCACCTGTACAGCAGGCAGCTCCTTCAGCACGTCAGCAGGCTCAGTACACCAATCCCGGACAGTCTTCCTACAGACCCGCAGGCGCAGGCCCGAGCAGCGTAGGCGGAAGACCTGCAGGCACTCCCAAGTCACCTGTTATCGGCGGCAAGGGCGGCGGAAGAAAGATGAAGCTCAACCGCAACGGTTATATGTTCCTTGCGTTTGTTGCCATCCTCATCATCTGCATCATCATCGTAATCGCTCTCATCGCGAGAGGCTGCAGCAAGAAGCCCTCTGAGACAACGGCTGCTGCTATCACAAGTTCGACAGAAGTCATCCCGACAACTGAGACAACGAAGGCAACCCTTGAAGACAAGTCGGCTCCTATCGGTTACTTCGTATTCTCCGACAGCGTCGGATTCAGGACCTGGTGGGATCTCTTCCACTATGTTTACAAGATCGATCTTGATAATGCGAACGATCCCCGTATCCAGACCATCATCAAGTACAACGCTCTGGATCCTGCAGTTTATACTCCTAACAGCGGCGACAGGTTGCTCCTGCCTCCTCTCGGAGTCATCGCAGGCACGATCCCGATCACGTTCAAACCCGGCGGATCACAGGCTAACACAGGTGCTGACACAGGTGAGACCACAGCTGCAGCAGCAGGCGGTGAGACCACTCAGGCAACAGCAGGTTCGATCAAACTGAACTGAATCGAAAATCATTAATGTAACAAATGCCCTCCGTTCCAAAAAAATGGCCGGAGGGCATTCTTTTTTGTGTATTCGTACCATCCTTTATAACTACAAAAACAAAGACTGCAAGTATATAATGCAATTGCTTTAAAATATGTGGAAGCGAGGAACAAAACCCCATGCACAAGAAACTCTTTATACCGGGCCCTACAGAAGTGTACCCTGATATTCTTGAGAAGATGGCCACACCCATGATCGGCCACAGGACCAAGGACGCATCAGCACTCCAGGAGTCTATCTCCAAGAAGCTTCAGAAAGTCATGATGACAAACAACACCATCGTACTTTCAACATCATCAGGAAGCGGTCTTATGGAAGGTGCCGTAAGGAGTTTCACAAAGACACGCGCAGCTGTTTTTTCGATCGGCGCATTCGGCAAGAGATGGCACAAGATGTGTACATCCAACGGCATTGCAGCTGATCTTTTCGAGTCTGAACTCGGCCAGATCACAACACCCGAGATGCTCGAAGCTGCTCTTTCCACAGGCAAGTATGACCTTATCACTATCACACAGAACGAGACTTCCACAGGTATTCACAACCCGATGGCTAAGCTCGCTGAAGTTTACAAGAAGTATCCAGATGTAATTGTCTGCGTTGACGCTGTTTCCTCTATGGCAGGAGACATCATCCCCGTTGACGAGCTCGGCATCGACGTCTGCATTACATCAACACAGAAGTGTTTAGGACTTCCTCCGGGAATGGCGATCGCTTCCGTTTCCGAGAAGGCTATCAAGAAGGCTGAGACAGTTGAGAACAGAGGCCTTTATTTCGATTACCTCGAACTCGTTAAGTTCGTTAAGGAAAAGCCTTATCAGTATCCTTCCACACCTTCAGAGTCACACATGTTCGCTCTTGATTACCAGCTCGACAAGATCCTCGAAGAAGGAATCGAGAACCGCTACAAGCGTCACTGCGAGATGGCTAAGATCGCTCAGGACTGGGCAAGGGAGCACTGTGAGCTTTACAGCGATCCCGATAATCGTTCCGTTACCGTTACATGTGTTAAGAACACGACAGGAAAGCCCTTCT
>JAEEGJ010006500.1_pt1 | contig 34937 bp, 27 predicted proteins | sample 8958761 | NCBI WGS metagenome assembly JAEEGJ01 (sample SAMN16246546, study PRJNA631951) | gut metagenome | biome: gut microbiome; feature: rumen; material: RS-attached | host: Bos | place: Iran: Karaj | collected 2018-10
ATTGGATTTATCCATAGAAAAAAGAAGGGACAGCCCCAGTAATGGAGTAACGGAGAAAGCAGTATGAAAAAAATATTAGGAATGTTATCAGTTTTTTTGGGAATAGCTTTTGTCCTCTGCTTTGTTCTGGGATTTGTTTTACCGGTAACAGAAGGTGTGCCTGAAAATGGCAGATTTATGTTCAAGTTCTGCACCGGTATGGAATATTTTCTCACATTTCTTCCGGCCGTTTTATTTACAGGTATTCTTGTAAGCTTTTCAGTACACTTTGGCCATAATGCAGAAGGCTCTACTACAAGTTTTGCACCTGCAATGTTCACTCGTTATAAAAATGTAATGATATCTAGCCTTATCTGCGCTTTCCTGCTTATGCTTTCAAACGAAACAATAGGTATGATGCTCAATCACAAAAAAGAAAAGATTGTTACCCGTCCAAAAATAATTGCGCAATATATTGATTCAGGTAAAACCTTGTACAATCAGGGACTTTATGACCGTAGCCTTATGTATGCAAATGCCGCCCTTAGAATGGATCCTAACTCAAAGGAAGCGCGCAATCTTGTCAGCATGATTGATATTGAAATGAATCGCTCATATATTCAGGACCTTCGTTTTGACCTTACAAATGCAGAACCTGTTTATTCCGAAGATAATTCACTTAAAATAGATAAAGAGCAGCTTTTAGATGCTTATAAATGTCTTCTTAAAGCTTCTTCTGCCTATGATAGCGGTCAGTGGTTCGATGCTCATTATTATGCCGAAATGGGCATAAAGCTTGCCACTTCTAAAGACCCTAATGTCCAGAAGCTCAGACAGATTTCTGCTGATTCGTGGAACAATCTTACAGACCTCAATAAAACTGCAAAAACTCAGTCCGAAGAGATTTTTGAAGAAAAATACCGCGGTTTTGTTGCGCTTATGGAAGATGATGATTTACAGGCTTATTATATTTTCCGTTACCTGAACGAAACTTACCCTGAACTTGAAAAAGATAATGATGTTCAGTTCTATTTTAAGGTTGCACAGGACAGGGTAGAGCAGAAATACTTTTTTATAGACGAAACCTTTGAGCTTAAAAGCTTTGAAGATGCAAATGACGTTTACTTTAGTTACAGGCAGCTTGACGGTTCTACAGATATAATTTACTTCAAGGGGCTTTCTTATTTAAAATCTGCAGGTTCATCTGTTCAATATCTGCGTGACCTCACAATCCTTAAGATTAAAAACGGCAAATGGTTCAGAACAATGCATGTGCCTTATGCAAAGGTTATGCCAGTTTCTGTAAAGAGTCTTAATACTACAACAAAAGCCATGCTTGGTATTTCTGATGATGCAGATTTTGTTCCATATATTTTATTAAAATCAGTTGGCCGTGATGATTCAGATCAGGAATACACACCGCTCTATACTTATGCCGACGGTGAAACAACAAGGGTTCCTGAGTATATGATTTATCCAATGCTTTATTCTGATTTCCTGCTTCTTGAAAAAACAGCATCAAATCCAAAAACAATGCCGTTATCTACGCTGTTTGCCCTTAATTCAAAAGCATCTGATTACGGCTTTACATCTGAATTGTTCAGGCACACTCTGTTAAACCGTCTGCTTTATCCTCTTTTTATCCTAATAGTGATAATGATGATTGGCGTTTTCAGCTGGAGCTTCAGGATCGGTCAGACACTCTACTTTAGAATGTCCTGGGTTTTCAGCTTCCCGTTCTTCATGGTGATTATGTATTTCTTCTACCATATAATGCTCTACATTTTCAAGCTCCTGAACTACGCTTTGATTATTCTCACCCAGGGAAAAGGTGCCCTCTCCATAGGCATAGTTTTCTACATAATCCTGTTGTTGATTTCTTCTATTTATTTCCTGTCTCAAAAAGCTGAATAGTTTAATACGTACTATTGTCTTAATCCCCGCATAGTATTAGAATATTCAGCGGTAGGTTTATTATGAGTATTGAAATGCTTGATAAAGCGATTCGCCGTGTACCTGACTTTCCAAAGCCAGGCATTCTTTTTTATGACATCACTGGTGTTCTTATGAACCCGGATGCCTTCAAGTTCTGTCTTGATAAAATGGTAGAACTTTATAAAAATCAAAAGTTCGATGCAGTTGCTGCTGTTGAATCTCGGGGATTTATTTTTGCCGCTCCTTTTGCAGAAAAAATGGGTATTCCGCTTGTCCTCATCCGTAAAAAAGGTAAGCTTCCAGGTGAAACATATTTCTGCAGTTATGCGCTTGAATATGGTACTGCAACAATAGAAGTCCATAAATCAGATGTAAAGAAAGGACAGAAGTTCCTCGTTGTAGACGACTTAATTGCTACCGGCGGAACACTTGCTGCTACCCGTAATCTTATAGAGCAGGGTGGTGCTGAAGTAACAGATTTCTTTGGAGTAATAGGACTTCCTGCCTTGAATTACGATAAGGTTCTTGCACCATGTAAAGTAACAACCCTCATTAATTACGACGGTGAGTAAGCTCTAATCTAAAATCTCGAAAATATAAGGAAACAACAATGTATAAATTACCCGCAAAATATAAATCAATTTTAAATACACGTGAAACAGAACACGCAATTGTAGCTATCAAGGATTTTTTCCAGCTTGCACTTTCTACAGAGCTTAACCTTACCCGCGTTACAGCACCTCTTTTTGTAGAAGCCGGCACCGGAATCAACGACGACCTTAATGGTGTAGAACGCCCTGTTTCTTTCCCTGTAAAATCAATGAACGAAAAGAAAATGGAAATCGTTCAGTCACTTGCAAAATGGAAAAGAATGAAGGTTACCGATTTAGGACTCGAACCAGGCTTTGGAATCTACACAGATATGAATGCCCTTCGCCCTGATGAAGACCTTGATGCAATCCACTCTATCTATGTTGACCAGTGGGACTGGGAAATGGCAATCGAAGAAACAGACAGAACAGTTTTCTATCTTCACGAAATTGTAAAGAAGGTTTACCGCTGCTTGAAACGTACTGAGTTCTTCCTTTACGACCGTTACCCTGAACTTAAGCCTGTTCTTCCAAAGCATATCAAAATCCTTTTTGCCGATGATTTACAGAGACAGTATCCAAATCTTACTCCAAAAGAGCGAGAAAACAAGGTTGCCAAGGAATACGGAGCTGTATTTATTACAGGTATTGGTGGCAAAATGGATGACGGCTCTATTCACGATGGTCGTGCTCCTGACTATGATGACTGGATTACAGAATCTGGTGACGGTCACCGCGGTTTGAACGGAGATATCCTTGTATGGAACCCTGTGCTTAATTCTGCTTTCGAGCTTTCTTCTATGGGTATCCGTGTTTCTCCTGCATCTCTCAAGGCTCAGCTTGAAGAACGTGGCATGATGGATAGGGCAGAGCTTGCATTCCATAAAAAGCTTCTCAATGGTGAACTTACACAGACTTTGGGTGGCGGTATCGGTCAGTCAAGAATCTGTATGTTCCTTTTGCGCAAGGCTCATATTGGCGAAACACAGGTTAGTGTCTGGCCTGATGAAATAAGAAAGGATTGTGAAAAGCGCGGAATCGTACTTTTGTAATTCAATCCAAAAATCTGGAAGTCTGATTGAACAAAGAGTATAAGTTTTCGGCCGATGAATTAGAGTCTCAAATACCAACCTTGAATGATAAAGGGATAACTGAGTTTTCCATTCATGACGAAGATTTGTCTAAAAATAAAAAACGTCTTATCCGCATTATAAACGAGCTTGCAGGCTACGCACCTGAAGTTTTTGTTTCGCTTTTGATTGATGTTTCGTGCATAGACAAAGAAGTTGTTCTTGCTGCAACTCAAATCTACTGTGCTTTTGAAATCCCGCTGACGGTAGAAAAAAAAGGAGACAAAATCCTTTTTGATAAAAAGCTTTATGCACAGAAATCAAAGCTTTTGAATGATTTTGGAATTGTGTTTGGATTTCAGATGACTTATGCAATTATTCCCGGTGATTCGCTTAAAGCTTTTATGGACCGCCTTGATTTTGCTGTGCAGCAGTATCCTAACCATATTGATTTTCCACAGACAGAAAACGGTGCAGCAGAAGCTTTTGAACCGAACGTAACGGGCTTTTTTTCTGCCATAGATATTCGTGGTGCAAGAAACGTAGCTTTTGCCTGCCGAACTTTTTATTCAACAGGAAGGGCTGTCCCATGGATGCTTTCTGTTCTTAAACCGCTTAAAATCTATCCTTCAAAGTTTTTTGCCGATTTTGCAGAATGGCAGCTTTGTAACAACTGCGACTACAAAAGCGGCTTTTTACCGGAAAGTCAGAATCACAAGGATATAGAAAAAATGCAGCTTGTTTTCCTTGACGAAAAGTACGAAGAAAAACACTGCCAGGATATGATTCCGCTTGTAAACGATATTGTAAAAATAAACGGAGCAATGTCCCGCGTTGTTAGTGATAATGAAGAAGCTGTAATTGAAACTTCCTATAACCCGGATGATTTGCTTGGTCCCGAAAGCTTTGATTTACGCAGCTTTATGGAAAATGTCTGCATGGAAGGCTGCCGTGTAAAGATTTTTGCCGGTGAAGAAGGCCCTGATTACGAGTATTAATGCATAATTCATAATTCATAATATATAATTAAGTGAATAGATAACGGAGAAAGCATTATGCATAATTAAGTGAATGTTATGAATTAAGAATTGTGAATTGTGAATTGTGAATTATGCATTATAAGAGGGAAAGGGCTGTGGGTGAAAGATTTGAGTTTATAATACAGAAAAGGCAGCGGCTTGATGAGTTTTTAAGAGAAAATCTTCTGCAGAAAATAAAGGCAAAAATAAAAACTCAAAATCTGGAAAAATCAATTGAAGCGAACAGTATTTCCAATTCAAAAATCCGTCGGCTAATAATTTCTGGCAGTGTAACAGTAAATGGTAAAACTGTTGTGCGACCAGCCTTTGAACTTCGAGAGAAATCTGTTCTTGCTGTTAACTTTGAAGCCGAAAAGTTTTTTTACGAAAAGCAGCCGGACGACATCACTTTTGAAGTTTCTGATGATGATGTACTTTTTGAAAACGATGATTTAATTTTTATAAATAAACCTGCCTTTTTCCCCGTTGAACAGACTATTACCGGAAACAGAGACAATCTTCACGATGCGGTTGTACGCTATCTTTGGAAACGCAACCCGGAGCTTCGAAATCCTCCATATGTAGGAATCATGCATCGGCTTGACCGCGAAACAAGCGGCGTAATCCTTTTTACAAAAACAAGAGCTGTAAACAAAGAAATCCACGAAATGTTCGAAAATCACTCCTTTATTAAAGAATACCTTGCAGTGGTCACACAAAAAGATTCCAAAAGTAAAAAGGATTTGTCGCCAAAAACTCCAGAAAAAAAACTTTCACCGGGCTATAAGTTCACCGTAGAAAAATACATTGGAAGAATCACCGGAAAATCGCAGGCTGGAAAATGGGGAAGCCTTCCAGAAGAAAAAGGCGGGCTTTATTCCAAAACCGATTTTGAAGTCATCTCCGCAGAAAATCGTGGAAATACAGTGTTTTATTCTATTAAATGTACTTTATATACAGGCCGCACTCACCAGATTCGGGTACATTTGAGCGAAGCAGGTCTGCCAATTCTTGGAGATGAATTGTACGGCGGGCAGAAAGCAAGTCGCCTATATCTTCATTCCAGTCGTCTTGCCTGCAATATGTCCTCTACCTGCAATTTTGATGTCCGCAGTGAACTGACTTTGTAGTAAAATCCAACACCGTCAAAACATCTGTCATTGTCGTGTTTTACACGACAATCTCAATAATTCTTAAAAAAAATTAAAAAAAATATTGACGATTTAATCTCAATATTATTATTTTTTAACGTAGATATATAATATTTTATAAGGATTTACTGATGTCTAAGGAAAATCAGAAAAACGAGACAGAAGAAACACAGAAGGTAAAGGCAGAATCAAATGCCGAAAATGATACCTTAAAAGACGGCGAAGCTGCAGAAGGCGGGGCCGCAGAAAAAGCTTCTTCTGAATCAGAACAGAAAGCTGAAGATTCAAACAGCGAAGAATCCTCAGAAAACACTGAGGGAGAATCAAAATCAGAAGAAAAAGAAGAAACTCCCGAAGAAAAAATTGCAAAACTTGAAGCAGAAAATGCTGATTTAAAAGACCAGCTTTTACGACGTGCAGCAGATTTTGACAATTACCGCAAGCGAATGATTAAAGAAAAGCAGGAAACTTACGATTATGCCAATTCCGCTCTGCTTGCAGATTTGCTCGACAGTCTTGATAACTTTGACAGAACTGTTGATGCAGCCGCCACCGCAACAGATCCAAAATCAATTGCAGATGGTATTAAAATGATAAACAGCAATCTTGTTAAGATGCTGGAAGATAAATACGGACTTGTAGGTTACGGTGCCGAAGGTGATGAGTTCAATCCTGACGAACACGAAGCTATTGGCCGTATGGAAGATGAAGGAGCTGAAAAGGAAACTCTGGCTCAGGTTTATCTTAAAGGATACAAACTGAAGGACAGAGTTATTCGTCACGCTAAGGTAATGGTAAAAGTACCTAAATGAGTAAGGCCGCTGGCGGCCGGTGATAAATAGCAGACCGTTAAAAAAATTGCGAAGGCAATTTTTAGGTCTACTACATAAACTTGTAAATAATTTAGAGAGGTAAATAAAATGGGAAAGATTATAGGTATTGACTTAGGAACAACAAACTCTTGTGTAGCTGTAATGGAAAACGGTGAGCCGGTTGTAATTCAGAACTCAGAAGGCGGAAGAACTACACCGTCTATTGTAGGCTTTACATCAAAGGGAGACAGAATTGTAGGTTCTCCTGCTAAAAACCAGATGGTAACAAATCCAAAGAACACTGTTTATTCTGTAAAACGACTTATTGGTCACAGATTCAGTGAACTTCAGGGTGAAGCAACAAAGCTTCCATATACTGTTGTAGATAACGGCCAGGATGTTCGTGTAGAAGTAGACGAAGCTGGAAATAAAAAACGCTATAGTCCTCAGGAAATCTCTGCATTCATTCTTCAGAAGATGAAGAAAACTGCTGAAGATTATCTTGGAACAGAAGTTACAGAAGCTGTTATTACAGTTCCTGCTTACTTCAACGACTCTCAGCGTCAGGCAACAAAGGATGCCGGAAAGATTGCCGGTCTTGATGTAAAACGAATCATCAACGAACCTACAGCTGCTGCCCTTGCTTTTGGTTTCAACAAGGATCAGTCAAAGGAAAAGACAATTGCCGTATACGACCTTGGTGGTGGTACATTCGATATTTCCATTCTTCAGCTTGCTGACGGTGTATTCGAAGTTCTTTCTACAAACGGTAATACACACCTTGGTGGCGATGACTGGGACCGTGTAATTTCTAACTGGCTTATCGACGAGTTCAAGAAAGATACAGGCATTGACCTTTCTAAAGACCCAATGGCTATGCAGCGTCTCCGTGAAGCAGCAGAAAATGCAAAAATCAGTTTGTCTAACCAGACAACAACAGATATCAACCTTCCATTTATCACAGCTGATGCAACAGGTCCAAAACACTTGCAGAAGAGCTTGACTCGTGCCCAGTTTGAACAGATGACAGATTCTTTGTTCGAAGGAACAAAAGAGCCTTGCCGCAAAGCTCTTGCAGATGCAAAGCTTACAGCAGATAAGATTGACGAAGTTCTTCTTGTTGGTGGTTCAAGCCGTATGCCTAAGGTACAGGAGGTTGTAAAATCAATCTTCGGTAAAGAGGGTAGCCGTGCAGTAAACCCTGATGAAGCTGTTGCAATTGGTGCAGCTATTCAGGGCGGTATTTTGAATAAGGATGTAAAACAGGATATCCTTCTTCTTGATGTTACTCCACTTTCACTTGGTATTGAAACAATGGGTGGCGTATTCACAAGACTTATCCCAAGAAATACAACTATTCCTTCAAAGAAGAGTCAGATCTTCTCTACAGCTGCTGATGGACAGACTGCAGTAAGTATTCACGTACTCCAGGGTGAGCGTGAAATGGCTGACCAGAACAGAACACTCGGTCGTTTTGACTTAGTTGGTATTCCTGCCGCACCTCGTGGTGTTCCTCAGATTGAAGTTACCTTCGATATCGATGCCAACGGTATTGTTCACGTATCTGCTAAGGATTTGGGAACAGGAAAAGAGCAGCACATCCAGATTACTTCTTCTTCCGGCTTGAGCGATGCAGAAATCGACAAGATGGTTAAGGATGCAGAAGCTAATGCCGCTGCCGATAAAGCTAAACGTGAAAGCGTTGATGCCCGCAACGAAGCAGACAGCCTTATCTATGCAACTGAAAAATCAATCAAAGAGCTTGGCGATAAGATTGACGGTGCAGAAAAGCAGAAGGTTGAAGATGCAATTGCAGCCCTCAAACAGGCTATGCAGAGCGACAACACAGAAGACATTAAGGCTAAGACAGAAGCTTTGAAACAGGCTTCTTACAAGATTGCCGAAGAGTTGTACAAGCAGCAGGGAGCTCAGGGGGCAGCTGGTGCAGGTCCTGATATGGGTGCCGGTGCCGGTCCTGACATGGGCGGTAATGATACAGGTGCTGGTAACACAGGCTCTTCTGGTGCTTCAGGCTTCAACAAAGGCAATGCCGATGATGTTGAATACGAAGTTAAGGATGAAAAATAAAATAAAATAAAATAAAATGTCATTCCCCGGTTAGTCCGGGGAATCTTTGTATAAGATTGTTGGATTGAGTCCGACAATGACAGATTGTAAGGTAAACTACAATGGCAAAGCGCGATTATTATGAAGTATTAGGTGTTGATAAATCCGCATCTCAGGATGATATTAAAAAGGCTTACAGAAAACTTGCAGTAAAATATCACCCAGATAGAAATCCAGGCGATAAAGCCGCCGAAGAAAAGTTTAAGGAAGCTACGGAGGCTTACGAGGTTCTTTCTGATGATAAAAAACGACCTCTATACGATCAGTACGGTTTTGCCGGAGTTGACGGTATGGATCAGGGAGGACCACAGTTCTCTCATGCTTACCAGGATTTCAGTGATTTGTTTGGTGGTGCTGGAGGCGGCTTCAGCGATATTTTTGAAAGCATTTTTGGTAGCGGTTTTGGTGGTTCCAGAAGCAGAAGCCGTGGCGGTCCTGTAACTGGTGCCAGCTTACGCTACGACCTGCATATCGGTTTTAAAGAAGCAGTTTACGGAACTTCTACAGATATTCATTTTAGACATAACGAAACTTGTGAAGCTTGTCATGGTACTGGTGGTGCTGCCGGTGCTAGCAAAAAAACTTGTCCAACCTGTAATGGTGCTGGTCAGATAAGACAGGGAAATGGTTTCTTTACAATTCAGCAGACATGTCCTAAGTGTGGTGGAAAAGGAACAGTAATCGATAAACCTTGTCCAACTTGCCGTGGTTCTGGTATTCAGGAAAAGAGCAAGATGATGTCTCTTAAGATTCCTGCCGGAACAGATAACGGTAAACGAATTGTAATTCCGGGGCAGGGTGATGCCGGAGAAAACGGAGGACCAGCTGGAGACTTAGTAGTAATCGTTCATGTAGATTCTCATCCATTATTCGAGCGTTCAGGTCAGGATTTGTACTGTGCAGTACCAATTTCCATGTCTCAGGCAACTTTAGGCTGCGATATTGAAATAGAAGCCCTTAACGGCAAAAAGGTTCTTATAAAGATTCCTTCTGGTACCTCTAATGGTAAACTGCTTAGGGTACGTGGAGAAGGTGTTCCTACAGCGGGCGGTTTAAGAAACGGTGATTTGTACGTTAAGATTATGGTTCAGATTCCGCAGCATCTTTCATCAAGACAGAAGGATTTGCTTAAAGCCTTTATGGAACTGGAAAACCCTACGGAAAATCCAAAGCTTATGCCTCTTTCTCAGCTGGAACAATAGTAAAATAACTGTTACAACAACGAAAATCAACCTAACTTTTTGTTTTTTACACGATTTTATACGATTTTTACCATTTTATGCCGATAATATGATAGAATAGTAGTACTATAATTTGAGGTGTCTATGTATAAAACAAGAAGACGGATTGTTTCCATAGCAATATATGCTGTTGCAATTGTATTGTTTGCAGTATTTGCTTTGTTGCTTATTCCTGAAAGACAAAGTGAAGATTTTCTGCTTTATTCTTCATTAATTGTTTTTGTATTATTTACTGCAGTTATTTTTGTATGTACAAGAATAAAAAAGCATTTAATGGAAAAAGTTCATCACGATACACTTGAATCTGGTGAAACACTCATTCTTAAAGATTTTATAGACAGACTTCGTTTCTGTTACTCACTTGAAGACTTTTATGGGGCAATAGGTGAGTACCTTGAGAAAAAAGGTGACTGTTCAGTTCTTCTCATAGACCGAATCAAAAATTATGTTTTGTATAACAGCCCAGACAGACTTACAACCTCAGAGTCTACAAGGGAAAAAATAAATCAGTATTTTAACGAAAACTGGCAGGATGGTTATTTCTTCTTTGATAAAGATTTAGGAATTACCTCAAAGCTTTCAAAATCACGAGGTTTCTTCCTTTGTTCAGAAAAAATGCACTTATATGTTTTCTGTAATTATACCCGCCTTTTTGATGACAGTATTTATAAACAGCTTTTTGAAGAATACAAGCGTTTTATGACCCGAACTAAGACAATTTCAAAGCTTTCAGAAATTGCCGCAACTACAAAGGAATGGCAGCAGCTTGCCGAAACTCAGCAGTCCTTCCTTCCACAGAAGATTCCTAACATTAATAAACTCAAAATTGCTACTTATTTCCGACCTCTTGTAAACGTATCTGGTGACTATTTTTCAATTCTTCCAATTGATGCAAGCCGTACACTTCTTATGCTTGGTGACGTATCTGGTAAAGGTCTTCCAGCTGCCTTGATTATGGGTTTGGTAATGAACACCGTAAAAATCATTGAAGATAAAGAGGATTTAGTTGGTGTAATTCACGCGGTAGATAAAGCTATCAAGGGCATGCACCTTCAGGATAAATATACGGTATTGTTCCTTGGAATTATTGATACAGAAAAAATGAAAATCAGATATATTAACGCTTCTATGTCTGATCCAATCATTCTTTCTCCATCTCCAGACGGCTACCGAATGAAGCCTCTTACTTCTAATGCTTCACTCGTTGGTATTCTTGATATGGGTGACATTACAGTTCAGGAAAAACGTCTCTTCCGTGGTGATACAATCCTTATTGCAACTGACGGTGTTTCTGAAGTTATGGATGATAGTGGTGTAGAGCTTGGTGATACAGATATTTATAAGAAAACTCTGGTTGCAGGTGCGGCAAAATCTCCACAGGAGTTTGTTGACGATATAGTAGATCTCATCTGGAAATATAATGGTGATAAGAAACTCCACGATGACGTTACAATGATGATTGCAAAGGTAGGTTACTGATATGGTATTTGTTGTATTAAATGGTCTTGCAGTTCTGGCTTTTGCCGCTATTACATATCTTGTTGACAGAAATGTAAAAGTTGATAATAAAGAAGGAAATCCTCTTACTGTTCCTCTGCTGGTTGCAACAGTTGAAGCAATTATGCTCTTTTTAGTTATGATTTTTAGAAGAATCTGGCTTGATTCCTTTACCGGTCAACTTATGAGAATTGTATTTTGTCTGGACGGTATTTTCTTTGTTTCTTTCAGCTTTGGTATTTTGGGAATAATTACAAGAATAAAAAGAAACTTTATACGTATATTAAAGTTCCTGCTAGTTGCTTTTGCAATCTTTATTGTTTATTTCCGTTTTGAATCTGTAGATATTTCCGCTGATTATAATATTTATATTGGTTCTGCTTATCTTTTCTCAGAAGCATCTGGTGCAAGTGTTTATTTCCCTTGGACCTGGGTTACTTTGTTTAATGCACTTTATAAAGGTATTCTTCCTATTGTTTGTTTTATTTTCCTTACTCTTTTGCAGGAAAAAAACGGAAACCAGCTTCAGCGTTATCAAGGTCTTGTAATAGGTGAAGGTATTGTGATGATGTGGGTGCTTACCGTATTCTTCAACTATATGGCAGAAATAACACCAGCCTTTACCTCTTTGTTTATGTACACCTATCTTGCAATGTTCATGCTTGTTCTTACTGCAGTTACACGAACAACAATTCCTTCAGGTAAGAGTGTACTTGTTTCTGTATTTAAGTTCTTTGTATCTTACGTAATTCCTGGTGCTGCAATCGGTGCATTAGTTCTCTTTATTCAGCCAATTGGTAAAGTAAATCAGCCTGGTTTTATTGTAGAGTTCTCTATTTGTGCCGCTGCTGCTATTGTAATTGCAATTAAAATCTCTCAGCTGCTTTCTTCTTCAACAAAGCTCTATTCTGCAGATTATGGTCCTGCTTTGGAAAGAGACCTTGCTACAATTGATTACAGTGGCGAAATGGACCAGATTACAAACCGAATGTACGAAATCTTCAGAAAGAATGTAGAATCCTCTTCTGTAAACGTATATGTATTAAACAATACAGGTGCTTTGGAAACAGCTTATTCTTCAAATAACTTGAAGATGACTCTTCCGGTAAATACAGTAATGTTTGAAACTCTTCTTAATGAAAATAAATCTGTAGTTTGTTTCTCTGAAATTGGTAACAAACACGTTATTTCAAATATCGAAAAAGAACTTACCGATTTCTTTGAAAAAACAAAGGCAGATGCTTTATTCGTTCTTAATGAAGGTCATAACATTCTTGGTCTTATCACTCTTGGTAAAAAGATAAGCGGTGACCACTACAAGGAATACGACTACAACACCTTTGTTAAATTGTATTCATACTTCTTTGTATTCGGTTACTACATGAGAAATATTTCCAACAAGGATATTATTTCTGTTGTAAACCGAGAAATCCGCATGTCTTCTCAGATTATTACATCTATTCAGGAAAATATTGACCACGTTAAGAATCCTAAGATTGATACCGGTTACCTGATGGTTCCTGCTCACAACATTGGTGGTGAGTTTATTGATATGATTCGTCTTACCGAATCTCGCCACTTGTTTGTAGTAGGTGATATGTCTGGTAAGGGTATTGCGGCTTCCATGAACATGGTAATCTTGAAATCCATCATCAGAACTTACCTTGCTGAGATTCATGATTTTAAGGAACTTGTTGTAAAAATTAATTCATTCATACGTGAATCCTTTATTAAAGGTACAATCTTTGCCGGTCTTTTTGCTTTGATTGACTTTGAAAAAGATACAATGTATTACATCAACTGTGGTATTCCAGCCTTGATGCTTTATACACAGGTTTATAATAACGTAATCGAGATTCAGGGTTCCGGTCATATTCTTGGCTTTGTAAAGGATATTTCTCCATATATTTCTGTAAAGACAACGAAATTAAGTCGTGGTGATATTATTCTTGCCTGTACAGACGGTCTTGTTCAGTCACACTCACTTCGTGGTGAACAGTTTGGTAAGGAGCGTATTCAGCAGTGTGTCCTTGATAACTCAACTTATCCGGCCCAGCGAATGGCTCAGTTTACTTTTGACAGTCTTACAAAGTTTATGTCAAAGGAAATGGAAGATGATGTTTCCATCCTCGTTCTAAAATACGAATCTTCTGTTCAGTTTGTTGAAGAAGAAGAGAAGGTTAAGCAGGAAGCTGCTGCTGAACCAGAAACTGAAGCAAGTATTGATATACCGGAAAATGCAGAAGTTGTAAATGTAGAAGAAAGTATAGCTGCAGCAACAGCAGAAGCTGGTGCTCAAGCTTATACTACTACTGAAGAATCTATAACTGCAAATGTAGTAACAGAAACTGTTGAAGAAGCTCCTGTGGTTGAAGCTGAAGCAGAAATGCCTGCAGATACAGAAGAAAAATCTGAAGAACCAGCTCCTGAAGCTGCAAGCGATAATCCATTTGATGATCCTGATATTCCAGATTTAAGTAATCTTGATGAAATGCTTAAGATGGCAGGTTTATAATATGAATTAAAAAAGGATGGTGAAATATGGAACAATTAACGATTATAGAAAAAGACGGTGCTAACTATCATTTGTATGAGCTTGAAGGAGCTTTAAACGCATATACTCTTGGCGAGTTTCAGGAAACTCTTTACACAGCAGTTCAGAAAAATAATATTGTACTTGATTTGTCAAAGCTTATAGAACTTGATGCTTCCGGCCTTGGTCTGCTCATGGCCGCCTTCAACGACAGTGAAGAAGCCAACCACAAGCTCTACTTTATGAGTATGTCGAGTGAATCAGAAAAGGCACTTTCAGCTACCGGGTTTAAATCATTATTTAACCTGATAAACTCGGTTACCGAGGTTAAGTAGTAAAACGGTGGCTTCTGCTAATTTAAAAAAACATTTATTCAGCCACCGTCTGCAGTTTTGCATTTGCAAAACTGCAAGCGAAGTCAGATAAAATTGGAAGTGACCAAAAAGTAAGGGACTTCGCTATTTTACAACTATATTTACCAATTTATCCGGTACTATGATGCACTTAACTATCTGGTGACCATCAGTGTATTTTTTTACACCTTCGAGGCTGAGTGCTGTTTCTTTAAGTGTATCCTGTGCGGTGCCAGGTGCTGCTTCAAACTTGTCGCGGAGTTTGCCGTTTATCATTACTACAATCTGCTTTGTATCATCCTTTGCAAAATCTTCATTTGCTACAGGCCACTTTTCGTAAGCGATTGTATTTTTGTTGCCAAGTTTTTCCCAAAGCTCTTCGCCAAGATGAGGTGCATAAGGTGAAAGAACCTTTACAAAGTCGGCCCACATACTTCGAGGAAGCTCAGGCAACTTAGATACTTCGTTGATAAAAATCATCATCTGGCTGATTGCTGTGTTGAAGTTCAAGGTTGCAGTATCATCGGTTACCTTTTTGATTGTCTGGGCAAAGGTCTTGCGGGCAGAAATCAAAGCCTTATCTTCGAGTTTGCCGGAAATATCAATATCACTCATTGGTTTTTCACTTACAGCCCAAACCTTTTCAAGGAAGCGGTGAATACCAACAATTCCCTGTGTTGACCAAGGCTTACTCATTGTAAGAGGACCCATAAACATTTCATACATACGAACTGAATCTGCACCGTAAGCTTTTATTTCATCATCAGGATTAACTACGTTCTTCAAAGATTTACTCATCTTTGCAACAACCTGCTCAAGCTTTTCGCCTGTAGCTTTTTCGTACCAGGCACCGTCATCCTTCTGTTCAACTTCATCAATTGGAACAAGAGTTTTGTTCTTGCGCTGATATGCAAAAGATGTAATCATACCCTGGTTTATCAATCTCTGGAAAGGTTCCTTTGTGCTTACAACACCAATATCATAAAGAACCTTGTGCCAGAAGCGGGCATAAAGAAGGTGAAGAACTGCATGCTCAGCACCACCAATGTAAAGGTCAACCGGCATCCAGTATTTTTCTTTATCGCGGGCACAGAACTCGTTATCATTTTTAGGGTCAAGATAGCGCAGATAATACCAGCAGCTGCCGCCCCACTGAGGCATAGTATTTGTTTCGCGTTTTGCGTCTCCGCCACACTTAGGACACTTGCAGTTTACCCACGAATCAATTGCAGCAAGAGGGGATTCACCTGTACCTGTTGGCTGGTATGATTTTACCTCTGGCAGCTTGAGTGGAAGTTCATTTTCCGGTACAGGAACTGTTCCACACTTAGGGCAGTGTACCAGTGGAATTGGTTCACCCCAGTAGCGCTGTCGTGAATAAATCCAGTCGCGGAGTTTATAATTTATTGCTTTTCGTCCGATTTTCTTTTCTTCAAGGAAATCGAGCATTTTATTTATAGCATCCTGCTTGTTCAAACCATCAAGGAAGTCGGAGTTTACGTGAATACCGTCTTCGGTCCAGGCCTGCTTTTGAACGTCAACTTCGCTCTTAAGGACTTCTATGATTGGAAGATTAAACTTCTTTGCAAACTCCCAGTCTCGGCTGTCGTGAGCAGGAACGGCCATAATGGCACCGGTTCCGTAAGAAATGAGTACGTAATCTGCAATCCAGATTGGAATGAGTTTTCCGTTTACAGGATTGATTGCATAGCTTCCGCTGAATACACCAGTCTTGTCCTTTGCAAGGTCTGTTCTTTCAAGGTCAGATTTTTTTGCAGCTTCTTCCTGATATTTAAGTACAGCTTCCTTCTGTTCTGCAGTTGTAATTTCAGGAATAATTTTATGCTCAGGACTAACTACCATGTAGGTTGCACCAAACAAGGTGTCGCAGCGGGTAGTGTAAACAACCAGCTTATTGTCTGTAGGCTTTCCGTCCTTGTCTGCAACTGTAAAGGTAACTTCTGCACCAGTTGATTTTCCAATCCAGTTGTGCTGCATTGTCTTTACACTTTCCGGCCAGTCAAGACCTTCAAGGTCAGAATCAAGGCGATCTGCATAATCTGTAATTTTCAAAATCCACTGGCGGATTGTTTTATGAGTTACTTCTGCACCACAGCGGTCGCATTTTCCATCCTTTACTTCCTCATTGGCAAGACCGGTCATACAGCTTGGACACCAGTTGATTGGAGTCTGAGCTTCGTAAGCGAGTCCTTTTTTGTAGAGCTGGAGGAAAATCCACTGGGTCCATTTGTAGTAGTCTGGTTCACAGGTAGAAATGCAGCGGTCCCAGTCATAAGAAAAACCGAGTGATTTAATCTGTTTTGTAAAATGCTCTATGTTTGCATTTGTAGTTGTCTTTGGATGTGTACCTGTTTTAATAGCATAGTTTTCTGCAGGAAGACCAAAGGCATCGTACCCCATTGGATGAAGAACATTGTAACCGTTCATTCTTAGGTAGCGGCAATAAATATCGGTTGCTGTATAACCTTCAGGATGACCTACGTGTAAGCCGGCTGCTGAAGGATAAGGGAACATATCAAGAACGTATCTTCTTTTGTCCTTTGGATATTTTTCATCCTCAGCTACTTTGAAGGTTTTGTTTTCTTCCCAATATTTCTGCCATTTAGGTTCAATTGATTCAAAAGGGTACTTAGACATAATTATTTCGCTCCGTATTTATTTGTTGTTATAATTTCTCTTTACTTTCTTTGTTGTTGTCATTTCAAGAGGTTTATCAAGAATAGTGATTTTTGAAATCTTCTGATAAGAAAGCAAAGTTTTGTTTACTTTTTCAATGATAGCTGTAACTTCCTGAAGAATCTTGTCCTGTGCAGCTTTATCATCGCGTTGAACACCAATTCTGCTAAGCATTGAGTCTGCAGGGTAAACAAGAGCTTCAATACCTTCAGATTTAGTTTCTGCATTTTCAAGATAGCCCTGAATTGTAATCTGTTCAAGGTCATCGTAAAGCTGGAAGGCGTTTTCAATTTCTTCCGGATAAACGTTCTTACCACCATCTGTAACAATCATATTCTTAGCACGTCCGGCAAGAATAACATAACCGTCTTTATCAATAGAACAAAGGTCACCAGTTTTGAACCAGCCATCTTCGGTAAATACCTTAGCAGTTTCTTCCGGCATATTGTAGTAGCCTTTCATTACCATAGGGCCCTTTACGCAAAGTTCACCAATTCCGTTTTCGTCAGCATCAATAACCTTAAACTCCACATCGCGCAGATTTTTACCAATACTTTCAATCTTGAATGCATAAACCGGGTTCAAGGCAACAATAGGAGAAGTTTCTGTAAGACCATAGCCCTGAACAAAGTCAATACCAAGCTGATTGTAAGCCTTGAATACACTTGGAGCAAGAGGTCCACCTCCACAAATTGCAATTCGCAGTGTATTGATGTTAGCTTTCTGTAAAACAGACTTAAAGAGAACCTTACCTGGGTTGCAGTTTGTAAGCTTTTTGATAAGGTAAGAAAGACCCATAAGGAACTTAATGATTCCGTAAACAAGGGCTCCTTTTTCTTTAATTCCCTTCATAATTCCAGCGAGAAGCTTGTTGAACAGAAGTGGAACACCAAGAAGCATTGTAATTTTTCCTTCGCGGAGTTCTTTCATCATGCGGCTGACAGCCATTGTTTTACCGAATACAATTTCTGCACCAACGCTTATTGCTTCAATGAATACAGCTGTCATTGTATAAGCGTGATGGATTGGAAGGAGTGCGTAGAAAACGTCTGTTGAATAAACGTTCATGTTTGTCTGTGCAAGATAGGTGTCGCTGACAAGGTTTTTGTGTGTAAGCATTACACCCTTTGGTACACCTGTTGTTCCGCTTGTAAACAGAATGGCGGCAATATCATCTTCCTTTGGATAAGTAATTTCTGGAGTTTCAGTTGTAGAAAGATTGTAAACGTATTTATCGCCATGTTCTGGTGCAAGAGAATAAACTTCATAGCTGTATTTTTTCTGAGTAAAGTATGCATATTTTTCTGTGTCAACAAAGAAGAACTTAGGCTGTGCGGTATTAAGAAGATTTTCTGTTTCTTCGTTGTGTAAACCGTAATCTATAGGGCAGATTGTTGCGCCTGCATAAAAAGCAGCAAGATAAACAACTGTCCATTCAGGTGAGTTTTTACCTGAAACAGCAACCTTGTCACCATATTTAACACCATTCGCAGCAAGCCAGTTAGCAAGGGTAACGATTTTTTCTTTTGCCTGTGTGTAGTTTAGAGTTCGGCGTGAACCGTTAGGTCCGTCGAAATCAGTAAAACAGTTGTTGTTAGGATAACGTTTAACTGTTAAGTCGAACATTTCCTTCATTGTAGGCCATGAGCCTGTAAAATCTTTTCCCCGATATTCTTCCAGCCAGGCAGTTGGATCTGTCTGCTTCATATTGATGGATGACATAGAAACTCCTTTAAATCTATTTTCTATATAAATTATCACAAAATAGATTTTTTATAAACACTTATAGAAGTTTTTTATGACATTTATTGAGATTTTGTTTATTAAAAATTTGTTGTATTTTTGGATTTTTGAGCAGGGAGTTACATATCAAGATCAGAAACAAGCAGGTAACTTCGGGTTACTCCGTCTTCATTTTCAAAGCTTTTGTATGTTCCCGTGATTGTAATTTCCTGTCCCTGTTCCGGGTAATCATCGGGGTAGGTGTGATTGCCGGCCCAGATAAAATCAATGCCTTCTTTACAGCAGGCTGTTGCATCCATTACGGTAAGGGTAAAAAAATCTACCTGATTATTTTCGTTCGGATACACTTCAAATGCACCTCTCACCTTAATGATTTTTTCTTCATATTCTTCGGGCATGATTAGCATGTTGAAAATCTGTGAATAAATCATCGTAACTGACATTTTAGTCATGTCGATGTCTGGAGTGAGAGATGTGCCGTTGATGTTTGTAGAAGACATTTTATCAATTTCTTGTTTTACATTATCTGGCTGTACGATGACGGCTTTTTTATTTTTGATTGATTTAGCTTTACCGCAGGAAACGAGTGTTACCATTATCAGAGAAAAACAAAAAAGTTGTATGCATTTTACATAATGCTTCATGTGCTTACCTTTTATTTCTGGAACTTTCCGATTATGTAGAAAGCAAGGAAAACTACAATGTCTGCTGCAACGATTGTACTGCCAACCGGTGTACTTGCAAGAATTGAAATTACAAGACCTGCTACAGCGCACAAGACTGAAATTATTGCAGAACAGATTGTAACGGATTTAAAGCTTTTGAATACTCGCATTGCAGAAAGAGCAGGGAAGATTACAAGAGCTGAAATGAGCAGGGAACCGACAAGGTTCATTGCAAGTACGATTATTACGGCAATGATTATGGCAATTACAAGATTGTATACCGGAACATGTGTGCCGATTGCCTGTGCAAAAGCTTCGTCAAAGGTTACTGCAAAGATTTTGTTATAAAAGATTATAAAGCAGATAATTACACAGATGGAAAGAACTGCACAAAGCCAAACTTCTCCTTTCCTGAGCGTCAGAATGGACGTTGAACCAAAGAGTGTGCTGCATACATCACCGGAAACATTTGCCGAGGTTGAAAAAACATTCATTAAAAGGTAACCGAGTGCAAGTGAACCGACAGAAATCATTGCTATTGCGGCATCTCCCTGGATTTTTGTGTTCTTACCTGTACGCAGCAGGAGGATTGCGCAGATTATTGTTACAGGAAGCACAATGTACATGTTGTTTGAGAAATGAAGAACGGCTGCAATTGCCATTGCTCCAAAGGCTACGTGTGAAAGACCATCTCCAATAAAGGAGAAACGTTTCAGAACAAGTGTAACGCCAAGCAGGGAAGAGCAGAGTGCAATCAGAACTCCAACAATAAAGGCATAGCGGACAAAAGGAAAGCTTAAATATTGAATAAGCATGGACATCTTAAGCCTCCTCATCCATTTTCCTGGCGGTGTATTCATCTTTTGTGCCAAAGAAAATGTTTTTTCCAATATGAAGGATATGGGTTGCGTATTTTTTTGCCGCTTCTATATCATGCGAAATCATTATAATTGTTATGCCGTCTTTATGAAGGTCTTCTATTAGGGCATACATTTCTTTTGTTACAATCGGGTCCAGTCCGGAAACCGGTTCGTCAAGAAGAAGCATTTTCTGTGTAGCGCATAAAGCCCTGGCTAAAAGAACACGCTGCTGCTGCCCACCTGAAAGCTCGCGATAACATTTTTTTCTGAGGCCTTCTATTCCCATTTTGCGGATATTTTCCTGAGCCAGTGCTTTTTCTGCACGGTTGTAAAATGGTCGTTTCCCGCAGCGTGACTGGCAGCCGGAAAGTACAATTTCGCTTACAGATGCCGGGAAATCGCGCTGAACTTCTGTCTGCTGTGGAAGGTAACCTATTTCATCAGGGAGAAGTCCGTCACCGGTTGTGATTTTACCGGAAAGAGGTTTTAAAAGACCGAGAATGGTTTTCATCAGTGTAGATTTACCCGAGCCGTTTTCTCCGACAATACACAGATAGGCACCTGTATTTACGGAGAAATTAAGGTTTTCTACAACCGTGTGTGAATTATATCCAAGAGAAAGGTTTTCGCATAAAAGTTGTGGCATATTTGATCCTTACCTCAGAAAGCCCTTGAGTTTTTCTTTTGCGGCATCTGTAGCTTTTTTAGTTGCATCATCAGCAGCTTTTTTTGCTGTATCGGTTGCCTTGTTCTTTGCATCATCTACAGCCTTATTCAGAAGATTTTCAGCTTCCTTCTTTTTAGCTTCAAGCTGCTTTGTATAAGTATTTACAGAATCAACATAGCCGGTAAGTTTTTTCTTTATATCTTCAAAGCTGTTGATTTCGCCTAAGGCTCCACCGGAAAGCTCGTTTATTTTTGCGATAATTTCTTTTTCTGCTTTATCCTTGTAAATAGAAAGCTGATTGAGCAATTCTTTGTTGAGCGCAGAAATAAACTGTTTGTCGATATCTGAATAAAGGTCAAGGTTCAAGCCACCGGATACTGTATAACCGATAGTTGTGCTGAGCTCTGTTTCCTTTATGTTTGAAAGAACATTGCGATAAATGTCTGAAGCAAAAGCAGGTTCAAAAGGAACGGCTGTAATATTCATGTTTGTAAACGTTCCTGTTCCTGTGATGTCAAAGCCGTCATCCTCGTAGATTTTCATAACAAAATCAAGGTTGCTGTCTGTTTTAATTCCAGGAACTCCAGGTGCATCGCCGAACTTGCTTGTAGGGTAGTCAAGTGGAAGTCCGTCGCAGTTGTAGTTTGCAAGAATAAGCGGTTCTTTTGAGCTTTCGCGTGTATCTACGGTGAGTTTTGCAGAGTGAATTAAATCGGCAAAGCTGATCTGTACGTTTGCAGTTGCAGGTTTTCCTGTTCTGTCCATGTCGTTTGTGATGTTTAACGCATCGAAAGAAAAGTTTGCGCCTGAACCGGCAGCCTTTTTAATCCAGAACTTAGGAGCTTCATCGTTTTTGTAATTGATTGTGCGGCCTTCGTAGCGGTCTGTAAAGGTTGACTGTTTTTCTTTCTTAGGTTTCTTTTCTTTTTTAGGCTTATCTTTTGAGCTGTTTTTCAAATCAATAAGATAATCGGTGCCCTGTTTTGCATAAGGATAATATTTTCCCAAAACCTGGTAGGCAATGTTGTCGAAGGTTCCTGTAATGAACTTTTTGCCGTCTGAAATACGGAGAGAAGTGATTTTTGAGATTTCGGTGCTTACAAGGTTTGTGTCGTGCTGGATTGAGCTTTGAAGGCTCTGTGCAATATCCTTAGTTTTATTAAAATCAGTCTGAAGTGTTTTAGAAAGATTTTCTGTTTCAGTTTTAAGATTCTGAGCTTCGGTGTATGCCCTGTTTATTGTTTCAATTGCAGGCTGGATTTTTGCAGGATTTGTTTTAAGATCGTTTATGTTGATTTTTGATATTTCATCAACTGAGGTTTTAAGAACATTTACCTTTGCGCCAAGTTCTGCCGGCATAGCCTGATATTTGGCAACAAGTGCTTTTGCATCTGTTTCTGCCTGTTTTGCGGCTTCAGGTGTCTGGAGCTGTGCATAAATATTTTTTGTTATGTTTTCCGGGTTGTACTGGTCAAAAAGTCCTGTGATGGAATCTTTTAAAAGAGTCATTGCAAGGTCTGATTTTGCAGTAAGGGTTTTCATAAAGGCAGAATCCTGTGTTTTTTTAGCGGCCTTCTGTGCCTTTTTAGCTTTTTTTCTTTCGATTTTTGCTTTCAGCTGTGCAGAAATATCTCCGGAAGTTTTACGGTCGGTATTTGTTTCTACACCATTTATTGAAAGTTCGTTTGCTACAAAGCGTGCTTTTAAAAGCTGGAGCATGTCAAAATCAAAAATGATTGAATCGATTTGAACAAGGTTTTTCATCGGCTCATTTTTGTTTGCAATTTCAAGTCCGTGAAGCTTAAAAAAAGAATTGATAAAGCTTACGTTTACGCTGCCAATATCGCATTTTGCTTCGAAAATAGTTTCGCAGGTAGATTTAATTGCTTTTCTTGCAATTATGTTTTTTGTAAGCGAAAGAGTAGTTATTACGGCAGCAATAAATGCAACGGTTGCAATTAAAGGTATCCAGCGGATTCTTCCTTTCTGGCTTTTAATTTCCTTTGCAATAGTTTTTAGATGTGCAGCCTGTTTTTTTGTGAACATTAAATCCTTTGGAATTGAATATACAGGCAGATCCTTTTTGTTTTTGCCGCTTTCCTTGAAGAGCGTTTTAATATATTTTTTGTCGTCTGCAATATAGACATTTTTATAGATTTTCTTTTCAAGCTTTTTTTCTGTATATGTTTTTTTGAACATTCCAGGCAGCTTTTTTGCAGGAACAGTTTTTTCTTCTTTTTTCAGGCTGACAGTCTTGCGCTTTTTTTCTGCAGGAGCTTTTTCTTCGGTTTTAGCAACATCCTGCTTTTCGTTTGTAATTTCCTGATTTTCTGAGGTTTTATTGTTGTTTTTCTTATCTTCTTTTTTCATACCATTGCTCCAATTTTCTGAACTAGCGGAAGCTTAGAAAGGAATACGATTACCTTTGTTTTTCTTACAATAGGAGAAAGCTTTGTTCTCCAGAGCTTTATAACCAGTCTGCTTATAAAATAGAGTGGAATATAGCAGGCAAGAGAGAATAAAAGTGAACCGCTTACGATTGTATTGTTGAACTTTGTAAAACCTACAAACGGAATATCCAGAAGCTTTATGAATAGCGGTGTAAGCTTTTCCTGTGTAAGGAACCACCAGCCGATTGTGTCGAAAAGTGAATCGAGGGCAGGAGCTAGCAGGGAGAATAAAAAGGTGAAAATGGCAAATGCACCTTTATTTATCCTCATAAACAGGAAGAAAACTGTAAGAACATACCAAAGTGCATTGTTTTTTGGTAAGAACCCAAGAATCATTCCAAGACAAACCGCATGAGCAATTTCTCCAGGATGCGAATTACTGTTAATCGCTTTAAGAAATCTTACAATAAACTTTAACATAATAAACTCCTGATGATTCTATTTTAAGATACACAAACACAAAATTCAACTACACATTTAATTTTTGTGTTTTAATTTGACTTTTACTCATACGTGCGTTAAAGTTTTCTATATAGTTATCTAGCTTTTTATAGGATTTTGTTTTGAATTACATAATTTATTTTGATATAGCCGCTCTGTTTATTTACGCAATTGTAATCTGGTTTCATTATCAGCGGAAAAATCTGCCTTTACTTCAGAATAAGACATTCATTATTTTTCTGTTTGTAGCGTTAATAAATACAATTTTTGACATTACATCGGCAATAATGCTTGATTATTATGTAATCTTCCCAAAATGGACTATCTGGTTTATAAACCTTTGTGCATATCTTACAACGAATACGCTGCCAATAGTTTATGCCGTTTATTGCCTTTCAATGATAGATTATTTTGAACAGCTTTCTTCACGACGGAAAAAGATTTTTACGCTTAAGCTCATTATTCCCTATGTAATCTGTATTATAATCATTATTCTTTCACCGCTTGTAAAAGTATTTTTTGATTTTAATCTGGTGTTCTATATTGATGAAGCCGGCCTTTATCACAGGGGAGGATTCTGGTTCTATTTATTGTATGTGAGCTTTGTCTATTATACCTTTATGTCTGTTTATTCTGTTTACAAATACAGACACAAGCTTGCAACAAGAAAACGGCTCTTTGTATTATCCTACATAATCATTACTCTGATTGCACTTGTAATCCAGATGATTTTCCCAAGATTATTACTCCAGTGCTTTGGACTTTCGCTTGCAGCTATCATGCTTTCTTCAATCATTCAGACGCCGGAAGAATATATAGACCGTTCAACAGATTTATATAATGAAGAAGCCCTTATAAAAATGGCTGCCCGCGACTTCAGTTATGGCATTAATTTTTTGTGTATAAGCGTTATTCTTGATGACATCACTTTTATTTCAAATACATTTGGTGTTAATCAGATGACAAAGTTCCTTTCTGATGTTGCTGACTTTTTGAAAAAGACATTTCCTTCTGCCTATTATTACTACATTCCGCAGGGTAAGTTCTGTCTTGTTTTCCGTAATTATTCATCAAGGGATATTGATAAGATTAAGTTTGAACTGCGTGCCCGATTCCACGAAAACTGGGTACACGAAACTCTTGAATTAAAGCTTTATTCAAGAATCTGTATTATTGAATGTCCGCGCGATGTTAAAAATCCTGATGATATTATTGATCTTATTGAGTTGGTTTCTGAAGATGCACGTTACAAGCAGTCAACTATTTATGCCCGTGATATTGATACAGAATATAAAAAAAGAACAACATATATTTCTCATCTGCTCAGGAATGCGCTGGCAGAAAAGCGATTTGCCGTTTACTATCAGCCGATTTATTCTACAAAAGAAGAGCGCCTGATTGGTGCCGAAGCTTTGATTCGTATGAAGGATGAAGACGGTAATTTTGTTTCGCCGGAAGAGTTTATTCCTATTGCAGAAAAAACGGGTGATATCCTAAGAATAGGGCAGTTTGTATTTGATTCAGTATGTTCTACCTTGTCCAGCATTGATTTGAATGAATACGGTATACGAAAAATTGATATAAATCTTTCTGTTGCTCAGTGTATGCAGGAGATTCTGGCTGATAATATCCTTACAATTAGGACGATTCATAACGTACCGGCTTCTGTCATCAACCTTGAAATAACAGAAACGGCTGCAGCCCATACTCCAAAGATTCTGCTTCAGAACATGAGGCGCCTTGCAGAAGAAGGAATTGAGCTTTCTCTTGATGATTATGGTTCAGGCTATTCAAATATGGGCTACCTGCTTACGCTGCCGTTTAAGATGGTAAAAATTGATAAGAACATTGTATGGTCGGCATTTAATAATGCTAAATCAAACATTGCACTTGCTTCTACAATTGCCATGATAAATAAGCTTGGAATGACTGTACTTGCAGAAGGTGTTGAAACCGAAGAGCAGGTAAAATGGCTTACATCTCTTGGCTGCGAATACCTGCAGGGCTTTTATTTCGGTAAGGCAATTCCAAAGGATGATTACCTTAAGCTTATGAAGACTGATATTGAACGCTACAAGACAGTGCGTGAAAACAAGAATGAATACTTACGTGAGCTTGAGATTGTAGAAGATATTGATGATGACCTTGAAGTTTTAGTTTAATCAAGTGTGAATGATAAAAAGAAAAGGACTTGCCATTAACGACAAGTCCTTTTTTTATCAGTGACAGCAGTTTTGCCATGCAAAACTGCAAGCAAGCTCGATTCAAATTATCGGTAATGAATGCATGTTCAGGGCTTGCTAGTCTTCGATGGTTTTATATTCATCAAACTTAGAAAGTACTTCATCATCTGGTTTTGTGCAGAGTGAAACAATTACAGTCACTACAAGACAAACAATGAAGGCTGGAAGTATTTCGTATACACCAAAGATTGCACATTTGTCAGCTGGCAGATAATGCCATACAACATCTGTTATACCGCCGCAGATAAGGCCTGCAATTGCACCAGTTGAAGTTGTTCTTCTCCAGTAAAGGGCAAGAATGATTAATGGACCAAAGGTTCCACCAAAGCCAGACCAGGCAAAGGAAACCAGACCAAAGATTGAGCTTTCTGGATTAAGGGCGAGCAAAAGTCCAAGAACTGCAATTACAAATACACAGATTCGGCTAACAAGAAGAACCTTTTTGTCGTCAGCATCTTTTTTAATAAGACCCTTGTAAATATCCTGACCGATAGCAGAAGAAGCAGAAAGAAGCTGAGAGTCGGCAGTAGACATTGCAGCAGCAAGAATACCGCAGAGGAAGAGACCTGCAATAAAGGCTGGGAACATTTTCTGCATTGTGTGGCTGAATACGGCTTCCTGTGTACCAGTTCCAAGAGCTGTAAGACCGGCAGTTGTAACTTCGGCAGGGTCAGCACCAAGAATAATTCCCTTGTTCAAAAGGTAAGCAGTTCCAAGAGTACCGATTAAAATTGCGCCAATGTAAGAAATAATCATCCAGATAATACCTACGCGTCGTGCAGTTTTGATTTCCTTGTTTGAGCGGCATCCCATAAAGCGGATGATAATGTGTGGCATACCAAAGTAGCCGAGACACCATGCAAAAGCAGAAATTGCAGACATAGGACCAAATGACTTATTGCCTGTGAATGCCTTGAGCATTGCGCTTCCGAACTCGCCGTTAAGGGCACGGTTTGTAAAGCTTGAAACCTGATCTACAGCGTTACCAGTTCCGCCAAGTGCTACAACAAGAACAAAGCTAGAAACAACAAAAGCAACAAAAATCAAAGTTCCCTGAATAAAGTCTGTTGTACATACAGCACGGTAACCGCCAAGAACTGTATATGAAAGAATGATTACAAATCCGATTAAAAGACCGGCATTCCAGTTGAGACCGAATACAGAGCGGAAAAGCTTTGCACAGGCAACAAAACCAGAAGCAGTGTAGATTGTAAAGAATATAACAATAAAGAATACAGATACTATAGAAAGAATGTGTGATTTGTCTCTGAATCTGTTTGTAAGGAACTCAGGAATTGTGATTGAATCACCAAAGGCAATTGAACATTTGCGCAGAGGCTTTGCAATAAAAAGCCATGCAAGGTATGTACCTACAATAAGTCCGATGGCTGTCCAGAAGGTTTCTTTAAAGCCGCCAAGGTAGCACAAGCCGGGAAGTCCCATCAAAAGCCAGGCAGATGAGTCTGATGCTTCTGCACTGAGGGCTGTTACCCAAGGACCAAGCTTTCTTCCGCCAAGAAAAAAGTCGGATGCGGAGTTGTTGCTTTTTGCACTTCTGATACCTACAAAAACCATAAGACCAAGGTACAGAATAAAAGCAATCATCATTGCAATCATTTGTGAAGTCATAATATACCTCTTTTTAAATAATATTGTATTAATTTAATTATACTTATTATTTGTGTTATTCTCAATAGTATCAACCCCTTATTCACGGAAATCACTTTTGTAAAATTGATTTCCGTGTATAGATGGCTTTTTCTTGTCTTTTGAAATTATTACTATTATATTTAAAGTATAATAAGTAAATAGAGGTATTTGTATGGCTGAATGTACACATGATTGCGGTTCATGCGGAGAAAAATGTGATAAGAGAGATTTTCAGGTAAGTCTTCATAAAGGAAGCTGCGTAAAAAAGGTAATCGGAATTATAAGCGGTAAGGGTGGTGTTGGAAAATCACTCGTAACAAGTCTTCTTGCAGCTCGTGTAAATAAAGATGGATTTAAATCTGCAATTCTTGATGCTGATATTACAGGACCTTCAATTCCAGAAAGCTTTGGTGTTGGAGATGAACGTGCAACTGCCTTAGAAGGCGAAGATGCTCTTAATCCTGTTGTAACTGATTCCGGCATTCAGCTTATGTCAATGAACTTTTTGCTGCCGAATAATAATGACCCTGTAATCTGGCGTGGACCTGTTATTGCGGGTGCGGTAAAGCAGTTCTGGACCGATGTTATCTGGAAAGATGTTGATTTTATGTTCGTAGATATGCCACCTGGAACCGGCGATGTACCGCTTACTGTTTTCCAGTCGCTTCCTGTTGACGGAATTATTGTTGTAAGCTCTCCTCAGCAGCTTGTTCGCGTAATTGTAGAAAAAGCCGTAAACATGGCAAATATGATGAATATCCCTATTCTTGGCCTTGTAGAAAACATGAGCTACGTAAAATGCCCTGACTGTGGTAAAGAAATCACTGTTTTCGGCAAATCTAATATAGATAAGATTGCAGCAGATTTCAATCTTCCGGTTCTTGCCCGAATCCCAATGGAAGAATCTACCAGCCGTGCCGTAGACGAAGGCGACATCGAAAGCCTCACTCTCCCAGAGTTGGATGAGGCTGTAAAGCAGATAGAAGCACTTTTGAAAAAGTAAGATAAAATCTGCTTTACAAAACTTATTATGATAGTATAATTGTTACTATGAATAATAACGAAAAACAAAATGAAGCTTCAGCCACTCCATCAACAATTTCAGAAGAAATGTTCGAGCAGGCAAAAAACGAACTCTGTAAAATCATAACTACAAATGACGAGCAGCTGGTACGTGAGTTTTGCGAATGTATTTTTACACCCGCAGAAATAAAAGACTTAGTCAACCGCTGGCTGCTTGTAAAAGAAATAGATAAAGGTACTACTCAAAGGGAAATTGCAAGAAAGTTCGGAATGTCCCTGTGTAAAATCACACGCGGTTCAAAGGAACTCAGCAAGCCCGACAGTGCCTTTAGAAAAGTACTCGACACACTCAAATAATTAATATCATAATCATTTCTATGAACAATGTTTTAGTTTTTAAACAGCCGCCGGAAAAATGGGAGCATTATCTTCCGTTGGGAAACGGCAGGCTTGGGGCTATGGTAAAAACCCATCCCTGTAACGAAATCATACAATTAAACGAAGAAGGAATCTGGTCTGGTGGACCGCAGTGGCGCGTAAATCCTGCAGCAAAAGAAAACCTTCAAAAAATCAGGGAGCTTGTAAAGGCGGGCAGGGTTCTGGAAGCGCAGGAGCTTGGTTTCCGTTCACTCACGGGAACAAGTGTAAATGAACGCGTGTATCAGACAGCCGGAGATTTCCATATAGATTTTTACGAAGCAGAAAATTACGGTATTCAGTGCGGTTTTCCATTGCAGCACAAGGTTTGCAAGCGGTATTTAGAAACGTATAAAAGCCAGCTTGATTTGGACAAAGCGTGCACAACCGTCACTTATGAAGATGATAACGGCGTAAAATATACGCGGCGAACCTGGATCAGCGCTCCCGATGATATGATTTTTATGCATGTAACTGCTTCTGAGAAGGGAAAAATCAATTTCCGTGGTTATCTGGACCGTGGAATCTGGTGCGATGATGTTCGGGCCGAAGACGGTTTTGTTTTCCTTGATGATTCGCATGGTATTCCGTTTTGTGCCGGGGCTGGGGTAGTTGCTGATGGAGGTAATACTTGTGCTTCCGGTTTCTGCCTTGAAGGGGCCGGGTGCGATGAAGCCTTGTTTTTTATTGATATAAGGGCCTGGCAGTGGAATAAGGCTGCTTCATCATCATCAGAAGAATACAAAAAAAGCATACAGAAAAACATCTGGACAGCAGAATGTAAGAATAATTTACAGAAAATGCGCGATTTTGTACGCAGTCGTGGTGTGAGTACAGCGGTGGAAGAATTGTTTTCGCGTCATCTGGAGGAATATAAGGGGTACTGGGACAGGATGACGTTACAGGTTGGGGAGATTGTCGGAGCAAATCCGACAATGACAGGTTGTTGTGAAAGTACCGTTTCAGACCTTTTAGCACATGCAAACCGCTCTAACACTGCTCTCATCAATCTGTATACTGCTTTCTGTCGCTATCTTCTGATTGCAGGAAGCCGAAAACCCGGAAAGCTGCCACTTACATTGCAGGGACTCTGGAACTGTTATATGGATCCGCCGTGGGGAAGCAAGTATACAATCAATATAAATGCGCAGATGAATTACTGGCCTGTTAATATGGCAGGTTTGAGTGAATGTGAACTGCCTTTAATAAATCTTCTGGAGCGGGCTTACGAAAATGGTAAGCGGGTTGCTAAAGAAATGTACGGTTGCCGTGGATATGTGCTTCATCATAATACCGACTTTTGGGGAGATGCAGCCCCTCAGGATGCGTGGCTGCCGGGAACTTACTGGGTACTTGGTGCGGCCTGGCTTGCAACTCATATCTGGGAGCATTATGAATATACCTGCGATAAGGCTTTTCTTAAGCGGTATTATTACCTTATTCACGATGCGTGTCTGTTTTTTGTTGATTTTTTGCAGCCTTGTTCGGGGCTTGCCGAGCGTGGTTGTGTTGCAGATGACGGAAAACCTTATCTTGTATTGAATCCTTCGCTGTCGCCGGAAAACTCGTATGTTACAAAGGCGGGTGAAGTGGGCGCCTTTACGGAAGGGTGCGAAATGGATAATATGATTCTGGAGCATCTTTTTACAGGCTGCCTTAAGGCACGTAAGGTTCTTGAACCTGGGGCTGCGCAGGATAATGATGATGAAAAAGCCTTTGAATATGTGCTTGCTCATCTTAAAAAGCCGGAGCTTAATTCTGATGGTTCGCTTATGGAATGGAATACCGAAGTTCAGGAAGTTGAACCGGGACACAGACATATCAGTCATCTTTACGGATTATTTCCAGGGCATACAATTACAGTTGAAAAAACACCGGAGCTTGCCGCTGCCAGCATAAAAACGCTTGAAAAACGTCTTTCAAACGGTGGCGGTCATACAGGATGGAGTCAGGCCTGGATTATAAACTTCTGGACTCAGCTTGGTTTGGGTGATAATGCGCTTGATTCCATAGTAAAGCTTTTAAATCATTCTACATTGCCGAATCTTCTTGATAATCATCCTCCGTTCCAGATTGATGGAAACTTTGGAACGCTTGCGGCTGTTATCCGAATGCTCGTACAGAGTGAAATTGATGACGATGGACTTGTGAAGATTAAGCTTTTGCCTGCATTACCGGGTGAAAAAGCATGGCAGCAGGGGAGTGCCCGTGGAATCGGTGTAAAAGGCGGACTTTTTGTTGATTTTGACTGGAAAGATGGAAAAGCGGAAAATGTAAACGTATACGGGAAGCAAAATGCGCAGAATATAGGGAAAATGCTTGACAATCCACAAAGTTGCTATATAATTATAAAATAGTTGTAAAAGTATACAACCGAGAAATTATTTTTTTTTGCGTTCATATAAGGAGGAACGAAAAATGAAAAAAACATTATTAGTTTTAAGTGCAATTGCAACATTATTTGCTTTTGTAAGTTGTGGTGGCGGAGCAGAGCCTGATGGTCCAGCTAAATCTGACACAAATACTCCTGCAGACAATACACCTAAAGCAGAAGCTTTTGTATTAGATGTAAAAGCTAGTTACGACAATTACATTGATTTGATTGCTCCTGTAGCTGCAGCATCTGGTTACAAAAAAATTAATGCAGAACTCAAGTATGAGTCTGAGGATGGAATTCAGGCTGCTATTCAGTTGATGGATGGTGAGAATCAGGCTTCTGCAACAGTTAATTTGACAACAGATTATTCAACAGTTTCTGGAGATTGTCTTGCTGGTGCTACTTATAACAAGTGGGTTAATGGAAGTGCTCAGGTAACTGACTGTGCTGATACAGCAACAAGACTTCAGTTCTATATCCAGGACAAGGGTTATCAGCCATGTGCTGGAAAAATCTATGTAAAGAAAGTATGGCTTTCTGCAGATGGAAAAGAAGACTTAGTTATTTATGAGTTCAAAGCTGAATAATAGATTAGTTTAATTCATTTGGATAAAAGGCTATCTCTGAAAAATGAGATAGCCTTTTTTTATTTAACACTTGGAAAAACTGTGAAAATATGTAGTGAAACTGAAATGTTTTAAAAAAAGAATATTTTTTAACATTTTTCTTCTTCAATCTTGCACAAAACACTTAAAATCATTATTATATTTGTTACGTGTAAAATTTTGCTTGTAGTGGTGTTTAATCCCCGTTTTACACCTTTGCGGCAGTTTTCCACCAGTCTTTTGCAGAACGGATTCTGTTTCCTTATTCCGCTGCATCGGGCGTTTTTAAACGAATTATTTTAATAGAGGTATTATATGTACGCAACTATTGAATTTAAGGGCAAGCAGTACAAAGCAGAAAAAGATGCTGTCCTTACAGTAGATAAGCTTGATGCTGAAAAAGGTTCAAAAATTGACATTGATACAGTTCTCCTCGTAAGCGACGGTGACAACATCAGTGTTGGTTCTCCTTATGTAAAGGGTGCAAAAGTTACAGTTGTAGTTGAAGATTCTTTCAGAGACAAGAAGGTTCTTGTTTTCAAATACAAGTCAAAGAAAGATTATCATCGCTTGATTGGTCATAGACAGCAGTACACAAAAGTACGTGTTGATTCTATTACACTTGCATAATTGAGGTTATAGGAGACTACTATGGGAAGAACTAGAGGTGGTAGCGGTGCCAAAAACGGCCGCGACGCAAATCCAAAAAACTTGGGTGTAAAAAAATATGCAGGAGAATTTGTTACAGCAGGTTCTATCATTGTAAAACAGAGAGGAACAAGAATCTATCCTGGTGCTAACGTAATGAAAGCAGGAGACGACAGCTTGTTTGCTACAGCAGATGGTATCGTTGTTTATCACGAAAGAATGAACCATAAGCTTGTATCTGTTGAGGCTGCAAAATAAAAAATCAGCAGCAGCTGAAAATTGAACGCCCGGTCTGACGAATAATCTGCCGGGCTTTTTTTTTGGAGTAAAATATGATTGGTTTTGCTGATGAAGCTAAAATAGAAGTTCGCTCTGGTAACGGAGGCAATGGTTGTGTTGCATTCCGCCGCGAAAAATATGTTCCGCATGGTGGACCTAACGGTGGTGACGGTGGAAAGGGTGGCGACATCATCTTTTGTGTAAAAAGAAATCTAAGAACGCTTGCAAGCCTGCGCCACAGAGTGTGCTTTAAGGCAAAAAATGGTGGCGACGGTCAGGGCTGGAACCGTTTTGGTGCAGATGGAGAAGACTGTGTTATTCCTGTTCCGCCTGGAACTACAATCCGCGATGCAGAAACAGATGAAATTATTTATGATTTTTCAACAGCAACCGGCGACGAACAGTTTACTTTCTTAAAAGGCGGTAATGGCGGCTGGGGAAATGTTCACTTTAAGACTTCCACAAACCAGGCTCCACGTCACGCAAATCCTGGACAAAAAGGGGAAACCCGTTTCCTTAAAATTGAACTTTCAATTATGGCTGATGTAGGCCTCGTTGGTTTCCCGAATGCCGGTAAATCATCTCTGCTCACCGCATTTACAAATGCCCGCCCAAAAATTGCTCCTTATCCGTTTACTACAATTATTCCGAATCTTGGAGTGCTTCGTGTGGATGAAGAAAGCGACATCATCATTGCAGACATACCCGGTATTATAGAAGGTGCCAGCGAAGGTCTCGGTCTTGGCGACACATTCTTAAAGCACATCACCAGAACTTCGTGCCTCATCTTTATGATTGACTGCTCTGATGAAAACTACCTTACAGCGTACGACACTCTTTGTAACGAGCTTGCTAACTATTCCGATGAGCTTATGGAAAAGCCGCGCATTGTACTCTGCAACAAAATTGATATAGAAGGCTGCTTTGACCGCGCACTGGAAGTTTCCGAAGCAATAAAAGCCAGGGAACCGGAAACAATAGTTATCCCTGTTTCAGTTATGCTTGGCCGCGGAATGAAGGAAGCCCGAAACGAAATAATTGAGCTTGTAAGTAAAATGGAAAAGCGGAATGCAGAAAACGTCGATGATTCTGTGAAAACTTCAAACAATTTCCTGTCATCCCGTGCTTATATTGACGAAGACGATGAAGGTATTCAATACCCTGGAAGTGAGCAATGAAAATAGCAGTTTTTGGTGGCAGCTTTAATCCTCTTCATGCAGGGCACGCAATGCTTGCGGACACGGTAATAAAAGAGTGCGGCTATGATAAGGTGCTCTTTGTACCAGCCTTTATGCCGCCCCACAAAATCCTTGCAGATGGAGTAACCGCACGGCAGCGCTTTGAAATGCTCGAAGCATTTTGTAATTCCGAAGGTGCCGGCCACTTTGAGGTTGAGCCCTGCGAAATAGAACGTGGCGGAATCTCCTATACGTGCGACACACTTGAATATCTTACTCAAAAATACAAGGGTAAGCTCGACGGAAAGCTTGCATTCATAATGGGCAGCGAAGTTGCCGCCGAGTTTGACAAATGGTATAAGCCGGAACGAATTGCCCAGCTTGCAGACTTTATCATCGTTCACCGTTACCCGGATATAAACACAATGGAAAAGTATATGTACGGCAAAGGTCAGGGGAATGCTGCGCACAACGAACAGGCTTCCAACACCCCAACCGGCACCTACAAAGGCGATTTTGCAGTCAGCTTTGACGAAGAGCACTTTAAGTATCCGTGTAAAATCCTTCCGGAGCCAATGCTGCCGGTTTCATCCACAGAAATCCGCCAGCGTGTGTCACAGGAAAAAAGCTTTAAATATCTTGTCCCGCAGGCAGTTTATAAATATATTATAGAAAAAGGATTGTACA
>JAEEGJ010006502.1_pt1 | contig 34928 bp, 26 predicted proteins | sample 8958761 | NCBI WGS metagenome assembly JAEEGJ01 (sample SAMN16246546, study PRJNA631951) | gut metagenome | biome: gut microbiome; feature: rumen; material: RS-attached | host: Bos | place: Iran: Karaj | collected 2018-10
CTACCTTGAAATTATGGTACGCGATGCTTATGGTCGAGTAAATGTTCTTCAGGCAGGAACTCTGGCATTCAACGGTTGGAGAAATATTGTTGTAAATATTCCAGGCTGGATTAGTCAGCATTCACATCTGCGTTCTGGTCCTGAAACTATGACCTTCATTGGCTTTAGAATTCGTTCTGATGCTGCAGAATATGTTGATAACTACGTAATTTTCTTTGATCAGATTAAATATACATCTAACTCTCTCGCTTACATCTACGATGGATACGAACTTAAAGACGTTGATTTTGGTGATGGTGAAGGCGATGACGGAGTTCAGTCGGTAGGAGATGCAAAATGAAAAAATTAGTAGTTTTTGGTTTAATTTTTGCAGTAGCAGGTATGCTTTTTGCACAGAGTCTTACAGATCCTAATCCGGAAACTGTAGGTGCAGATTCTGCAATGCTTTCTTTGCGTGAAGTTTCTGTAGATAAATTTGAACGTGAAGGTTCATGGTATGTTCATATTTCTCCGGATGACGGTACTATTGCTGCACGTCTTTTTGAAGGTAGCCCTGCTATGAAGGAGCCTCTTAAAGAAGATGAAGGCAAGGAAGATGAAGATACTCTCGTACTTGGTGTACGTGTAGACTTCTTCCGTCGTGGTTTGGATTCATTTACAATCATGGCAGGACGTCCAATGCCTGTAGAAGGAACTGTTAAGACTGTTTCTATGTGGGTTTGTGGTCGAAACCAGGATCATGAATTGTATCTTCTTCTCCAGGATTATTTTGGAAGAAACTATGAAATTTTCATGGGTTCACTTGGCTTTAGTGGCTGGAAAAAGCTTACTTGTGTAATTCCTCCAAGTCCAGATGGAGAACATGGTATTGTTCAGAGCAGCGTTTACTATGGTGACAAACCGGGCTTCAGAATTCTTGGATTCCGTGTAGATTGTAACCCAATGCAGGCTCGTGGAACCTACTACCTTTACCTTGATGATCTTCGTGCTGTAACCGATCTTTATGATATGGAAAATCATGACGAAGATGATATGAATGATAACTGGTAATCTCTTATTCTTGCAATAAACATATAAAAAAGGGGCTCTTTTGAGTCCCTTTTTTTATCTTATCTTATAGTACCGGGATTTGTTTTTGGCACAGGTTTGTTCAATTATCGGCATGCGTACTAAAACCCAGAGAATCAGATGGGCGTATCGGGTTAGGGAAGGGTCTGCTTTTGCAAAGTCCTTTGCACAGAATTCCGTCGGCAGGCCTTGGGGCAGCAGGGCTATATAATCCGATTTTTTGTGGAATGTTTGGGTCTCTAGAATTTCATCCAGTCTTTTGTTTACTTTAATCCAGTTACGTTTGAAACGTCTTTTTTTGTTTGCAGTCTGAACAGGCTCTTTTGTACGAACCCGGTGTTCTATCATATTTATTGTAATAACTTCCAGGGTAAACTTTTTATTAAGAAGAATATCTGTAAGTCCTGTAAGCTCCCTGAATATATCATAAATACATCCCTTTTTAGGACTCAATCGATTTGAAACCAGTTTTCCTTCTTCGTCAGTCGTTATTATGCGGGTCCTGTAAACCAGCGGATAAACGAGCTTGACCTTATGCCCCTTATCCAAAGCATCTTTTATTTTTCCCGCCAGCTTAGAAAGATTCTTAGTCTGAATCTCAATAACCTGTCCGTCATCACAAAGAATGTCATAAATATGCCCGTCAGCTTCAACTTCAGTTTTCCCACAAAACTTTTCGGCATAAAAAACTTTCAAAGTATTATGGAGACTACTTTCATTATACGTATTTATAGCACCCCGGCCCATATAAAAAATATACCTTTTTTTTCGTCCTAAAACAATGCACTGAAAAAAAATAGCGGGAGGGAGTCTTACGGGTTTCGAAAACACTCTGAAGTGCGGCCGCGTGAGCGGCCATGTATATAATTACAAGGCACTTCAGCGTGTAGGCGGTGAACCGCCGGTTTCGCAAATCCGTAAGGGGACCGGTAGCCATTTTTTTATACAAGATCCAATTACACAATTTTATTTTTCTGTGATATAATGTTTATTATTATTTTGATTTTTCCAGGAGAAATATATGGACTTAATGAAGCTTCAGAACGGAAGTGACGTACGCGGTGTTGCCGTAGCAGGTGTGGAAGGAGAAAACGTAAACCTCACTCCCGAAATTGCATCAAAAATAGGCTGTGCCTTTGTAAGCTGGCTTAGCAAAAAAATTAAAAAATCAGCCGGGGATTTAACAATTGGTGTAGGCCGCGATTCCCGTGTTTCAGGGCCTGCTCTTGCAGATGGACTTATTGCAGGAATCCTTAGCACAGGTGCAAAAGTTGTAAACTGTAACATGGCAACAACTCCTGCAATGTTCATGTCTATTGTTTTTGAACAGTCTAAATACGACGGCTCTGCAATGATTACTGCAAGCCATCTTCCATATAACCGAAACGGAATTAAATTCTTCGATGTCGACGGAGGCCTTGAGCACGAAGATATTACCGATATTCTGGAAATTGCAACTCAGCTTCCTGAAGATTATGTTGAAAACACAGTAAACAACGCCGCAGTAAAAATGGTTCCTTCTTTTGATCTGCTTGGAGTTTACGGAGCTTATCTTAAAGATAAAATTGCTGCAGCTCTTGCAGGTCTTGGTAAAGGCGACAAGCCTCTTGCAGGACTTCACATTGTAGTAGACAGCGGTAACGGTGCAAGCGGATTTTTTGTAGACAAAATCCTTCAGCCACTTGGTGCCGACACAACAGGAAGCCAGTTCCTTGAGCCGGATGGAATGTTCCCTAACCATATTCCAAACCCTGAAAACAAACAGGCCATGGAAGCAATCCGTTCTGCAGTTCTTGCAAACAAAGCCGACCTTGGCCTGATTTTTGATACAGACGTTGACCGTATGAGTGCCGTTTTGAGTGATGGCAGCGAAGTAAACCGCGATTCAATTATTGCCATGATTGCTGCAATCCTTGCTCCTGAATATCCGGGTTCTACAATCATTACAGACAGTGTTACAAGTGACCGCCTTACATACTTTTTGCAGGATGTTCTTGGTCTTAAGCATTTGTGCTACATGCGCGGTTATAAAAATGTTATCAACAAGCAGAAGGAATTGAACGCCGCAGGAACTGTTGCTCCTCTTGCAATGGAAACTTCCGGTCACGGTGCCCTTAAAGATAATTACTTCCTTGATGACGGTGCCTTCCTTGCAGTAAAGCTTGTTATTGCTTTAGCACAGGCAGCCGCTACAGGCAAAAAACTCGACAGCTTGATTGAAAAGCTTCCTCCTCTTGTAGAAGAAGGTGAGTACCGCTTTAAGATTGCAGGTGATGATTTTAAAGCATACGGACAGGGAGTACTTGAAGAGTTTAAAAAACGCGCCGCTGCAGCCGGTTACGAAATGCCACAGTCTTACGAAGGTGTGCGCCTTTCATTCAAGGGTGAAGATGTTCAGGGCTGGATGTTACTTCGCTTGAGTCTCCACGATCCTGTAATGCCATTGAACATTGAAGGCGGCCGCCAGGGTGACCTGCCAAAGCTCGTAGAAATTGCAAAAAAACTGACTGATGGTTTTGACAGATTAGACAGGTCTTGCTTATGAACGAAAAAATCTCCCAGCTCCAGAAAATAATTGACGAGTCAAAGAACATCGTCTTCTTTGGCGGTGCCGGCGTTTCAACAGAATCAGGCATCCCGGACTTCCGCAGCGTAGACGGTCTTTACAACCAGCAGTGGAAATATCCTCCGGAAACAATCATAAGTCATTCATTTTATGTGCACGACCCAGTAGAGTTCTACCGTTTTTACAGAGCCAAACTGCTCCCTACAGGCTTTGAACCAAATGCAGCTCACTACAAGCTTGCAGAACTGGAAGCCGCCGGTAAGCTCAAAGCAGTTGTTACTCAGAATATAGACGGCCTGCACCAGAAAGCAGGCAGCAAGGTAGTCTACGAACTCCACGGCAGCACCCTGCGCAATTACTGTACAGGCTGTGGCAAGTTCTACGACGACAAATTTATTGCAGATAGTGAAAACGCTCCCGACAAACTTCCTCGTTGTACAGAATGCGGCGAACTTGTAAAACCAGACGTAGTCCTTTACGAAGAAGGCCTCGACGACAATGTAATCCGTGGTGCCGTTAATGCAATTGCCGCCGCAGACACTCTCATAATTGGTGGAACCTCGCTGGTAGTTTACCCGGCGGCATCTTTTGTAGATTATTTTCATGGGAAGAATCTGGTGCTGCTTAATAAGTCTGCAACTTCTAAGGATGATTACGCTACCCTGGTAATTCACGAGCCTATTGGCCAGGTTCTGAGTCAGATAAAAGTGTAAAGGTTATAGTCTTGGCTCGGAAATATTTGTTGTCAGGATTCTTCCAGCCTTCCAGTCCCAGGCCTGCCTTATTAGAAAGTCTTTGTAAAAATTCCTCTTTTGAATATTCCCTTTCAAGTGCAATTGCAGCCTGAAGAAGTGTTATTTCTCCGTCCGGGGTCTGCAGTAAAAGACTGTGCAAGCCCGGTTCAAAATCAAGACTCAAAGACATTTCTTCCCATTCATCAAAAATCGAAAGATTTATAAAAAGCTCGTCTTTCTCTTCTTCAACAATATCCGGGTAACGCGGGTCAGTAATTGCTTCCTTTGTGCAATATTGAACTGCCGCAGGGATATCATCAAATACAACACCCCTGTATAAAGCAAGGCAGCCCCTGTCTACATCTTTGTTTCTAAAGCGTACTGCCAGTCCATAAGTTTTTTCTTGTTTCTCTAGAACCTGCTTTGGTGTCGCAAAATCTGTTCCATTAAAATACTGCTGCATGCTTGTTTTTGAAAGCCGGCATAAATCGTCAAGCAATTCGTAAGGAAACTTATTCTTTAGCTTAGCAAGCCCCTCGTCATTCCAGCTCTTTATAATTGTTTCTGCCAGAGAATTTCCCGCTTTGATTTTTTTCTGCTTTAAAGCAGTAACTACAGAGTCTGGAGCATTCTGCCACAGGTAGGCACCCTTATAAAAAGCAGCCTGTGATTTTTTGAATTCAAAAGGAAGCTTTTTCCAAAGTTCATGGGCGGCCTGTTCTTCCTTGCTTTCTTCGGCTTCTCCAAAACTTCCGCTTTCTAAAAACCACACAGCCCTATTCTTGTAGCCTTTGATAAATTGTTCAAACCAGATCCAGGCTTCTTGAGGTTTGGGCTGGTAGGCTGCAGAAAAAGCCAGTGTTAAAAGTTCAGGCTTCTGCTTTTGTATCCATTTGCTCAGTTCATCAACAAAAAGCTTTGGGTCATCACCCGGGTCTTTTGTAAAAACATCAAAATCAAGAGAAATGACAAAGGGACTATTTATTTTGAGTTTTTGTAAATCATACCAGTCAACAAGTTCAACAGCCTGCTTTATTTTTTCTACTGTTTGTGGATAGGAATTCTGCAGACTGCGATTCAGCCAATCCATACGGGAATTTCTGTTAGGCAGTAAAAGCTTTTTTCCCGAAAGCCAGATAACCTTTTCAAGATAATTTTCTTCAATCAGTTTTCCAACCCAATTATAGCTTGTAAGTTCATTTGTGTCGGAGTTAATATCATGATGATAATCAAGCAGCACTAAAGTTATAGGGCCCTGAGCCTGTGCAAAAGCCTTTACATAATCATAAGAAAGCCCGTGTCTGTCGTGTACATGTATTTGTGTCTGTCTCTTGCCGCAGGAAGAAAAACATATCGGACTTAGCAAAAGAACAAAAAAAGTAAGGACAATTTTCTTTTTCATCGACTTAATTATCGCATATAGACAGTCAATTTGAAAAGTATCATACTACAATTATGAAAAAGTATTTTTATTTTTTAATGATTACATTTATTTTGGTTTCCTTGTTTTCCTGTAAAAAGCAGAAGGAACAGGAAGTCGTTGAAGAACCTCAGACAAGTATTGTTCAGGAAGAAGTTCCTCCACAGCCCCTTGAGCCGGAGCCTGCTAAGCCAAGACATGTCAGTTTTGATGCCTCTTATAATTTTGTAGATCAGGAGCTTTCATTAACTGCTTTTCATACAGATGCTCACAGCGAATTTCTTGATGACCCTATGGTCTTTATGGAAATTCCTAGTCAGGGAATTGAGGAAGGCAAGACAGCGGTTGTAGCCAGTTATGTGTGTATGCTTTATCCGGATGAGGCCTTTACCTTTAAGGGAGGAGGTGAGGCTTTAATAAATCCGAATATAGATTCTCTGGGAGTTCCGGTTCCTTTTGGCACAATCGTTCAAATAGAAAAAAAACTTGATAATTACGAAGAAATAAATGCTTATGCACAGCGCATGTTCAATTTTCAGGATAACTGGAATTGGTTTTACTATGTAAAATATGGTGATACCCAAGGTTGGGTTTATGGTGCCGATTTGTATGGAATTAACGATACAATAGAAAACAACAGGGTTTCTGCAATGCTTTATCAGACCAAGGGAAAGTTTGAAGAATTCTATCCGGTTACAGGTTATATAGCACTTGACGAAAATGTCATGACAAGTCTTGAAAATAATAAACTTGCCATTCAGCAGGTAACTCCTGAGTCTTATGTTTCCATAGATGATATGGTGGATTTATACAGAAATTTGCAGCGTAAAAAGAATCTTCCTGTTTTTATAACAACAGATTTTGCAGCTCATTGTCAGCATTTGATTTTTGACCGCATGCTTCAGTATACAGAAGAAGAATACTTCCTTCCTGCAATGAGTGAGCTTACAGATGCTTTTATTACTGCCTTGGAAAAACGTATCGATGCCCCTGCTGATGTTCGTGAAAAAGCCATTCAATATTTTCAGGTGCCACAGCTTATTATGAAGACTGCCCCTTCAGTAGAAGGAGACGGTTCTTATTATAGTCCTATTGTATATGTTGATCAGTCTACTGATGCCATAAATGAAATTCTTTCACAATATCCTGTTGCTGTTCAGACCGATTACAAAAGCATAATGAGTGCAGCGCCTGGCACAGAAGAAATCTTTCAGGAAGACGAGGATTTTTCACAATATAAGCCACGCGGGCATTATACAAAAAACGGTTTGCTTGAAACTTATTTCCGTGCTCAGATGTGGTATGGTCATCTTCATTTTTCAATTGCAAAGCCAAAGAGTGGACAGACTCTTCCTCAGGCAATTCTGGACAAGGAAGCTGCAATGATGCTTATTGTTGATACGGTTCAGAAAGATGATAATTTGTATTATATGTGGTCGGAACTTTTTGAGCCTATAACAGCCCTTATAGGTATGTCTGATGATTTGAGTTTTTATGATATCTGTCCTCTTTGGAAAGACCAGAATGTTACAGATTTTTCACAATGGGCTTCGGATCAGAATAATCTTCATTCATTTATGAGTCTTTGTGCCGCCACTCTGCGTCCTCCTGCAATAAGCGGACAGTCAGTATTCAATATGTATTCCGAGCAGGATGAAGAAACAGGTATGCCAAGTGTTCCTATGGGCTGGAGACTTTTTGGGCAGCGTTTTACTTATGATTCTTTTGTTCATGAAAAAGTTTCTCCTCCTCGGCTTCTGTCCCGGGATTTTGTAAGAGGACTTGATATAATGAAGGCCTTTGGTTCTAAAACAGCAGAAGCCCTGCTTGCTAAAACAGACTATCAGACTATGCCGGGGTTAAAAGAAGTCCTCGATTCCTTTGAAACAGAAATTGCTGCTTATGACTCTTCCTTCTGGAATCAAAGCTATTATAATCAGGTTTTGTATCAGGTAAAAACTCAGGCAACCTTTGAACAGGGGGCAGGTTTTTATTTTACAGAAACTCCTGCCTGGAATATAAAATCTCAGCTTGCAGCACATGGAACCTGGGCCGAGCTCAGGCATGATACAATCCTTTATGTAAAGCAGACTGCCGCAGAACGCGCCGGTGACGGAGATTTTGATCCAACCTTCAGAACAGAGCCGCTTCCAAAGCCTGTTCATTATGTAGAGCCAAATGTTCCTTTCTGGGAAGGTTCAGTTAATTCTGTTGCTAATTTAATAAAGATTTATAATTTCTATGGACTTCTTGATTCTGATTCCGAAAGAACCCTCAATAGTCTTATGGAAATGTATCAGCGTCTGCTTGCTATTTCTAAACAGGAGGCACAGAACCTCCCGATTTCCCAAAGTGACAATGACTGGCTGCCTACAGTTGCTTCTTCTTTTGGAAACTTAGTTATGGTTCATAACAGAAACGGTTATATTTCTGATAACGATTTGCTCAAGATGGCCTGCATCGCAGATGTTTTTACCAATAATGATTATGGCGCTTGTCTTGAGGTGGGAGTTGCTGTTCCATTTAGATTGTATATTCCGCTTAACGATTCTCAGGGTGGAAAAAGAATTGCAATCGGCTATGGCTTTAGTTATGTTGAATTCTTACAGTCCGCTGATGATCGTATGACAGATGAACAATGGAAGACAATTGTATATAAAACTCATAAGGATAACTTAGATGAATATATGCCTTTCTGGGAAAAAGAATGTATATTAGACGCAACAAAATTCTAATATTTCCCTTAGTTTTAATTGTCCTTTTTGTTAGCTCCGGTATTTACGGCTGCAAAAAGCAAGAGGGGCAGCTTATAAAGACCTGGGATTATCTTGGAGAGCCTGTTCCCATACAAGTGTCTTGGCCAGATATAGAGGCATTACCGCCAAAGAAGGCACTGGTTTGGGGAGGAACGGTGAGTCATCATCTTCTTGCAGATAAACAGATAGACCGCTGGTTTTATGAAATAGCGCAAAACCGGAAGGTAGAAACTTTTTTTATTATTTCTCCTTCGCATTACGGACTTTCAACTCAGGAATGGTCGCTTGATGATTGTATCTGGCAGACAAAAAGCGGAATGGTTTATACGAATCAGAAGGAAGAAAAGGCCCTGGCAGAAAAGCTTGGCGTACAATATGACAGTCAGGTTTTTCCGGATGAACATGGAATTAATACCCTTATTCCATATATTTCGCGGTATTTTCCAAAGGCTAGGGTTTGTGTAATTACAGTTTATGGGGAGCCTCCTCTGAACCAGAAAAATGCACAAAAGCTTGCCGATGCCCTGCAGCCCTATTTTACTCAGAAGGAAAAGAAGAAAAATTTTCTTTTGATTTCTACAGACTTTGCCCATCATGGAAATCTTGAGGGAACTGAGTTTAAGGACAAGCGCAGTCGTGAGTTTTTTAATAATCCGTCTGATTCAAGCTGGGTTTTCTGTGGCTGCGATAACCGTCCCGGAGTTTATGTGCTTTCTCGTTTTCTTACAAAACAGACAAAATCAGCAGTGCTTTTTCATACAAACTCTTATGAGCTTTCCGGCTTTGATGAAGATGATATAACAAGTTATTTTTTCAGTTTTTTTTACGATTAGGTTTATACAAAAAAAATCCATATTTATACAAAAATTTCTCTCGCATTTTTTCTATAATCTGATATAATATATTTTAGTAAATCGTTTAACCTATTGGAGCAGAAATCCGTGGGTTTGGAGGACTTTTTTATGGATTATGTTGTTGTAAACTGTAATCGCGACGGAGAAAAAATCAATCGCGATATTTACGGGCATTTTAGCGAACACCTTGGACGCTGTATATATGGTGGTTTTTGGGTTGGTAAGGATTCTAAGATTCCTAATATCAACGGCTACCGCAAGGATGTTGTAGAAGCATTCAAAGAAATTGATATTCCTAACCTGCGATGGCCGGGCGGATGTTTTGCCGATGAGTATCACTGGCGCGATGGAATTGGGCCTTATGAAACCCGTAAACGCATGATCAATACTCACTGGGGCGGTGTTGTAGAAGATAACAGCTTTGGTACTCACGAATTTTTTGGGCTTTGTGAGGCTCTTGGTTGTAAGCCTTATGTAAATGGAAACGTTGGTTCCGGCTCTGTTCAGGAAATGTCTGAATGGGTTGAATATATTACCTTTGGCGGCGAGTCTCCTATGAGTAAGCTTCGTGAGGCAAATGGTCACAAGGCTCCTTGGAAGCTTCCGCTGTTCTGTGTTGGTAATGAAAACTGGGGCTGTGGTGGTAATATGAGGCCTGAATATTATGCAGATTTGTATCGCCGCTACCAGACTTATGTTCGCCAGTATGGGCCTGATAAGATTTTTAAAATTGCCTGTGGTCCTAATGCCGGCGACTTTAACTGGACTGATGTTGTTATGAAAAATGCGGCTCAGTATATGGACGGGCTGTCGCTCCACTATTACACTGTTGAGCCAGACTGGAACAGCCGTACTCCTGCTGCTGAGTTTGATGATAAGAGATGGTACCTTTGTTTGAGTAAGGCCAGCTGGATGAAGTATCTTGTAGAAACTCACAGTAAGATTATGGATAAGTACGATCCTGAAAAACGCGTTGCCCTTGTTGTTGACGAATGGGGAACGTGGCATGCTGTAGAAAAGGGAACTAACCCTGGATTCCTTTACCAGCAGAATACTGTGCGTGATGCTCTGGCTGCCGGTATTACTTTGAATATCTTTAACAATCACTGCGATCGTGTGCGTATTGCAAATATTGCTCAGGCTGTAAATGTTCTTCAGTCTCCTGTTTTGACAGAAGGCGCCAAGATGATTAAGACTCCAACCTGGTATGTATTCCACATGTACAAGAGCCACATGGATGCAACTCATCTTGAAAGCTTTGTTTCTACCGAGACTATTGGTATTGCCGATGCCAAGGTTGACGCTGTTACTGTTTCTGCTTCTCACAAGAAGGGCGACTACACTGTAACTCTTACCAATGCCGATTTGAACAAGGCCAGAACCGTTACTGTTAGACTTGATGGTCTTAAGAGTATTAGTGGTGCAGAGGGTCGCGTGCTTGCCGGTAAGCTTAAGAACAGCATGAACACTTTTGCTAATCCAAACGAAGTTGTAGAAAAGAAATGCAAGGTAGAAGTTTCTGGTAATGAAGTTACTGTGAAGATGCCTGCCCGCAGCGTTGTGACAGTTTCTATAAAAAAATAATGTCCGACCCATGCCCCGTATGTCAGAATAAAAAAGATCTCGCTTCAATGGAAATGACTCCGGAGCTGGTTGAAGAAATGGCAGCCGCTGAACCCATTGCCGATTTTTGTGGAGACGTGGAGTTACAGCGGCGGCTTGCTATTTGCAATGCCTGTCCCCGCCTGCAAGATAAAATGACCTGCACCGAATGCGGCTGTTTTGTCCAGTTCCGTGCCCGCCACGCTACAGCTCACTGTGCCAACGGGCTTTGGTAATTATTTTCTCCTAAATTCTGATTTTCTCTTTAAAAAATACTTTTTTTTCAAGAATTTTTATTTTTTTTCATGAATTTTTGTAATAAGTCGTTTTTTTTGGACATATTATATATGTGGAAATTTTAATTTACACGCAAACAGGCCTATATAGGCTGGGATCGCATGTCCAAAAACACTTCTGAGAACCTGGGATACACGCGAATCAAGGGGAGGAGTAAGGATTCGCGTGTAAAAGTTGCTTTGCGGGAGTGTAAAAAACACGCGAAACAAGAGCAAGGGCGCCATATCGCGTGTAAAAAGGCTTAAGAATGTCTGGAAAATACACGCGAAACGAGAGGTTGGAGGCAAACCGCGTGTAACCAAACTTTCACAAAATAATGAATTACACGCGAAACGGCTCTCAATAAATCTTTCCGCGTGTCCAAAGGAGACTTTATGGAACATATAAGACAGAAACTCGAAGAATTTTCCAATCTAGCAAACAAACTTCAGGAATATCTAAAAACTGCACCAAAAGAAAAACTTAGAACACGAAAAAAGGGAAATCATTATCAATACTATTCAGAGAAAGACAAAAAACGAAACTATATTTCCAAAAAGAATATAGAAATTGCTAAAAGAATCGCACGACGGGATTATTATCAAAAACTACTCCCTCAGTTGCTCAAAAATATCATTACAATGCATCAATTTATTACAAATTATCAATCAGTAAAGCTGGAAGATTGTTTTCTTAATCTTTCAGATGCCCGCAAACAACTGGTGGAACCTCTTTTTATAGACAACGAAACTTACGCAGCCCAGTGGCAGGCGAAAAACTATGAGCGTAAAAAAGATATCCCCGATGGAAGCCTTCTCACTCAAAAAAATGAACCTGTCAGATCAAAATCCGAAATCATTATTGCCGATTTATTGAATTTAAAAAAGGTTCCGTATCATTATGAATATCCTGTAAAACTTTCAAATGGAAACACAATTTACCCGGATTTTTTCTGCCTAAATAAACGAACCCGTAAGGAGTTCTATTGGGAGCACTTTGGTAAAATGGATGATCCTATCTATTCCTCTAACATGACCCAACGAATTTCAGACTATTCCAAAATCGGAATAATACCCGGAGAAAACCTTATACTGACTTTCGAAACAGCACGGACACACCTTGAAACAAAAGTAATTGAAAGTTTGATAAAATCTTTCTTAATGTGAGGAAATCAATCTACTTTTCCCAATCAACCTGAATGCTTCTTTCATCCTTATTCGGAATCCTCTGGTAGATGATGCAGTCTGCGCGGTGAATGGAAACTCCCTTGCTGCGTGTAACATATCCCATAATTAAATCAGGGTAGTGCGGATGGCAGCACTGGGCCAGGTTGTAGAGGACATTTTTTTCGCCTTGAACGAGGACTTTTTTATCTGGGTATGAAATGGCCTGTGGTTGGATTCCTCTTTTTGGGCGGCGTTTTTTCTGTGGTTCCGGGGCGGCTTCTGAAGCGGCGGCGCTTGTTGTAGTCACTGTTGTTGCAGCAGCATTTACCCTTTCGCTAAATGTCGGGTCATTTGCCATGAGCCAGCTGTGAATCTTTTGATGTGCCTTTGTTGTCTTAACAATCTTAAGCTGGGCCTCTGTCGGATGTGCCTGAGGATTTGTGATAATTTCAATAATCTGTGTATTCTGCAGCGGGCGGTTCAACGGAATGATTTTTCCATCGGCCTTGGCGCCTACAATCCTTTCACCAATATCTGAGTGAATTGCATATGCAAAGTCTATGGCTGTGGCACCGGCGCGCAGTCTCTTAACATCGCCTTTTGGTGTGAATACATAAATCTCATCACCAAGCAGCTCGTCTTTTAATTCAGAGAAAGATTTGTCGTCCGACAAAGATGCCTGCTTAAGTGCCTGGAGCCTGTTCATAATATCAAGCTTGTCTTCTTCGACCAGGTCCTTGTTGGAGCCCTTCTTATAAAGCCAGTGTGATGCAACTCCGTGTTCAGCCATATTGTGCATTTCTACTGTGCGGATCTGAATTTCCAGAGGCTTTCCTTCGCACATTACAGTTGTATGCAGCGACTGATAACCGTTTGATTTTGGCATTGCAATGTAGTCTTTAAATCGTCCGTCGAGCGGTTTCCAAAGGCTGTGAACAATTCCTATAAGCGCATAACATTCAGCCGGTGCCTGACACAAAATACGCAGGGCCAGTAAATCATAAAGTTCACTTGCTTCCTTATTGCGCTTTCTCATTTTCTGATAAATCGAATAATAATGTTTTGCGCGGCTTTGAATTGTAACTGTGAGTCCAACCTTTTGAGTTGCCTTCAAAATTGCCTGAGTTGCCTTTCCCAGATATTCAGCCTGTTCTTCTGATGACTGACTTACAATATTTTTTATCTGAAGGTATGCATCGGGATTCGTATACTTAAGGCTCAAATCTTCAAACTCATTTTTTTCCTTTTGCATTCCCATGCGTTCTGCGAGCGGGGCCCATACTGCAATTGCTGCTTCGGCAATCACCTTCTGATATTCGCGGCGGATATGATTGATGTTTCGCATTCTATCCAGTCGGTCTGCAAGAGAAATAAAAATGATTCGCACATCATCGGACATTGCAAAAAACATTTTTCTGATTGCATCTGACTGATGAAGTGTTTTTGTATTAATCGGAATATTGAGAATCTTGTTTGTTGTATCTGTGATGTTTGCAACAGTGTCGCCAAAAAGCTCCCGAACCTGCTCCGTTGTCACGCCATATTGATTAATAGAATGAAGCAGTGCCGAAATGATAGTAGGGCAGTCGAGTTTATTTTGAGAAAGGATTTCTGCAACTCTAAGCGGATGAACATAATAAGGTTCGCCGCTTGAACGGGTTGTGTCCTTTGTGTTTTCTACAAGCAGCTCCCACGCCTTTGTGATTTCTGATTTTTCTTCCGGGCCAAGATAATCATGTGCTGCAAAATAACTTTGCAGTAAGGTTTGAGGATCTGTGGATGTAAAAATAATTTCATTGTTCATGTGTCATTTCTACAACGCGAAGCTGCCCTTCCAAATCGGTGTGAAGCTGTGTTGCAAAACCAAGTCCACCGGCAAAATCTGCGGTGGCCTGAGCGTTGTATTCACCGGTCTCCATTAGAATTGTACCGTTATTTGCAAGATGTTCGCAAGACTGTTGGAGGAGTTTTTTTATTAGGAAGGTGCCGTCGACATCACCATCCAATGCAAGTCTTGGCTCATTTCTTCCATCTTTTAATAACTCATCAACCATTTTACTTGGAATATACGGCGGGTTTGTCAAAATAAAATCAAACTTACCCTCAACTATTTCAAACAAATCAGATTGAATAAATGTGATTTTCTGCAAAATCCCGCCATCCGGTAAAAGGTGTGCTGCGTTCTTTTTTGCAATCGCCAGTGCCGGTTCACTGATGTCTACCATAGTCAACAAAGGCAGTTTTTCTACAGGCACTTTTTCAACGGCATACAAAGTTTTCATCACAGCAATCCCAATACATCCGCTGCCGGTACACATATCACAAATTGCAAGCGGACGGTCGGCGGCATCAGATCCAATCTTCTCCATAATCAACTCAACCGCATGCTCAACAAGAATCTCTGTATCAGGCTTCGGAATCAGAACATCAGGGGTAACAAAAAAATCATACCCATAAAATTCCTTCACACCGGTAATATAGGCAACGGGAAGTCCCGTCTTTCGTTTGGCAACTGCCTCGTTGAGCCAGTCCACCTTATCTTCCGGAATATTATCTTCTGCAAAAAGCAGCAGCTGGGTTTTGTCGTATTTGAGGGCGTGAGACAGAAGAACCTCTACATCAAGCGCGGGGCTCGGGGAGGTTCCCTGTAATTCTTTAATCGCGAGATTTTTAAAATCACGTATTGTTGCGCTATGCATTACTTTCCAATGTCGTAACATCCGCAGCAAGCTGCTCTTCCTTGGCATAAACGTTAAGAGCATCAAGCATATCATCCATTTCGCCCATCATGAAAGAAGGCAGGTTGTGAGCAGAATAATTTATGCGGTGGTCTGTAACACGGTCCTGTGGGAAGTTGTAGGTGCGGATTTTTTCGGAACGGGCACCTGAACCAACCATGCTGCTTCGTGCAGCGGCGCGCTCTTCCTGCTTCTTGCTTTCTTCAAGGTCAAACAATCTTGCACGCAAAACGCGGAATGCCTTTTCCTTATTCTTAATCTGGCTCTTTTCATCCTGCTGAATAACAACAAGTCCAGTTGGAATATGAGTAAGACGAACTGCAGAGTCTGTAGTATTTACACACTGTCCACCAGGTCCACCTGCACGCATTACATCAATACGAACATCGCCCGGTTTAATTTCAATTTCTGTTTCTTCTGCTTCCGGCAAAACGGCAACTGTAGCTGTAGAAGTCTGCAAGCGGCCCTGCGATTCAGTCTGAGGAACACGCTGTACACGATGAACTCCAGATTCCCAGCGAAGGGTACCATAAACAAACTTACCGCTGATAGAAGTTACAATTTTATTAAATCCGCCAACTTCAGTTTCCTGGGCTTCCATAGTTTCTGTTTTCCAGCCTTTGCGGTCTGCAAGGTGACAGTACATTTCCCAAAGGTCACGCACAAACAACGAGGCTTCATCACCACCGGCAGCAGAACGAATCTCAAGAATAATATTTTTTTCATCAAGCGGATCAGGCGGAACAAGCTTAAGCTTTATTTCTTCTTCAAGTTTAGGCTGGCGTTCTTCCAGTTCCTTAAGCTCTTCGCGTGCCATCTCGCGCATTTCGGCATCATCTTCGTTGGTAATAATTTCTTTTGCATCCTGAATGCCGCTAAGCACCTTCTTATATTCATCATAAAGCGCACAAACTTCAGTCAAATATCCATGTTCGCGCATAGTATCCTTGTACTTCTTAGGGTCCTTCACCAGATTAGGATCCATAACAAGCTCCGACACTTCCTTAAAACGAGCTTCGCATTCATCGAGTTTCTTAATCAAATCCATAATGTTCTATATTATCAGATTTTATAAGGTTAGAAAATAGGGAGGAAAACAAAGATATTAATCAGAAGCGTAGTTTATATTTTAAGTCACTATACCATTGTTTGATTTTTATACATATGATAAAATTAACAGTATGATATTACTTGACATATTGTCTTTACTATGTCACGATCCGCATCGTAGTTCATCGCATCTAATTTACGCATTTTTTTTAATATTTATATTCAGACCTGCGTTTCAGGAATTTCCTGGATGCGGGTTTTATTTTTTTCATTTTAAGGAGGTATAATGAATGAAAAAAATTATTAACGGATTATTGGTAATCTTACTTGCCTTTATTATGATTGCTTGTGGAAATGCTAATACAACTACTAATGATGATAATAATTCTGGTGGAAATCAGAATGGTAATACTAATGGATATACATCACTTCCTGACTGGATAACAAAATTACCTGTTGGTACTACAGATGGTACAGCCGGTACCAATGCGGAGTATGTATTATTTGGCGAATGGCCACAAACTATTAAAGCCAGTAGTGTAACAGTTGATACAGAAGAAAGCAAAACAGTTGGAATGTTTACTTATTATAAAGGTGATGACGGTGAGTGGTATTGCCAGATATTGGAACACTCATATGGAAGTGTTCCTTTTCTTGAGTACTCTGACGGAACAACAATATCTCCACATTCGGCAATGTCTTATAAATGGTTTAAGGTAGAACCAATAAAGTGGAGAGTTATTACAAAAAACTATAAAGGAAAAATCCTTTTACTGGCAGAAAACTGTTTAATAGGCTCATATAGCTACCAATTTTGTTACGATATGGGAAATTGTTATACAAGGGAAATCGATGGTAAAACTGTAGATATAAATAATTACAAATACAGTACAGTACGAGCCTGTCTTAACGGTTTATCATACGAAGCGAATGAATCTGGACACAATCAGGTAACTATGACTGAATACGATGGCAAAGGATTTTTACAGACAGCTTTTACATTGGAAGAACAGCAGCGGATTGTAACAATGCAAGTAGATAACGGAGTAGAAAAAGATGATCCTAAATATGAAGTTACAAGCGATAAACTTTTCTGTCTTGAAGTCAAAGATGTTTTGAACAGTGATTATGGTTTTTCTGAAAATGGCTCTGGTTTAGTTGTAGGTGTGCCAAGACCACAGGAATGTGAAACCCGCCTTAGAAAACCTGTTGATTTTGTACTGGCTTCGGGGCCTTATTCTGGACATTCGGAATCAATAATTACAGGATCATCAAGTTGGTATCTTCGTACTTCAGAAGAACAGGGAGGTTTCCCTTTTATTTATAGAGTAGACTATAATGGTAATGTTTGTAGCGTATTGGCCAATCAAAGGGGAGGTACTATAGTTCCAGCCCTCTGTATAGATGGTGAATAACAGTTATTTGTTTTTAATAATTCCTCTTAAGTAATCCATATACAAATATCATATTTTCATGCTATGATTTGATTAAACGATTAACTAAAATCGGAGGTATTATGAAAAAACAAGTATTCAATCCATATATGCCGTCGTGGGAATATGTCCCTGATGGCGAACCACACGTATTTGGTGACCGCGTATATGTTTACGGTTCACACGATGAATTTAACGGAGCAGTTTTCTGTCTTGGCGACTACATCTGCTATTCGGCTCCAGTTACCGATTTGACAGACTGGCGCTACGAAGGAGTTATCTATAAAAAAGACCAGGACCCGGCTCAGGACGGACGCATGGTTTTGTATGCACCTGATGTTCAGCAGGGTCCGGACGGACGCTATTACCTTTACTATGTAATGGACAAGGTAGGCTTTGTTTCTGTTGCTGTATGCGACAAGCCTGCCGGTAAATACGAGTTCTACGGCTATGTTCACTATAAAGACGGCACAAGACTTGGCGACCGCGAAGGCGATATGCCTCAGTTTGACCCGGGTGTTATCCGCGAAGGAGATAAAACCTTCCTTTATACAGGCTTCAGCGGACGACACATGAAAGACCGCATCGGCTGTATGGCAACAACTCTTGGACCAGACATGCTTACAATAGAAGAAGAACCTGTTGTTGTAATTCCTGGCGACATGTACGTAGACCTTAACTCTCCACAAGAAGTTACAACAGGCTGCCCATACCCGCTTATGTCAATTGAAAACTGGAAGGGCTTCCAGGACCACGCTTTCTTTGAAGCACCAAGCATCCGAAAAATTGGCGACACATACTACCTTGTATATTCTTCAGAAGTTATGCACGAGCTTTGTTATGCAACAAGCAAGAATCCACGCGATAACTTTGTATACGGCGGAGTAATTGTAAGTAACTGCGACATGCACATAGACACTTACAAACCAGCCGACATGCCTGTTGCCTACGGAGCAAACAATCACGGAAGCTTTGAAATTATCAACGGTCAATACTACATGTTCTACCACCGCCACACAAACGGAAACTGGTACAGCCGCCAGGGATGTGCAGAAAAAATTACAGTGCAGCCGGACGGAAAAATCCCTCAGGTAGAAATTACATCTTGTGGTCTCAACGGAGGCCCGCTCAAAGCAGAAGGCGAATACGCTGCATACATTGCCTGCCACATTTTCAACACCGGAAAGCCTGGCATGTACGTTGGCCCAGGCCAGACAAAAATCACTCAGGACGGACGCGACGGAGACGAAGAACTTGGCTACATTGTAGACATTACAGACAAGACAACAATAGGTTTTAAATATTTTGATTTTAAGAATGTAAAGAAGCTTACTCTTGTTGTACGCGGTTACATGTACGGAGGCTTTGAAATCCGCAACAAGTGGGACGGCCCTGTACTTGGCACACTCAAATGTGAATCAGCAAACTTCTGGGAACCGGATAGTATAGACATAGACTTCCCTGATGGAACCCACGCACTCTATCTTACATGGGTAGGCGGCGGAAGTGCACAGTTGAAGTCGATAAGATTTGAATAGTATCTGTCATTGCGAGCCCGCAGGGCGTGGCAATCCATATATACCAATGCCTTTATCTAATGGATTGCGTCGCTACGCTCGCAATGACGTGGTTCTACTAATTCCCCGTAATAATAACATTCTTACCATTGCGCTGATACTGCTTTGGGGTGCACTTCATATAGTTCTTGAACATCTTTGAAAAATACTGAACTGTGTTGAAGCCGTTTTCTGTTGCAATTTCGGTGATGTTTTTGGAAGTATAGATTAAATCGAGGCATGACTTTTCTATTCTATATTTATTGATATAGTCTGTAAGGTTCATGCCCATATTTTTTTTAAACAGACGGATAAAGTGACTTTTGCTGTAGGAAGTAATTTTTAAAATATCATCAAGCGTAATGTTTTCGCGGTAATGCTCACGGATATAGTTCAAAGTATCTTCTATTGCATTTACTGTATGGCGTTGTTCGGCCCGGCGGTTATCTGTAATTTCTACATACTGATTTGTAAGAAGCACGCAGGAAATAATATCAAACAAAACCGATTTTACAAAAAGCTCATGACCAAAAGCTTTTTCATTTACAAATTGTGTTGCATCACGAATCTTCATTAAAACTGCATCAGGGAGTTTTATAAACCGCGATACTCTTATACTGTCCAGTGTATTGCGGACCGGCTCCCCTTGGTTTCCAAGAACGGAACTGTCAAAAACCATTACATAACAATGATAGTCAATTCCTTCAATTTTCTTTACGTAATGATTTGTCCCGGGGTGCATAAAAATAACATCACCGGCTTTTGCAGTTGTAACTGAATCTTCAAGGCCAAACTCTACGGAACCCTCATCTATATAGAAGATTTCGTACTCAACCTGGTGATGCGCTTTTTCCAGATAGGTGCTTTGAGAAAACATACCGATTGGAATTTCATTGTTATATGACATAATTTAATTATATCATGCTTTTTTAAAAAATGAGAATAAGGTGTAAAAAATGTGGTGATTTCCTTGTATTTTTTAGAAAAGTGTGGGACAATAATTTAACCAATGTCATTCCCGTGCTTGACACGGGTAGAATCTGACAATGACACATTCTGGAGAAACAATATGCTTAGAATAGTAGAAACAAAACTTGGAAAAATCGAAGGGCTTCCTGCCGCAGACCCTCGAATCACATCTTTCAAAGGCATTCCTTTTGCAGAACAGCCTGTAGGCAACCTTCGCTGGCACGCACCTGTTCCTGTTTCTAAAAAATGGGACGGAATTATGCAGGCCTACAAGTTTTCGCCAATTCCTGTTCAGCCAACTCCTTATTATGATCCTAATGATATTTACTGCCGCGAATGGTCTGTAGATAAAGATATTCCTATGGGCGAAGACTGTCTTACCGTAAACGTATGGACTCCTGCAAATGCTGCAGACGAAAAGCTCCCTGTTTATTTCTGGATTTACGGTGGCGGATGGCAGACTGGTTTTACTGCCGAAATGGAATTTGACGGTGAACGTATTGCCCGCCGTGGAATTGTTGTTGTAACTGTAAACTATCGTCTTAATATGTTCGGCTTCCTTTGCCATCCAGAAATTACTGCAGAAAATCCTGGACAGCCTGCTAACTTTGGATTACTTGATCAGCGATGTGCCATGCAGTGGGTAAAAGATAATATCAGCGCATTTGGTGGCGACCCTGATAATATTACAATCGGCGGTCAGTCAGCCGGCGGCGGAAGTGTTCTTAATCAGATTGCTTTTGGTACACAGGGAATCTATAAACGTGCCGTAGTTCACAGCGGTATGTTCTATTCTCCTGATAACAGCTTCTTCCGTCAGAAAGACCTTAAAGAAGCAGAGCAGTGCGGTGTTGATTTCTTCAATTTTATAGGTGCAAAAAATCTTGCAGAAGCCCGCGCTATTGATACACAGACTCTGCGCAAAAAGTGGGATGAATATGGTGGTCATGCAAAATCTATTGCAACCTGGACTCCTGTCCGCGATGATATTTTTGTAAAGGGCGATTTCTTTGCTTTGCTTGAAAAGGGTGAAATTGAGCCTGTTCCACTTATTCTTGGACACACAACTGATGAGTTCCTGTTCCCTGCTGATCCTGCAAATCCTGAAGGTCCAAAGATTCAGCCGCTTGCTATTGCCGTTCAGAAGTATCAGGAGTTCCAGGAAAAAATTGGTAAAGCTGCACCAAGCTACTATTATATATTTGATGTTCCAATCCCTGGCTGGGATAATCCGGGAACCTTCCATTCTGTAGATCTTTGGTTCTGGTTCGAAACTCTTGCCAAGTGCTGGAGACCTTTCAAAGGAATGCAGTATGATGTTTCGCGCAAGATGTGTAACTATCTGTGCAACTTTGTTAAAACCGGTAATCCTAATGGAAAAGATTGCGATGATAGTCTTCTTCCGGAGTGGAAACCATATACCACCAGCGATACTAATAAGATGATTTTCAACACAGATGCGCAGCCAGCAAAATAGACGTCATTCCCGTGTGTGCGCCATTGTCATTCCCGTGCTTGACACGGGAATCTCACTTAAAAAGAGATTGTCGGGTCAAGCCCGACAATGACATATTGAGTTGTAAGTAAAACACCCTATGATTTCTAAGAAAATTCTTAGAAATGAGACTATAATATAAAAAATATGATAGTATAGATGTATTTTTTATAAAAAACGCGTCTAAACTATATTTATACGGAAAAAGTGTATCGTTTTACGGTGCATTAGGGTTTAAAAAAGTGAATATTGTAGATGCGATTCCTGTCCAGTATAGGGTGAAAACTGAACTTGGCGGGAACATCGAAAAAATTACATATAATACAAAAGATTACTTTGGTGATGGTGGAGATATTACCAAAAGTGCTTTTGTTTATCTGCCGGACGGGTATGATGGTACAAAGCAGTATGGTGTGTTGTATCTTATGCACGGAATAGGCGGAGACGAATCCGAGTGGGGAATGACGGGAGATAGCTCCATGGTAAAAAAAATCATGGACAATCTTACTGCCAAAGGGGAAATCGAATCGTTTATAATTGTTACTCCTAACGGGCGTTCAAGCCGTGAGTATGGTAGAGAGGGTTCAGATTTTAATTCCTTCTATAAGTTTGGGCAGGAATTAAGGAACGACCTTATACCATATATTGACAGTCACTATGCAACCTTTGCTGACAGAGAGTACCGTGCTATGGCAGGACTTTCGATGGGCGGTATGCAGACTATCAATATCGGAATCTGTGAATGTCTGGATTTGATAAGCTGGTTCGGTGCTTTTTCGGCTGCCCCGACATCTTACCAGAGTACAAGGATTGCTTCCTGTTTAGAAAGTAATCCGGAGCTCAGAATCAACTTTTTCTACAATATATGTGGAAAGGAAGATTCTGTAGCTTTTTCTTCGGCCAGTGGTGCTGCAAAGTACCTTTCAAAGCTTGCGCCAACTTTAAAAGATGGTGTAAACTTTATATGGCAGGAAGTGTCAGGCGGACATGATTTTAATGTCTGGTATTTGGGATTTTATAATTTTGCAAGAATTGTATTCAAGCAGAATTAAAAAATAAAAACTTAAAAAAAGTCAATAAGGAGGACTTTTATGAAAAAAATCGTTGCAATGTTGTTGGTTGCATGTGCACTTACAACATCAATGTTTGCAGCAAAGAAAGCTAAAGTAGAAACACTTAAGATTTCTGTCTTTACTATTCAGAACCGCAAACAGCCATCTAAGAGCAACAAAGCTTACAAGTGGCTCAAGGACGAATTTGGCGTTCAGTTCACTTGGGATATCTTGGTTGGTGACAAGGATCAGAAGATCGGTATGCTCATTGCTTCTGGAGATCTCCCAGATGTAGTTGAAGTAGACTCAGAAAAATTCCAGGGTGCTGGATGTCTTCGCGACCTTAAGCCTTTACTTGAAAAATACTGTCCAAACCTCATGAAGCACTATGCTGGTGTTTGGAAGCAGATGATCGACGTTGACTCAGAAAAAGATGCTAACGGAAAGATCACAAAAGAACACATCTACTCACTCCCTAACTATGGTGTAATCGATGGAAAAGCTTCTGGTACATACTACAACCAGAACGGTTGGTGGGTTCAGAAGTGCGTTCTTAAGGAATTCGGATACCCAACAATCTCTACTGTAGATGAATATTTCGATCTTCTCGAAAAATACTACAAGAAGTATCCAACAATCGATGGAATGCCAACAATTCCATTCTCAATCCTTACATATGACTGGGAAGCATTCAACCTCTGGAACCCTCCTACATTCTTGGATGGTAATCCAAACGATGGTAACGGTCACGTAGAAGTAATCAATGGTAAGTATGTTTACAAAGATAACTTCACATCTGACGCTGCTAAGAGATGGTTCAAGCTTGCTAACGGCTACTATAAGAGAGGATTGATCGATCCAGCTTCTTTCACAGACAACAAAGACCAGTACTGGGCTAAAGTTACTCAGGGTCGTGTACTCGGATTCTTCATCCAGGGATGGGAATTCATGGGTAACTACGATAACGCTCTTATCGTAGACGGAAAAGGTGAAAGAACATATTGTCCTCTTCCATTGACATTCGATAAGTCAATCGTTGGACACTACGTAGATGATGATCTTCCAAACCTCCAGAGAGGTTATGGTATCACAACAAAGTGTTCTGAAGAAAAAGCTATCAAGATCCTTAAATTCATGGATGTAATGCTCGAAGAAGAAAACCAGAAGAAACTCTACTGGGGATTCGAAGGCGAAGATTACCTCATCGATAAGGACGGTTCTGTAACTGGTGTTAAGGGTCAGCCATACCGCACAGAAAAGATGCGCAAGGAACAGAAAGATCCAAAATGGCAGGATAAGAACAAGGCTCTTCTTTGGAATGATGAAGCTCCAAAACTTGAAGGAACTATGCCAAGCGGATACAACCGCTCACTCGAAGAATTCCCATATGAACAGGCAGCTCTCAACGCTGAAAGTCCATGGGATACAGAACTTTGGGCAGCTTACGGTGTAGGTTCTTACAAGGAACTCATGGGTAAGGCTCAGACTTCTACAAAGAACGCTGGATGGTACCCACTCTGGCAGTTGAACCCTAACGCTGAAAACGGTGGTGCTGAAGCTGATGCTAAGGCAGCACAGGTACAGTTCGAAGATACTTGGGCTCGCAAGTACCTCCCTCAGTTGATCATGTGTCAGACAGACGCTGAATTCGAAAAACTCTGGGCAGAATATGTTGCAGGTATTAAACCTTACTTCGTAACATGGAACAAGTACTTCCAGGATTGTCTCGATGATCGCGTTTCTAAGTACGGTGGTCTTCCTGAGTAATTAAAAGATAACTTTAATTAGTTATTCTTGAATTACTGATGTAAGGGTTCTTATGGGCCCTTACATCTACAAAAGGTCCACAGACCATTTCTGTGGACTTTTTTTTCAATGTAAAAAGTAAAAACTTCTTTTTTTAGTTGGTGTTTTTTATGAAAAATAAAAAAACTGAAGCTGCTCCTGCAACAACAGAAACAGCTCTTACAAATAAAGTGAGCAAATGGCATAAACTCGGTAAGCAGAAAATGCTTATTTTAATGTCTGTTCCATTTGTTCTTTATGTAATCCTGTTCAGATATGTCCCTCTTTGGGGTTGGACAATGGCTTTCCAGTCATACAAACCTGGAGCAAAGTTTTCTGAACAGACTTGGGTTGGTATTAAATGGTTTAAAGAACTGTTTAAATCATACAATGCTTCAACAAACGAGTATATCTGGAATCTCGAATTCCTTCGTTCTTTAAGAAATACAGTTGGAATGAGTCTTATCAGTACTGCTTTGGGTTACATCACAGCAATCTTAATTGCAGTATTCTTGAATGAAGTTCGTGTTATTGGAATTAAAAGATTTGTTCAGACAGTATCTTATCTCCCGCACTTCCTTTCTTGGGTAATTGTAACGGGTTTGGTTGCGAATGTTCTTTCCGTAGAAGGCGGAACTTTAAATAACATATTACAGGCACTTCATCTTATTAAAAAGCCTATACAATGGCTTTCAACTCCAAAGTATTTCTGGCACATCATTGGTTGGACTTACGTATGGAAGGAAGTAGGATGGAATACTATTGTATACCTTGGTGCAATGACTGCCATTGACCCATGTCTGTACGAAGCAGCACAGATTGACGGTTGTGGACGTTTGCGCAAGATCTGGCATATCACATTGCCTGGAATTAAACCTACAATCATCATTATGTTGATTATGTCTGCCGGACATATCCTTGATGCTAACTTCGAAATGCCGTTCTTCTTAAAGAATGGTCTTATTCAGGATGTTGCAAATACAATCGATATTTATGTATTGAAGTTTGGTTTCAACCTGTTTAACTTCTCGCTTGCAACAGCTGCAGGTATGTTTAAGAATGCCGTTAATATTATTCTCTTGCTTTTTGCTAACTGGCTTGCCAAGAGATCTGGTGAAGAGAGGTTGATATAATGGACGAGAAAAAACTGAATTCATATTATGCTGCTAAAAGACATACACAGATAAGCAACATCATTTTTGATGCAATTATCTTCATTGTTCTTGCCTTTGTTGTAGTAGCTACTGTATATCCTTTCTGGAATACAATTGCAATTTCGTTCAACGATGGTTTCGACTCTCTTAAGGGCGGAATTAAGTTGTGGCCAAGAAAGTTTACATGGCAGAACTATGCCGACTTGTTTACAACAGACGAGATTTTCCATGCAGGACTTATTTCTGTTTCTCGTACTGTATTGCAGACAGCTTTGTGTGTATATTGTACAGCCATGCTTGCTTATGCTTTGAGCCGTAAAGAATTTGTAATCAGAAAACCACTTACTTCTATTGTTGTAATTTCTATGTACATCAATGCCGGTTTGATTCCTGGTTACATGCTCATGAAGAACCTTCACCTTATTGGTAAGTTTGCAGTTTATATTGTTCCTTGTCTTGTAGATGTATTCAACTTCATCCTTGTAAGAACATATATAAACGGACTTCCAGACAGCTTCGTTGAATCTGCTCGTATTGATGGTGCCAACGAGTTTAAGATCTTCATGCAGATTATCATGCCTCTTATTGTTCCTTCTATTGCTATGATTTCTTTGTTCGTAGCTGTAGGTGCATGGAACAGCTGGTTTGATACATACCTCTTCTGTTCAAATAAGACAAACCTTCATTCTTTGCAGTACGTATTGATGTCTTACTTGCAGGCTAGTCAGAACCAGTCTTCTTCTGCTTCTGATGCTGGTGCTATGGCCGTTGCTGCTGCAGCCGGTTCAACATCATCTGGTAGAACAACTCCAATTAGTATTCGTTCTTCTATTACAGTAGTTGCAACATTGCCAATTCTTGTTGTTTACCCATTCGTACAGAAGTACTTCGTAGTTGGTATGACAATTGGTGGTGTAAAAGAGTAAAGTGTCATTATCGGGTTTGCCCCGATAATCGCTTAGACAGAACGTCATTGCGAGCCAAGGCGAAACAATCCATGGATTGCCACGTCGCTTCGCTCCTCGCAATGACTTTTTTTTGCATTCAGATCTTTTTAATGATATAATTAATAATATGTTACCTGGGCTTTATTTATCTGCATTTTTTGTTTCTCTTATAGAGCTTGTAATGTTCTATGAAAAGCGGCTTGGAAAAAACAGCCAGAACAGATTGATTTTGTTCATTGCCTGTTTTATTGCAAACTACGGCTGTGCTTTTCAATCTTTTGCCATAATTGTAAACGAAGCAATATGCGGAATGCAGATTTATTTTATTGGTAACACCCTTACCTTTGTTTTCCTTTTCTTTGTAATTGCAGATATTTGTACAGTAAAGCTTCATCGTTATGTTGAACGCTGTCTTTTTGGCGTTGCATTTATAATAATGGCTTTGGTAGCAGTTTGCGCCCATTATGATCTTTTCTTTAAAAAGGTAGAAATTGGTCATTTTGCCGGGGCAGCCTATGTAATTAAGGAATATGGAGTTTTATATTTCCTTTATCCTTTGTTTATTCTTGCTAACACAATTGCCAGCATTTTTGTTATTCTTATTACCCGAAAAAAGGGCAAGAAGGTTTCTAAAAAAACAGTACTTTACCTTCTTGGAATACTTTTAATTACAGACATCACAACAATTATTTCTCTTATTACAAATTATCCGTTTGAAATTTATCCGTTTATAAATATCCTTCTTCTTGCAGCGCTTCTTGTAATTTTTAAGCATGCAGGAATGTATGATATGACCGAAAATCTTATTAATGTTTTTTCGCAGCGACTTGAATACGGTTATATTACCTTTGACAGAAAAAAACGTTTTCTTGGTTGTAACAGGTTTGCACAAAAGGTGCTTCCTCAATTAAAAGAAGCCGAAATTGATGAATATTTAAATACAAAAGACTGCCAGTATTATTCTGTTATTCTTGACTGGATTGATGACTGGGTTGATGGCGACGAAAAAGAGCTTAAAATTACAAATGGCGATATTACCGCTATGGCCACAATCCGTTATATTCGAAACGATAACCGCAATATTGGATATCTTGTAGAAATGCGCGATGTTACTTCACATCAGAAGTATCTGGAAAATCTGGAAGGTAACCGCCATTATCTTGAACTTGAAGTAGAAGAAAAATCAAACAAAATTGTTCATATTCAGGATTCGATTATTACCGGTATTGCAAGTATGGTTGAAAGCCGCGATAACTCTACCGGTGACCATATTCGGCGTACAAGTGAAGGTGTACGCATCTTTATAGAACAGATTAAAAAACATAAGGATTATGATTATCTTGGTGAATCTTTTTGTATTAATGTTACAAAAGCAGCTCCTATGCACGACCTTGGAAAAATTGCCGTTCATGATGCTGTTTTGCAAAAGCCGGGAAAGTTTATTCCGGAAGAATATGAAGAAATGAAGATTCACACCACAAAGGGTGCCGAAATAGTTGCTAACGTTCTTAGAGAAGTTGATGACAAGCAGTTTAAGCAGATTTCTATAAATGTTGCTCATTATCATCATGAAAAATGGGATGGAAGCGGTTATCCTAAAGGGTTAAAGGGTGAAGAAATTCCTATTGAAGCCCGCATCATGGCTTTTGCAGATGTTTTTGACGCACTTGTGACTAAGCGCTGCTACAAGGAGGCATACGACTATGATACAGCCTTCGAGATTATGCAGGAAGAATTCGGCTCACACTTTGATCCTGATTTGGGAAGAATATTCTTAGAGTGTAAAGATGCGCTTGTAGAAATGTACAGGCTTGATGCACTTTTGAATAAGAACTAACGGCTAAGTTTTCTGTAAACTGTTCTTTTTGGAACGCCTGCATCCTCGCCGAATTCCTTCATCTTCCATTCAGCGTATTCACTCCAGTTTCCTTCAAAGAAGCGTACTTCAGAATTATTTTCAAATGCAAGAATATGTGTACAGATTCTGTCTAAGAACCAGCGGTCGTGGCTTACTACAAGGGCACAGCCTGCAAAGTCTTCAAGGGCTTCTTCAAGTGCGCGTACTGTTTCTACATCAAGGTCGTTTGTAGGTTCGTCGAATAAGAGTACGTTACCGCTTTCTTTAAGCATAAGTCCAAGATTAAGACGGTTGCGTTCACCACCGGAAAGTACGCTTACCTTTTTGTTCTGATCCGGTCCTGCAAAGTTGAACCAGCCGCAGTAAGCATGTGCATTTACTTCGCGTACACCACCTTCAAGGGCACGGCCTTTTTCGTCAACGGCACCAAGCTTTACAAGGTCTCCGCCGCCGCCAAGAGTTTCATATACAGTTTTGTTCATATCCAAAGTAGAGCGCATCTGGTCTACATATACAAGCTTTACTGTTGAACCAATCTTAATGCTTCCACTGTCAGGCTTTTCTCCGCCTTCCATGCCGGCTGCGTCTACAATCATCTTAAAGAGTGTTGTTTTACCGGCACCGTTTGGTCCTACAATTCCAATAATTGCACCAGCTGGTATATGTACGTTAAGATTTTCAAAAAGAAGCTTGTCATCAAAGGATTTTGTAAGGTTTTCAATATCAATTACCTGTCCACCAAGGCGAGGGCCTGCAGGAATAGAAATCTGTGCATCCTTAAGCTGTTTTTTGCTTTCCTGTGCCATAAGCTCGTTATAGCGGGTAATATGTTCCTTGTGTTTTGCCTGGCGTCCTTTTGCACCCATGTGAATCCATTCCAACTCGCGCTGAATTTCTTTCTGGCGTTCAGATTCATGTTTGCTTTCCATTGCAAGGCGCTGGTTTTTCTGTTCGAGCCAGCTAGAGTAGTTACCCTTGAACGGATATCCTTCTCCGCGGTCAAGCTCAAGAATCCAGCCGGCTACATCATCAAGGAAGTAGCGGTCGTGGGTAATTGCAATAACTGTTCCTGGGTAGTCATGAAGATGTTTTTCAAGCCAGGCTACAGTTTCTGCATCAAGATGGTTTGTAGGTTCGTCAAGCAAAAGAATGTCCGGCTGCTGTAAAAGTAATCGGCACAAAGCAACACGACGGCGTTCACCTCCTGAAAGTACATTAACTACCTGGTCTGGAGGAGGGCAGCGCAGGGCTTCCATTGCAAGTTCAAGGTTATTATCAAGGTTCCAGGCATCGCAGGCATCGAGCTTTTCCTGAACTTCGGCCTGGCGGGCACATAATTTGTCAAAATCGGCATCCGGGTCGCCAAAGGCTTCGTTTATCTGGTCAAACTCGGCAAGAAGGTCTGTAATTGGTTTTACACCTTCTTTTACAATTTCCATAACAGTTTTGCCTGGTTCAAGATATGGTTCCTGTTCAAGGTATCCTATGGTGTATCCAGGGGCAAGAGATGTTTCTCCTGTGTAATCCTTATCTATTCCGGCAAGAATCTTAAAAAGAGAAGATTTACCCGAGCCGTTTGGACCAATTACACCAATCTTAGCTCCGTAAAAGTAAGAAATGCTTATATCTTTAAGTACAACCTTTGTTCCGTAAGCACGGCCTACGCGATCCATTGTGTAGATAATTTTCTTGTCGTCAAATGTTTTTGCCATAGTTTTTCCTTATTCAATTACTGTTCCTGCAGGGTATCTTGTAAATTCTGCAGTTGGTTCTGTAAGTATATCAGGTTCGGTTGTTGTTTCTGTTGTTGTTTCTGGTTCAGCAGAGCTTGTTTCTGTTTCTGCAGGCTTTGGTGCAGGAGCAGGCGCTGGCTTTGGAACCGGTGTATAAGACATGCGGATATTTTCGTTTTCTGACTTGTGTCGTGACTTGAGCAGTAAAGTTTCGGAATCTGACTTATATACATAACCCGAAGAATTGTATGTTTCAAAGCGTGGGTCTGTACGGAATGCCATATCATAAATGAAGATTTGTTCAAATGCCGGAATGCCTTTAAGTATTACATAATGTGTATATTCCAGAGGGAAGTTGATTGTAAGAACAAGAGCTCCGTCATCAGCCTTAGCATATTTTATGTCGCCGGAACAAGTCCATGCCCACATAACATCCTTTCCGGAGCCGTGTATAAGCTGAATATGTGGATAGAAGGTGTTGTCGTATGCCAGAAGCGGATAAAGTGTTGTGAGTGTGCGTAAGTCGAATGATGTACTTTCGCCAAGGTATGAATTAACAATTACACGACCTGCTCTTGTATATGTATCATTATTAACAGCAAGACCAAATCTCATAAGTGAAATACCGGCTTCGGCTGCCTGAACTACAGAAAGGAAGGTGTCGTTTTCGGAAATTGTAAGAACTTCGTTTTCAAATGTGCACGAATCGGTAATATGCTGTACACAATCACCCATAACAGGTTCAAGAATAGAAGCATATTCAGCGTTGAGTTTTCTAAGCTCTACATAAGTTCGCATGATTCCCGAAACCTGAGCAATTGTTGCCCTTGAAATGTCAGAGGTAGCGGCGTTTCTAAGAACTGCAACAGCTTCTGTTTTTTCAGGGTAGATACACAAGCGTGCTGCAAGATTATTTACAGTAAATATATCGAGTGTACCTGAAGAAGCTGCCTTTCTGATTGAATCTGACGACTCTTTTACTGCAGTTTCAAGCAATGTGTTCATGTTTGCAAGGTTATTAAGGAACGGTGCAGAAAGATATGTTCTTGAATTACTCTTTTTGTAATCCTGTGGAATATCATCTATTGCAGTTTTGTAGTTTCCGTTTATAGCCATTGCAGAAATATATGCAACTACAGCCTGTTCTGTATAGCTGTTATCATTTAATGAAGTCTTGAAGCTGCTTATTAAATTAGCTGTAATAGAAGAAACTGTATTGTCGTAAGCTTGTTTTTCTGCGCTTGCAAGAGAAGTAAGTACATCAAGAGAGAATTTCTTTGTTTCATCATAAACTGTGTAGTGTGCAATGTTGTCTGCATAAGTTAAATGAAGGTAATTTTCTGCAATTTCAGATGCGCTTATGCTCCAGTTCTGCTTTTTGCCTTCAAGTACAATTCTGTTTGAATCTTCCTTAAGAATTTTGAAGTTATAACCAATATTGAATGGTATATACAAATCTGATATATTCTTAGGAACATCGGCGTAAATGGTAAGCGGTGAATCTGCTTCATTTTGAGCAAGCATAATTACAATACTTACATTTTCTGTAAAATGGAATGTATACTGAAGGTCGTTTTCTTCATAAGAAATGAGCTGAAGATTTTTTGCAACCTGTTCATCTTTCTGAAGTATCTTAATGCTGTCCTGATCATTTGTGTGGAGTGTTATTCCGTTGTATGAAATTTCCAGCTTGTTCTGCAGAGCTTCTGTATTTTCTGCTTCTTCGGTCCTTGCCATACTAACCTGAAGGTTTCCGATTTTTTTGAGAATGGAAGAATCTGTTCTAAATTGAAGAATAAAAATGCCGATGATAATAACGATATCGACAATCAGAAGTCCTATGGCTTTTCTTATAACACGCATATTCATGGTGCTTATAGTTTAACCAAAAAATAAGGGACTTTCAACTATATATATAAGGAATAAATGATGAAGAAATGTAAAATACTGATGATTTTTTTGATTGGTTTTGTTGCAGCATTTACATTCTGGAGCTGTGGAACAACACCAGCACCTGAGGCTGAATCTGAAGTTACTGAGCCAACAGAGGTCCCTGAGCCAACAGAGGTCCCTGAGCTTGTCGAAGGGCAAACAGAAGAGGTGGTCCTTCCAGAGCCTCAGGAACCACAGGACCCACCGAATATTGCATTTGCAAAGCAGCTTAAGGAATTGCTCGACAAGGGTGATGTAAAGGCTGCAATTGCTCTTTTTGACTCTATTCCTCCTGAGCTTAAGGATGATATTGAACTTAAGATTGTTCTTGCTTCACTTTATGTTTCTGATGCTGATTATGGTATGGCTATAAAGGTTGCCGATGAAGTTCTTGCAATTGACCCTGAAAATCTTGATGCACTTGAAATAAAAACACTTTGTGCAAAGGCAAAGGGCGATAGTACAACCTATAAAGCTGCTGCAAAGGCAATTCTTGCTACAGATCCTTATAATGCACAGATAAATATCATGGAAGGCGACGAGCAGGCACTTAATCATAAATGGAAGCTTGCACGCGATGCCTACAGTAAAGCACTAAAATCTGAACCAGATAACACAGATGCCCTTTACGGCTATGCAAAAATGACATATTACATGGATGACCTTAAGCTTGCAAAAGAAACATGTCAGACTATTCTTGATAAGGATCCTGAAAATGCACAGGCTCTTGCCCTTATGGGAAAGCTTGCTGCCGAAGATTTTAACTATGTTCGTGCAATAAAGCTTACACAGGATGCTTTGGTATACGACCCTGATAATTATGATTTTTATCTTGATATGGGAACATATTACCGCTATCAGGGAAAATACAGTGAATCTATAAAATGCTGGACTAAAGCAACAGAAATCATTCCTGATTATTTCCTGGCCTATGCTTATCTTGCAGGTATTTATGATGAACAGAATCAGTTTGAGTTAGCTTTGCAGAATTACCGCATGGTTATTAAAACAAATCCTGATTATTATTATGCTTATGAATCTACTGCGATTCTTGAATATCATTATGGAAACTATAAGTATGCGCGCACCTTGTTTGATCAGGCTTATTCCTATAGCGAAAGCTGGGCTTACAAGCTCATGAATATTGCAATGTACTTAAAAGAAGGCGACAAGAATACCGCAAAACAGGAAGCACAGGCATTGATGAAAAAGCTTGATCGTGAATCAACAGAATACAATCTTGTTCGTTTTTATGTTGACACATACAGCAAAAATGCGGAAACTTCACTTGTAAATAAAATCAACAAAGAAGATAATAACAATAAAAAAGGAAAAATGTTGTTCTACATGGGACTTTTCTATGAAATCAATGGTTCTATAGAAACTGCTCAGGAATATTATGCTAAAGTTACAGCGTTCCAGGCACCAATGTTCTTTGAATATAGAATAGCAGAATGGGGACTTGGTTTATGAGTCAGTTACAGAGGGTTCTTTCGCTTGGTGGAAGGACAATTACTTTAATTGGTACAGCACATGTTTCGGCCGAAAGTGTTGCAGAAGTTGAAAATGCTATAAAAGAGCTTAAGCCTGACAGTGTTGCAATAGAACTTGATGAAAAACGTGCGGATTCAATCCGTAATAAAGATAAATACCGCGAACTTGATATTGTAAAGGTTTTGCGTCGTGGTGAAGGATTCCTTCTTCTTGCAAACCTTGTACTTGCTTCTTTTCAGCGCAGAATGGGCCAGAATGTTGGTGTAAATCCTGGTGATGAAATGCTTGCAGCAATGCGTGTAGCCGATGAATTAAATATTCCTACCGTTATGGCAGACCGCGCTATTCAAATTACACTTAAGCGTGCCTGGGCTAAAAATTCCTTCTGGGGAAAATGTAAGCTTTTGGCAACACTTCTTTCAAGTGCTTTTTCTAAAGAAGATATGAGCGCTCAGGACATTGAAAACATCAAGGAAAAGAATGAGATGGATTCAATGATGAACGAGCTTTCGGAATACATGCCTGTTGTAAAAGAAGTTCTTATTGACGAGCGAAACACTTATCTTGCCGATAAAATCTGGAACAGTCCTGGAAATAAAGTTGTAGCAGTTCTGGGAGCAGGTCACCTTGACGGTGTAGTAGAAAATCTTGAAAAAATAGCAGGCGGACAGACTGTAGACCTTGCTTCAATTGATGAAGTGCCTCCAAAAAAGGGCTTTGCAAAGTTTGCCGGCTGGATTATTCCTGTTTTGATTGTTGGCCTTATAATTTCGGGCTTTATTTACGGCGGAACTCAGCTTGGTACAAAAATGATTAAATCATGGATTTTATGGAACGGCGCCTGTGCAGCAGGACTTACTCTTCTTGCGGCAGGTCACCCTATAACAATCCTTGTAGCATTTATAAGCGCTCCAATTACATCCTTGTGTCCGTTTATAGGCTGTGGTTTTGTTACTGCTATTGTTCAGGCATTTGTATGTAAACCAAAAGTAAAAGATATGGAAACTTTGCAGGATGATGTAAACTTCGTAGGCTTCTACAAAAACCGCATTTTGCGTATCCTTTTGATTTTTATTTTGTCGTCGCTTGGTAGTAGTGTGGCAACATTCATCAGCGGTGCTAATATTATAGGCATGGCAGCCGGAAAATAAGTAAACTCTTACCTAACAACTTGTTATATAACAATCCTTATATGGAAATTTTCACAAATTCTTGCGAAAATATGCATATAAGGATTTTTTATGAAGAAAAAAATACTTGTTGTTCTTGCAACACTTTTATCTTTTAATT